>Ga0181518_10003631_pt1 | contig 14141 bp, 7 predicted proteins | sample PEATcosm2014_Bin_28_FD_119751 | JGI IMG/M metagenome (GOLD analysis project Ga0181518, IMG submission 119751) | Peatland microbial communities from MTU Mesocosm Facility, Houghton, MI, USA - PEATcosm2014_Bin01_60_metaG | ecosystem: Environmental > Terrestrial > Soil > Wetlands > Peat | place... | reverse complement strand
TGATGCTTACCGCAATGCGGGGATTTCAACGCACGTCGGGTACATCATTGGGTTTCCGCGCGATACGGCCGAATCGGTGCGCCGCGACGTGGCCTTCTTGATGCAGGATGTGAAACCCGACCATGCCTCCTTCTTCATGCTGACCCCGCTGCCAGGCTCGCAGGACCACCTTGCTGCTTTCCGCAACCAGGAGTGGATGGATCCAGACTTCAACCGCTATGATTCCCACCATCAGGTCACCCGCCATCCCCATCTGGCGGACGGAGAGTGGAAAGATATCTACCTGGAGGCTTGGCGGGCGTTTTATAGTTTTGATAACATGAAGGCAATCCTTCAGGGCGGCCAGCCCGGGAGTTACCGGCACAATTTTATGCGCTTCATTTGGTATAAGAATTCGATCGTGACGGAAGGCCGCCACCCGATGATGTGCGGGTTCTTTCGCTTGAAGGGACGCAAGCAACGCCGACCGAGTTATCCCATATTGTCGCCTTGGCAGTACTACCGTGCTCGCACTCGCGAGATTCGCGGCCACCTCTCCTCCATGATTCACCTTTTGCTCGAAATGGAGGAACTGTGGCTGCAAACTCGCCACCCGTCGGAGGCCGAGCAGCGGGTCATCGAGGAATTGGGGAAGATCCGCGCCGCGTGCGGGCGGTTGAAGGTCGCGGATTTCCAGGTCGCCTTCAAACGAGCGCAAAATCACTTCCCAACGCTCCATGTTCCCTCGAAGCTGCAACTCTTCTGGGCCAAATGGAGTCCATTGCTGGCGCCGGATAAGGTTTACACGCGCGCTGATATTGCCTCTTTCTGGGACGACGTAAAGCTACGGTGGCGTGAGCGGCGTTGGTTCCAAATTCCCGCCCATCGGGTGGCGATGAATCTGTTTCGTGATGCTCAACTCTCGTTGCTGTTCTTTTTCCACATGATTCTGGCCCGTTAGCGCCAGTGCTGCCCGAGCCGATGCCATCGGTCAAACATGGTCAGCTTGAACGCCAGCTTGGGACGCTGGCCTTTGACGAAACTTCAGTGCCAATGTCCCGATAGCGATCGATAGAACCCGGCGCTCAACACAAGGTGAATTCGGGACGAAAGCGCCCTCCCAATGCTCAATCAGTGTGGCCGGTCGGTAAACCCTGCGCCGTCAGGCAGGACCGATCAGCCTCGCCGACCCGGATAATCGTCGCCGCGAGCCTTTTCGGGACGACATCCGATTACCCCACGATCCTGGGGCAAGTGCCAAAGGTGACAGAGTAAACCTCCAACGACCCACTCAGCACGGCCGCATGCGCCGACTCCCCCACACACAGGTGGGTGCGGTCGCTAGGCGCCCAGGCGTGATGGGAACTCGGCCTGAGCTGATTTCGTAAGATCGAGTGTAGGCGGGAGAGGGAGTCTTGCGCCCACGACCTCCAAGCCATTTGTGTTCTGCCTGGCTTGGTCCAAGCCGAAGTGGCGCATCCGTGTGCGCACCCATGAGATGGGCATCCGGATGGCGGTGGGAGCTGAACCGGGCGACGTCATGCGAATGATCCTGGGACATGGAATGAAGCTGGCGGTCATCGGCCTCGTGGTCGGGGTGGTGGCCGCGCTAGGATCAACACGACTGATGGCAAACCTGCTTTTTGGCGTGCACGCAGCCGATCCGCCGACCTTGGCCGGCGTGGCGATTCTTCTGGCCCTGGTGGCTCTGGTGGCCTGCTACTTCCCAGCACGGCGCGTTAGGTGTCTGCAACCGCTGGTTCCCTTGAGACACGAGTAGCCCGTAGTTGGTCCATGCATTGACGGATTCTTCCTGCCTTGTCGCCTAGCGTGTTTACCTATTCCCGGCGAGAATTCCGTTATCACCATCAATCATGCATACTCCCCGGATACGGGGTTCGGGTCCTCGGAGCGGAATTCCGGGGAGTCAGGGGACGCAGTTTTGCGAAAAGGACGTTACACGACCAAGCAGACGGCTTCGGGGCATTCGGCTACCACAGTTACTGCAGGTGAGGTCACAGGTCATTGTTTCGGGCAGTCGCCGGAAGGACGAAATGTCAGGAGGACGCTGTGTCTCTTGACAGTGCCCGTCACCCGTAATAGCCTCCCCGGTGCTTGGGAGTCTCCAGCTATGCTTCTCGCCATTCCCATCCTGACACAGACCTTGGCGCAGACTTGGAGAACGCCATTCCACGGCGGATATCAAGAATCCCGTCATTAACCCAGACCGCGAAGAGAAGCCTCCTAAGACCCCACATGGACGAAGCCGGAATTCCACGGAAAGCAAAGTGGTGTTAGTCCCCGGGACGGTATGGTTATACCCAAGAAATGCTACCAGCAGTTGCGAGTATTAGCTTGTAGATGGCGCAGCCATCGTTCTTTGTCGCACGCGAAATAAGTTCCCAATTAGGCGGTAACCATGACCTGTTGCAGAAGCGCCCTTCTTACAATTCTCGTTTTGTTTCTGACCTTTGCGTCTTTTCTTGCAATGGGCCAAGCACTGCACGTCCCGAACATGAACCCATCGAAGGACCATGCATCTGGGGACTCACAAGGACGCCCGAAGTATGTTCCCGACGAGGTTCTCGTCCGGTTCAAGCCCGGCACGAGTCGGAGGGCCATGCTAGCTTCCCACGCCAAGGTTGGTGGAACGATCAAGCGAGAGTTCAGGAGCGTCCCGGGCTTGCACCTGGTAAAACTCTCGGCCGCGGCCAATTTCAAGAGAGCACTGCGCGATTACCACAAGAACCCCGACGTCCTGTATGCGGAGCCTAATTATATCCTGCGCACCTTCGCACAACCCAATGGACCGTTGTTTCCTCAGCAATGGGGCATGTCGAACACCGGGCAACTGGGCGGAACGCCGGGTGCGGACATCCATGCACCACGAGCCTGGGATATCACGACGGGATCCTCCGCTGTTGTGGTGGCAGTGATCGATACCGGTATTGATTACAGCCACCCCGACTTGGCGGCCAACATCTGGTCCGCTGCCACTTCCTTTACCGAACAAGGCGGACAGAACAGCGTAACCTGTCCCGCTGGCAGTCATGGCTTTCAACCGGGTGCGCTGGGAGGGAACGGTGATGCTTGCGACCCCATGGATCTCGACGGCCATGGAACGCACGTGGCAGGCATCATCGGAGCCGCGGGGAATAATGGACTGGGAGTCTCCGGGGTGAACTGGAACGTGCAGTTGATGCCCTGCAGTTTAGCGAACGGAGGCGATACGCTTGGAGGTGCAGTCGACTGCCTGGATTTCGTCAAGCAGATGAAAGATCAAGGCGTAAACGTCATTGCCACCAACAATAGCTGGGGGGCAGAGGGGTGGTACTCGCAAGCCCTCCTTGACGCCACTTCGGCCCAATAGTGGGATGGCATACTCTTCGTCGCCGCGGCCGGTAATTCATTCGAGGACAACGACCTGTACCCAACCGACCCTGCCAGCCTCTTCCTACCCAACATCATTTCCGTCGCGGCGACCACGCGCAATGACGGGCTCGCCGGATTTTCCAACTTTGGCAGATACTCAGTTGATCTCGGAGCGCCGGGCGTTGACATTCTCAGTACATTGCCGGGCGGCGTTTACGGGTTGGAAACAGGGACTTCCATGTCCGCACCCTTTGTCACCGGCGTGGCGGCGCTGCTCAAAGCGGCTAATCCGTCCTGGGACTGGAGGGCCATCAAGAACCTGATTCTCGCCGGCGGAGATACGGTGCCGGCCCTGGCAAACACGGTGACCGGCAGACGCCTGAGTGCCTACGGTGCGCTGACCTGCTCGAATTCAATGGTCGGATCGCGGTTGCTACCCAACGTGGCTACCACTTCGGGTGCGGTCGGTGCGCCGACGACATTGGCTTACCTCAATATCAACTGTGGACAGCCCAATGGCCCCGTGAGTGTGCAAACATCAAGTGGCGACACCGTTAATCTTGTAGACGACGGCACGGGCGCGGATCAGGCAGCGGGGGATGGAATCTACACAGGCCAGTTTACTCCTCACGCGCTGGGGAGTTACGCGCTCACCTTTCCGGATGGGGATGTCGCAAACGTGCAAGTGTTGAGCGCTTACCAACCGGCGCCGGTGGCGCCGTCCGACTACAATTACAGGAGCATTTCCGGAACCAATCTCAACCTCGGCGATGACTCGGTGGCGACTGTCAGCTCACCCTTCCCGATTGAATTTGGAGGCGGCAGCTTCACGAACCTCTATGTCAGCAGCAACGGAACCATAAGCTTTACGGACGCATTCAGCGGTTACATCGACCTCACTCTTCCCCCGGACTTCCAACCTTATCAAAATATCACGACGCTGGTGGCCCCGTTTTGGGAGGACCTCTACGCGGTTTCGGGGACGGATAACAACGTTTTCTGGGAAGTGACGGGGGCCGCCCCGAACCGGGAACTGGTGATTGAATGGAGAGATGTGGAAAGCTTCGCCTGCCGCAGTGACAGTTCCGCGACAGTGAAGTTCCAAGTGGTGTTTCAAGAAGGGTCAAGCAATGTGCTGTTCAACTATGCCAACACCACGTTCGGCGGGAATTGTGCGGACGAAGATCTCGGTGCATTGGCCTCGGTGGGTGTCCAGGTGGCGCCGACCGTGGCGACCATGTGGAGTTATGATGAGCCGGATATCGGCGACGGCAGCGGGATTCTCTGGGCGATTCCCGCCGCGCCGCCTGCCAACAATCCTGTACCCGTCATCAGTTCCCTTTCACCCACTTCGGTCGCATTGGGTGCACCGGATTTTGTCCTTACCGTCACCGGCTCGAATTTCGTCCCGCAGTCGAAGATCGAAGCGAACTCACTGGACTGTCCAATCACCTACGTGAGCAGTACAGAACTTCAATGCCTGGTTCCCACAGGCGAAATTCAACCCGCCTACGGCATCACAATAGACGTCTACAACCCTCCGCCAGGCGGCGGCAGATCGGCGGCCTTGAACATTACGGTTACCGGCCATGAGCCCGCGCCAACGATCACGGCACTCACACCTTCCAGCACCGTGGCAGGGGGATTTAGTTTCGATCTCGAAGTGGATGGCAGCAATTTCCTCTCCGTGTCGCCTGCCGTGCAGTGGAACGGGGCGGCGGTAAACACCACTTCTCTCGGGCCTAACGAATTGGTGGGAGTGATCCCAGCCAACCTGATCGCCAATCCGGGCACGGCTCAGATTACGGTCATTGGTGCGGGAGGGACTTCAAACGCCCTTACCTTTACCATCACCGCGCCCTCCGCGCAATCGGCGACGGCCGCAACTGCAAGTGCTGTCAATAATTCAAAGCAGGCTCCTCCCGGCAAAGGGACGCACAAGGCACCGCCAACCGGGCCAATCTCCCTCCCGAAATACCTGCCCCGCTTTCTGGGATGGAATATTGCTCGCAACGAGGGTCCTGAATACGTGCAGCGCTTTCTCAGGCCGCGCGGCGCGGCGGCGTCAGCTTTGGCCGGCGCGAAATCTGGAAACGCTGCAAACGGCCCTCGGACGTATCAGGCCGCGCAAGCCTTAAGCGCAAGCGCGCTTCCGGGCTTTCTCTTCAGGCCATCCATGATCACGGATTACATCCCCACCAGCGTCGCCACGGGAGACTTCAATCACGATGGGCACATGGATTGGGTGGTCTCGAACGGCGGCGCCAACACGCTCTGGCTGTACCTGGGTAACGGAGATGGAACCGCACAACCGCCCGTCATCATTCCGCTCAAGGGCCAATCACCAGTCGCGGTGGCAGCCGCAGACCTGCGCGGAAGCGGCAACCTGGATCTGATCGTCGCCGAGGCCGACAGCGGAGAGGTCGGAGTATTGCTTGGAAATGGCGATGGGACCTTCGGAGTCGAGACGACTTACTACGTTCCGGGTGCTCCAATCTGCCTGCTGATTGACGATTTCAATGGCGATGGGCACAAAGATATCGTGGTGGGGATGAGCGGCAATACTAATGTGGGATTGTTGGCGTTACTGCCCGGCGACGGCACCGGCCGATTCGGACCGCCAGTGTATGAGCCTTACGATAGCCCCAGCACCGATTATTTCTACCCGGGTGCCTCGTTGATGGCTGGAAACCTCGCCGAGGCCGACCTCGATGGGGACGGCTTCCCAGACCTCGTCGTCAACGAGACGGACGGCACATCTCCCGGAGTCTATGCCTACCTCAATCAAAAGGATGGGACCTTCAAGATCTCACAGCTCGTGGACCTGCCGGCTTTCGATCAGCCTAGCAACGTCGGCCTGGGAGATGTTAATGGAGATGGCTGCGCCGATCTGGTCGTTACGCGTACGTCCGGCATGGCCTACCTGCACTTGGGGAATTGTGACGGAACCTTCCAGAATCCCTTCGGCGGCCTGCCGTTGGCAGTGGGAGACATCGCCGGCGGGCTCCAACTCGCGGACGTCAACGGTGACGGAAAACTCGATATCGTCACCTCGAGTGTGGTTTTCCTCGACTTTCGCAGCTCCGGCGATCAACCCGGGAATGTGCTCTCTGTGTTTCTGGGCGACGGGCATGGCAACTTCAGCAACGCCAAGGTCTACAGGGGCTGGCCGTCCATGTATTCTTTTGCTTTAGCCGACCTGAACGGCGATGGACATCCGGACGTAGTCGCCGCCAGCCAGGACGCGGACTTGGTCTCGATCTTCCTCAACGACGGCAGCGGGGGATTCGGCATGCCGGAAGGCCAGAATTTCGGCTTTAACGGCTACGGGAACACCTCCCCGCCGATCCTGCTTAATAACAGCTTCAAGATTGCAGACATCAATGGGGATGGGAAGCCCGATGTGGCCTTGCTGCAATTCTCGAACGACTACATCCAGGCCTTTCAATTAACGGTATTCCTTAATCAGGGCTCCGGAAAGTTGTCAGACCCGATACGTTCGCACGTGATCGACCAGGACTATCAGACCAACGGCTACGTGGGCGACACGGCGCTCGCGGACTTTCGCCACACCGGTCTGCCCGACCTCGTCGCCATAGGTAACCCTGAGTGGGGTACGAACTACATCGCCTTCGCCAAGAACAACGGTGACGGGACGTTCACTCCTCTGCCGCTCGCCACCCCAGCCGGCGCGGAGGGCATGATCGGCGTGGGAGATTTCAACGCGGATGGGAAGCTGGATTTCGTTACCGTTAATCCGTACTCAGGGGGAAATCAATCCACGCTCAGCGTTTTTCTGGGGAATGGCGACGGGACCTTTACGCCCGGCTACTCGACGACCTTCACGGGTTGGGCAGGCCAGGTATGGGTTGGCGACTTTAATGGCGATGGCAAACCGGATGTTTTGGTCCACCTGGCCACCAGTGGAATGGGTACGATCTACAACGATGTCCTCGAGTTCCTGGGCAAGGGTGACGGCACGTTCGCGCCGGTAAAGGATGTCCTGCCGAACTTCGGAGACATGGCTGTAGGCGATCTTAACCACGACGGTATCGCAGACGTGGTGGAACTTGTCGAGCCGCTCACAGATCTCGACGACTATGTTCCGCTGCAATTTGCAATCTACCTCGGCCAACCCGACGGTTCCTTCAAGCTCACAAATACTTACCAGCCCTATGCGGGATTGACAGTGCCCTATACTCTGAACACCCGCAATGGGGTTACCCTCGCAGATTTCAATGGCGATGGCAACCTCGATATTGCGGCATTCCAGACTCAGACTACTCCACCCGTTGGCGGGAACCCCGAGCTCGCACACACCTTCCTCCAGATCATGGAAGGAAACGGTGATGGCACCTTCACGCCGACTTACACTGTCTTTGACTTCGATCAGATCCTGGTGCCCCAACTTGCGGCGGATCTCACCGGCGACGGCAAAGCCGATTTGCTGGAATTGGCAGGAGTCAACGGTTCGTTTCACGTAGTTCCGGCCACCGTGGGTCCGGCACTACAGGTCCGCATCGTCAGCACGCCAATCGTCGGCTCTACCGGCGCGGCCCAAGTAACCTTGGTGGCCGCTTCAAGCTCCGATTCCACCATCCAACTTGCGGCCAGCGATCCCGCCGTCAGCATTCCAGCCAGCGTCACAATACCGGCAGGAAGCGTGAGCCAGAACGTGCCATTTCAAATTGGCAGCGGGTTCAATTCGCAGCGGGTGTTCACGATCAATGCCGCCCTGGGCGCGCAGACGGCGACGGCTTATGGGTGGCAGGCCGGCAACTCTCTCACAGAGGGGTTCACTTTGTTCTTCCCGAACTCTTCCGAAACGGCCTATGTCGCGCAAGCCACTCCCGACTACAACCTCGACGTTTACCCAATTGACAACTATTCAACCACGGTTAATCTATCGTGTTCAGGTTTGCCAACCTGGGCGACTTGCCAGTTCGCCGCGCCGGTTTTATCCGTGCCCGCCGGATCGGTGGGCAGTTCGTCACTCGTTGTCGGCACCACTTCCGCCGCCCAGGTGGGAACGTATCAATTCACCGTGATAGCGACCGATGGGACCTTCACTCAACAGGTCGCTGCCGCGCTGCAAGTTCAAGCGTCGCCGCCGCCCGCCATCCTGGGGGCCATTTCACCATCTTCACCTACCATCGGCGCCGGGCAATCTGCGGGTCTCCAAATCACCCTATTGTCTCAATATGGTGCTGCGGGCTCAATAAGCTTGCAGTGTTCAGGCAATCCCAGCGGCACGACATGCGCTTTCAACCCTGCTGCAGTAAATCTCCCTGCGAATGGAAGCGCGACCGACCAGCTTACATTGCAGGTTGGCTCCTCGGTGCCGAGCGGCTCCTATACCTTCAATGTTGTAGCCACCGTTGGAAGTCTTAGCAATCAAATCCCGGTGACGCTCCAAGTCCAGGCGCCCGACTTCAGCGGAACAATCGGTCCCGGCTTGGGAGCAGTCCCAATCGGGGAATCCACCAGTTTCAGCATCAATCTTGCTTCGCTTAACGGCGAAACCGGCGCCGTGAGTTTCACGTGCTTGAATCCGCCGAGCGGCGTCACCTGCGCTTTCAGTCCCGCCTCGCCCACTCTGCCCGCCAATGGGAGCCTCATCGAGCAAGTCAGCGTCCAGGCTAGCTCGGCCGCGCAGACCGGTAATTATACCCTCACGGTGTCCGCAAACATTGGAAACATCACGCACCAGTACAGCGCCACGCTGGAGATCGAGTCTGCGCCCGGCTTCACCGGTAGCATCACTCCGGGCTCTACGACGCTCTCTGTGGGACAGTCTGCCAATTTCACTATCACGCTCAATTCGCAGAGCGGCGCCACCGGCAATGTCAGCTTCCAGTGTTTGAACGTTCCCACCGGCACGGCATGTACGTTCAATCCCACCGCGGCGAACTTGCCTGCCAATGGAAGCGTCGCGGATACTTTGACCGTGCAGGTTAATTCCATGCCTGCCCTTGCACCCCTTCTGCCGTCCATACCATGGGCACCGGCGATCGGCTGGCTTGGAACGCTCTCGATCGTGGCGTGCGTCCTCTTCGCCACCCTCATCGTAATGGCCACTCGGAAGCGTAAGCTGGCAGCTCTACTCGTTCTCTCGATTATCGCTGCCTCGATATTGCTCACGGCAGTGTCTTGCGGCGGGGGCGGAAGCCCACCGAGTGGTTCGGCACCCCCCTCGCCAGTGACGTTCATGATTACCGTTCAGGCGAGCGGGGCAGGAATCAACACGCCCCAGAATGTTGGAACGGTGGTTATCGCTGTGGAGTGACGCTTCGTGTCGCCATAGTCCGCTGCAACTGACGGCGGGCAGAGTGAAGTCCGATCTAAACGGTGCCGACACTTTCTCTGGGCTTTGAAGCCACAAACGCCATGGACATACCGCTTCAGACTATCACGCTTGGAAATGGATGAAGGACTCGGACCCGCGGTCGCGGAAGCTGGCCCTAAAAGGAAGTCTAATTCGTAAACGTCTGGATAGTTGGCGTCAACACCGGAATCATGTCACCGTTGGTGTAGGTCACTGTAGAGTCAGGACTGGCGTGATCGCTCTGCGCCTCGCTTAGAATCAGAATAGGCGTCTGTCGCGTGTCCACGATGCTACCGTCGTTCACCGGATCGGCATCGTATTTGAGCAGGCGCCGCAACAGCCCGCTCAATTCGACTGCCTCCCCGCGCGACATCTGGGCCATAATCAGAATACGGTCAAACCTCTCGGCCAGGTCTGCAGCTTCCTGATCGGCGTTTTTCAGTGAAGCGGTCCAAATACTGGTCTGCCCGGTCACAAGTTGTGTTGGGTTGCATACTGCAGGGTCCCCACCCGATGGCGTTTCGCCGGTAAGTTCGCAGAGGACAAGGGCCCTCCAGCGGGTGAACCCATCAGGTTCCCACGGGTTGGGCACCGTCGCAGAAGTTGGTCCGTCGGAGCACTTTCGAACAATGGAAAATTGCAAATGAAAAGCCTGACCCCGGTGGTATGATCCCTCCATCGCCAGAAGTTCACGCCGTTGGACGCATGGAGGGAAAATCTCATGCGTAAACGGCACCAGAAAGGAAGCCTGAGTAAGATCAACGGGTCGTGGGTCGTGCAAAGGATGGAGCGGGGGACGGGGATCGAACCCGCGACGTCCAGCTTGGGAAGCTGGCATTCTACCGCTGAATTACCCCCGCGCTCGGGCCTTCTTGCAGCGGCACTCCGTACCCGCTCACTATAGCATATCCGAGCGGACACGGTAGACGCCAAATCGAGAGGAGATAGTATCCTGACTCAGTCCGTAGCGCTGGCCTTTAGGCCAGCATTTACCGACCTCACGGCCGGCGCTGCTTTCAAATTGGGACACTACTTGGAAAGGAGATTTTCTATGCGCACTACTCTCTTGAAAGCAACGTTGGCCGCCGCAGCGGCCACGTTGATAATCTCGATATTCCCGCGGGAGGTAAGCAAATGCTTGCAGTCAGAAGGGCTGACGAGATGGCAGATTCATGATATGAGCAGGCCGCAGCCCCCGGTGGTCGCGCCTGGCGAAGCAAGAGACAAGCCTGACCAGTCTCCCTCGGATGCCGTTGTGCTGTTCAACGGCAAAGATCTGTCGCAGTGGCAGGGGGCAAAAGGAGAGCCGGCGCCCTGGAAAGTCGGCAACGGCTACTTCGAGGTCGTTCCGAAGACGGGCGATATCTACACGAAGCAGTCCTTCGGCGACTGTCAAGTGCATGTGAAGTGGCAGTCGCCGGAGTGGGCCGGCGACACTTTCGATCCTGGGAACAGCGGCGTTTTTCTCGCTGCGCGCTACGAGGTCCAGGTCATCGACTCCGTCCACAGCAAGATTTACGCTGACGGGCAGGCGGCCGCCATGTACGGGCAGTACCCTCCTCTCGTCAACGTCTGCCGCGCCCCGGGCCTCTGGCAGACTTACGACGTCGTCTTTCACGACGCCCGGTTTGACAAAGATGGCAAGCTCCTCCGCCCCGCGATCATCACCGTCTTCTTTAACGGCGTGCTGGTCCAGGATCATGTAGAATTAACGGGCCCCACCGCGCATCATCAACGGCCTCCCTACCAGGCCCACCCGGCCAAGATGCCGTTGCGCCTGCAGGAGCACAACTACAAGGTTCGCTTCCGGAACATCTGGATTCGGGAACTGGGTGAAGGTGAAAGCAGTAAACAATCGTGAGGATCGTGTACGCAGCTCTGCCGCCTCGTCTTGCAGAAAGGCTCTGCAGGTGCGAAGAAGTCAAAGGCCTGTCATCCTGAGCGCAGCGAAGGATCCCCGCAGTTACCTTTGGTTGAATAAACTACGAACAACTGCGGAGACCCTTCGCTGCGCTCAGGATGACAGGTCTCGAGCTTCCTTGAACCGTCGAAGCCTTTCCGTAAGGCAGGGTGGCAGAGCCGCGGCGCGTATAGATTGTGCTTGGAATGGCAACTCCCCCAATATGCGGTTATAATTGCGATTAACTCAGATGGACAGGCTTGAGATTACAAATCGTTCGCGCCTTGCTCGTCACTCGTCACTCGTCACTCGTCACTGCTCTTTCGTCACTCGTCACTGGTCACTCGTCACTTTCCTCACCCGGGAGGCCGAATGAGCGTGCGAGTCTGTGTGCTGGGAAGCGGCAGCAGGGGCAACTGCACCCTCGTGGCCACGGAGAAGGCGCGACTGCTGGTTGACGTGGGATTCAGTTGCCGGGAGACCTACGCACGATTGGCAGCGATCAACGAGTCTCCCGATGGTCTGAGCGCGGTGGTCATCTCTCACGAGCACACGGACCACATTAACGGCTTGCGAGTCTTGGCGACGAACGGCAAGCTCCCCGTCTATATCTCTCGCCCCACTTGCGAGGTCGTGTGCCGGGACGAAGAAACCAGGAAGAAACCGCCGGGCTTCGAATACTTCGCTCCCAGCGAGAAGTTTGTGATCGGCGACATTGAAGTCACTCCCTTCCCCATCCCGCACGATGCCGTGGATCCCGTGGCCTTCACTTTGGACGCCCAGGGCATTCGCATCAGCGTGGTCACTGACCTTGGATTTATTCCGGAAATCGTCAAGCAGCGCGTGAAGGGCAGCCATGTTCTAATTTTCGAGTCCAACCATGACCTGGAGATGCTGAAGGTCGGACCGTACCCGTGGCACGTGAAGCAGCGCGTGATGAGCCGTCAGGGCCACCTTTCCAACAACTCCACCGCCGACTTCCTCGCGGAAGAATTTGACGGCGCGGCGCAGGTCCTGGTGCTCGCCCACTTGAGTGAAACCAATAACCATCCCGAGATTGCCCGCCTCAGCGCTGCACAGGCTCTCGCCCAGCGCGCCCGGCTCCAATTCACCAAACTCTACCTGGCCAGTCAGACGAAGCCCACGGAAGTCTTTAGGTTTTAGGATTCAGGACGCAGAAATCAGAAACTAGAAATTAGAAATCAGAAAATAAAAAGCCTGGCAGCGGTTGCCATTCAAATCTCGAACGCCATTCAAACTCAAAGCTTAGTGATCACCCAAAGGTTCGAGGAAGGCGGCCACCCAAGTAAGGCAGGATAACTGCCCTTCTATTCAGGCGCTTCCTTCTTTCTTCTGACTTCTGATTTCTGATTTCTGACTTCTGCCTTTTCCTTGACACGCTAATCCCAAATGCCTTTTAATTCTGACTCCTGACTTCTGACTCCTGACTCCTGAAGGGAGGGTCCCGTGATTCCTCGCTACACACGCCCGGAGATGGGCAGCATCTGGACCGATCAAAACAAATTCCAAAAATGGCTGGAAGTGGAAATCGCCACGGCGGAGGTTGAGGCGGAGGCAGGCCTGATTCCCAAGAGCGCCGCGCGAGCCATCCGGCGCAAGGGGGGCTTCGAAGTCGAGCGCATCCTGGAGATCGAGCGCCAGGTGAAGCACGACGTGATTGCCTTCACCACCAATGTGGCGGAGCACATTGGAAAAGAAGGCCGCTACTTACACTACGGGCTCACCTCGAACGACGTGGTGGATACTGCCCAAGCGCTGCAAATCCGCGAAGCGTCCGCGCTGCTGCTTGCAGGGCAGAAGCGATTAGGCGAGGTTCTGAAGAGACGCGCCTTGGAATTCAAAGATACGCCCATGATCGGGCGCACGCACGGCATTCACGCCGAGCCCATCACTTTCGGATGCAAACTGGCCATCTGGTTCGAAGAGAACCGGCGGAACACGGAGCGCCTGGCCTACGCTGCCGAGCAGATGCGTGTCGGCAAATTCTCCGGGGCCGTGGGCAGCTACACACATTTGCCGCCCTCCATCGAGGAGAAGATCTGCGAGCGCCTGGGCTTGGTTCCTGCCCCCGTCTCCTCTCAGGTCATCCAACGCGACCGGCACGCTTTCTACCTCTGCACGCTGGCCGTCTGCGCCGCCTCGCTCGACAAGATTGCGCTCGAGGTGCGCGGCTTGCAGCGTACCGAAGTGCGCGAGGTTGAGGAATATTTTTCGCCGGAGCAAAAGGGGTCGTCGGCCATGCCGCACAAGCGCAATCCGATTACGGCAGAGCAAATCTGCGGCTTAGCGCGTGTGGTGCGGGCCAATGCCCAGGCCGCACTCGAGAACGTGGCGCTCTGGCACGAACGCGATATCTCACATTCTTCCGTCGAGCGCGTCATCCTGCCGGACTCGACCATCCTGCTCGACTATCTTCTCGCTAAGACCGCCAAGCTGGTGGAAACCATGTTCGTGTATCCCCGCCGCATGCTCGAAAACCTCGACCTGCTCAAGGGCCTGATCTTTTCCGGGCAGTTGCTGCTGGAACTCGTGGAAAAAGGGGCG
>Ga0181518_10003629_pt1 | contig 14147 bp, 14 predicted proteins | sample PEATcosm2014_Bin_28_FD_119751 | JGI IMG/M metagenome (GOLD analysis project Ga0181518, IMG submission 119751) | Peatland microbial communities from MTU Mesocosm Facility, Houghton, MI, USA - PEATcosm2014_Bin01_60_metaG | ecosystem: Environmental > Terrestrial > Soil > Wetlands > Peat | place... | reverse complement strand
GGTTCGTTTCCCGGAACGAGATGACACTAACCGGAGTTGACTCACCTTGGCTTGGTATGACGACACCCAGGCGCCCTTGCTCGCCCGGACAGTCCGGCCAACGTCCTCAATGGCGTCGGCTTCGACGACTTCCGCTGGCTGGGTGGCCGAATCTGGACGTGGATCATCAACCCGAGCCGCCGCCTCGCGAACGGCATGGTCCTGCGTGACCTGGCCGGTGAGAACCTAGCGGATCTCGAGCGCGACGCTGACCAAGCCCTGACCGCCTTCGTCCACCAGGCTGAAGATCGCGATGTCGGATTGGCCTTTACCCGGGCTGCCGGTCATGGAGGCCTGGCGCGCCGTCACTGGTGGGGTCATCCCGCCTGGCCTTCCTTGGTGGCCCGTTTCCTGACCGCACTGGACAATCCTGGCGATAACCACTGGGGGCAGGACGGAGAACTGCGGAACCGGCTGCGCCCGGAGCCAGAAAGGGTTCAGGACCGAGACGCACTTACCCGTACGCTGCTGCGCCGGCCCTGGGACCTCGATTCCAATTCGGCAGCATGGATCGTGTCAGCGGGCATCGGCTATCTGAGGCATAAGGTCGGCTAACCGATCGCTGCCTGGGCCGTCTGGCCCAGCCGCCTTGACCAGCATGTCCAGGGCGGCGCGCAGGTCGGCGTGCGCGTTGATGATGTCGGTCCGGGCGCCGGAGTAATAGCCGCCCTGCTTGGCCCGTTCCGCCACCGAGGCGACCGTCTGCCGGGCGGTAACGAGCGCGGTCTCCAGGCTGATGCCGAGGTCACGCCGCCCGAGCACAAACCAGGTCACCCAACCGCGGGCCCCCGGGCGGGTACCGCACTCGGCCGCTAGTGAGCGAACGAGGAACAGCCCGTGCGGGCTCTCGATTTCCGTGAACGAACCTTTCCAGCGGCTTCCCTGGTCCTCGACCTCGGCGTGCACGCGCCCGCCTTCGCGGACCTGAATGCGGACCATGTAGCTGCCGCCCGGAGTGGAACGGATGGTGGGGAGACAACCCGCCGTTCCGCACCCCGGTTTTTGTCCTCACCCACCACCGTCGGCCCTCAGCCCAGATGAGCGGGGGTACCACGTTTCACTTCCCCGACGCCAGCCCCGCCCAGGCGCTTGCGCAGGCGCGTGAGGCTGCCACTGGAGGGGATATCCGCATCGGCGGCGGCCCGTCCACCATCCGCGAATTCCTGGCCGCCGGCCTGATCGACTACCTGCACATCGTCGTGGTGCCCATCGTGCTGGGGCGCGGGGAGCGTCTCTGGGACGGGCTGGAAGCGCTCGAAGAGCACTTCCAGATCGAGGCCGTGAACAGCCCCAGCGGCGTCACCCACCTCACCCTCAGCCGACGCTGATCACAGCAGGGCACCTACCGGATCCGGCAGCACGCTGAACCGGGTGATCCCTGGTCTTCCTATCGCGATCTTGCCCGTCACCGTCAGGAATGACTTAACCGACCGCCTGCCTGACCGGCTGTCAGCGGCCTAATTATCTGGCCACGGATCGGTGATCAACGGCAGTGCTCTTTGCAGTGCTTCCTCGTCACGCAGCGCGATATTCTCGTTGGCCTGACGAAGGATGAGTCGGCGCACATCCCTGCCGATTATGGTGCGACCGCAGTGTCGGTCTCCACTGGTCGCACCCAGAAGACCCTGATCTGCGGGTCCCGGCGATGCCGACCGGTGCGGCACCTCCCGCAGGGTCAGATGTCCCCGTTGGCGAGCGCGAATGCTTACCATCTGGCGTGTCTCCAAAAACCGCGGGGGGCCGCTATCTCCGGATAGGACTCTAGTTTTGCCAGATTTTTCATAGCACAATCACGGCAGCGATTAACTTGAAGCAGCTACCGTTGAATGGCTCGGTGAGGCTAACGGTTAGGAAAATGGATTGGCTGGCCGAGACTCCGGCGTCGGTATTATCGTAAGTGCCCATTCCCAGGGCGCTGAGGCGGTCCGCCCAGACAGGATCGCTGACGGAGAGATTATACTCGGCACCGGCCAAGCTGAAGATAGCACGAATCTGCCGGCTGCCTCTCGCGTTAGAAGTGATCCACCACAGAAGCTTAGCGGGCTCCACCAGGCACAGAGATGATTGTATGGGGTGCTCGACAAGATATTCGTAACTTATCCTGTCCGAGGGACTGCCGAGGAGATATGGCCGTGGGTTTGCTGCTTGCTGGAGCCAAGGCTTTGCCTCTTGCCTGCGCAGGCGCCCGAGGTGCTGCCACTGTGCACCACTGATCCGCCAGTTCTCTGGCTGATGTGGTTCCGGGGCCCGGAAGGCAGCTATCCGAATTACATCGAGGGTTGCAGGCTCGGAACCATCATTTAAGATATAGTGCTGCGAGTAGAGGGTTCCGTCCGGCTCGGGGCTTACTGGTCTTATCCACTCGCCTGACCTTGTGATTCCAGCGACACACCGGCCGTTGTGCTTCCGTGAGCTGGCCAGGCAGACAAAATCCAGGCTTCCCATTGACGTCACTCCAGACTACAGGTGCACTGCCCTTACTCCCCCCCACGTCTTATCCAGGTACTCGACCACTAGTCTCCGGTGACACCGCTCAGCCGTGGGTTCGCTGCACAGCAACACGGTGCGCATTTTGAAGATCATGGGATCTAGTTTATCTTCAATCCGCCGATCGGCCATGAGCTGTAGAAATCGACTCGCGTATTCGTCCCAAGGGAGCTGCTTCTTTTTGTAACTATCCAGGAGAGCCTGTGTAGGCGCTAGCAGAGGTTCGTGGAGATAGGCGGCGTCGCACAGTTCGCTAAGGAAGAATTCAAGATCGTCACGTTTCGTGAAGCCGGCCAGCTGCGAAACATTATTTAGCCGGACGTCGACTAGCTGCTCGACCCCAGCTTCTCTCAGTGTCCCGAAGAATTGAGCGGCTCTTTTTTTCGTGAAACCGATCGTATAGATCTCCATTGCCGCTCCTCCGGATTGATTTCAAAAAGCGCTACCTGAGGACTGGTATCGGTTTCCGGCGAATCAAGGTCGTCTTCACTTTGGATTCGGCCATCGCCCCTGATATGAAGCACCGTGATCCCGCGGTCTCGCAGTACTCGCCCGATGAGGAGGTGACGGTGGCATTTCGATGGGTCCTCTTCGCTACAGAGGAGCGCAATGCGGTAGTTCTTCGAACCTTTAATCACCCGGTCAATTCCGGCTTGAAACAACTCACTGCGAGCCAGCTGGCCGTAGAGGACATGGTCCTGCTCGTCGTAGAACTCGTCACCATCTGGCCGTCCGCCAAGCTGCTCGCCAAGCGGGACATATCTGATCGCCCGGTGCGACAGAGCTTCTTGGAGTGATTCTGCGTCGAAGTGCGGGACGTAGCGGGACCTTGGTGAAGTCCGTACATCGGCGACGACTTCGATGTCGTGACGCTGGAGGAGGCTCAGGAGATCTTCGAGAGTGACGTTGGAGTGCCCGACGGAGTACAGACGTGGCTGTGCGCCAGGCGCGGCCGCGTTACCTGCCGAATTATTCATAGGCTTCATCCTCAACTCCTCCTACCGTGCCTTACCAGTGAAGCACACCGACCCTCATCGCCAGATGATCTGCGTGTCGGCAAACAAACGTCAAGTCAATCGCCGGGCTTGCTTTCTGCAGTCGCCGATTCCCAGGCCCTGCACAACGCATTGGCCAGGTACATCTGCCGCGGCGTCTTGCACGCCACCCGGATCAGATCACTACTGGCCACCACGACCGCCATCGCCCGGGCCCGGGATGTCGCTACGTTCAGCCGGTGCGGGTCGTACAGGAACTCCAGTCCCCGCGGCGCATCATCAGCAGACGACGTGGCCATCGAGTAGATCGCCACCGGAGCCCCGCGGCCCTGGAACTTGTCCACCGTCCCGACCCTCACCCCGTCTGGGCCCCCCGCCTGTGCCAGTGCGTCCTCGATCGCCCGAATCTGCGCGTTGTACGGCGTAACGACGAGCACCTCGTCCGGCCCGATAACCCGCCGCGCCCCGTCCTTGTCCTGCCACTCCCGGCCGACGAGACCGCACACGAGCCGCGCCACCTCCGCCGCCTCTTCCGGCGACGCGTTCGTGTTCCCCTCGTGCGTGACCTCCACCACCCGCAGCCCCGAGCCCCCCAGCGCCGGGCCTCCGAGCCCCGAGCCTCCGAGTCCCGAGCCCCCAAGCCCCGAGGCCCCGAGCGCCGAGTCTCCGAGCCGCGAGCCTCCGAGGCCCGAGCCCGCGAGCCCGGATCCCCGGAGCGCCGCCTCGCCCAGGATCTCCTGCCGCTCCAGCCCGCCGGCCCAGGTCAGCTTGCCGTCGTAGAACGTCTCCGACGTGTACCGGCACAGCCGCGGATGCATCCGCCAGGTCTGGTCCAGGAGCAGCCCAGCGTCCGGGGGCACGGTCGCGTGGTCGCCGAGAATGTGCTCCAGCGCGGACGCCCCAGCCCCCGGCGGATGCGCGGCCTGGCTGGGCTGGGCGAGCTGCTGGGGGTCACCGATCAGGACGAGGTTCCGCGCCGCGCCGGCCACGGCCAGGATGTTGGCCAGCGGCATCTGGCCCGCCTCGTCGACGAACAGCGTGTCGACGCTGCCCTGGAACTGCTCGCGGGCCCAGACCCAGACCGTACCCGCGGCTACGCCCAGATCCCCGTCCCGTAGCCGGTCCTCCAGAGCCCCATGCTGCAGCCCGATGGCATCCGGGTGCAGGTACGACTGGTCCAGGCCGGCACGCTGGCCGATGCGCGGGCGGATGACGCCCAGATCGTCGGCCCGCGAGATGACCTTGCCGATCAGGTTGTGGATGACGGCGTGGGAGGGGCCGGTGATCCCGACGGTACGGCCGGCCTTGATGAGCTCGAGGATCTGCAACGCGGCGGTGAACGTCTTCCCGGTTCCGGGTGGTCCCTGGATCGGCAGGTAGGAGCCGCGCAGAGCCAGCACGAGCCGGACCGCCGCGTCGGTCACCGCTTCGCCGTTGCCGCGCAACGGCCCCGCCGGGCCGCCCCCGTCGTCGGGGCGCCGCCGCAGCAGCAGCGCGGTCCCGGCATCCTGGCCGGTCACGCCCTCGCGCACGACCCGGTCGCCGAGGTCGCGGAGCCGTTCCGCCAGCACCTTGGTGTTGACCGGGCTGTCCTCGACCAGCGCCGCGGGCCACGGACCTTCATAGGCCTGCCCGACCTTCAGGTCGATGGTGCCGTGCTCGTCGTCCACGCCCCACACCAGAAAGCGCCGCCCAGAACCCGGATCGACGGCGGTATCCCTGCGCTTGAACCGGTACTCCTGCGGCGGGAACGAGAACCGGCGCACGACCGACCTCTTCGCCTGACCGACCACGTCGCCGCCGGTCAGTCCGCCCAGCGCGTCCGGTTCGCCCATCAGCTCGGCGGCGCTCAGCGTGCGGACGTAGAAGTACCGCCACCACTGCGGCTTGGCGTCGCGCCGGTGCCAGTCGAGCAGGTCGGCCAGCAGGGCCCTGGCCTTCTGCTCCCCGGTCCGCTCCGCCATCTCCGCGGGCAGGCCCGCCAGCAGCGCCGCACGAATCCGGGTGACCTCGGGATCTTCCGTGCTCTCCGGCTCCGCCACGGCGGCAGGCCGCGGGAGATCCTCGCCGAGGCGCCCGGCCAGTTCGGCGCGCATCTGCTCCAGCCAGTCCCGCAGCGCCAGCGTGGCCCGGCAGTCGTCCTCGTTGTAGGCGGCGACGACCTGTTTCGTCTCTTCGGCGTCCCGGGCGGTGCCGTCCTCCAGCGCGGCCTCGAACGCGATCAGGTGCTCGGTCGCCGCCCGCAGGTCCATCTGCCGGGTGTACCCGCAAAGGGGTTCCAGCCGCTTGATCGAGTAGCTCTCCACCCCCGCCCGCACGCCCTGCCGCACGACCCGGTACAGGTCGACGAACACGCCGCGCCGGAACAGGTCGTCCACCTCGTCCTCGCGGGTGGCGAAGCGGCCCATCAGCCGGCCGACGGCCTCCTGGCGGGTTCCGTGCAGTTCGGTGAGGTGGTCGACCGACGTCGGCTCGTAGTGGTTGTAGTGGTAGACGTGCAGACCAGGGTGACGCCGGCGCCGTTGGGTGATGAAGTCGACCAGTTCCTCGAAGGCGCGCTTCTCGCCCGGCCGGTCGAACGCCCAGATCTGGGTGTAGCGCGGCCGGCCGCAAGGATCGGTATCGGCGGTGTCGACGACGCCGAACAGGTACTGCAGCCCGAACTCCCTGTCGTCCTCGGAGTAATACCGCGCCCCTTCGATATCGAAGAAAAGGTCACCGGTTTCCGGAACGGGCAGCGCCAGGAGTCCCCGGTTGATCAGGAGCGCACCCGCCACGTCCCGTTCGGGATCCAGAAGCTCGTACCGGATGCGGTGCTCGTCCTCGCTGGCTACCTGCAGGCGGGCCTGCAGCCGGGCACCTTCCAGGGATGCCCGGCTCACCCCGTTACCGCCGGGAAGGACGGCCAGGGACGCCAGGCCGCGCCTGGTCGGAACCCCCGCCGCCTTCAGCGCCCGCCGCTGGTCTTTGGTGATCCCGGCGACCAGCGACAGGTCGTCGTCGCGCCGCCGGCGGGCCGCGCACAGGTCGTCCCAGCGGCAGATCACGCAATGCTCCACCGGCTCCGGGTAGGGATCGGTGGGCGGGTTGTGGCCCGGGTCGGCGGCGATGAACGCGCTCAGGGCGCGCCGGGCCTGCCGTTCGTAGGCCGCGTAGTCGCCGACCTTGAGGGAGGTCAGCGCGCCCTGGCCAAGCGCCAGGTGCATCCAGCGGGGCCGGACGCCCTGCAGCGCCGCCAGCAGGTGGCAGTAGAACGCGGTCTGCGCGACCGCGCGCGCCTTGGCGGTCCGGGCCAGCTTGGCGTCCACGACCTCGTAGTGCAGCTCCGCCGGGCGCGGCTCCCCGTCCGGCGCGGGCAGCAGGTCGGCGCGCACCAGGAAGTCCGGCCGCCCCAGCAGCGCCGTCCCGCTGTCCGGGCTGTCGCCCAGCAGCGCCGTCCCGCTGTCCGGGCTGTCGCCCAGCAGCACGCCCTGGTAGATGACGTCGGCCCCGCCGCGGATCGCCTCCAGTGTGGCCCGCGCCGCCTCGGCGTACGCGTCCGGACTGGACCTTATTTCCACGATGGAGCGGCCGTTCGCGCGGAACCGGTCCAGCACGGTTACCTCGTGCGCCTCGCCGCGTTTGACCAGGTCCTGGAACCCGATGTCGAACTCCCGCGGCTGGCGCAGTATTCCCCGGGCCTTCAGCAGGTCCAGCCGGGTCAGGTGCTGGCACGCCACGAAGTTGGCGACGTCACTCGCCGACAGCCGGAGCCGGTCATCAGCGAACTTCATGCCGCACCCCCCGGTACCTGGCCAGTCTCGTCACGCCCGGTATCTTTCCCGGCTGCGCCCCCTCCGGCATGGCTGTCGGGTACGTCAGATGACGACTCGCCAGAGTGGGGGAGGGGAGCCGGCGGCCACTGGTCCGTAGTCCCACGATGCCGACCGAACGCGACCGACCTGTTACCGACTGTATGTCGCCGTCCGGATGTTCCGCGGCGCCACCGCGATGATGATCATCGCGGTGGACTCGTGCTGGGTGCCGGCCGCGGCCTGCGTGGCCCCGGCTCAGAATCCCGCCTTGTAGGCCGCTGAGGCCTTGGGCACCTGTGTGCCAGTCCCGTAGGTCCCGCGGGTGATGGCGCCCTGGAAGTTGGACTCCCAGGCGAGGTTGGCGGCGTTGGCTTGGAAGAACCCGCGCATGTCGTTCACGTACGCCGGGTCGTCCCCGCCCGCGTGGTTCCCGGTCGCTACGGTGCCGGGCATGACGTTGCCCCACTCAGGCACGGCGAACTTCTTGCCGTGCGCCTTCGCGAAGTTGAGCCAGTACATCAGTCCCTGCGTCCCGTTGAGCTGCTTCTGCCAGTTCGCGGCGCTGGTCGCGGGAGGCCACATGTCGTAGCCATCGACCCCGATCGTGGTGACGTAGGCGTTTCCGGGGTAGGCCAGGGTGGGATCGGCCAGCCCGGCTGACACGCCGCGGTTGACGTTCCAGTCCCATTGCAGGCCCGGGGCGGTGGTTCGCGCCGAGGTGACGATCTGCCGCCAGCATGCCGCCCAGACCGTCGGGTTGGTGGCCTTCCAGATGTACCAGTTCCCGTTGAATTCCCAGCCCAGCCTGATGATCGACTTGCCGAGGCCGTAGGCCGAGATGTTGGTGCCGAACTGGCGCCAGTAGGAATTGTAGGAGCCGTTCGCGCACGCCTGGAGGGACACTCCCGGGACGTTCTCGGGCAGCATCGCCTCCGTGAAGACCATTGTTTCCGGTGCGCCCTTCCACAGTTGGTAGAGCCATGCCGGATCTGTGATGTCACTCCACGACGAGCGATTCGGCCAGACGGTGGAGACGTTCACCGGGGCTCCGCGCCAGGTACCAAAGCCAGCGACGGACGCCGGGTTGGAGTTTGGCAGGTAGACCCCGCTGGTCCAGGGCAGGTGGGTGCTCGCCGATGCCCCCCATGCGAAGACCCCGCTGAGCAGCAGGCCCACTGTGGCGAGGCCGGCGGTGGCAAAAGCAGCGGCACGCATGGCGCGGGCTCGGCCGGACTGCATCCGGGATGCCGGTGGTGCGCGCAGGGCTGTGACGGTGCTCTTGCGCTTCCTGCTGATTGTCATGGCTTTTCCTTCTTTCGTTCCCTTCTGTTACCTGATCACCACTCTCCGTGAGTTGTTGTTGTGGGCACAGAGCCGAATTTCTCAATTGAGCCGGGCATTTTTCCTCATTATTTTGGCCCGGGTAATTCGGCCCGGTCTTAACGTCCCAGGCCATTCGGCTCGGTCTCGCCAAAGATCGTTTCATTAGCGGCGGTGACGAGGCCTACGTCAGCAACGTGGATAGCGTCGAATCCCGCGCTGCGCAGCCGGGCTGAGGCCCGGGGCGATAGATTCGCGTCCCGGCCACCGGTGGATTCACCTGCCCGTCGCTGGCGCTTATGGTGTATCGGTTATCTGCTGGTTTCCGGCGGCGGTGCGCCGCTCCGCCCAGTGGGCACGCTGCCGCCACGTGTGCTGGGCCAGGTGTTCGTGTGGGCGGCACTTCACCAGGAGGAGTTGCTCGCCGACTGGGCGCAGGTGGCCGCGCATCAGATGCCGGCCCCGATTCCACCGCTACCGTAGGCTTAGTGCATGGGCACTTTGCTCAGCGATGTCTGCGACGTCGAAGTCCTCGGCCACTACCGGCTGCGGCTCACGTTCTCTGACGGCCTGGTGGGTGATGTCGACCTGTCCCATCTGGCCGAGTGGGAAGGCGTATTCACTCCCCCTCACGATCCCGCATTCTTTGCGCAGGTCCGAGTGGATCCCGAGATCGGCACGATTACCTGGCCCGGCGGGGTGGACCTTGCACCCGAAGTCCTCTACGAGCGGGCCGCCGAGCATCCCATCCGACGGCCACGGCGCGCAGGATAATCCTCGCCGAGATTTTCACGGCCTTTGCGCCAGGCATCAAACGCCTCTGCGACCTCGCCCTGGAGCAGACAGAACTCCAGCGGCGCGTCGGTCGTGTTGAAGCCCTTGCCGGTCTTGTTCTCCCAGGCCAGCCGCTGCCCGGACCTGATATCCACTGCTTCCTCCCGTTGCAACGGCCACGCCATCGTCAGGGGCGAGCCGTGAGGTGATTACATCTTGGCCGACCCCGTCTGAGTCATGGTTGGCCAGATTCCGCCACCGGCACCTGGGACCGTACCCTGGAGGGGTGACCGCCGCGCATGACTACAGCGACCTGCACGAGCTCATCGACCGCCTTCAGCCCGACCAGGCCGAACAGCTGCGTGCATTTGTGCTCAGGCTGGTAACACCGGGAAGCCACCGGTTCAGGGTCTTGCAGACTTTCGAGGGTCCTCGTACTGATCTGGGCGCCAGGGCACGCGACGTCATGCGCGCCGAGTTCGGACAGGGCGATGCTGATCGTTGATACCGGACCGCTTGTCGCCTACCTCAACCGTAATGACCCAGATCATGTCCGCTGCGCGGAGCTACTGGAATCTCGTACAGACGACCTTCTCGTCACGCCATGGTTCGGCGGGTTCGTCAGTGACACAGGTGCGATGACACAAGGTTCAGCGGTCCTCCCATGCCCGGCAAAGCGCGCTGGCCAGGTACATCTGATGCGGCGTCTTGCAGGACACCCGGATCAGGTCAGCGCTGGCCACCACGACCGCCATCGCCTTGGCCCGGGAGGTCGCTACGTTCAGCCGGTGCGGGTCGTATAGGAACTCATGTCGCGGGACGAGCCGGTGCGTGTGCCCGGAGCCGCGCTATCGCACATCAAGCTCGCCAGCCGCCTGAACTGAGAACGCGACGGAGCCGGGTGCGCTGCCGCCCGGCGGGGGCCGCTCGTCAGCTTGTGCCGGTGCCGGGGAGCGGAACGTTCTGCAGCCTGAGCTGGCCGCGTGCGAGAGTCCTGCCGCGCTCGTCGGTGATGGTGACAAGCCACAGTTGCTGGACACGGCCCTGCTGCAGGGGCTCGGCGATAACCTCGGCGCGGCCCGAGGTGGCCGGGCGCAGAAAATCGGTCGCATTGTGCACACCGGCCGCGAACTGCCCCCGGTCCCGCACCGCCAGGCTGGCGCCGATGCTGGCGGCGGTTTCGACGGCGGTGGTGTAGACACCGCCGTGCACCACGCCCCATGGCGTATGGTGATCCGGCCCGAGGTCGATGTGCCCGGCCACGCGGTTTCCGCTGGCCGAATCCACCACCAGGCCGGCCGCGGCCAGGAACCGGCTGGCAGCCTCCGCGCTCAGATCGACGTCGGCGTCCGGGCCGGGCTGGGTATCGGCAGGGTCCTGCATGACATAGTCGTAGCAGAAGATGACTGCTTGCTGTTGAGGTAGGTCGTCCCGGCCGCCATGCGTGTCAGGACTGCCTGGCGACCGGGGGACGGTGGGTGCATCTTCAGTCCAGTGTGGAAGGAGGCCCACAGTGGGCGAAGGCACAGAAGGCCGCGGTGCCGAGAACCGCATGACCGCTCCTCGCCGGGCCGGTGATGGCAGCGGTGATTTCCTGGTTTCTGCGCCGGGGCGCTCCCCGGCCCTGGACGCGGCCGAGCTTGAGGTGCTGCGCAGGTACGGCACCGAGCGTGACGTGGCCGCCGGCGAGGTGCTGTTCGCCGACGGGGACGAGACCTATGACCTGATCGTGATGCTGGACGGCACCGGCGAGATCATCCAGCGTTACGGCCAGCCCGGCGCGACGTTCATCGCCGGGTACGGCCGGTCGCAGTTCCTGGGCGAGATCGGCATGCTCACCGGGCAGCGGGCCTACCTGACCGCGGTGGCCACTTCGGCCGGGCGCGTCCTGGCGGTTCCCGTCGCGCAGCTGCGCGCCGTCATGGCCAGCGAACCCGGCCTCAGCGACCTGATCCTGCGCACGTTCCTGCTCCGGCACTCGATCCTGATGCGCCGGGGCGCGGGCCTGACGCTGATCGGATCACGGTTCCATCCCGATACCCGGCGGCTGCTGGAGATACTGGCGCGCAACAGGCTGGTGTCGACGTGGCTGGACCTGGAAGCCTCGCCCGAGGCGGAGGCGATACTGCGCGGCCTGGATCTGCCCGTCGCCGACCTGCCGATCGTCATCATCCCCGGCGGCGGGCCCCTATTGAGGAACCCGGGCGGGCGCGCCCTGCTCGACGCGCTGGGCATGTCGGGTGTGGAAGGCCCCTATCCCGCTGGGCTCTGCGACCTGCTGGTCGTGGGCGGGGGACCGGCCGGCCTGGCCGCTTCCGTCTACGGCGCATCCGAGGGGCTGGCCACGACCCTGGCCGAGGAAACCGCGCTGGGAGGCCAGGCGGGAACCTCGTCGCGGATCGAGAACATCCTGGGCTTTCCCGCGGGCCTGTCCGGCGAGGAACTGGCGGCGCGTGCCGCGTTGCAGGCGCAGAAGTTCGGCGTCCGCATCAAGCTGGCGGCCAGGGCCCTGTCACTGTCGTCCGCAGACGGCCTGCACCAGGTCAGCTTCGACGACGGCGAGACCGTGCAGGCAAAGTCGGTCATCATCGCCACCGGAGCCCATTACAACCGGCTGCCGCTGGAGCGGCTCGCCGAGTTCGAGGGCGTCGGAGTGTATTACGCGGCCACCCAGGCAGAGGCCCAGGCCTGCGGCACCGGCCCGGCCGCCGTCGTTGGCGGCGGTAACTCCGCCGGGCAGGCCGCGCTCTTCCTCAGCCGCAGCTGCGAGAAGGTCCACATGCTCATCCGGGGTGAGTCGCTCGAAGCCTCAATGTCCCGGTACCTCGTCGACCGGATCAAGCAGAACCCCCGCATTATCGTCTCACCTTGCACCCAGGTCACCGCGCTGACCGGCACCGGCCAGTTGGAGGGCGTGCGGATCCGCCGCGCCGCCCAGCCGGCCGAGTCAGAACTGCCCATCCGCGGGCTGTTCGTCTTCATCGGCGCCAAGCCCGGAACCGGGTGGCTGGCTGGCCAGCTCGCCGAAGACAGCCACGGATTCCTGCTCACCGGCGCCGATATTCCCGTGGCCAGGCTCGACGACGAAAACATCAACCCGCTGTTCCTGGAGACCAGCCGGCCGGGGATCTTCGCCGTCGGAGACGTCCGCAGCGGGTCAGTCAAGCGCGCCGCGGCCGCCATCGGCGAAGGCTCGATGGCGGTACGGCTGGTCTTCGACCGTCTCCAGCCCGCCGGGACCACAGACGCGATATCGAGCTCGGCGCCGGCTCACCCCGCGCTTAGAGCGGGCTAAGCGGAGGATGCGCATCGCGGGCCGGGGGTGACGGCGGCGCCGTTTGGTGATGAAGTCGACCAGTTACGGCGAGGAGACCAGGGGAGACTCAGGCCCTTGTCTTGACCGGCACCACGGCTCGTCCGAACGAGCACGCCAAGAGCATTATTTCTCCCCGGTTGGGACAAGGGCAGATGCGTCCAGAAGCGGCGGGCGGCCCGGCGAGCGTGATGCTGGCAGGACCCGCAACTACTACACACCCTGAAAGGGGGAGATCGATGGCAGGGACGGACGAGACGGTTGCGGTGCTCGGCATTGGAGCGATGGGCCATGGGATGGCGGCCAGTGCGTTGCGCGCTGGCATCCCGACGATCGTCTGGAACCGCAGGGTGGGGGCGACCCGGGACCTGGCTGAGCTCGGCGCGGAGGTCGCCGATTCCGCCGCTGACGCGGTGCGGCGAGCCGGGATCGTGGTCACGATGGTGACCGACGCCGATGCCGTCCTTTCGGTCGCCCGCGACGAGGGCGTGCTCGCTGCGCTGGCTCCGGGGGCGATCTGGGCCCAGATGAGCACTATCGGCGTGGCGGGGATCGAGCGCGTCGCGGCGATGGCCGGTGGCGAGCGTCCGGACGTGATGTTCCTCGACGCGCCGGTGTCGGGAAGCAAGGATCCGGCCGAACGCGGCCAGCTGACGATCTTCGCGTCGGGACCTGGCGAGGCGCGCGCGCGTGTCGCTCCGCTGTTCGACGCGCTCGGCCAGCGCACGGTCTGGGTCGGCGAGGCTGGGGCTGGAACGCGTCTGAAGCTGGTGAATAACGCGTGGCTCGCGTTCGCGACGGAATCGGTGGCCGCGTCCGTGGCGCTTGCTCGCCGACTGGGTCTTGAGACCGAGATGGTGGTGGACGCGCTTGGCGGCGGCGCGCTCGTGTCCAGCTGGCAGGCTGCGAAGCTGCAGCGGATCGTCAAGGGCGAGTTCTCGGCCCAGTTCGCGCTGTCGCTCGCGCTCAAGGATGTCCGCCTTGCGCTGCAAGCGGCCGGTGACGACCGGTTCGCCGTTCTCGCCTGCCTGGCTGACGAATGGCAGCAGGCCGTTGATCAAGGTCTCGGCGAGCAGGACCTGACCGTCGTAACGCGCGCGCTGGAGCAGCAGGGAGGAGCGCCATGACACTGATCGGCTACACGATGCTGTGCGAGCAGTCGGCCCCGAAGCAGTTTTGAGATGAACGACACACAGCCTGCAGGAACCCGCCAGCACCGGCGCGGGCCAGCCGAACCTGTCCAGCCGGCACGAGCCCTGACGGTTGCTTCCATGAGCCTGCTGCTGGACACGTATGTCGTCCTGTGGTGGCTGACCGACGATCCCACGTTGGCAGAGATCAAAGCCAGCTCGTTCATGATCCGGACGTCTATGTGAGCGAAGCAACGAGGTCGCCGAGATCAGAGTCGGCGGAGACAATCACCAG
>Ga0181518_10003622_pt1 | contig 14165 bp, 9 predicted proteins | sample PEATcosm2014_Bin_28_FD_119751 | JGI IMG/M metagenome (GOLD analysis project Ga0181518, IMG submission 119751) | Peatland microbial communities from MTU Mesocosm Facility, Houghton, MI, USA - PEATcosm2014_Bin01_60_metaG | ecosystem: Environmental > Terrestrial > Soil > Wetlands > Peat | place... | reverse complement strand
CCCTGCTGCTGGCCACGACGCTGGTGTTCACCGCCTCGAATGCGTTCTTCTTCCTCATTTCCTGGGAGATCATGGCATTGACGGCGTATTGCCTGGTTAGCTTCGAGCATGAGAAGAGTGGGACGCGAAATGCCGGTGTGCTCTTCTTCATCATGTCGCACATCGGCACCGGCTGCCTGATCCTCGGTTTCCTGCTGTTGTTCCAGGCCGCGGGTGGCCACAGCCCGGGTGGTTACAGCTTCGACACTTTCCGCGCTCTGGGGGCGACAATGTCCCCCGGCCGGCGCGATGCGGCGTTTCTGCTGTTCCTGTTTGGGTTCGGCGTCAAGGCCGGCATCGTGCCGTTGCACATCTGGCTGCCGGAAGCTCATCCGGTTGCGCCCAGCAACGCCTCGGCCCTTCTGTCCGGCGTGCTGATCAAGACCGGCATCTACGGATTAACGCGAGTGCTCTTTGATTTTATGGGTACGCCGCCGAACTGGTGGGGCGTCACGATCCTGACGATTGGGACCATCTCCGCCGTGCTGGGCGTGCTCTACGCGCTAATGGAGCACGACCTGAAGAGGTTGCTCGCCTATCACAGCATCGAGAACATTGGCATCATACTGATGGGCCTGGGCGCGGCCCTGATGTTTTTGCATACCCACCACCCGATGCTGGCGGCGCTGGCGCTCATCGCCGGGTTGTATCACACGATCAACCACGCGATTTTCAAGGCGTTGCTGTTTCTGGGGGCGGGCGCCATCCTGCACGCGACGCACACGCGCGACATGGAAAAGATGGGCGGGCTGATCAAACGGATGCCGAAGACGGCGTTCTTCTTCCTGATCGGGGCGGTGGCCATCTCGGCGCTACCGCCACTCAATGGGTTTGTCAGCGAGTGGCTCACCTACCAGTCTTTGCTCCAGGGCTTCGGGACGACCAACAGCCTGGTGCGGCTGATGTTCCCGCTCAGCGGCGCGATGCTGGCGTTGACGGGCGCGCTGGCGGCGGCGTGCTTTGTGAAGGCTTTCGGCATTACGTTCCTCGCTCAGCCGCGCAGCGAGCAGGCGGCCCAGGCACACGAGGTCTCTCCGACCATGCTGCTGGGCATGGGGCTGCTGACGGCTGCGTGCGTGTTCCTCGGACTCTTCCCGACCTTATTCCTGACATTGCTGGCCCCGGTCACGCAACAGCTCCTCGGCCAGCCGCTGCCTGCCTATTTGATCCAGGCCGATGGATGGGTGCTGGGTAGCGCGAAGGAGATCGGCGGAACAGTCTCCACGCTTGGCATCGCTTTGATGGGGATCTGCCTGCTGCCAATACCACTCGTGCTGCGGTTGTGCTTCGGCCGGCGGACTAAAGTGCGCATCGGACCGACCTGGGATTGCGGTCTGCGCGGTCTCACGCCGCAGATGGAATATACTGCGACCGGCTTCTCAAAGCCGATCCGCATGATTTTCAAGGCGCTGTTCCGGCCCCGGCGGGAGGTGCAGCGAGAGTATGACTACTCGCCGTATTTCGCCAAGACGTTACGCTTTGAAAGCCACATCGAAGAGGCGTTCGTTACGCGCCTCTACCGTCCGCTGAACCGGACGATCCTGCGCCTGTCGCGGCGGATGCGCGCTTTGCAGGCCGGAAGCATTCAGGCCTACCTGATTTATATCTTTATCACGCTACTGCTGTTGCTGCTGTTTGCGCTATGAGCGACTTCCTCGCCATTCTATTGCAAACGCTCCTCCTGCTGGCCTTGTCGCCATTGATCAGCGGCTGCATCCGGAATTGGAAAGCGAAACTGCAAAACCGCCGCGGGCCGCGCATCTGGCAGCCGTATTTTGATCTGGTAAAGTTTTTGCGCAAGGACATGGTCATCTCCGAGCACGCGTCCTGGATCTTCCGGGCCATGCCTTATGTGCTGTTCACCTCTACGCTGCTGGCCGGGTTGATGATGCCGCTGGTGAACGATTCGGCGCCGCTGAGCCTATTCGGCGGGGTGTTGGCATTCGTCGGATTGCTCGCGCTGGGACGATTCTTCCTGGCGCTGGGCGGGCTGGATCCGGCCAGCTCTTTTGGCGGGATGGGCAGTAGCCGCGAGATGACTATCGCCGCGATTGCCGAACCGGCGCTGATGCTGGCGATATTCACGGTCGCCATCACGGCGGGCTCAACCAACCTCAGCCAGATGTTACTCGCAGCCCAGGGACCGACCTGGCGATTGCTGAATCCAGCGCACGTGCTGGCCTTCGCCGCACTCTTCATCGTCCTGCTGGCCGAGACGGGCCGCCTCCCCGTCGATAATCCGGCAACGCACCTGGAGCTGACGATGATTCACGAGGCGATGATCCTCGAATACTCCGGCCGGTATCTGGCGCTGATCGAATGGAGCGCCTCAGTCAAACAGCTCGTGCTGATGGCGCTGCTGGTGAACATCTTCTTCCCGGTTGGCATTGCGACAGATGTGGGCCCTGTTGCGCTGGCGCTGGGGTTGCTCGGGTTTATCGCCAAGCTGCTGGTCCTTGCGGGCGCGGTGGTGCTGGTGGAGACCTCCAACGCCAAGCTGCGCCTGTTCCGAGTGCCGGATCTGCTTAGCGCCGCCTTCATCCTGGCCACGCTGGCGCTGCTCTCAACGTTCCTGTTCCAATGATATGAACCTCCCCCAATCTGAGCTTGCCTCACAGTTGATCACCCTGCTCGCCGCCGGAATGCTGGTCATTCAACTGTTAATGGTGGTCCAGGGGATGTTGCTCACCAATATCCGGCTCTTCGCGCTGCAGTCGCTGATGCTCGCGGCGATCGCGGCGATCATCGCCTTCTTCCACAACGCCACGCACGTGTATGTGGTTGCTGGTTTGACGCTGATCGGCAAGGTGTTCTTTTTGCCATGGCTGTTGAACCGGCAGGTGCGGCGCATTCAAATCGAGCAGGAAATAGCACCGCTCCTCAATTCCTCCGCCTCCATGCTGCTCTGCGGCGGCTTCACTCTGCTCGGCTACATCGTCGCGCGGCCGTTCACCTCGCTCGAACGCCTCGGCAATAACACGCTGGGGGTCGCCATTACACTCCTGCTGACCGGATTCTTCCTCATGTTCAACCGGCGGAAAGCCATCAGCCAGGTGCTGGCGCTGTTGACGGTGGAGAATGGCGTGATGCTGGCCGCGGTGGCGCTGACGACCTATGGCATGCCGCTGGTAGTGGAGCTGGGAATCTTCTTCGACGTGATGGTGGCGGTCATGGTGCTGGGCCTGCTGGTCTATCGCATCCGGGAGACTTTTGCCTCGATGGATGTCAGCAAGCTGAGCCAGTTGAAAGGATGATGCTGCTGGTTCCCATATTGGTGGCGCCGGCGGTGGCGGCGTTAGGTTGCCTGCCGGCGCGGTCGCCCCGTGTCATGGCATTCGTGAATGTGCTCGCTTTCGGCACCACGCTAGCGCTCGGTGTGGAACTGCTCCGGCAGTTGCAAGCGCCGCCCCATGTCGTCACGGAGTGGGAAGAGTTCTTTCGGGCCGACGCCTTGAGCGTGTGGATGGTGTTGCTGATCTCGGTGGTTTCGCTGGGCTCGTCGCTCTATGCGGGGCGGTACTTTGAGCGGGACCTGGCGGCGGGAGTGGTGACGCCCGGGCGGGTGAAGGAGTTCTTCGTGCTCACGCCGCTATTCGCCGCCGGCATGTTCCTGGTGGTGCTCGCCAATAACCTGGGCGTGATGTGGTTCGCTCTCGAAGCGACGGCGCTATCCTCTGTGCTGCTGGTGGCGTTGTACAACCGCAACACGTCCCTCGAAGCGGCCTGGAAATATGTGATCCTGGGCAGCCTGGGCCTGGCGCTGGCGCTGTTCGGCACGGTCTTCACTTACGCGGCTGCCATCGACCAGAAGTCCACGGCACTGCCCAGTTTCAATTGGTCGCATCTGATGTCCATGGCCGGGCAACTCGACCCCCGCATGATCAAGCTGGCGTTCGTGTTTGTGCTCGTGGGCTACGGCACGAAGGCCGGCCTGGCTCCCATGCATACGTGGCTGCCGGATGCACACAGCGAAGCGCCGTCGCCTACCAGCGCGATGCTTTCGGGTGTCTCGCTCAAAGTCGCTCTCTACGCGCTGCTCCGATTTCACATTCTCACGACCGCCTGCCTTGGCTCGGGCTTCAGCCGGACGCTCCTGTTGGTTTTCGGGCTGGGGTCAATGTGCCTGGCGGCTCCTTTCATCCTTGTCCAAACCAACCTGAAACGGCTGCTGGCGTATTCCAGCCTTGAGCACATCGGCCTGATCTGCGTCGGCTTCGGCTTGAATTCGCCGGTGACCATCTGGGGCTCATTGCTGCACATGGGCTACCACGCCTTGACTAAGCCGGTGTTGTTCTTTGCCGCAGGCAACATCCACCAGACCTGCCACACCTTGCAGATGCGGTTAATCGGTCCCGGCATGGTGAAGATGCTGCCGGCGACGGTGGTCTGCATGGGATTGGCCGCGGTGGCGGCGACGGGGCTGCCGCCGTTTGGCCTGTTCTTCAGCGAGCTGACCATTTTGAACGGCGGCTTTGCTGCCGGTCATTCCGTCGTAAGCACAATTGTGCTGCTGGCGCTGCTGGGCGCGTTCTGCGGCATACTTTATCAACTGACGCGTATTCTACTAGGGGTGCCAAAAGTCGCGCGGACCAGCGACGCCGCGCCCTGGGATGGGGTTCCGGCGATGGGGCTGATGCTCGGCGCACTAGTGGTATTCAGCGTGTGGCTGCCCGCGCCGCTTCGGTTTGTGCTGCAACGGGCGGCGGGGATTATTGGGGGCGAGGCAGTGCCATGAGTTGCGTTGTCACAACACTCGAAGAGAGGAGCACTCCTTGGTCTTAACGCTCCTGTTGCTTGTTCCACTGTCGGCAGGGCTGCTTTGCCTTGCCACTCGTTCCCGCGTCTGGTGGGAACGGCTTAACCTGCTGGCTTTCGCGATCGTCGCGGCACTGGCGATTGGCCTGGGTCTGGACGTGGCGACACTGGGAGAGCATGGCGCGGTGACCACGCTCAATGGATTTCTCCGTGCCGATGCCCTCAGCGCGCTGGTGATTGGGCTGACGGCCTTCGTGGCGCTGGTCTGCGCCATCTACGCCGTGGGCTATTTCCGGCGCGACCTGAGCGAAGGCCGGATCACCGAGCTGCAATTGCGGCATTACTATGTGCTGACTCCGTTGTTCGTGTGCGCGATGCTGCTGGCGCCGCTGGCGGACAACCTGGGTGTGATGTGGGTAGCCATTGAAAGCACAACATTGGCTTCCGTGTTGCTGGTCACCTTTTACAACCAGAGGACATCCTTCGAGGCCGGCTGGAAATACATCATCATCGGCAGCGTCGGCATCTCACTCGCCCTGTTCGGGACCGTGATCACGTATTCCTCCGCCGTCGGCGTGCTAGGCGAGCACGCCGGGCAGGGAATGAGCTGGTCCGTGCTGGTCGAAATAGCGGACAAGTTCAATCCCACCGCGATGCGGCTGGCCTTTGTGATGGTGCTGCTCGGCTACGGCACAAAGGCGGGCCTGGCGCCGATGCACACCTGGAAGCCGGACGCCTACGCCGAAGCGCCGGTTCCGGCGGCGACGCTGCTGGGCGCTGCGTTCATCAATTGCGCCATCTACGCTATAATGCGCTTCGACGTTCTGGCCGAGAAGTGCCTCGGCCATGAGTTCCCTAGCGAGCTGCTGGTGGGCTTCGGCGTGTTCTCGATTCTCCTGGCGGCCCCCTTCGTGCTCGTGCAACGGAATTTCCGCCGTCTGCTCGCGTATTCGAGCATTGACCACGCGGGCATCATGGTCGCAGCGCTCGGCTTCGGCGGCAAGTTGGGCGTGCTGGGCGCGGTGCTGCACATGCTCTTTCACGGGGTGACCAAGCCGCTCATGTTCTTCTCGGCGGGCAATGTGCAGCAGCAGTTCGGCTCACCTTTCTTCCGCAAGGTGCGCGGTGTCATTCACACGCTGCCCTGGACGGGCGGATTGTTCCTGCTGGCCACGTTCGCGGTAACCGGCACGCCTCCTTTCAGCATCTTCCAAAGCGAGTTTACGGCGCTGAGCGGGGCGCTGGCGGCCGATCGCGGCTGGGCGGCCGGCCTCTTCGTCCTCGGCCTCGTAACGATCTTTGTCGGCTTCCTTCTGCACATGTCCAAGATGAACCTGGGCGCGGCGCCGGAGATTGCGCCGAGAGCTGTGGAATGCCCGTGGAAACTGGGAGCGATGGTGCTGGTGGCTGCCGTGGTAATCGGCTTCGGCTTCTGGTTGCCTGCGCCTCTGTTTGATCTTGTGCAAAAGTCTGTCAATATCCTTGGAGGCACGCCATGAACATTCTGCCCTCTCTGCAACCGATCCTGGCTGATTTAACCGCGCGCTTCGACGCGCGAATCGCGGCCATAGCGGCGCCCCGCGCCAACGAAGTGTATTTCCAGGCCCGGATGGAACTGGTCCCTGGTTTCTGCGCGCAGCTTTACAAGAAGTGGAACGGGCGGCTGGTAAGCTTATTCGCCGACGATGCCCGCGCCCAGGACGGCGCGTTTCACCTCTATTACGTATTTGCGCTGGATGCGGCGCACGGGTTCTTCATTCTGCGCGTGCCGGTGTCCGCGGCGCAGCCCCAATTTACGTCGCTGACTAACGCTTTGCCCGCCGTCAACTGGCAGGAGCGCGAAATACAGGATATGTTTGGCCTCAAGCTCGAGGGCCATCCCAATCCTCGCCGCTGCGCGCTGCATGATGACTGGCCGGAAGTATATCCGCTGCGGAAGGACTTCGGTTTGCACACCGTTCTGCCGCCATTCACCGGCGAACGACATAAGTTCCGTGAAGTCGAGGGCGAAGGAGTGTTCCAGGTCCCGGTGGGGCCGGTCCATGCGGGTATCATTGAGCCGGGCCATTTCCTTTTCAGTGTGGCGGGCGAGCCGGTGCTCTACCTGCAAATCCGGCTATTCTACACGCACAAAGGCACCGAGAAGTTGTTCGAGAATATGCCGGTGACCCACGGGGTTCGGCTGGCGGAGAGCATTTCCGGCGACTCCAGCTTTGCCCACGCGACCGCCTTCTGCCATGCGGTCGAGCGGCTTGCCAGCGTTGAAGCACCGCCACGCGGACGCGCACTGCGGACGGTCTGCCTCGAACTGGAGCGAGTTTACAATCATATTGCGGACATCGGCGCGATGGCAACCGACGTGGCCTTCGTTGTGGCCAACGCCCACGCCATGCGGCTCAAGGAACGTGTCCTGCGTTTGAACGACCAACTTACCGGCAACCGCCTTCTGCGGGGAATGGCTGCGCTCGGCGGCGTCCGTTCCGATTGGGACGCCGCGCAAATCGAAGCCATCCGTCGTTTTGTCGTCGAGCTGCGGCCCGAGTTCGACTCGCTGGTTAGCATGATCCGCGAATCCTCCTCTACGCGCGACCGGCTCGAAACCACCGGCATCCTTAAGTCTGAAACCGCGCACGATCTAGGCGTGGTTGGCATTGCGGGGCGCGCGTCGGGAATCGATCGCGACCTGCGGCGCGACTTCCCGCACGCAGCCTACGATGGCTTGAGCTTCACAGTGCCGGTCTATCGCGAGGGCGATGTCCTGCGCCGGATGCAGGTGCGCATCGACGAAGTGCAAGCGGCTCTCACCATCATCCAGCAAGTCGTAGCCACGTTGCCCGGCGGCCCGACACGGGTGGCTGTGCCCACCCTGCCCGCCAACCAGGTTGCGCTTGGCTATGTGGAAGGTTGGCGCGGCGAGATATTCCACTGGATTCGCACGGACGAGACCGGCCGCCTGGCCCGCTGCAAGATCAAAGACCCGTCGCTGCAGAATTGGCCCGCGCTGAGCGAGGCGATCCTCGGCAATATCATCCCGGATTTTCCCGTGGTGAATAAGAGCTTCAACCTGTCCTATTCGGGCACCGACCGCTGACCCGCCGCCTATGTTCGAGATCTTACGCAAGAGTCTAGCCACTGGCATCGTTACGACGAATTACCCGCTGGTGCCGGCTGAAATGTCGAGCCAGGGGCGCGGGCGCCCGGAGATCGACTTCGCCAATTGGCGGGACGCCCGGCCGGCCGCGGCGGCTTGCCCAACTGGCGCGCTGGCTTGCGAGGATGGCGGCGGGACGCGCGCGGTGAAGTTGGATTTGGGCAAATGCACGTTCTGCGGTTTGTGCGCGGAGGCCGATCCAGCCATTCGGATGACCAACGTTCGCGAGTTGGCCACCAGGTGCAAAGCGGATTTGGTGACCACGGTGACGTATGAACTCAGTCCCAGCCGCGCGCAGGAGAAGCTTCTGGACCCTCAACCCTCAAACGTCAAACCTCAACCGCCCTCCCTCGATGCTATCGGCGCGGAACTCAAAGCACGTGTGAACGAAGTGCTTGGCCGTTCCCTGCACATCCGCGAAGTCGATGCCGGCTCGTGCAACGGTTGCGAGCTGGAAATCGTGGGGCTGAACAGCCCGGTATATGACGTCGAGCGGTTCGGGATTCACTTCGTTGCCTCGCCGCGCCACGCGGACATGCTCCTGGTGACCGGCCCGGTTACTCGCAACATGGAAATGGCGCTGCGCAAGACCTATGATGCCACACCGGCGCCACGATTGGTGGTGGCCGTGGGCGCGTGCGGCTGCAGCGGCGGCATTTTCGGCCAGAACTACGCCAGCCTCGGCGGCGTGGATAAGGTCATCCCGGTGGATGTCTATATTCCCGGTTGCCCACCCAATCCCTATGCGCTCCTGCACGGGATTCTGTTGGCACTCGGCAGGCTCAGGCTCTAGCTCAAGCTGGAACGGCCGACGGATTTGCTGCGTCAGCAACCTTCGCCTCCGGCTCCGCCCATTTGCCGTGCTCCCGGATGAGGTCCACTAATCGGTCCACGGCTTCCGCTTCGGGGATATTGAACTTCACCGCCGTCTTTCCAACGTAGAGGTTGATCTTGCCGGGCGCCCCGCCCACATAACCGAAATCCGCATCCGCCATCTCGCCCGGCCCATTCACGATGCAGCCCATGATCGCAATCTTCACCCCCTTGAGATGATCCGTGCGAGCCTTAATCCGGCCGGTGACAGTCTGGAGGTTGAAGAGTGTGCGGCCGCAAGAGGGGCAGGCGACGTAATCAGTCTTGAAGGAGCGGCAACCCGCCGCTTGCAAGATGTTGTAAGCCAGGCGCAAGGATTGGCCAGCTCCGGCCTCGCCGCGAACCAGGATCGCGTCGCCAATCCCGTCTGCCAGCAGCGCGCCGATGACTGCCGCGGCGCGGAGCAGGGCAATTCTCGGCTCCAGTGGCATCGGACTGAAATCAAGGCAGTCCTTCAGGAGGATGGGGTTGTTTCGGCCCAATCGCTTCAGTTGCGCTGAGAGCAAACGAAATGCCGCAATGGCCGGCAACCGCGTGCTATCCTTCACGGTCACGAGCTGAGTGTCGCAGTTCACTTCGAAGTCCCGGGTCGGGTCGATTTCGCAGACATTCAGGTCATCGTAAACCGCCTCGGGCTTGACATCGGCTTTAGGGCTAAGCTTGCGCGCGACCTTGTCCCACGTAGCGCGCGTGACCACCACCCGCACAGTTTGCTCGCCCCCGCATGCCACGCCCTCAGCAAGTTGTGTCTCGGGCGTGGGCCGGCGCGTGTAGATGAATGGGTCGAAGGGCCAGGTGGCAGGGAAATCCACACTCCGCACTCCGCTTTCCGCACTGAGGGCGGGGACTTGCGCCAGCAAATCGCGGCACACTTCGATCTCCCGCGGTGAATCCTCCGTGAGCGAGACCCGGATGGTGTCACCCAATCCATCGCACAGCAGGGACCCAATGCCAATGGCGCTCTTTATGCGCCCGTCCTCGCCTTCACCCGCCTCGGTCACGCCTAGATGAACCGGATAATTCCAGTCGAGACCTTCCTGCTCCAGCCGTGCCACGAGCAACCGGTAGCACTGAATCATGATCTTGGGGTTGCTCGACTTCATCGAGAACTTAAAGTTATGGAAGTCGTGCTTGCGGGCGATGCGGGCAAACTCGAGCGCGCTCTCCACCATGCCGAGCGGGGAGTCCCCGAAGCGGTTCATGATGCGGTCGCTCAGTGAACCGTGGTTGGTGCCGATGCGCAACGCGCGGCCCAGCTCCCGGCAGAGCTTCACCAGCGGGGTGAACTTCTCCTCAATGCGCCCCAGCTCGGCGGCGTACTGCTCGTCCGAGTACTCCTTGATCGCGAACTTCTTGGAGTCGGCGTAATTGCCCGGATTGATACGGACCATTTCCACCCACCTCGCCGCTTCGAGGGCCGCATCCGGTTTGAAGTGGATGTCAGCCACAATCGGCACATGGCACCCGCGTGCGCGCAGCTCGGCCACGATGCTTTTCAGGTTGGCGGCATCCTTTACCGTGGGGGCCGTGATGCGCACGATCTGGCAGCCAACGGCCACCAGTTCCAGCGTTTGCTTCACGCACTCGGCGGTGTCCATTGTGTCGCAGGTGATCATGGACTGCATGACGACGGGATGGTTGCCGCCGATGATGACCCCTCCGCGCCGGGGGTCGCCGACGATCACTTCCCGAGTGCGTCGCCGGCGCAAATAGTAAGGAGAGTCGCAGTATCTGAGCATGTTCAGCGGCCACCGGCGGGCGCGGGCGCAGTATCCTGCTTCTCGATCGTGACTTCTTGCTTGAACATCGACCGGAAGAGCGAGAACCGCTTCACATCGTTCCAGGAGACAAACAGCATGAAACTTATGAGCAGGACGGCAAAGGCGGTAGTGGTGTATTCCACCAGGCGATAAGGCAGCGGCCGGCCGAACAGCCGTTCCACCAGCGCCATCGCGATGTGTCCGCCGTCGAGCACAGGCATGGGGAACAGGTTGATGATGGCCAGGTTGATGTTGAGCAACACCAGAAAGCTCAACGCCAGCCGCCAATCCGTGTTCACGTAGGCGGCCAGCAGCGCCAGAATGCCCGGCGGGCCGCTCAAATCCTTCAACCCGACCCCCGTCTGTTTTGAATGAATCAGCGCGGTGAATGTGCCGACAGTGCGGTCCACGACCTCGCTGATCTGCGTCCAAGGCGGAATATGTTCGATCCTGTAAATCGGTTTGCCCGTGCCGATCTCAGCGCCGATACGACCGATCTTGGCGCTGGAGTCCATGCGCGGGGTGACTTTCAGCGACCGGCGTTGGCCGTCACGCTTGATGACGATGTCCTTGGTCTCGCCGGGGCACTTCTGGATGAGCCTGATGAATTGGTCCGAGCCGAATAGCGGGACCTGGGCGAACATGAGGACTTCGTCTCCGTCCTTCAGCCCTGCCGCCTCTGCCGCGCTGCCGGAAAGAACTCGCTTAATGACCGGGTGATCGCGCGGATCGAGATTGAGAATCTTGAGGCCCAGTGACTCGCTGACGACAGTCGTCAGCTCAAACGTGTTCGTGAACTTGCCGGGGCGTGCGATGACCACCGCCAGGTTAGTGCCGCGCGCCAGAATACTCGTTTCTTGCACGTCTCGCCACGATGTGATCGCCTTGCCATCCACGGACTGAATTTCGTCGCCCGGCAGGATGCCGAGTTTCGCTTCCGGCGAGCCCGGGTCAACATAGCCAATGATAGGCGGGTTGATCGGAACGGGCATTCCCACCCCCCACAGCAGGAAGGCAATGGCAATCCCAAACACCACGTTCATAAAAGGCCCGGCAAAGGCGACCAGGATCTTCGACCATGGCGAAGCCGGGGGCAATTGCTCTGCCGGTTGATCCGCTTTGCCTTCCAGCGTCTCAGACGTGACCATCTGGGGCAGCTTGACGAACCCCCCCGCAGGAATCCAGCGCCACGACCATTCCACGCCGTCGCGCATCCAGGTTACGATCTTCGGCCCAAACCCAATCGAAAAGCCCTCAATCTTCAGTCCGCGGCGCAGCGCCATCCAATAATGCCCGTATTCGTGGACAAAGACCGCGGCGCCAAAAAGCAACAACACCGCGAAGACCACATAGATAATGTTCAAGAACCACATATTCGGTAAGGAGAACGTAACCGGACTGGGCATTTATGCCAGTTAATTGTTGGAGGGGCCGAAAACAGGACGCGGAATGGACCTAGCTTGGCCGAGGGCGGCAGCGTCCCCATAGTGCGGACGGGATGCGAGAAGCGGCGGCGGGAGGAAGAGGGGAAAAGAGAGCGGAACCCCTTCGAAACCCCTTCGAAGCCCCATCGAGACTCCTTCGAAGCCCCGTCGTCGCAACACGCTTACAACGCGCTAGCAACACGCCTGCAATACCGTCGCATCCTCGAACCCCTCCAATCAGCCTGGCTCCCCCCTGCCCCGCCTCTCGGCTATCGGCGCTAAGCGGCTTCGATCCGTGCCCAGGCGTCAGCTTCGAGTATCTGCTGCAAGCTCGGGTGCGGCACCGTCTGATGGCGGTCCATGGTGCGCCGCACAAGGCCGGTGATATCTGGAAAGCTTATCCGCCGGTTCACAAACGCATCGACTGCGATTTCATTAGCCGCGTTGAGCACCGCCGGCAGCGTTCCGCCGACCTCCCCTGCCCTGCGCGCGAGGTCCATTGCCGGGAATCGGTCCGGGTCAGGCTCCTCAAAAGTTAACGCGCCCAGCTTAGCCAGGCTGGTCTGCACGCGCTGGCTGGGCGCCCGGTCAGGGTAGGTAAGGGCATATTGAATCGGCAAGCACATGTCCGGCGTGGAAAGCTGCGCCAGCATCGAGCCATCGACGAACTCCACCATAGAATGCACCACGCTCTGGGGATGCACCACCACAGATACGCGGCCCATTTCCACGTCGAACAGCCAGCGCGCTTCAATCATCTCCAGCCCCTTGTTGAAGAGCGTGGCCGAATCAATGGTGATCTTGCGGCCCATGACCCAGGAAGGATGCTTCAAGGCGCGCTCGACCGTGATGGCCGCAAACTCCTCTTTGGGCGTAGTGCGGAAAGGGCCCCCGGATGCCGTAAGCCATAGCCGTCGAATCGACATGGCTGGCTTGCCGTCCAGACATTGGAAGATCGCCGAGTGCTCGCTATCCACGGCCAGCACTTTAACGCCATGTTCGCGGGCTTCGCGCATGACGATTTCGCCCGCCATGACCAGGATTTCTTTGGAAGCCACGGCAATATCTTTGCCCGCGCGAATAGCCGCCAGCGCCGGCTGCAAACCGGCGGTGCCCACGATGGCGATCACCACCGTATCCGCTCCAGGCAGCGTGGCCAGCTTCAGCAGGCCCTCAGGTCCGGAAAGAACCTCGGTGCTCGTGCCCAGAATATCGCGCAATGCCCTTGCTTTCGCCGGGTCGGCGATGGAGATGGCCTCAGGCCGATGCTTGCGCGTCTGCTCCAGGAGCAGCTCTACATTTTTGCCCGCGGCCAGTCCAAGCAGACGGATCTTATCCGGCAGATCCTCCGCCACCTTGATGGTGCTAGTGCCGATGGAGCCGGTGCTGCCTAACAGAACTACGTTACGCATTAGTGGAATAATGGGGCGTTGGAGTATCGGAGGGTTGGGGCGTGATGCGTGATGCGTGAAAAGTAAAGCGCGGCGTGTGATGGCGGCTGCAGTCGGTATGCTGCCAATCCTCCATCACTCCAATATTCCAACACTCCATTTCCCGGTCTCATCGCGTTGTCAGCACATGCCGCAGGTACAGATACATGATGGGAGCATTAAACAACAGGCTGTCCACCAAGTCGAGGATGCCGCCGATGCCCGGGAAAAACCGGCCCGAATCCTTGGCTCCGGCTTCACGCTTGAAGATCGACTCGATCAGATCCCCCACCACGGCACACACGCCTAAGAGCACTCCCAGAATCACCGCGTGCGTCCAATTCATGCCAGCCATCTTCTGCCCCAGGAAACGCACGAAGATCAGGCTGGCCAGCGTCGAGATCACGATAGCCCCCGCCACGCCCTCCCACGTCTTGCCCGGGCTGACGCGCGGGATCATCTTGTGCCGCCCAATCAGCGAGCCGACGACGTAAGCGCCGGTATCGCTGAGTTTAGTGATCAGCACAAAGTAAAGCAGGTAGTAGTGGCCCTCGACGCGTGGGAAGAAATTGATCTTCTGGATGAAGTTCAGCAGCCAGGGCACGTACATCAAGCCGAAGAGCGTCGTGGAAATCGCCGCCATCCCCGTCGTGGCGCTGCGCGAGAAGAACTGCCGCAGACACAGGCCTAGCACAAACAAAATGATGAAACTGGTCTCGAAATCATTCACTCT
>Ga0181518_10003620_pt1 | contig 14174 bp, 9 predicted proteins | sample PEATcosm2014_Bin_28_FD_119751 | JGI IMG/M metagenome (GOLD analysis project Ga0181518, IMG submission 119751) | Peatland microbial communities from MTU Mesocosm Facility, Houghton, MI, USA - PEATcosm2014_Bin01_60_metaG | ecosystem: Environmental > Terrestrial > Soil > Wetlands > Peat | place... | reverse complement strand
TGTCCATGAGGCGTATCCTTTTCTGTCCCGCGTGGGACGCTGGTGAACCGCTAAGCACGATCCACCGAAGGTACGCCGCTTTTATTCAGCCGCCAACCATCCACGACTTTCGGTTATAGCTCGAAACCCTTCTCGACGGCCAATGGTTTCCCTTCATCACCTTGAAGGAATCGACGGTCCGAACACTGATCGCACACGCATCTAACTCATGGCCGCTCGACGATCTTTCGGAAGCGATCGCTACCGAGGTTAAGGATGCCCTTCCGACAATGCTTGCGCGATGGAAGGCAACGCCCGCGTTCGTTGATCACATCAAGTTTCTCGAGCAAGCAACCGAGCGGTATTTTGCCGGGGACTTTCTCAGCACTGCTGCGTTAGTTTATCCGCGCATCGAGGGGTTGTTGCGGTCGCACCAGAAGCTGACCGATTCGGGCGCGCAAGCCACTCAAAAGGGACTCTCGGGTAGTGCGGTGAAAGTGGCGGAAATTGAACGTCATGCGAGTACACCCCTTCTGCCATCCCGATTTGGTCAATATCTTGAATCCGTGTACTTCGCGAGTTTCAACCCGAACGATCCGAAGATCAAGGTGAACCGCAACAGCATCGGGCATGGCGTAGCATCTGCGGACGAATGTTCGTTAAAAGCCGCGACGGTCAGCCTCCTAATAGTAGATCAACTCTGCTTCTGCGTGTCTCAAGTGTCTGCGTCGGTCTCGAATACTCCGCCGAAATAAGCAAAGGAGGCTCGTGAGGCGCGGAATTAACTAAAGGGTCCAGGACCGGACAATGAATTAACTAAGGGTCCAGGACCGGACAATGGGATCCATGCCTTTCGTGTTCCTCGCCCGTTTCGTCTAGCCGCGGGCTTGGCGGATGGATTTAGGTTCACGAGTTTGCCGTTGCGCATCACCCAAAAGGGTGTTCCCGTTTCCTGGGCAAGCCGCATGGCTCGTCGTGCCGCCCGGCGCATGGCCGGCAGTGAACCCAGAATGTCCGGATCGCGCGTATTGAATTTCACCTTCACCGGTTTTCTCCTTGTTCAGGTCGGAAGAAGAGAAGATGTCTCGCGCGGAGGCGCTGAGGCGCGGAGTTTGTTTCCCCGCGCCTCCGCGCCTCCGCGCGATCCATTTCTTCGAATCCCTGTCGGATCATAGCCAGGTTCTTTTGACCGCGAAAGCCTGCCGACTGACGCTCGGTCCGCTCGAAGACCCTCACCCCAACCCTCTCCCGGAGTACGACTTCGAGGAGGTTCAAGGGTTCAAGAGTTCAAGGGTTCAAGGGATCGAAGGTTCGAGGGTTCGAGGGTTTAAGGGTTCAAGGGTTCAAGGGTTCAAGGGTTCGAGGGTTTAAGGGTTCGAGGGTTCAAGGGTTCGAGGGTTCAAGGGTTCAAGGGTGCAAGGGATCGAGGGTTCGAGGGTTTAAGGGTTCAAGGGTTCGAGGGTTCGAGGGTTCAAGAGTTCAAGAGTTCAAGGGTGCAAGGGTTCAAGGGTTTGGGAAAGAAGAGGGCTTGGGCAGCGTGCGATGCAACGGGCGGATAACAATGCTATAACCCCCAATCCATGACCGAAGTCGAAATACCCGGCCAGCCGCCGAAGGGGGCGCTGGCGACTATCTTCCTCATCGTCTTCACGGACCTGATGGGGTTCGGGATCATTATCCCGCTGCTGCCCTTGTTTGCGGCGCAGTACAAGGCGACGGCGTTGGACGTTGGGCTGCTGTTTTCGATTTATTCGGCGTGCCAGTTTTTGGCCGCGCCGATTTTGGGGGCGATTTCGGACCGGTTTGGGCGGAGGCCGGTGCTGATCTTTTCGCAGCTTGGCAGCTCGCTGGGATATTTGCTGCTGGGGATCGTGCTCAATTTGCACTGGGTTCATCCGGCTTATGCTCTGCTGCTGATCTATTGCTCGCGGTTCATCGACGGGCTTAGCGGGGGAAACATCTCGACGGCGCAGGCGTATATCAGCGACGTGACGACGAAGGAAAACCGGGCACGCGGGATGGGGGTATTGGGGGCGGCGTTCGGGGTGGGGTTTGCCATGGGGCCGGCGTTGGGTGCGCTGCTGGTCACGTTTCACCCGGCGCTTCCGGGGTATTTCGCGGCGGCGATGAGTTTTGGGGCGATGCTGCAAACGTGTTTCCGATTGAAGGAAAGCCGGGTGCATAAGCCGGCGGAAGTGACGGGCTGGCTGCATCCAAGCAGGTTCAAGCCGATACTCCGCCACGGCAGGCTCGTTCAACTGCTGCTGATCGCGTTCATTAGCATGGCGGCGTTCGTCATGCTGGAAAGCATGGTCGCGCTGTTCCTGAGCAGCGACCGGACGTTCCATTACGTCGGCTGGCAGGTCGGGCTGTACTACGCATTCCTGGGCGTCATTATCGCCGTAGTGCAAGGCGGGTTCATCGGGCGATTGACCAAACGATTTGGCGAATGGCCGCTGGCGATCGTCGGACCGGTTTTTGTCGGGCTGGGCATGCTGATGCTGGCGGTGGTTGGGTTCAAGCCGATGCTGGTGATTCTTTTGGTGGGCGGGGCGATCAACGCCGTCGGCCGAAGCCTGCAAACGCCGACGCTTTATGCGTTGATATCGCAAACCAGCGATCCATCGGAGCAGGGTTTGGTATTCGGGCTGAACCAGGGTCTGGGGAGCATCGCGCGGGTGATCGGCCCGGTGATCGCGGCGGCGGCGTTTCACGTGCACATTTCCGGGCCGTTCGTCGTGGGGGGAATCATCATCTTCCTGGCGGCCTTGTGGACGGGGGGGTTGAGAGCGACAAGCAAGGACACGTCGCCATTCCCGCTGCCGGCCGACGCATCGGCGGCGGAATCGGTATGACGTGCTTCGCCCCATGAGCCTGCCGGTTTAATCCAATCCACCCGTGGAGATTCCCCTATGGCAGCGGCGGTTGATCTACGGGCCTGCGGAAACGGCACCGGCGGATTCCACGGCGTCGCGGGAATAAATGAATATCGTGTGCCCCACGACGGCGAGCGGCATCTTGGTTTGCAGGGCTTTGCCGTAGCGCAGGCCGATCCAGGTGCGCTCATTCCGATTTGTGGCGGGATCCCAACCCGTGACGATGCGGGCCTTCAAGCCGTCGAGAAAATAGCTGCTCACGGCGACATAGTCGGCGTCGCTGCTCTGGATAACCGGAGTGTAATGAATGCCATAAACGGCGGGATCGACGAAGCCGAAGTAGGCCAGCGTGATGCCGGAGACGCGGTGGTCTTGCATCCAATGGCGCAAGTCGAAGAGGCCCTGGCCCCAGTCGAAGTCGGAATTGGTGAGCAGCCTCCAGCCGTTGGACGGCCCCCCCACCGCGAAATTGACGAAGGTGAGGAACCGGGGACAAACCCAGAGGGTTTCGACCGCCAACAGGGCCAGCAGGGCATCGCGGAGATACGGAAAAAACGATCGCGTTTTCCCGGCGGTTCGGCGATCGACGGACCAAATGCGCGAAATGAGGATGAATGCCAGGGGAAACGCCGGCAGCAGATAGCGCGTGCCGATATTCAGGTCTCCCACGCCGATCACGCCCAGGAGAAAAAGGGCGATGGCGAAGAAGATGCTCCATTCACCGGCGCGTCTGGCGGGCGGGGCCCGGCCGCGCGAGCCGAGCTTTGACGCCACGGCGGCGGCAAGCAGCAGGAGCATGGCGATCGGCAGCTTGCACAGCAGCGCCGCGGGAAAATAGTACCAGCGGGATCCCTGATAAACTTCGCCGAAAAGGAACGCCTCGTAACCGGGTTGGGAATCGCGTTTCTGGGCGTCGATGCCGAGCAGGAGCGAGCGCGGGAGCGGCGAGGGGAAGGTTGCCGGCAGATCCCGCTGGAGGCGTTGCATGAAATCCGAGTCGAAGGCGAAGGAGCGGAGGGGGCGCCCGGTGCCGCGGAAACCGTAGATGGCGTTGAGCAGGAGGAGCGTGGTCATTCCGAGGGCAACCCAGGCGGCGGGCAGCATCCAGCGTTGCCAGCGATGCCGCCAGGATACGAAGGGAAGCGCCATCGCCAGCATGATGGGCCAGAGCAGGACGGCGGTGAACTTGCAGAGATGCGCCGCCAGCAATGCGGCGCAGACGAGCATCCACCGGCGGGCGGAGGGCGAGCGGCAGAACCTCCACCAGAGCCAGCAGGAGGCAAGCATCGCCGCGGCCGTGCCCAGGTCCGTCGTGACCAGCGCCCCGTGCGCCAGGATAGTGGGATTGAGGCAATACATGGCGCAGGCGGCCATGGCGCTGCGCCAGCCGTAGAGCCGGTTCGTCCAGCGGTAGGTGATCCAGCCGGCAAAACAGGAGATGGGGATCATCCCCAGGCGCGACAGGAGCAATAGAAACGGGAAGCGGGAGAAATTGGCGGCGACGAAGGCATCGGCGTAAAGCCAATGCCGCTCGACGATGGGCCGCTGGTCCACCTGATCGGTCGGGGGCGCATGGGCGCCGGCGAGAACGGCGGGAATGCCCGCCCAAAGCCGCAGCAGCGGCGGGCTGAGGCTGTAGATCGAGAGATCGTGACGGTTCCAGTACTCAACACCGGCGGCAAGATGGGCCGGCTCATCGAACGTCGCCGAATTGCCCGCCGCCGAATAAGCCAAGAGCAGCGCGTGCGCCGCCAGAAGCGCTGCACAGGCGAGCGTCGACAGCCGTCTTCTATCTATCCGAACCTCACTTGCTGGTGCTGCTGGTCAGGAGCGGGAAGTTCTTGGCTTCGATCTCCTTGTTGATGAGAATCGTCGGCTTGAGCAGGATGAGCAGGACCTGTTCATCGTTGGCCTCGGAGGAATTGGTGGTGAGGCGCTTGAGGAACGGAATCTTGGACAGTCCCGGGACTCCGGCCTCGAGATTGATCTCGCCGGCGATCGTGACGCCGCCCAGCATGAGCGTTCCGCCGTCGGGAACGGTCACGCGCGTTCGGACCTCGGTCCTCTGCTCGGTCGCCTCCTGTACGCTCAGTGTGCCGGCGGAGGATACAAAGCCGGTGGTGACGACTGTGGTGGAGCCCGCCGTGGTGGGGGCGACCCCCGCTTGTTCGTACGTGAAGGTGGAGAAGCCGAGGAACGAGTCGAGTTCGGGATCGACGTCAAGGGTGACGTACTTGCGATCCGCGCTGACCAGAGCGCGTTCGACGACCAACCGCACGCCGTCCGTCGCGTTTGCGATCACCGGCGCCGCAATGGACGCCCCGGTTGCCACGGAGACGTTCAGACTTGCCACGTAAGGAATGGACGTCAACTGGTAAATCGTGGCGCCTTGGCCATTCTGAAGCGTCACGCGTGGTTCGTGAACGACGCTGAGCCGTTGGGACTCCTCCACCGCGTTGATAATCAGGCCGACCGCGAAGTCGTCAAGATAGCTTCCGGAGATGCTCAAACCGCTAGCGCCTACAATGGTGCCCGGCAGGCCGGTGGAGGGACTGGCTGTAAAGGCGGAAGTCCCATTGCTGATCGTGATCGGAGTGAAATGGTTGGGAGGAAACACGCCGTTGCTCTGGTGGTTAATCGTCATGGACAGATCCACGCCAACGCTTTCCATAAAGTGCCGGGAAACCGTCAGGAACCGGGTCTCGATGGAAACCTGTACAGCCTGGGCTTCGCGAAGCTGGGTCAGGAGATTTTGAATTTTGTCGTGAACTTCAGAGGTCTGGGTAATGATGAGTTGATTGTTGAAGTCGTCGATCTGGCCGTAGCCGTTGGGATCGTTGTCCTTCCAGGAACTGAACTCCACGGTGTTCTCGATCTTCTTCTTGATGTCCAGCAGTTGCTGCTGACGGGTCGACGTGCTGTTCTGTGAGTTGTTGGTGTTCTGCCCAATGGTGGTTGTGCCGCTGCCGCCGCCGCTGCTACCGCCAACCTGCGAGCTGCCGCTGCCGATGCTCTGGATCGTGGGGTCGAAATTTGGATTGATCAACAGATCGGTGATGTCGTAAACGCGCGTGACGACGACCTTGTTCAGCTCGTCCGCGGTGGAGATCGTGATCACGCCTCCGTCGATGGTGTAAGCCAGCTTCCCGGCGCCGGCCTCCTGAAGAATGATGTCGAGCACCTTGGAGAACTTGACGTCGTGCAGCATGACGGAAACCTGGGTCGACTGCTTGTCGATGCCGGCGGCCTCGAGCGCTTTCCAGTTCACCAGGATGTTGGCGCCGGTGATGTCGCGCAGGAAATCCATCGCGTCGCTGAGCGCCACCTGCGGGAGCTGCACGCTAGGCAGCCGCTTATCCAGCAGCGCTTGCACCGCCTGGTCTTCCTTGCTGACGTTGCTGTTTTTCGCCTCGGCGTCGCGCAGGGTGGAAATATCCGGCCAGTTCTCCGGGAAGCGGAAAATATCCGAGTAAGGGATCTGGGCTTCATCCGCCTGATTCAGCGACCGCTCCAGGTTGTAATCGAACTCTTCGCGATAATGCCTCTGTTCCTGGATAACGGCCTTGTCCTCGACGAATTGCCGAATGCCAAGGGCATAGTCATTTTGCGGATCGATGGTGAGGATTTGGTCGAGGACGCCGAGGGCGGCGGCGTAATTCTGCTGCTCGATCTGGGCGCGCGAGAGCTTGATGTAAGCCGCGACCGCCGATTCCCGGCGATGCCGGTCCTGTTCCTCGGTGAGTTCTTGTTGCCGGGCCGCACTGACCGCCCGCTCCGACGCCGCGCGACGCTCATAGGCTGTCCTGGCCTGTTGCAGATCGAGAGTCGCCCGTTGGATCGCCGCGTCTTTTTGGCGCAGATCGTCGGCATTGAATATGGTCGGGTCTTCATCCCGAGCCGCCTGGGCGGTGGCGATGTCGTTTTCCGCCTGCGCGAACTGATTGGCCGCCGTGTCGGCACGAGCTTGATCGATGGCGGTGCTGAACTTGTAATTGATGGCCTCGATGGCCACCCTGATCTGCTGCTCGGTGCGCGTGAGGGTCACGCCGCCTTGGTTGGGAGCTCGGCCCGTTTTCGCCAGCAGCCGGTCGCGGCCCTGGACGGCCTGGGCATTGGTCGGGTCGAGGTCCACCGCCTGGGTGTAATGGCTCAGCGCTTCCTGATCGTTGCCCGCCGCCTCCGCCTTCTTTCCAAGGTCGACCAGACCCTGGGCCTTGTAAACGCGCTGTTGCTCGGCCAGGCGATCGACCTCCGCCTGATGTGCAAGCTGTGACTGGTCAGACCCGCCCGTGGTGCTTTGCGTGGAGACGGTATCGCTCGCCAGAGCGACTGTCTGGACCGGCGGCGCATCGGGGATTCCGGCCTGCTTATCGGATGCATCGGCATCGTCCATCCGCTTGAGGTATTCCGACGGGGAAAGGCCCTCAAGATAACTCGGCTGGAATCCAAGATCACGCGCCTTGGTGAAATCCGCGTGGGCGCTGAGCATGTCGCCGTCACGATATTCCTGGCGGGCGCGAACGTACGCGTCGCGGCCGTCGGTATTGGCCCTGGTCATGTACTTCCGCTCGCCCGCATCCAACTTCCCGAGATACTCCGCGGGGCTGGCTTCGAGGAACCCTCCGGTGAAGCCCAACTGCTGGGCCTTGAGGAAATCCGCCCGCGCCTGCTGCCAAAGTCCCTTGCGATATTCGTCCACGGCCTGCCGGTAAGCGGCCTTGCCGTCCGGGGATACATTCGCCTGCGACGCCGCTAGATTCGCCAATTCCTGTTGGGCGGCTTGGCGAGTGCCCGCATCGGCGCGGGGATTGCTCAACACCGCGTTGTAATGCCCTTGGGCATCAGGAATCTGATTGGCCTTGCGCGCCTCATCTCCGCGCGCCAGTTCCGCCCGGGCGTCGCGCCGCTGCGTCGCCGCCTCGTTGGCCTTGGACAAAATGCTGACCCATGTCTGGCGGTCCTGGTCGCTGAGCGATTTAACGCTCACTTCCTGGAGAGTCGCGACAGATTCTTCGTACTGACCCCGGTTGTATTGGTCGATTCCGAGCTTTAATAGATCCACGTTGGACGGATTCGCCTGCGAACCCGATCCGCCGGTCGATGGGTCAGCGTACAGCCGGCTGAAATTTGAAAGCCCCGTGGGCAGCGCCATGGATGCCGCTGCGGCCAAACCAAAACACGCCAGTTTCTTGCGTCGATTCATGACAGTAGACCTGCTTTCGCGACGGACAAAATCTTTAGCGGATTGATCGGTCAAAACGCTCGGCTGAGCCGTGGGATCGAACAACACGTGATCCTCCTCAATTGATGATACCTTGCGACTCGTTGGTTGGATGCGTAAGGCATGCAAAGGTAAGACGTTCGGTGAATGACGCCTGTGCCTGACAACCCTCTATACGGCCCTCCATTTTGGTCTGGACGCAGGCACTGACTTTAGCGCCAAGACCAAGCAAGATGAGTCTAAGCAAAGACTAGCAGCGATGCAAATAAAATTGAGCCTCTCAACGTCAGCCTCGCCGCCAACCAGACGTTGAGGCGCATATTCTCGTAAAGGCGCATATTCTGCGCCATTTTCAGCCCGCACCGGGCGGGTTCTTTAGAATCGTCTTATCAGCCGGGGATTCAGCAGTTTTCTCGGGCACGACCGTTATTCCCATTCAATGGTCGCCGGGGGCTTGGAACTGATGTCGTAAACGACCCGGTTCACGCCACGCACCTCATTGATTATCCGATTGCTCATCTGAGCCAGAACGTCAAACGGAATCCTCGCCCAATCGGCGGTCATGAAATCCTGGCTCTCGACGGCACGAATCGCGATCACCCCGTCATAGCTGCGAGCATCGCCCATCACCCCCACCGTGCCGATGGGGAGGTAAACGGCAAACACCTGCGCGGTCTTGCGGTAAAGATTGGCGGCGATCAGCTCCTCTAGGACGATCTCATCGGCATCGCGGAGGATTCGCAAGGTCTCGGCGGTGATCTTACCAATCGTCCGCACCGCCAGCCCCGGACCCGGAAACGGATGCCGCCAGACGATTGACTCCGGCAACCCCAGGACCTCCCCCACTTGCCGAACCTCATCCTTGAACAAATCCCTCAGCGGCTCGACCAACTCGAAGCCCAGTTCCTCCGGCAACCCGCCGACGTTGTGATGCAGCTTGATGTTGGCGGCGGTGCCGGCATATCCGTGGCCGCTCTCAATGACGTCCGGATAAAGCGTCCCCTGAGCCAGGAAATGCGCGCCTTGGATCGATTGCGCCCCGCGCTTGAATGCTTCGATAAACTCCCGGCCAATGATCTTGCGCTTCTGCTGCGGATCGGTCACGCCATCCAAAGCCGATAGAAATTGCCCGGAGGCGTCGAGCGTTTTCAGATTGATTTTGAAGTGATCGCCGAACGTGGCTTCGACCAGTTGCCGTTCGTTCTTCCGCAGTAATCCGTTGTCGACGAAGATGCAGGTGAGTTGATCGCCGATGGCCTTGTGCAACAGGGCGGCGACGACCGAGCTGTCCACGCCGCCGGACAAGCCGCAGATCACCTTGCCGTCTCCAACTTGCCGGCGAATCCGGGCGATCGCCTGCTCGACGAAGTTGCCCATCGTCCAGGTGCCGGAACATTTGCAGATTTCGTAAAGGAAGTTCTGGAATATTTGCTCGCCGCGCGGGGTATGCGTCACTTCCGGGTGAAACTGCACGCCGTAGAACGGCCTGGTGACGTGGCGGGCGGCGGCGAAGGAACAGGTCGGCGTCGCCGCCAGGGCGACGAAATCCGCGGTCAATTCGTTCACCTGATCGCCATGGCTCATCCAAACGGTGGTGTCTTGGGGCAACCCGCGCAGGAGCGGATCGTCGGCCACGATGTGCAGCCGGACCCGGCCAAACTCCCGCGCCTTGGCGGGCTTCACCTGCCCGCCGAGGACCTGGCAACCCAACTGCATTCCATAACAAATCCCCAGGATCGGCACGCCAAGATCGAAAATCTTCGGATCGCACCGTGGAGCGTTCGGCTCATACACGCTGCTCGGCCCGCCGGAGAGAATGATGCCCTTGGGCTCGAGTTTTTTAAGCTGCTCAGCCGGGATGTCCGGCCGGACCAATTCGCTGTAAACACCCTTTTCGCGCACCCGCCGGGCGATGAGCTGGGCGTACTGCGCTCCGAAATCCAGAATGGGAATGACTTCGTCGTGAGGCATTTGTAGGTAATAACTGGGGACGGGGAAAGTGGCAAGGGGAGGGAGATTGGGGAGATTGCCGATTGCCAATTGCCGATTGGGGGAGGGAGTGGGGCCGATTGCTGATTGCCGAATGCCGAATGCCGAATGAGGGAGGCGAGGGCATTTGACACATTTGGCGCTTTTCACATTTTGCTTTGTGATTGATGGCTTATCTTCGTGGCGTAAATTGTTTGCCGGAATGGGGTTGCGATATCGGCGGTGCGAGGATGGGATTTGGCGCGGGGGAAAGCGCCAAATTTGGCGGAATGTTGCTGAAACATTTGGGGCCTTACCGTTTCGTGGAAAAACGGATCGGCGGATGCTGGTGGCATTTGAGTTGAAGTAGAATAGACTGGGAGAAACCCCTATGGACGAAGCGACGATTCGACTGCGCGTGGAGCCGCTGGAGGAAGGCGGGTTCGTGGCAACAAGCCCGGACGTTCCCGGCTAGGTTGCCGAAGGGCGCACCATCACCGAAGCAACGGAGATCGCCCAGGGGCTTGCCCGCAAGATTGCCGAGTCCTGCCTGGAGCATGGCGATCCGGTTCCGCCGGCGCTAGCGCCGATCGCGACCAAAGGATCAATCGACCTGCTCGTTCCCGTCGGCGTGCGATGACATGGGACGCCTCTCTGGATTCAAATACCGCGACGTGGCGTAAAAGCTCGGGGCATTGAAAGCGATATACACATCTATTTCCGGATTAACAGCATAAGGCGATGAAGCTGGTCTTCGGGAAATAGACGGACGGTCAGCGTGCAACGCGGCAATCCGTGTTGCTTTTGTTTCGCTTTTTTGCAACGCTGGGATTTGATGTTAAGGGAGGTTCCTATTTATGGCAGATGCAATAGCGCACATGGGAAGGGCATATTTGGGAGTTGGGTTGGCGGTGGTCTTCATACTCCACTCGATTTCGTTGGCGGACGACGCCACAACCAATCCGGCCGCAAATACCGCTTCGGGCCTCGCGTTCACTCCCGGTCCCGAAATAACTCTGAACCCTGGCGAACACGTTCCACTGATTGTTTTCGATTCCGACCACAAGCCCGTTCAAGTCTCGAAAATCTCCTGGACGATTGATGGCCAATCCATCGACCAGGCCGATGCTGCTGCCGGGTCATTCGATGTTCCCGACGACAATCCCTTCGCCACCAGCACCATCTACAAGGCGCCCGCGCGGGTTCCAGCCAAATCCACAATGGAAATCAAAGCCAGCGTCGCCACGTCCGATCCGCCGGTAACGCTCACCACCAAAATTACCATCATCAAAGACGCCAACTGGTTTACCGTCGATGGCGATACCGGTTTCGGGAGCAAATCGGTGGCCGTCCAACTGAACAACCAATTGCCTTGCGGCGGTGGGGTTTACGGCGGCCCCATCAAACTGCTCGCAAACCGATACCTCATCCGCTTCTACGGCAGCGATAAGCTGGATTCAAGTTCTCAAGTGATCGCCCTATTCGACTTTGGCAATGACACGAACAATCAACCGGGTACTTATGTCTGGCAGGCCGGCAAAAACGTCCGAGAAGTCCGAATCGCCTATGGTGAAAAGTGCTTTCAGTCGCTCCGCATTGATAATGGCGGAAATGAGACGTCGCTGGATGGCTCCTCCACGCTTCTTGAGCCGGATCCCGCGGACAAGTCGGGGCTGATCAAAGGATTCTTCTCCGGCAATATGTTCTGGGGCGAAATGGAAAAGCCAAAGCTGATCCACGGACGCCATGTTTTCGATATCAAGATGCATTATGTGACGATGCATGGCCACTTCGCGGTTCCCAAGGCCACCGAGTGGATCTAGAGCATTCTCAGTTCATTTGTAGCGTGTATCCGCAATGTCGGAAGCAGTTGGCGGCATCGGAGGCGGTGATTTGATCCAGCACTGCTTGCATCGTCTGCCGTAATGCTTCGCGGGTCCGGCAGGCCAATGATCGCAGCAGTTGTTTGAGCGCGAATCAGAAAACCGGGGCAGGTCCGATTAGGAGACGGTGCCCGATATTGGATTTGTCCCGATTTTCCTGTTCGTATCACTTGCGGGTCAGCCAATTCCATAGCCAGAAGAGCGCGGTCAATAGCGGGGAGGGGACGAAGGTTCAAGGGTTCAAGGGTTTAAGGGTTCAAGGGTTTAAGGGTTCAAGGGTTTAAGGGTTCAAGGGTTTAAGGGTTCAAGGGTTTAAGGGTTCAAGGGTTTAAGGGTTCAAGGGTTCAAGGGTTCGAGGGTTCAAGGGTTTAAGGGGTCAAGGGGTCAAGGGGTCAAGGGTTTAAGGGTTTAAGGGGGTGAGGGTTCAAAGGTTTAAGGGTTCAAAGGGTTGAGGGGTTAGGGGTTCGAGGATTCGGGGCTGTTCGGGGACTTGGGAAGGTATTTGTTGAGCATGGCTTGGAATTCCTTGGATACGCCTGGAGGGGAGTATTTGGGGCCGCGCATGGGGGAGCGGCGAAGGTAGGCGATCAAATTGCTGAGCATGGCGCTGATGCGGCGACAGTCGGCGTGAAGACGGGCGGCAGATTGAGGATCGATGTATTTCTGGTCGGCGGCGATCATCAATTGGGCGCGAATCTCGCCGCAGGAGCCCTTGGCGATGTAGAGGAACTGGATGAGTTCGACGTTGCCGCCGCGTTCGAAACCCTCGGCGACGTTGGAGAGGATGGAGACGGCGGCGCGGCGAACCTGATCGACCAATCCGCGATCGCGGCGGAACTCCGGCTGCCGAGTAAGTTGGTAAACCTCGTTGACCAGTTCGCGCGATCGCTTAAAAACGGCCAGTTCCTCAAATGTCTTGGCCGCCTCGCCCATACATAATCCTCATCCTTTGAACCTTTGAACTCTTGAACCTTGACGGCCGAATCAATCGTAATCGTCGGGGATGGAATCGAGATCGCGATGGCTGCGTGGGCGGATCACGGGCTGCGGGGCGACGGGTTCGTCCTGGACGAGATGACGGTCGGCGGAGCCGGTTCGAGTGAGGGTGGGCTCCTCGCGAGCGCGGGGTTCATCCTGGCGCGGAGTCCGAACGGGCGGGGCGGCGGGTGCGGGCAACGGGGGAGCCGCTGTGGATTGCTCGGAGTCGAGGCGGCGGCCGCGACGGCGCCGGCCGCCACGACGGCGGCGACGGCGAGGCGCCCCATCGGCTGCGGGGGGGAAGTTTTCAGCGGGGAATTTCTCGTTGCCGGGTTCGGGCGCAATTTCATCCTGGGGCAAATCGGGGGCGTATTCGATTTCGCCTTGGGCGTGGATGGCGGGTTGGCCGGGAGGAACTGGGGGGAGGGGCGGTTGGTTTTGGAAGTCGGGTCGGCCTCTTCCGCGACCCCGGCCGCGGCGGCCGCGGCGGCGGCGACGGCCGGCGGGTTTCTCGTCTTCAAATTCGCCGGGGCGGTCGGAGAATTCTGAATGCTCGACGGGTTGGCCGACGGGAACTTCGCCGGTCACGGGGCTTTCGGGGACGATTTCATCGGGGACAGAATCGGGGGGGGCGATGGTGTGGTCGGCTTCCGGCGGGAGGCCGGCATCGGAATCGTCCATGGCCTGATCGCGGCGATCGAGTTCCTCCTCGACGTTCTCGATGTCGAATTTGTCTTCCTCGGATTCCTGTGGGAGAGGCTCGGGAGGCCGGCGATAGGGGCGGAGATCTGGGCCTCGTGATTGTCGTTGATCGCGTCGCGGTGGAGGCTGGCGGAAGCGTGCGTCACCGCCGCGGCCCGGCCGCGGAGCGGGATGCGACAGCGCCGGCGGAGCCATTCCCAGTTCTTGCAGATAAACGTGGGAGTTGTGGGCATCGAAAAGCTCGAAGCGCGCCTCGTCGAGTGCGACGGCGATATCGGAGCGGATGACGACTTTTTTATTGAACTGCTCTTCGAGCTTGACGATCTGCGCCCGCTTGCGGTTTTGGAGGTAGAAGGCGACGTCGGGGCAGACTGTCATTTCCACCTGGGCGACCTTGAGATCGTTCATGGAAATGGCGAGCCGGCGCATGACGTCGAGGCTCATGCTTTCGGGGGTCTTGACGAGTCCGGCTCCGCGGCAATGGGGGCAGTCGAAATAGATGGAGCGTTTGAGGCTGGGGCGCATGCGCTGGCGGGTGATCTCGATGATGCCGAACTGGCTCATGCG
>Ga0181518_10003614_pt1 | contig 14193 bp, 12 predicted proteins | sample PEATcosm2014_Bin_28_FD_119751 | JGI IMG/M metagenome (GOLD analysis project Ga0181518, IMG submission 119751) | Peatland microbial communities from MTU Mesocosm Facility, Houghton, MI, USA - PEATcosm2014_Bin01_60_metaG | ecosystem: Environmental > Terrestrial > Soil > Wetlands > Peat | place... | reverse complement strand
GTGTGCTCGGTTCTCGTCCAGTAGCTTGTTCAGATCGCCCTGCGTAAACAGACCGCTACGCCGCACCACCTCAATCAGCGTGCTGTAACTTCCGGCACCTATAAGGTCAGCGTTAGTTTCAACTGGTAAACGAATGATTCGCTCAACATCCGACCGGTTTAATAAATCAAACAAGGGAAGAATAGCCTTATTGATCACTTCGTTCGCCCGTACCCATGAATGTGCCTCCGACAAAAGCTCTATCGCTCGGTTCTTACCAGCCCTGAGACGGTGAGACGCGATTGCCTCGCCTAACTCGTCGAGGGTCAAGACCGCAACTCTGGCGTCTACCTCAGCCCTGACTGCGTCTATTTTCGACAGCACCGCAAGAACTTTGATAACCTCTGAACCCTTTCCGTGGCTTATGAACTCGACCACTTTGTCTCTAGCAGGCCCGTCCATGAAGTTCCATGACGAAGAGAGGAGCGAAATAAAGGCAACGGCGAATAGAAACTGTTGGTCCGGCTGGTCTCGAACCAGCTTCCCCAATTGCTTCGACAAACGCTGTTCAACCAAGGGCCGATACATCTCAAGACTGGCGTTGATCGCTGATGTTACCTGCCTCTTGAGGTATAAGGGTCCGTTCTTATCGAAGAATCCGAATAGCAACTCATCGATGAAGCCCCTGACCAGTGCGTCAGAAGCTTTCTCCAGAGGGGACATTCTGAGCTGCGCGACCGCTTTAGCCGTATCGGCGGGAAAATAATTGGAACTGACAAGAGTCTTCAACTCTGCGAGGGCAGCCCGGCCCTGAAGAGGAGGTTGTGCGAGGACATGTAGGACGGCGTTTCTAAGGTGGAGCCGCGCCTGCTCCGCTGAGGGCCGATACGGTTCTCCAACCTTCTGGAACGACGGATGAGCACATCGGTGTCGGTCCTCGCGAAGTCTAGCGAGGTCAGTAAACTGCTGCTGGTCGAACAACTGGAGTTGGTTCTTGCATATGGTCAATATATCCCTCTCAAATTGGAGGGCGCTCTTAACGCCCTGCTCGTTCCCTTGCTCAATCTGCTGCAAATACGTTTCATATTGATGCTCGAGCTGTTTCGCATTGGCATCTCCCGAGAGGGCCAACTCCCTGATCTTGTCAATCAAGTCAAAGACAATCGCGATCCAGGTACTCACAATGGCGGCTCGGTAAGCACCAGAACGGTAACACAGTAAGGCTTCAGAAATGTACTCCTTTGATTGTTCTGACCGACAATGAAGGGCCAATGCCTCCATGTCTGCAAGAGCCTCGATCACGTTGCCAGCCTCCGCGACAACATCTCGGTCACGGCCCGGCACGACGGTCGATCAAGCACCCGTGTGCTGTTCGATTGAATCTGTCGCACCTGGCCGCGGGGCAGAGTTTGCTTTCTAATCTTCGTCATTCGATCCCCCACTAACGATTGTCGCACGGGAGACGAGGTCCCCGGTGCTCCGACCACTGTCGTAAAGCCCGTTGACGGATGTTTTCCCAGGAAGGGGTTCGTCAACGTCGGCCTAGACGGTAGGACTGTGATTCGGGCATCTGATGAGCTACGCTAACGCAAGCCGTTGTTGGGCTGGCCGGCGGCCTCTCCTCCATCTCCCACCGTTGATTCCGGCAACATGGCGACGACCAGTTGCCAGGTAGGACCCGTGCGTGTCGCGCCACAGTGCCGGAACGGTGATCATGCACTAATTCCGCTTGTCCGGATCGAAGCTGAAAAACCCGCCCTGCCGCCAGATAAGCCGCTTCCATTCGTCCTTCGTTGAAGCTCAGAGGGAGATCGCGCGAGGCTGGACGCAGTTCCTATGGCCCGCTGAACACTGGTGCGCTACGCACAGGAGGGGCGACCGGGGGCGGGTCATCCGAAACTCGGGCGGACGCCCAACATGGGATCCTGATGTACGGGGAACGCGCCGGACTCGATGCGCTGAAGTCTGGCGATGTGTCAAGGTTTGTCAGTGTATAGCTTGCGTGCTGCCTCGGAACCTATCACTGTCCGCGCAAAGGGAGGCCGCTCGAAATCTAAAAACCCCGCTTCAGCGCGACGTTACGTCTGCTCTCCGGCGACGTCATAGATTGAACGGATGAGCTTATGAGGTTGCTCAAACCATACTTGGCCGCAATCCTGCTAGCCAGCGCGGCCGCGGATTTAGATGCGCAGGTCGCACGAGACGGCCAGACTGATCTTACCGGGACCACCTCGACTCCGCCGGCGATCCAAGTACTTTCGGCAGCCAGCGCAACGGCCCCCGTATCGGCGGGCGCCATCGTGGCGGTCTACGGCGCGAACTTCGCCAACGCGACGGCCTCGGCGACCACTGTGCCGCTGCCGACGGAATTGGCGCGCGTCAGCGCCAACTTCGACGTTGCGGACATTATAGGCCAGCCGGTATTCCAGGGTTCGATGCCACTGTTCTACGTGAGCCCTACCCAAATCAATGCGCAAATCCCCGCCAATGCGTTGTTCCCCGCGTGCAATCAGGGATCAGGCAGTGTTTATTCCACCAGCATACAGATTACGACCGCAACGGGCCAGCAAACGGCTATGGTCAACGCCACTGTCGCGCCGGCGCCCGGATTGTTCACAGCAAATGAAACCGGAATGGGGGTGGCGGCGGCGCAATTCGTGACGAACCTGCCAGATGGAACGCAGACGATTACGGATGTCGCGTCCTGCCCCGGAGGCGTAGGGACCTGCATTCCAGTTCCGCTCAATGTGGCGGCTGGAACCTCCGCGCTGGTTTTGTGGGGAACCGGCATCTCCGAATATTCGGGCTTTCCAAACGGCCTGACGGTATTGGCCGGCAATCAGCAGTTGCAAGTGTTTTACGCCGGACCGTCGGCGCAATACGTAGGCTTAGATCAGATCAATGTGTGGATGCCATCGAGTTTAGACGGCCTGGGAATAGTCGATGTGAGTGTCGTGGTTTCGGGGACCACGCCTGGAGTGGTCGCCAATTGCGCTTTTAACGTGACATCCAACGCTGTCACAATCGAGATTCATTAGGGGTCGGCTGCGGCCCCGCGCGCCGGGATTGCGATCCCTCTGGCGTGCATCGAGCGCTCCAGGATGTCGAGCAGCACGTCGCCGGCGACACACGGGCTGGTGTTAGACGCCGAGGGAGGCTCCTGGGGCTGGGGGAAGCACCAAAGCGGGGACGGTCATGCCTGGATGTGCGTACTCGGACCACCGGGTTCATCCCGTTAGGCGACTTCTGTCGCCGCTGTGTCATCCTTTTGATTGTGCCCACCGGAGAACGAACAGCCCGGTTTATCGAACCGATGCTCTTGCTGCGGACCGACAAGTTGCCCGAGGGCGACGGCTGGCAGTACGAGGTCAAATTCGACGGCTATCGGGCGTTGGCGATCAAGAGCGGTGGGGCGGTCCGGCTCCGGTCCCGCAACGATAAGGACTTCACCAAGCGCTATTCCGGCGTTGTGGCGGCGCTTGCCGGACTCCCGGACGAGACCGTAATCGACGGAGAGGTGGTGGCGCTCGATGCCAGCGGAAAGCCGGTATTCAGCCTTCTGCAAAACGGCGGCACCGATGTGCACTTCTATGCATTCGACTGAGTTCCATGGCGCGCAGGCGAACGGCGGCGAAAACCTCTACCATAAACCTGCTGGTCGCACGCTGGTGGGCTACTCGCAGCGGAGGGCCGTCATCGGGTCGACGCGGCTGGCGCGCCACGCGGGGATGTAGCTGGCCACGAGCATAATCAGAAGCAGCAGTGAAGCCGAGGCCGCGTAGGTCAGCGCGTCCCTGTAGGTGACGCCGTACAGCATGCTGGAGACAACGCGCGCAACGGCTAGCGCGGCAACGAGTCCAATACCAATTCCGGCCAGCGCAAGCAATGCACCTTCGCGCACCATCATGGTTCGGATATCGCCCGCGTCGGCGCCGAGCGCCATGCGTACGCCGATCTCCTGCGTGCGTTGCGCCACGATGTAGGCCATGGTGGCGTAGAGTCCCACGGCGGCCAGCAACAGTGCGATTCCGGAGAAGAGGCCGAGTAGCATAACATTGTCCTGCCTTCCGGTCAGGCTTCGGTCGATGAGCATGTCCATGGTCTCGAGTTTCGGGACAACGGAGTCGGGCGAGTACTCGGAGACGATTTTGCGTACCGCGGACCCGAGACTGGCCGCATCCTGCGTGGTTCGTACCACCAGACGCGCCTCGGTCATTGGGAACTGGGCGGCGGAGAAGAAATATTGTGGTTCGACCGGACGGTCCAGACCGAACTGGCGTGCATCGCCGACGACGCCAACGATGGTGACCAGCGGTCCCTTCATGGAGGGCGGTCCGAAGCGGAATGACTTGCCGATGGGATCCTCGCCGGGCCAGAACTTGCGCGCCATCGATTCGTTGATTACCGCAACCAGGCGCGTCGAGTGGAAATAGGCCATCACAGATGGCATGTCGCGTTTCACGGCGGGCATTTGACCATCGGACGCAGCGAACAGCCGGCCACGGAGGAGCGGGATGCCCATGGCGCGGAAATAGCCGGGCGTGGCGGCGGCCTGCATGGCATTGGGCAGGTGACCGGGCGCGGGCATGGGGCGGTCCGTACGGTAGAAATCGCCCCATGAATCGGCATTGCTGAAAGGCAGGCCGTTGATCCCGCCGGCGGCCTGAACCCCGGGCAGGGATGAAAGACGATCAGCTACATCGACGAGAAGCCGCGAATTGCGCGACAGATCCAGATCCTGGCGATCCGGCGGGAGCAGCGGAGCCACGGCAACGTGTTCGGGTCGGAAGCCGGGGTTGGTTCGAAGCACCTGCACCAGGCTGCGGATCAGTAGGCCGGCGCCGACTGAAAGCATCACCGCAAGGGCGACCTGACCGACGACGAGGATCTTGCGGGTGTGCAGCCGGATGGCGCTGCCGCGCGAGGATCGTCCGCCACTGCGAATGGTTGACGCGACGTCCGTGCGTGTGAGCTGCAGCGCCGGCGCGAGACCGAACAGAACGGCTGTCAACGCGGCGGCAAGAACCGAGAATATCAGAACACGAGGGTCGAGCCCGACGCCGCCAAGGTTTTCCGTGGCAGGGAAGATACGAACAAGTCCGGAGGTGCTGATCCGCGCGATGCCTACGCCGACCACCGTTCCGGCAAGGGCGAGCAGCAAGCTCTCGGTCAGAAGCTGGCCAATTACCTGCAGACGGTTGGCACCTAGCGCCGTGCGGATGGCGATTTCGCGTTCACGAACCGCGGCGCGCGCCAGCAGCAGTCCGGCGACGTTGGCGCAGGCGACGAACAGGAGCAGCACGACGGCGCCAAACATCAGCAGAGCAAGCTGACGGATGCTGCCGCCCAGGTACTCCTGGAGGGGCATGATTTCGGCGCTGGCCCCGCCGTTCGAGCCCGGATACTGTTTTGCAAGACGCGCGGCGATAACCTTCATTTCCGAGCGCGCTTGCTCGAGTGTCGCGCCGCGCTTCAGTCGCGCCACAACGCCGGTTCCGCTGTGCTGTTCGCGCATCCCGAGACCCCACTTATCAATGCCGAACGTAATCGGCACGAAGACTTCGGCGGGCTCGCGCCAGTGATAAGGGGGCGCAACGCCGGCTATCGTCCAGACGCGATCGTCGAGGACCATCTTGCGGCCGACAACGCTCGGATCGCCGCCGAACTGTGTTTCCCAGAAGGAGTGTTCGAGGACGGCGACGGGCTCGGCCCCTGGGCGGTCGTCGGCGGCGGTGAGCAGCCGGCCCACAACGGGCTTCAGACCGTAGGCGACGTGAAATTCGGGGGACATGTAGAGCGCGCGAATGCGTGCGTTGCCGCTGGCCTTCTTCAGCGTCTCCGGAAAGACGCCGGCGATGCCCATGGCCTCGAATGAGTGACTCTGCTTCTGCCAGTCGAGGAAGTTCGGATATGCGACAGGCATGTCGCCTCCGCCCGGCGGAGTCTCCTGGATCTCAACGAGCCGGTCCGGTTCGGGAACCTGCAAAGGGCGGAAAAAGGCGGCGTTGAGCACCGTGAACAGGGCGACGTTGGCCCCGATGCCAATGCCGAGCACCGCGACGATGACGGATGTCACTCCAGGGCTTGTGGTCAGCGTCCGAATGCCGTGCCGAATGTCGCGCAGCAGATTTGTCATTAGTCCAGGGCTCCTTCTCTATGTACCTACGCAGCCCGAAACCCGCCAGTTCCTGGAATGTGCGATAGAGCGGCTGAGGTGCCGCCGCTGCCTGGTGCACCGCGCGTCTCTGGTGGCACCATCAGATCCCTGTGCTCTCGTTGCCGCGAACCGCTGCCAGGAGCTCATCATCGGCGGCTATTCAGTCGGCGGAAGCACCTTTGACGCGGTGATCGTCGGGCACATTGTGGACGGCAAGCTGGTGTACGTCGCGCGGACGCGGAGTGGGTTCACGCCGGCCTTGCGCGCGGAACTACTGCGCAAGATGAAGCCGCTGGAGGTCGAGGTGTGCCCATTTTGCAACTTGCCAGAAAAGCGGCCGGGGCGATGGGGAGAGGGCCTGACGGCGGACAAGTTGAAGGAGTGCCGGTGGCTCCGGCCGGAATTGAAAGCGCGGATCGAGTTCCTGGAGTGGACGGAGGATGGGCATTTGAGGCACAGCAGGTTTGTTGGGGTGTAGACCTGACCCGAACTGCTTCCACGCATTTCTCGCGCCTGCGCAGGCATCCCAGGCACTGGCGTCGGTGTTGATTCAGGTCGTTCCGAGTAGGGCGTTAACCGCCCACAACCGTCGCACGAATCAGGTTCCTGGAACGACGACGGCGAAGAAGGATAAGAAGAGGCATGACCGAGAAGCCCCCGCCCACGATGCCGAGAATGACCTGGGGCTCCCAGAGTTGAACGAAAGAATCGATGTGGGCGTTTTCCGGATGGTCTTGCTGGTAAAGGACAGGGACTAGGTCGCCGAACCGCCAGGGGGATGGGCTTTGGGCGATGTTGGAGCTTACGGTGAAGCTCCTGCCGTCCTTCGCGGTGAAGCGGAAGACGGGGGAGCGGGACTTGTCCCCATACCTGTAGGGGTGGGCGGGGCGGAGCGCGGCTATGACGCCCTCGACGGAGATGCTGGAACGGACAAAAAGAGCGCGCTCCATGCCGGTACCGATAGCAATGAGGAGCACAGGGCCAGCCGAGAAGATTATGCCGAGGAACAGATAAGCGATGATGCGAGGAGCCAGGGATGCCATGGTCGAGAGTATAGCAGGGGAAGGCACATCGAGCGTCACGGCCACGCGGTCAGATCGTCGGCTACTCGTACAGCGATGGCTCCTTCATTGCGGGCACTGGCGGTACGAATTCTCCATGGCCGTAGGGTTCCCGACGAGAACTGTGCTATTAATATTGCGAAACACAATTTCGATTCAGTGTTCTGGGGAGAACCAAATGCCAAGACAGGCAAAGCCAAAAGACAACACCTTGCTGGAGATGGCCGTCGTCGGCTATCAGAGCGAAGTCAAAAGGATCTCGGCGAAGATCGCCGACATTAAGGAGCGACTGGGCCAACGCGGTCCGGGTCGGCCAAAGGCCACGTTAGCCACGGTGACAGGAACGGATCACGCAGGTCCACAGAAGCGCCGCACGATCGGCAAAGCGGGCCGCGCCAGGATCGCCGCCGCACAGAGAGCGAGATGGGCGGCGCAGAAACAGCAACCCGCGGAGGAGCCCAAGAAACGGAAGTTGTCGGCGGCTGGTTTGAAAGCCATAAGACAAGCCACGAAAAAGCGTTGGGCGGCTTACCGCAAAGCTCACGCATCCGCGGCGTAATCGGGAGGCCCGTCACACGCGGGCCGCGCTAGCGCCCGAAGTGGACCAAGCGTCCGGAAGGCGGCCATTTTCGGGTTACGCCACAGGCGCCAGTTTTCCCCCTGGTGGAAGCTGCAAGGGAGCGAAAGTGGCCACCCGTCGCGCCAGGTTCGCCCACGTAAGGTCCGCGTGGGGTTGTGTGTTTTCGCCGGACCGGGAAGCAGCGTCTCCCCCAACCACGGCTAGCCCGTAGACAACATCCGTGCACCCACGCGACCCATAGAGCGCGCTCAGCCCGAGAGCCACCGCAAGCTATATTCGAAGGTATGATTCGTTTGACTGCCATGCTGCTATGCGTCAGCACTTCGATGTGGTCCTCGTCTTTCAGCGAGATAGCGCACAACTTCGACTATGACCGGGCGGCACCCCTGGATATGCAGGAAACGGCCGTGCGTCACTTTGCCAGCTACGCAGTGCACGAGATCAGCTATGCAAGCCCACGGGGCGGCCGCGTGCCAGCCTCTCTGGTAATTCCGGCGTCAGACGGACCGTTCCCGGTGATTCTGTTTGGGCATTGGATGAAGGATGGGTCGCCGATGAAGAATCGCAGCGAGTTTTTGGGGGAGGCGGAATTGTTGGCGCGGTCGGGTGCGATCTCGATACTTATCGACGCGCCGCTGGTGCGGCCGGGAGCAGTGCAGGACAAGGACCTTCTGAGTGCACAGGACAGCTTCGTGACCCAGCAGCAGGTGATCGATTTCCGGCGTGCGATTGATCTGCTTTTGTCGCGGCGCGATACGGACCCGACGCGTATCGCCTATCTAGGGCACAGCTTTGACGCGAAGGTCGGAGCGATTCTGGCGGGAGTGGAAAAACGGATTTCATCGTTCGTACTGATGGCGGGAAGCTGCGGAGACGAGTACTACGTTTTCCATTCCGGTGCGCCGGGGACCGCGGAGATGCGCAAAGCGCTGGGCGAGGACAAGGTGCGCGAGTACTTTCGCAAGTACGCCTGGGCCGATCCCGAAAACATGGTCGGGCATTCCTCGCCGGCGGCCGTGTTTCTGCAGTTCGCCTCGCAGGATGGACCGCCGTCGTACGCGCAACATTGCGAGGAAATCTTCGGCGAGCCGAAGCGCATGCAGATCTACCAGACGTCGCACGCGCTGAACGCGGAAGCGCGGCGAGATCGGGTGTTGTGGCTGGTGAAACGCCTGAAGTTGAAGACGGTGGACCTCGACGCGCTGGATAAAATTCCGCAGTTGGAATAGAGTGCGCCCGCCATACAAGGCGAAAGTTCAACCCGCAATACGCGCGGGTTGACGCGGACTCGCCGCGACCAGTGTTGCCGCCGGTGCCCACGGGCACCCAAAGGCCAAACCCGGCGGGGTAGGTGCGGCTCGGGCGACCGCTAGTGATAACCCCGAATAACGTGGCGCGCCCTTCGACGCCACCGGACAGGCCGGCGTTGCCAGACCAAAGAGAAATGAAAGCAGAAAGGACCACGGGGCGACGCCGATTCGTACTGCTCAGAGGCGTGAAGCGACTTGTTGCGAAATGACTTATCCTTGGCTTTACTGCAATTTCTTGAAAGGGGTAGCCGGTTGACCGGTTTGGCTGGTGACATCGCTCCACAGCCTGGGGCGGCGTCTGATCCGCTTAGGAGGTTCGGTCCCTCATCGTGGTCTCAGCCGATACCAGGGAGATCGTAGGATGACGCCTGGTCGGGTCTGACCATGAACATCGAATTCCAAGCGGGTGCCACCGTCCGGGCTCGTGGCGGACGATTTCTGATCCTAAGCGCCGATAGCATCGCCCAAGGAAGTGGCGATCCCATTTGCCGTCTCCGGCTGCGCGCACTCGACGAGCCGTTTCGCAACGAAGAGATCTGTGTTCTGCACCCAATCGAAAAAGTCGATCCAGACGACATCCCGGAACTTGACCTGGCCCGGCCCGGGCGGTTGGCGCGGTTCCAGCTTCTGATGGACGCGGTCCGGCTCAGTCTGGCGCCCGGTAACGACCGCCTGGTATCCTCTACTCGCTCCCGCATTGAATTTGAACCCTACCAGCAGGTCCCGGCGCTTCGTGCGCTGGAACTCCCTCGCCCGCGGCTCCTCATCGCCGACGATGTCGGCTTGGGCAAGACCATCGAAGCCGGCCTGATCTTACGCGAACTGAACGCACGCCGTCGTGCCGCACGAATTCTCATCGTCTGCCCGGCCTCCATTATCGAGCAATGGCAAACGGAACTGGCCTCGAAGTTCGGCTTCCAGTTCAAAATCTTCGACAGCGAGGGCGTGGCAGAGGCGCGCCAGTCGCATGAAGTTGGCTCCAATCCGTGGACCGCCGAACCCCGCGTCATCGCGTCTGTCGATTTCATCAAGCGCCGGGAAGGCGCTTTTCGGGAACTCTCCGCCAGCCGATGGGACGTCATCATCATCGACGAAGCCCACCATCTCGCCTCCGGCGGCAACGACGACGAACTCACTGATCGTTTCCGCCTGGCCCGATGGCTCGCGGCGGAGAACACCGGCGCGTTGTTGCTGCTCACCGCCACGCCCCACGATGGCTACGATCAGAACTTCGCCTCGCTGCTGTCTTTGCTGGAGCCCTCTTTGATCATTCCCGGCAGAGATCTCAAGTTTGATCACTACCAGCGCCACATGGTCCGGCGCCTGAAACGCCACGTACGCATGCCGGACGGCTCGCCCAAGTTCGTGGAGCGGGAGCCTGTTCAGCCGCTTTCGGTAAAGTTGCCACCGGCCGAAGAACAACTCCAGGCTGCCGTAAGCGAGGAAGCGGCTAATCTGGACCTACTGGCAGACAAAGCTCTGAGATCTGATCGGGAGTCCATCCGCCTGGTGGCCACGATCCTTCGCAAGCGCGCCGCATCGTCGCTCGCCGCTATACGGAAGACGGTCGCCCAGCGTAGGGAGAACATCTCGCAAACCGTCAGGGAAGTCGAGGTCCGCCGCGACCACCTGCGCGCCATTCGCCGGGGCGAAACCATCTCCGAAGAAGCACAGGCGCGTCTGGAACGTGACCTTTGCCGCAGCTACCTCTCCGCCATGCAGCGCACAGGCCGCGAACTTCGCCGTCTGAAGGACGAAACCAGCCGGCTCGATCAACTGGGACAGCTTGTCGCCGCTTGCGGCGCCGGACCGGAGGCCAAGCTGCTCACTCTCGAAGGCTGGCTCAAAGCCCTGCATGCCCAACATCCCGAGAAAAAGGTCATCGTTTTCAGCGAGTACGCCGACACCGTCGAATCCATCGTTGCCCACCTCGGGATGTGCGGTTATGCCGGCCAGGTAGTTCAACTTACCAGCGACACCGGGGGGCGAAAGGACCGCACGAAAGCGCTCTTGCAATTTGCCTCCGCCGAGTCACGCATCCTGGTTGCCACCGACGTCGCCGGCGAAGGCCTCAACCTCCACGAGCACTGCCATCACCTGGTTCACTTCGAACTGCCCTGGAACCCCAACCGGATGGAGCAGCGCAACGGCCGTATCGACCGCTATGGCCAGACCCAGCCTCCGACCATCGCGTTCCTTTATGCCGAGGATTCCTACGAAGGCGAAGTACTGAAGCGGCTCGTCCTGAAGATCGAAGCCCAGATGCGCATGCTCGGTTCCGTGGGCGACGTCCTCGGTCAGATTCAAGCCGATAGCATCGAGCAGCTTCTCAGCCGACCCGTGTCGGATCTGCACCGAGCGGTGGCCGAAGCCGAAGCACAGATCGACAGCGAGCTGAATCGTGCCTCCGACCCACGAATCCGCGCCCAAATCGGCGAAGGCGGCGAGGACCAGGGCGAACTCGCACGTGCCGAAGCCGCTGTCCGCCGCGAGCGAGAACGCGGCGTGGCCCTGGACGTCTTCCTGCACCGCGCTGTGCTGGCTGCCGAAGGGACCGTGGAGCGCCATGACACCGCCCTGCGCATCGTCACACCCCAAACCTGGCGTTCATCGGAAGTGCAGGAGCGTTACGAACGCCTCCTCCCGCCCGGCTCGTTCAGCCAGGGCGAAGAGTCCGCCGCGCAAGACGTCCTCCACGAGGAACACCCGCTGCTGGAAGCGGCCGTCCGTTGGGTCCGGTCAACCCGATTCCGAAAGGACGACGATCACCGCCTCGCCTGTGTGGTCGTGCCCAATCTCGCCAAACCAGACCTTATTGCCACATTCCTTATCACTCTACAGGACGGTACGGCCGCCAAGGTCGAACGCTTCGAAGCTGTCCGAATATCCGCCAGACTCGCAGTCTCCCAAGATTCAGTTTCCGACGAGCACGTCTCGCGCATCACCCTTCCCGGCAACGTGCCAGCCGGTCGCCTCCAGGAACTCTTCCGCGACTGGTGGTGCCCGGCCAGAACGATTGCGGAAGCCGAAGCCGGGCGCCGAGCTGCCAAATGGAAAGAGGAACTGGAGACATTCCGTAACCTCGAACGCAACATTCAAAAACCCGAAATCGACCGTTGGGATGTTTCCACGCGCGAAGCCATTCTCGGCGACTACGCGCGCCAGACCGAGCAACCTCTTCTGTTCGGTGACGCTCCCGCCTTTCCCCCTGCCCTTCGCCGCCGCCTCGACGAGCACCGGAAGCGCGTCGAACTCCAGCGCTCTATTCTGGACCGCCGTGCGCACTTCGAAGCTCCGATGGTCGAGCCACTGGGTGTCCTGCTCCGCGTGCCGGCATCGCTCATCGAGGGGAGCCGTTAAGCCATGGAAGTCCTCCAGGTCCAGGGCGACGCCTTCAGCGAATACTATCTCCACAAGATCCTGCCGCAGGAGGCGAAGCTCGCTCCTCGCCTCGATGAACCCGGCGCCGAGCGCAACTGGCGCCCCATCACGAGTCTGCTCCGCAACGCCCACCGCGAACTGCGCGGCAGCCGGCAGGCGCGCGTCACCCGCCGCGTCCTGCTTGACCCGTTGGCCGAGCTCCTGTTTTGGCGACTCGGCGATCCGGAAGCAATCCAAACCTCTCTCGGCGAAGAGGACGGCAGCCAGCCACTCTTCCTGAACGGCAGCGAGAAAGCCGCCGCACGGGTGCTAGCCATCCCCGCCGAAGCCTCCCTGGACCTCCCGCCCGAGGGATTGCACCGCCGTTTCGCTCCCGCGCACAGTCTGGTCCGGGTGCTGGAGCAGGAAGGCCTCACCTGCCGGAAGCTGTTTACGCGGAGATCGATGGACGGTTCCCTAAATCCACATAAACATCCGGCTACCCATGCCCCGGACGTGTAGGAGTATACGTGCGTACGAAGTAATAGAGGAATGGGCGACGCCAGGACGTGATGGCACCCACTTCCAGACCGACCGGAAAAGCGAAGGCTTCGGAGAAAAAACATCGTCCCACGACTCCATGTACTATCCCTGGGCCGGTTGATCTCGCTGTTCTCAATGCCTTTGCGCCGCTTGCAGACGATGAGAGGGAGGCCATCCAGAGGTTATGTTGAATGGCAATCGCTGAAGGAAAAGGTCACCTATGAGAAGGTTTTGACGGAGAGAATTTCGATTCGCAAGATGGATGCCTGTCATGACGCGCCCAAAACAGCGCAGCACAAGAATGTCCTGAGGCGCTTGTGCAAACCCTGCCGAAGGGATTATCATGGCGAATAGAGGCACGGTTCGACAGGCCAGCGCAAAGCGCACCTCCGAAAGGCACCTCCAACCCAATCAGGGAAGGTGAGCTATGCTTTCGCAGGCAGCGGCGCAGCACATCGAGTTTCGACCCGTCGATCAGTTCCTATCCCATTTCACTAACCCCGCTGCAGAACGGGGGCGCGCATGAGCGATTCGCCGACCCCGGAAATCCAACTCCGGCACATCGACTGGTTTGTTTTTTACATCCGCAACCCCCGCAAGAACGAACCCGCGGTTGATCGCATGTGTGGCAGCATCAGGGAGTTCGGCTGCAAAATTCCGGTGCTGGCGCGCAGCGACGGGACCGTGGTGGACGGGCATTTGCGTTTGAAAGCCATGCGCAAGTTGGGATCATGGCCCGGCGGTGACATCACCGGCATCCCTGTCATACTCTGCGACGAGTGGACCGACGCCCAAGTGAAGGCGTTCCGCATTCTGGTGAATCGGTCGGCTACCTGGGCGGAGTTCGACGATGAACTCCTGTCCCTGGAGCTACAGGAACTCGCTGAGGCGGACTTCGATCTTTCGCTCATAGGGTTCGATCCCAGAGAACTCGAAGACCTGCTCACCCTTCCCGACAGCGATGAGCAGGCCGATATCGCTCCGCCATTACCAGACAATCCCGTGTCCCGGCCAAATGACTTATGGCTTTGCGGCAACCGGCGCAACCAGCACCGAATCCTCTGCGCGGACGCCACCAGTCCGGAGGCAGTGGCGCGACTGCTGGGTGATCGCAAGCCGTTCCTCCTCGTGACAGATCCCCCCTATGGAATATCACTAGACTCCGAATGGCGTGATCGCGCCGGCCTGAACGGATGTGGGCCT
>Ga0181518_10003612_pt1 | contig 14193 bp, 14 predicted proteins | sample PEATcosm2014_Bin_28_FD_119751 | JGI IMG/M metagenome (GOLD analysis project Ga0181518, IMG submission 119751) | Peatland microbial communities from MTU Mesocosm Facility, Houghton, MI, USA - PEATcosm2014_Bin01_60_metaG | ecosystem: Environmental > Terrestrial > Soil > Wetlands > Peat | place... | reverse complement strand
GGCAAGGCGCAGGCCAATCAATTTGCCTTCATCCCGGCCGACGTCGGCGTCGAAACCGGCATTTTCAAGAAGCACGGCATCGATCTCGACATCAGCGCCTTTGCCGGCGACGCCAAGATGGTGCAGGCGCTGACTGCGGGCTCGCTCGACATCGCGCTCGGCGGCAGTCCGTCCTTTGCGGCGATCGTCAAAGGCGCGCCGATGAAGGCGGTGGCGGTGTTCTCCGGCGCGCCGAACATCATCATGCTGACCGTGCTCAAGGACGGGCCGCTCAAGACCGTCGACGATCTTAAAGGTCGCACGGTCAGCGTCTCCGGCGCCGGCTCGCTGACCTTCTGGCTGACGCAGCAATTGTCGCGCCGGCTCGGCTGGGGCGACGACGGCATCAAGATCACCCCGCTCGGCGCCTCCGAGGCGCAGATCGCCGCCTTGATGACCCATCAGATCGATGGCACCACGACGGACAGCGTCACGGTGGAGAAATTCGTCGAATCCGGCAACGGCCGCATCCTGGTGAAATTCGGCGATTATTTTCCGGATTTCACCACGAGCTGCATCTATGCGAGCGACGCGCTGATCGAGAGCAATCCGGGCGCGCTCAAAGCATTCCTCGCCGGCTGGTTCGAAACCATCGCCTATATGCGCGATCACCGGCAAACCATCATCGACACCACCATAAAACTGATTGGCATGTCGCCCGGCGTCGCCAGCGCCATCTATGACGATACCATGCCGACCATGAGTCTCGACGGACGCTTCAACCCGAAGGCGCTCGATCTGTTGGCGACGTCGTTCGTCGATACGAAACTCCTGCCGTCGAAACCCGACATGGCGGCGCTGTTGACCGAAGCGTATCTGCCGAAATGACGACGCGCGACGCCGCGGTCCGCATCAAGGGCGTCTCGCACCAGTTCGGCGAGGCGGGCGAGACGCAATATGTCCGCGCGCTCGCCGACACGTCGCTGGACATCGCCCGCGGCGAGCTGCTTTGCCTGATCGGGCCGAGCGGCTGCGGCAAGTCTACGCTGCTCAATGTCATCGGCGGCCTGATGGCGCCGACCGGCGGCAATGTCGAAGTGGCCGGCAAGCCGGTGCGCGGGCCGATGCCGCAAGACATCGCCTTCGTGTTCCAGGAGAACGCGCTGTTTCCCTGGAACACCGTGCTGGAAAACGTTCGCCTCGGCATGCTGTTCCAGGGCGTGCCAAAATCCGAGCACGAGGCGCGGGCCAAGCTTTCGCTCGAAGCGGTCGGCCTCGTCGAGTTTGCCAACCATTATCCGAGCCAGCTCTCCGGCGGCATGCGGCAACGCGCGGCGCTGGCGCGGGCGCTGTCGCTGAAGACCGATATTCTGTTGATGGACGAGCCGTTCGGCGCGCTCGACGAGCAGACCCGCATGATCCTCGGCGAGGATCTTTCGGTGCTGTTGTCGCGCACCGAGAAGACAATCGTTTTCGTTACCCACAGCCTCGGCGAGGCGGTGTTCCTGGCCGACCGGGTCGCGGTGTTCTCGGCGCGGCCGGGCGCCATCAAGAAGATCATCCGCGTCGACGAGCCGCATCCGCGCAAGCCGGAATTCATCACCTCGAAAAAATTCGCCGCGCTACGCAACGAGCTCTATGCGCTGCTGCACGACGAAATCCGCAAGACCGTCGCCGAATCGGCGCGCGCCCCGGAGGGTTCCTGATGGCGCGGCGAAACGAGCGGGCCGCGGGGATCGGCAGCCGGGCCGTGCAGATCGGTTTCCTGCTCGGCATCCTCGTTCTGTGGTATCTCGCGACCAACCGCTGGGGCGTCAATCGCCTGCTGCTGCCGAATCCGATCGCGGTGTGGCAACAGCTGCTCGATGTTCTGAAATCCGGCGAATATCTGCCCGATCTGCGCATCACCTTGACCGAGCTCGCCGCGGCGTTTGCGCTGTCGCTGACCTTTGGCACCATCGTCGGCTATTTCGTCAGCCGCACCGGCTATACCATCCGCGTGTTCGAGCCGCTGTTCGCCGGCATCTATTCGATCCCGATCATTCTGTTCCTGCCGCTCTACGTGCTGTTCTTCGGGCTGGGGCCGGAGTCGAAGATCGCGCTCGGCGCCACCATCAGCTTCTTCCCGATCGTGCTCTCGACCATCGCCGGCTTCGGCAATGTCGACCGCACTCTGGTTACCGCGGCCAAATCGATGGGCGCGTCGGATTATCAGCTGTTCCGTTACGTGCTCGTTCCCGCCGCATTGCCGGTGATCCTCTCCGGCCTGCGCATGGGATTCACGATCGCGCTTCTCGCCATCATCGGCAGCGAGGTCATCGCTTCGCTGGCCGGCCTCGGCCATCACATCGTCCAGCTCGCCGAAGGCATGGATATGGCGCGCATGTTCGCCTACATCGCCTTCGTCGTGGCGATCGCGGCGCTGCTCAATAGCGTCGTCTCATTTCTCGAAGCGCGCGGCAGGCGTTGGACATGAGTTTTTCCGCGCGCCCTTACCTGCTGCGACATCCGGGCGTGGTCCGGCTCGGTGTCGTCGTGCTGATGCTGATCGTCTGGGAGATCGCCGCGCGCTGGTTCATCGATCCGCTGTTCATCAGCCCGCCGTCGCGGGTGCTGCTTTCGCTCGGCGCGGTGTGGCAGACCAGCGGCGTGCCGGCGGCGCTGCGGCTGACCTTGTTCGAGCTGGCCACCGCATTCGCCATCGCAGTCGTCATCGGCCTCACGGTCGGTCTTGCCGTCGGCCTGCAACCCTTCGCGCGCCGCAGCCTGATGCCGATCATCCTTTTGCTCTACGGCCTGCCGCAGATCACCATCCTGCCGCTGTTCATTCTCTATTTCGGCATCGGCGCCGCCTCGAAGATCGCCTTCGGCGTCACCCACGGCATGTTCCCGATCGTGATCGCCATCGTCGCCGGCGTGCAGAACCTCAAACCGATCCTGCTGGTGAGCGCGCGCTCCATGGGCGCCAGCCGCTGGCAAATCCTGCGCTGGGTGATCTTCCCGCACATGATCCCGAGCTTTTTTGCCGGCATGCGGCTCGGCATGAGCGGCGCGCTGCTCGGCGTGCTGCTCGCCGAGCTTTATGTCTCCACCGCCGGCATCGGCCACTTCACCACCATGTTCACCGAGAATTTCGACCCGACCAAACTGTTCGGCCTGGTCGCCATGCTCGCCGCCATGGCCATCGTGCTCAACGAGATAGTGCGCCGCGCCGAGACTAGGTTCAGCCGCTGGCGCTAGGAGGACTATCGTAATGGCCAAGCTGAAACTCACCGTCGCCTGCGGCGACTACGAAATCGTGCGTGCGCTCAGCGACGGCACCGTGCAGGCCGACGGCATAGAGCTGGTCATGCTGACCGGCATGGGCTCGCGCGAGCGGCACTGGCGCATGGCGCGCAAGACTGAGTTCGACGTCTGCGAGATCAATATCGGCGGCTATTACATGGCGCGCGACCGCGGCGAGGCGCTGGCGGCGATCCCGGTGTTTTTGCACCGGCGCTTCCGCCACGGCTTTGTCTTCGTCAACGCAAAGTCCGACATCCGCGAGCCGAAGGATCTGATCGGCAAGAAAATCGGCGGCACCAATTTCCAGCCCGCCTCCAACATCTGGATGCGCGGCATTTTGGAAGAATATTACGGCGTGCCGCACCGGCAGTGCACCTGGGTCGTCGAACGCAGCGAGGATTTCGAGTTCACGCCGCCAAAAGACCTGCGCATCGAAATGGCGCCGCCGGAAAGGCGGCTCGACGTCATGCTGGCGGAGGGTGAAATTCCGGCCATGCTGTCGCCCGACATCCCTCGCCTCTTCCTCGAAGGCGACAAGCGCATCGTGCGGCTGTTTCCCAACTACAAGGACATCGAGATCGAATTCTTCCGCAACACTGGAATCTTTCCGATCATGCACGTCAACGTCGTGCGGCAGGAGATCATCGACAAATATCCCTGGGTCGCGACCAATCTGGTCAAGGCGTTCGACGAGGCCAAGGCGCTGGCCTATCGCCATGTCGCCAATCCACGCAGCATTCCGCTGGCCTGGGTCAGGACCGCATGGGAAGAACAGCTCGATGTCTTGGGCCCCGACCCATGGGCCTACGGCCTCGGCGACGCCAATCGCAAAAATGTCCAAACGGTGCTGCGGTATTGCCATCAACAAGGCTTGATCGCTCGCATGATGCCGCTTGGGGAGTTATTCGCCGATACCGATCTGGGCGACGCCGGCGGCGGGGCGGAAAATATCTAATTCGAAATTTTCGCGAGGCATGGGGCGGATCGGCGCCAGCCGGTCCGCCATGCCTGGCTCCCCTGTGACTTCACAGCAAGCTGTTGCGTACCGTGTGAGGGGTAAGCCATGCTAGACGAGGAAACGAACGCCAATCCAGCCAATCCCGCCATTCAGGACACTGATCCCGCCGTGGCCAAGAAAGACGATCCCGCCTTCCTCTATTTCCCGACCAACTATCGCTGGTCGATGGGGCTATTGATCTGCCTCTCGGGCGCGCCGTGGACCGGCGTCGAGATCGACGAGGTCAACCGGGTCGGCCGCGCGCTCACCGACAAGGTCGGCGACGACGATGCGTGGTTCGAGGAATGGGCCCGCATGGGCGACAAGATCACGGCGCGCGGCCGCGACGCCATGCGCGCCGGCCACAAGCTCACCGCGGCGTCGTGCTTCATGCGCGCCTGCCGCTATTACCAGACCGGCGAGCGCTTCATTCATCCGCGTTCTGAGCGAAGCATGGACGTCTACGCGCAGTCGGTGAGCCTGTTCAAGGAAGCAGCCAGCATCATCCGCCATCCGCGCATCGAGCCGGTCGAGGTGCCGTACGAGAACGGAAGCCTGCCGGCGCTCTTAGTGCATCCCGACCCCGAGGCGACGCGCGGTCGCCCGGCGCCCGCGATGGTGTTCTTCGACGGCTTCGACGTCACCAAGGAATTGCAATACGGCTACGGCGTGCCCGATCTCGCCGCGCGCGGCATCGGCTGCCTGATCGTCGACGGGCCAGGCAACGGCGAGAGCGTGCGTTTTCGCAATCTGCCGCTGATCGCCGAAACCGAGCGCTACGCCACGCCGGTCTACGAGTATCTCGCCGGCCGCAAGGAATTCGACCCGAAGCGTATCGGCGTGATGGCACTCAGCCTCGGCGGCTATTACGCGCCGCGCGCGGCGTCGCTGGAGCAGCGCTTCGCCTGCTGCGTCGCCTGGGGCGCGCAATGGGACTATCACGAGATCTGGGCGCGGCGGCTCGATCTGCTGGATTCCGGCAGGGTGCTGTCGCTGTCGGTGCCGCCGGAGCATTTGCAATGGGTGCTCGGCGTCAACGACCGCGCCTCGGCGCTGAAAAAGCTTGAAGGCTTCCGGCTCGACGGCATCGTGCAGAAGATGACCTGCCCGTTCCTCTTGCTCCATGGCGCAGGCGACGAGCAAATCCCGATCGAGATCGCGGAGAAGCTTTACGAGGCGGTCGGCTCCAAGCAGAAGGCGCTCAAAGTGTTCACCCGCGAGGAAGGCGGCTTCCATCATTGCCAGGTCGACGACGCCACCATCGGCGTTCACTATATGTGGGATTGGATCGCCGATATTCTTCACGCCGGAACGTGAACCGCCGTTAGAGCATGATCCCGAAAAGTGGATGCCGGTTTTCGGATAAGATCATGCTCAAACAAGATTCTAGACTATGATCCGATCCAATTGAATTGGATCATAGGCTAGAGAACGAAGCGGGCCGCATAATTGGTTTTAAGAAAAGCCCTCATGTCCTGATAAATAAGCCGCTCGACTTCCATCATGACGCTCACCCTTTGGGCAACGCTGGAGGCCGCGTTGAAATGATAAAGCAAGCGCTCGAGCCGCGCCTTGTATGCTTGGTATCGCTCCAGTTCTCTTGTCGGCTGCAAGCCCTCTTCGAAAGCACGCGCCGCCAATGCGACAATCACCGTCCAGATGACAAGCACATGAACCGGCGCGCTGCGCACCAAGGCCAGCCAGTCTTTCAGAAACGTGAAAGATATCAGCTCGTTCACGTAGGAGACCGAGATGGCAAAATGGGCAAAAAAGACCGTCAATATGCAGACCAGGCTTATCCCGCTCAGCAACGAAACCTGTTTGCGCGGGAGACGGAGACTTTCGGTGCTTAATTTGAAGTTTGCGTACTGCAATTGATATTGGATTCTGAGCAGCTTGTAAGCGGAAAACAGGTCGTCCAGAACCGGCCCGCCGTCGACGTGTTCCAGCGCCTCGCTATCGTGTAAAGCGAATTGCTCATCGGCATCGTCGTCCAAGATTTCTTTCAGCTTGGCGGCTAGAGCGTTTTCATGATTGTTGGCGATAGCCTTGGTTTGCGAGGTAATTGGCACATTCGTTTGGAGTGACGGTGGTGAGAGCGTCGGCGATCGCGGCGATGAGAGCTTCAATGGTTCTGGCGGCGGCCTTTCGCAGCAGGGCCTTGAGCTTGGCGAAGAACTGCTCGATCGGATTGAAGTCGGGGCTGTAGGAGGGCAGGAAGCGCAGTTCGGCGCCGACGGCTTCGATAGCTTCGCGGATGCCGGCGACCTTGTGGCTGGGGAGATTGTCCATCACCACGATGTCGCCGCGGCGCAGGATCGGGACCACGAACTGCTCGACATAGGCGCGGAAGCTCGATCCATCCATGGGGCCATCGAACACGCAAGGGGCAGCGATCTCACCGATGCGTAGCGCGGCCACGAATGTCGTTGTCTTCCAATGCCCCCACGGCACGCTCGCCACCAAGCGCTCGCCGCGCGGGCAGCGGCCGTAACGGCGCGCCATGTCGGTCGCCGCACCCGTTTCGTCGATGAATACCAGGCGTTCCGGGTTCAGGCCGCCCTGGCGCGCACGCCACTCATCGCGCGCTTGGGCCACATCCGCTCGATCCTGCTCGGCAGCTCGCTCCGACTTTTTTTGAGCGGGAGCTTGAGAAACCTCAGCCTGTTCCACAGGCAGCCGATGCTGACGTTGACCTTGCGTTCGGCCGCAAGCCAATCCTGCAGTTCTTCCAGCGTCGCATCCGGATAGGCAGCCACACGTGCGCGCAGGACGTCATCATGAGTGGCGAGCTTCGGCTTGCGCCCCGCCCGCCCCATGCGCGCGGTCGTCTCGCCGGTCGCACGCCGACGCTCAAGAGCTTTGTAGATGTAGGAAACACTCACCTGGAACACCGCGGCTACAGCATACGCTCTCGTCCCTGAGTCCACCGCCGCCATCACGCGCTCACGCAGGTCCTGTGAGTAGGGCTTGCCCATCGTGATCCTCGTGTCGAATCATTCAACATCGAGAATCCACACCCGCAGGGGAATCCCCCTCGATTCCGCTAATCGTGAAAATGCTCTAGATGACCCATGTATTCCGTCTGAAATTTCGCAAGCCAACGGTCTCTCGTTTTGAAATACTGGTCCTTCAATTCCGCAGTTGCGGCATTGCCTACAATGGTTGGAATACGGAAAACCAGCGTCTGAAACTGAAATTGCCGCAAACGTTCGGTCATCAAGCGGTCCTCAAGCCAGCGCGCTTTGCTCCTTGAACTGAAAACGCCGAATGCGCCGAATATTATGCTGAAAAGCCCCGCGGTCGCCGAGACAACGATGAGGGCTGCCGCAAAGGTCGACGACAGCGATCCGTAGAGCGGCTCCGTCGATGCGCCGATGAGGGCGATAACGCCGAGTATTATTGTCCACAAGCCGCCTTGATGCAGATGTGCCTTCGATCGATTGGCCGGCGCCTCGTAGGCGGCGAACAACTCGCGCAGAGTTGGAAAATCCAGAACATGGACTATTGCCGGGAAACTGCTTGCGGCCAGCTTGCGGTCTTCTTCCGTAAGCAACAGATCGTCATTGAGTTGCCGGGCCGTCGACACTCGCATCTCTGTTCGTTCCAAAATCCGGCACCCGGGCGAGCAAGGCGGTCGCAACCGGAACTGTTTGCTAGTCTATACTATCCTCGGCGCTGCGCCACGCGACGCCGAACCGCATGCCAGCCGGCGTCATCCCCATGCTGTGCTGCCCGATATTCGGTGTATATTTCGCGCCTTGAGGATAATGCAGTTGGCGCGAGGTTTTCGGATGACATCACATCGGCTGGATGCCGCTCCCGACACGGTGCATTGGGGTTATTTCGATGCAAGACTCAAGCCGCTGATCACGATCGATCCGGGCGACACCGTCGTCATTTCGACGGTGTCGGGTGGGCTTGGCCAACTGCCCGAGGCCAATTCCGGCCTCACCGTACCCGATGCGCTGCGGGCCATTCATGCATCGGTCAAGCCGAGGCTTGGCGGGCCGCACATCCTGACCGGACCGGTCGCGGTGCGCGGCGCCAAGGCCGGCCAGGTGCTCGAGGTTCGCATCAAGGCGATCAAGCTTCACACCGACTGGGGCTACAACGTCATCTGGCCGCTCGCCGGCGCGCTGCCGGACGATTTCAAAGAAATGCGCATCATCCACATTCCGCTCGACCGCGCCCGGATGGTCGGCCGGCTGCCATGGGGACTTGAACTTCCCTTGAAACCGTTCTTCGGCATCATGGCGGTGGCGCCGCCCGCGGCCTGGGGCGAGATTGCTTCGCCGCCGCCACGGCGCAACGGCGGCAACATGGACAACAAGGAGCTCACCGCCGGCACCACGCTCTATCTGCCGATCCACGTCGACGGCGCGCTGTTCTCGACCGGCGACGGCCATGGCGCCCAGGGCGACGGCGAGGTCTGCATCACAGCGATCGAGACCGGCCTGATCGGCACTTTCGAATTGCACCTGCGCGACGACATGGCGCTGGAATGGCCTCTCGCCGAGACGCCGACCCACATGATCACCATGGCGTTCGATCCCGACCTCGACGACGCTGTGGTGATCGCGCTACGCGACATGATCAAGCTGATCTGCGCGCGCACCGGGATTTCGCGCGAGGACGCTTATACGCTGTGCAGCTTGGCCGCCGACCTGCGCGTGACGCAGGTGGTCAACGGCGCAAAGGGCATCCACGTGATGCTGGAGAAGGCGCTGCTCGCGCGCTGAACCGCCGCATTGCCGCCGCCGCGCGTCCCGTCGAGGATATGCTATACATTTCCGCTGGTGCCGCCGCTGCGGCGGCGGACAAGAAACTGTATTCCGCTTAAGCGGAATCCAATAACGACAAGGGAGACGCCATGAGCCGCGGATTTTACCGACAGACCATATCGCTGTTTGCCGTTTTCGGCGCGCTGGTGGCGGCAGCACCGGCCCAGGCTTACGACATCACCGCTATTCTACCACTGACCGGCGGCGCCTCCTTCCTCGGCAAGGAGGAGCAGCAGGCAATGCAGCTGATCGAACCGCTGCTCAACAAATCCGGCGGCATTGCCGGCCAGCAAGTGCACTTTCAATATCTCGACGATCAAAGCAATCCGCAGACCGGCGTACAGCTTGCCAACACCGCGATCGCCGCCAAGCCGGCGCTCGTGTTTGGATCGTCGCTGGTCGCGGTCTGCAACGCGATGGCGCCATTGATGGCAAATGGCCCGGTGCAATTCTGCTTTTCGCCCGGCATTCATCCGCCGGCCGGCAGTTACGTCTTCACGTCGAGCGTCTCGACCTTGGACCTCGCCGAGGCGCAGATCCGCTATTTCCGCATGAAGGGCTGGACCAGGATCGCATTCATGACCAGCGCCGATGCCACCGGCCAGGACGCCGAGCACGGCTTGGATTCGGTCGTCGCCCGTCCGGAAAACAAGGACATCACCGTCGTTGAACGCGCCCATTTCAACACCACCGACGTCAGCGTCGCGGCGCAGATCGAGCACATCAAGGCCGCCAATCCGCAGGCGCTGGTCGCCTGGTCTACCGGCACGCCGATCGCCACCGTATTCAAGGGCGTCGTCCAGGCCGGGCTCGACATCCCGATCGCCACCACCAACGGCAACATGACCTACGCGCAGATGACGCAATATGCGTCGTTCCTGCCGAAGCAGCTCTACATCGCGGCGCCGGAATGGGTGCAGCATGACGGCGTCATCACCCTCGATCCGGCGGTGGAGGCGGCGCAGAAACGGTTCTTCGATACATTCAAGGCGGCGAACGTGAAACCCGACATTGCCGCGACGCTGGCCTGGGACCCGGTGATGATCGTGAGCGATGCCCTGCAGCATCTCGGCATCGGCGCCAGCGCCCAGCAGCTGCGTGACTATATCGGCGGGCTCAAAGGTTTTGCCGGCATCAACGGCATCTACGACTTCCCGAAGATTCCGCAGCGCGGCCTCGACGTGCAGGCCGCAATCGTCACGCGGTGGAGCCCGCAGGCGCAGACCTGGCAATTGGTGAGCAAGCCAACCGGCATTCCGCTCAACTAGATTAGCCCACGTGGCCTCGATCATCGTCGGTGGGCTGCTGCAAGGCAGCGTGTTTGCCATTATCGCGCTCGGCTTCGCACTGGTATTCCGGGTCACCGGCGTCATCAATCTGTCCCAAGGCGCGTTCTGCATCGTCGGCGCGCTGACGATGTACACATTCGAGCAGACCCTCGGCTGGCCGGCGCCGCTGGCGGCGCTCGGTGCCGTTGCGGCAACGACGACTTTCGGCGCCGCGCTGGGAGCTGCGACCTTCGTGCCGGCGTTGGCGCGGCTGCCCAACTCCAGCATGCTGATGTTGACCGCCGGCTTGTTGACCCTGATCGAAGGCGCCGTGCTGGTGGTGTGGGGCAGCGAGCCCTACGACCTGCCGGCGTTTTCCGGCGAAGCGCCGGCCGATATTTTCGGCCTGCGCGTGCCGACCCAGGGCTTTTGGATCGCCGGAACGGCGCTCATCGTCATTTTGACGCTGTGGTATCTGCTGGCGCGCACCATGCTGGGCAAAGAGCTGCGCGCCTGCGCCGAGAACCCGCTCGCCGCACGCCTGATGGGCATCGACGTGCCGCGCATGACGCTGTTGAGCTTCGCGCTGGCCGCGATGATCGGCGCCATCGGCGGCATCGTGGTGGCGCCGATCACCTCGCTGCAATTCGATTCCGGACAATTCTTTACGATCTTCGGTTTCATCGCCGTCGCCATCGGCGGCATGGGATCCTTCATCGGCGCCGTGGTCGGAGGCCTCGTGCTCGGCATCGCCGAACAATTGGCGGCGGGTTATGTCTCCTCGCTGTTCAGCAACGGTCTCGCCGTGATCCTGTTGCTGGCGATCCTGCTGGTACGGCCCAGCGGCCTGTTTGCGACCGGCGTGGCGCGCCGCCAGGACGTGCGCGACGAGCAGCAGATTCACCTCGGGCTGGTGCGCTTCAAAACCCGCGACGCGGCGCTGTTCGGCGTCTTGGCGGTCGCAGGTTTGCTGACCCTGCCCTGGCTCATTCCGGCATCGAGCGGGCTGCTCAGCTCGCTGGTCATCACCGGCATTCTTTTTATCGGCGTGCTCGGCCTCGACATCCTGATGGGCTATGCCGGCCAGGTCAGCCTCGGCCAGGGCGGGTTCATGGCCATCGGCGGTTACACCGCAGCCATCCTCGCGGTGAATTACGGTTGGCCGCCGCTCCTCGGCACGTTGGCCGGCATTGTGCTTTCGGTCGTCTGCGCGCTGCTGTTGTCGTTGACCACGATGCGGCTGCGTGGCGTCTATCTCGCGCTGGCGACGCTCGCTTTCGGCCTCCTGATCGACTCTCTCGCCGTCGGCATGATGGATGTCACCGGCGGTCCGTCGGGACTGGTCGACATCCCGTCGTTCTCGGTCGGCGCCTATTCATTCTCGAGCCCGATGTCGATGTATTATCTGGTCCTGGCGCTGATGATCGCGCTGGTCCTGTTGCTGTGGGGCGGCGTGCGCTCGAGTTTTGGCCGGGTGTTGCGGGCGATCCGCACCGACCAGACCGCAGCGGCCGCGTTGAGCATCGACGTGCCGCGCTACAAGGTCGCCGCCTTCGCCATCAGCGCGGCGCTGGCCTCGCTGTCCGGCAGCCTCTATGCCTTCTTCTTCCATTTCCTGTCGCCAGAAATGGTCTCGACCTCGCGCTCGCTGGAAATGATCACGATGCTGGTGATTGGCGGTGAGGGAACGCTGGTCGGATCACTGGTTGGCGTCGCCTTGCTGACGCTGTTGCCGGAAATCTTTCAGCCCTTCGCGCTTTATAAGCGGTTAGCCGAAGGCGCGCTCCTGGTGCTGGCGTTCCAATATCTGCCGGCGGGGATTTTCGGCACGTGCGCCGGCTGGTTATCGCGGCTCGGCGGCGCGCACGAGCGGCAGCGCGAGCTCGATCTTTTCCTGTCGAAGGGCGAAAGTCGATGAGTGAAAGCGCCCTGAAAGTCGACAACGTCAGCAAAAAATTCGGCGGGCTTACCGCGATCTCCGACGTGTCGCTCGACGTTGCCGACGGCAGCTTGACGGCGCTGATCGGCCCGAACGGCGCCGGCAAGACGACGCTGTTCAACCTGATCACTAACCTGTTTCCGGCGACCGCGGGCGAGATGTTCTTTTACGGCACGCCGCTCAACCGGCTGTCGCCAGGCGACATCGCGCGCCTTGGCCTGATCCGCACCTTCCAAACCGCCCGCGTATTCCCTGGCATGACGGTGCTGGAGAACGTGCTGGTCGGCGGCCAAAACCAGGTCCGCCGCGGCGCCGCCCGGCAGATGCTGTGGCTGCCGTCGGCCCGGCGCGAGGAACGCGCCTTGACGGGGCGCGCCGACGCCTTTCTCGACATCGTCGGGCTGTCGCAGTTTCGCCACGCGGCGGCGACCGATCTGCCGATGGGAGCGCAAAAGCTTCTCGACGTGATCCGCGCGCTGATGGCGCGGCCGCGCATGCTGCTGCTCGACGAGCCGGCGGCCGGTCTCAACGACAGCGAAACCGCCGAACTGGCCTCGCTGCTTCGCGCCGTGCGCGACAGTGGCGTCACCGTGATGGTTGTCGAGCACAACATGTCGCTGGTCATGAGCGTTGCCGATCGCGTCATGGTGCTCGATGCCGGCTCGCTGGTGGCGTCCGGTACGCCGCAGGAGATCCGGCAGAACGCTCGCGTGATCGAGGCCTATGTCGGCCAAGCCCATATGGACCAGGCGCATGGCGACAATGACGGAGCGCGCCATGCTTGAGCTGCGCGGCATTTCGACCGGTTACGGCGGCACGCCGGTGGTCCACGATATCGACCTGACTGTGCGGGCCGGCGAAATCGTCACTCTGGTCGGCGCCAACGGCGCCGGCAAGACGACCTTGGTGAAGACGATCTCCGGCCTGTTGCGGACCCAGCGCGGCCAGATCCTGTTCGAAGGACGGCGCATCGAGGCATTGTCGACGCGCGCCCGAGTGCTGCTGGGCATCGCCCACGTGCCCGAGGGCCGGCAAACCTTCGCCGGACTGACGGTGGCCGAGAATCTTGAATTGGGCGGCCTCGTTCACCACAAACGCGGCAAAGGCGACATCGCCAGCCGCATAAGAGAAGTCTGCGAACGTTTCCCGGTGCTGATGGAGCGACTTCACGACGTCGTCGCCAATTTTTCCGGCGGCCAGCATCAGATGCTGGCGATCGCCCGCGGTCTGATGGCGAACCCAAAGCTTCTGGTCCTGGACGAGCCGTCGCTCGGCCTCTCTCCGGTGCTGGTCACGCAGATTTTTCAACTCGTCGCGGGCTTGCGCGAGCGCGGCATGGCGATCCTGTTGTCGGAGCAGAACGCCCGCCTCAGCCTAGCCATTGCCGACCGCGGCTATGTTATCGAGAACGGGCGCGTGGCGTTGTCCGGGAATGGGCGCGATCTCTTGCATTCGAACGATATCGCCGAGCGTTATCTCGGGGTCGGCGCTGATCTTGGCGCGATCAGCGCCCCGCGCGATCAGCATTATGCGGCAAAACTGCGTGAGCTGATGCGGGAGCGCTGACGCTTTGCACCGGTTTATTGCCAGCCGGACTTGAGGGGCGCCCTCAATCGCGGCAAACTCCGGTGCAAAGTCATAGAGGCCCGTCATGACAGTCGCGCACGCCGACATCTCCGAACCTACCGATCGTATCGGCTCCTTTCCGCGCAAAGCCGTTGCAGCGTCCGCCATCGGCTATGCGATGGATGGGTTCGACCTGCTCATTCTCGGCTTCATGTTGCGGGCGATTTCCGCCGAACTGCATCTCACTCCGCCGCAGGCCGGATCGCTGATCACCTGGACGCTGATCGGCGCCGTTGCCGGCGGCTTCCTGTTCGGCATGCTGAGCGACTATTACGGCCGCGTGCGCGTCCTGACCTGGACCATCCTTCTGTTCGC
>Ga0181518_10003611_pt1 | contig 14195 bp, 14 predicted proteins | sample PEATcosm2014_Bin_28_FD_119751 | JGI IMG/M metagenome (GOLD analysis project Ga0181518, IMG submission 119751) | Peatland microbial communities from MTU Mesocosm Facility, Houghton, MI, USA - PEATcosm2014_Bin01_60_metaG | ecosystem: Environmental > Terrestrial > Soil > Wetlands > Peat | place... | reverse complement strand
GGCTGAGGCAAGCTTCTTTTGCAGCCGGACCGGGAACGGTCTTACTCTTGGCAGCCCATTTTTCTGGGCCTTCCAAAGATCGTAATTGAGCTGCATCTTCAGCCAAAACTCGGGAGACGTGTACGGCATTGCCTTGGCAAGCCGCACGCTCATCAGCGCTGAAATGCCGGCGCGGCCGTTGAGTATCCGGGAGAGATTCGGCCGCGTTACCCCGAGGCGCTTGGCCGCCTCCTTCACCGTCATGTCGCCCAGGTAATCCTTCAAAACTTCGCCGGGATGGGATGGATGGAACAGCATACTTAGCTCCTAGTGGTAATCCTTGTAATCGACGAGGATCGCGTCCTCGCCCTCGAACGCAAACGTAAGCCGCCAGTTCCCGCTCACCCGTACCGCCCAGTGCCCCTCCAGTTCGCCCTTGAGCGGATGCAGGGCGTAGCCGGGCGCATTCATGTTGGCTGGGCAGGTGGCTGCATCCAGAGCGGAGAGGAGCCTTCTGAGCCGGTTTGCGTGATCTGGCTGAATGCCAGCCTTCGAGCCGGTTTCGGCAAATTGCTTGACGCCCTTGTGCCGATAGCTCTTCAGCATGCGTAAAGTGTACCAATACACGATACTACCGATCAAGGGAAATTCGAGCTCGAGCGGCTGCAGCAAATGGCGATGGCGCTGGGGCTCAGTTCGGCGGTGGTTGCACAAAGGACCCTCTGTGAAACACGGCGGGGTCTCCGCTTCGGGCACTCAGCGCCGGGGCTATCCAATACAGAACGCTGGACCGCCGACTCAGTCGGCGGCCGCTCCGCTGGTTGGCCTTTCGTCGGTGGGTTTGTTGTCGGTGGGGTTGTTTTTCTCTGCCTGCCGCAGGCGCAGCGCACGGTTCGAGGGCAAGCCGGCATCGCGGATCTTGTAAAGCAGGGCGCGATAGCTGATGCCCAGCGTGCGGGCCGCCTGCTTACGGTTCCAGTGGTGCTGTTGCAGCACCTTCAGAATGACCTTGCGCTCCAATTCGCGCACGCATTGGCGGGTAAGCTTCTTGAGAGAAATCGGCCCATCCAGCGCAATCTCCTGATTGAAAAAGTCAGGCTCGCGTGTCACCAGGTCGCTGGTGATCACTTCCTCATGGCCCAGGATCACGTAGCGCTTGATCAGGTTTTCCAGTTCGCGAATATTTCCCGGCCAGTGATATTTCTGCAGCACCGCCAGCACTTCGTTCGACAGAGGCCGTGCCCGGCAGTTGAACTTGCGGTTGTAGTATTCGAGGAAGTAGCTGCACAGATCTTCAATGTCGCCACGGCGTTCCCGCAGCGAGGGCATGCGCAGATTGACCACGTTGATGCGGTAGTAAAGATCCTGGCGGAAGGCGCCCGATTCGATCTCCGCTTCCAAATGGCGGTTGGTCGCACACACCACTCGCACTTCGACCTTTTTGTCTTCCTGGGCGCCGATGCGGCAGAACTGCCCATCCTGCAAAAGCTGCAAGAGTTTCGATTGCAGCGATGGGTCAAGCTCGGAAATCTCGTCTAGAAACAAGGTGCCGCGGTGGGCCAGTTCGACGCGTCCGGGCTTCGACCCGAAGGCACCCGTGAAGGCTCCTCGTTCGTAGCCGAACAGTTCACTTTCCAGCAGCGTCCCCGGAATTGCCGGGCAGTTCACCTTTACATACGGCCCCATCTTCCACGGAGACAGCCCATGGATGAGGCGGGCGATGATGTCCTTTCCGGTGCCGCTCTCGCCGGTGATCAGGACCGGAACGTTGGCGGCGGCTACTTTGCCCAGCCGCGAACGTACCGCTTGCATGACCTCAGAGTGGCCAAAAATAATATCGTCAGGGGGAACCTCGCCGAGCGATTGTGCCAGCGAACTTACCGAAAGTGTCGTCATAAGACTAAATGCCCCGTTGCGGTGAGTGTTCACCCGCATGCACTAAAAGTGCACCCCAAGCACCAAACTGGGGAAGAGAGCCAAGCGAGCTAGAAGCTTTCCGTTAAACGCTCACTTATGAAAGGCTTAGAGTGATGATATCGCGGGAGCGAGAACATCCGGCATGGCACCGAAGTGCCATTCTGGGACAGAGCTGGAAGAGGAAAAATAGTTCACACCGCAGAACCAGCTTTTCTTAGGTGCTTCCCGGAAGCTGCGGCGTCGGTGCTGAGCGGGCGGGTGAACTTCAGACCTAGAAGATGGTAGTCATCGAGGTGCTCAACCCATACCGCCTTCGCTTGCATAACCCGCAAAGAGGTCTTCAAACCCTTGAGAGGTCCGATTGGAGCGCTTGGAATTTCCAGTGAAACCAGCGCCGATTTCGGCAAAGAACGGCGAACTACCACCAAAGCACCCCCAGGAGAGATGTTAATCGCCGTGGCAAACTCCAGGGAGTCCTTGCCGCTTCCGTCACTAGAGCGGACAAAAACCGGAATGGCAAGCTGCAACCGCGCCCACTTGCGGTCTTCCTTCTTCGATAAGCTACTCGGCACGTGTCTGGACCACCATAAAGAGGTATATACACCCCCAAGACCGCATCTTAGGGGCCAAACCTTTGGAGAGAAGCCGAGCCTGCCTGGATCAGTCGAAACCTCGCCACCGACACGGACATTGCCGAAGCAGTCCACAGCCCCGGAGTGCCGTAATGACTATTGGTCACGTCAAAAAGGTGCAACGTTTTTCGCTTCGGTGCCTGTTTGGGGCTGTTTCCAATTGACAGTCCGGCGCACCTGACATAGGATCAAAATATCCCCCTCATTCTGACGGTAGCAGGTTCTTCTCCCCCAAATACTGAGCGTTATTGGTTATCTATGGCTTCGATGTCTGACAAAAGCCCAGTCGATGCCCCGACGGGGAGTGGTCCAAAAGGTAGCCTGCCGTCAACTGGCACGGCTCGGGCTTCCGCGTCCAGCGCTGCGGACGACGCGACACGCGAGCTCGAACAATTGCGCGATCGCTTCCGCAAGACCGCGGACGCTCTGGCCTCTGCGGCCCACGACCTCAAGACGCCCTTGGCGATCCTCAACGGCTACATTGAACTGCTGCAGAGCCAGAAACTGGGACCGCTGAATGACCGCCAGCGCGAAGTGATGGGCGACATGTTTTCCAGCGGACAACGCTTGCAGCAATTCATTCAGGACTTCCTGACCTTCAGCGTGCTCGAAACCGGCGAACTGCGCATGCTGTACGTGGAAGGCGACATGAATGCTTGCCTCTCGGAAGTTTGCCGACTCTGGTCGAACCGGTTCCAGGAGCGCGGTCTCGCCTTGTATTTCCTGGCCAATGACAAACTGACGCCATTTCCATTCGATGCCCCAAAGATCCAGCGCGTGATTTCCAATCTTCTGGAGAACGCCTGCAAGTACACTCCACGGGGCGGCACCGTGTGGCTGCACGCCGAGCCCCATATGTGGGAGCGTCGCGGCGTCAGCAAGACCGCAGCCGTTGGAGAGCGCCGCCGTCAATCGACGAAAGTGCCGAACGCAGTCAAAGTCAGCGTTGCCGATACCGGCCCGGGAATTCGGCCGGAGTTTCACCTGGAAATCTTCGACGATTTTTTCCGCCTGCCGGGCAGCGAATCGGCCGAGGGCATGGGACTGGGACTCGCCATTTCCCGCCGCCTTCTGCAAGCCATGGGCGGCAAAATCTGGGTCGAAAGCGAACCGGGCACGGGTTGCAAGTTTTCTTTTCTCATTCCACTGAAACCAATTCCGAGCAGTCCGCTACGAGGAACGAAATGAGCGAAGGCGCCAACATCCTGCTGGTGGATGACGAACCGGGAATGTTGCGCTACATCCGCACGCTGCTGGAAGTGGATGAGCACAAGGTTCACACCGCCAGCACCGGCGAAGAAGCGGTCGAGCGCGTCCGGAAAGGCCTGCAGCCCGACCTGGTGTTACTCGATCTGCTTATGCCCGGCATCGACGGGTTACAGACTCTCGAACAACTCCGCCACCTCAAGCCCGGATTGAAAGTCGTCATGCTCTCCTGCGTGAATGACACGCGCAAAGTCGTGCAGGCGATGCGCCTGGGCGCGATCGATTATTTGACCAAGCCGTTCCAGAAGGCGGAACTCGACGCGGTCATTGGACAGTGCGTCGGCACCGCCAAGGGTGAGAGCTATGCGGGCGAAATCGAAGAACTTTGCGACGACGTGTTCTTCGTCGCTGCCAGCCCGGTGATGAAGAAGATTCGCTCGCAGGCCGCACTCGTGGCCAACGTCGACATCCCGGTACTCCTGCTCGGTGAAAGTGGTACCGGCAAGGAAGTGCTCGCCCGCCTGATCCACAAACTTTCTCCGCGCGCGCACCGCACCTTCCTCAAAGTGAACTGTGCGGCGGTGCCCGCCGACCTGCTCGAAAGCGAACTGTTCGGGTACGAAGCGGGAGCCTTCACGGGCGCCACGCACGCCAAGCCGGGCAAGTTCGAACTCTGCAACAAAGGCACTATCCTGCTCGACGAAATCGGCGAAATGCCGCCGGGGCTGCAGGCCAAGTTGCTGCACGTCCTCCAGGACCAGCAGTTCTCACGCCTCGGCAGCCGGACCGTGGTCAAGGTCGACGTCCGCATCCTGGCCGCCACCAACATCAACATTCAAGAAGCGCTCGCCACCAAGCGTCTGCGTGAGGATCTCTATTACCGCCTGAACGCCTTCACCCTGGTGCTGCCTCCGCTGCGCGACCGCAAGGAAGAAATTCCGATCCTGCTGAAGCATTTCATGTCGCGCATGTCGGATTCCTACGCGCGTTCCCCGTTGCCACTTTCGGCCCCGTTGATGGAGGCATGCCTGCGGCATTCCTGGCCGGGCAACCTGCGTGAACTGAGCAACTTCATCAAGCGCTACCTGGTTCTGGGAGACGAAACACTCGCGGCATCCGAGTTGCAGCCCCGGCCCGATGGCGGTGGAGGAATGCACTTCGACGCAGTTGGCAGAACCGCAGTCGCGGGCGCCGAGGGCGGCGGCGGCCTGAAGTCGCTGTCGCGCAACGCCAAAGATGAAGCAGAGGCCGAAGCCATCGCCCGGGCCCTGGAAGAGACGAACTGGAATCGCAAGCAAGCCGCGGCGCTGCTGAAGATCAGCTATAAAGCTTTGCTCTATAAAATCCGCCAGTACGGGATAGCGCAAAGCCGCAGCACTCACCGGCTCTCAGCCGGCGCATAGCTATTGGCAAAATGCCTGATCCGTCATAGCCCTAGACTTTGACTAGGCGGCCAGACAACCAATACGCGAGTATTGCCAGTATCAAAAGGACGACAATTCGGAAGACATTTTCTGTCGCTGAACCCAACACAAATGCTATTCCAGTGGCTCTCTCACGAGTTATTCCTCGATAGATACCTATCAGTATTGGGAGCATGAGCACAGCGATCTCAACGAGGAAAATAACGCTTGCAACGATCAGCCTTTTCAGCATCGACACCCTCCCCTAAAACTGGGAACCGGGAACTGAGAGCTGACAACTGAGAGCTGACAGCTGATTTTGGTGCGGATAAGAGGACTCGAACCTCCACGACCTTGCGGCCACTAGGACCTGAACCTAGCGCGTCTGCCAGTTCCGCCATATCCGCATAAAAAGAAAAAATCGGCAGGGCCTTCTTTAAAGGCGACTACACTAATATCTACTGGCTGGCGTCTGGCTGTCAAACGAGCACAACGTCATAACCCTGGCGGTGCTCCGTCATTTGCAAGGTGCCAAGCCGCGCTAAGCCATGGGAAACGCCTCCGATAAAATCCCGGCAGAGCTAGTGAGGGAACTCCGCGCACTGGCGCACGATCTCAGCAATGCGCTCGAAACGATCGTGCAAGCCACCTACCTGATTTCGCAGGCCGGCCCGCCTGAGAATTCACGCCGCTGGGTCGAACTGATCGATCAGGCGTCGCAGGAAGCAGTAAAAATCAATCAAAAGCTGCGCCAGCTCTTGCGCGCGCAAGGTTAGGCATAGTTTATGAATTGTCATCCCGAGCAAAGCGAGGGATCTGCATTTTGCGGCGAACTGCAGATCCCGCGCTTCGCTCGGGATGACAAAAACTTCAAGAGCGGGGCCTAACCCTTCGACGCGGCGGGAGACGCGGCAAGCCGCGTCTCTACGGAGAGTCGGACGCCCGCATAATCCTAGCCCAGCTTGGCATCCATGGTAATCTTCGCGTTCAGCACCTTCGATACCGGGCAGCCCGCTTTGGCATTTTGCGCTGCCGTGCTGAAGGCTTCCGCGCTCGCGCCCGGCACCTTCGCGACCACATCCAGATGCACGGCCGTGATGGCCCAGCCCGCGTCGAGTTTCTCCATGGTGAGCGTAGCTGCCGTACTGATGCTCTCCGGCGTGAGGTTCGCGCCACCCAGTTGCGCCGAGAGCGCCATCGAAAAGCACGCCGCATGCGCCGCCGCAATCAGCTCTTCCGGATTCGTCCCCGGAGTGTTTTCAAACCGCGTCGTAAACGAATACGGAGTGTTCGAAAGAACGCCGCTGGTAGACGAGACCGTCCCCTTCCCGTCCTTAAGACCACCCTTCCACACTGCACTCGCTTTGCGTTGCATGCCAATCTCCTTAAGGTGAGGATTAAAACGAAGTCGTACCCTATTGTAGAAGCCGGAAGGAATTTGCGTGCACCGCCGCAGTCGTGGAACCGCCCGACGAGTTCTATAATCTCGCTCATGTCATTTCTCCGGTTCCTCATGCTGTTGTCGCTCGTGGTCTGGCTTGGCGGCGTGATCTTTCTCGCGTTCGTCGAAGCGCCCACTGCTTTTTCACCCGGACTTCTCCCGACCCGCCACATGGCGGGATCGATCGTAGGCCGCTCGCTCGATTTACTGCACTATATGGCCATCGTTTCCGGAATTGTTTTTCTGATCGCTTCCATGCTCTACAGCCGGATGGCTACGGGAAATGCACGGCCGCTGGCGGCGCGGCACCTTTTGATCGTGCTGATGCTGCTGCTGACCGTGATCTCGCAATTCGCCATTTCCCCAAAACTGCACGCCATTCGCGCCGAGGTTGGAGTGATCGATAGCGTACCTCTGGACAATCCGCTGCGCAGGGAATTCGATCGTCTGCATATTTGGCCGGAGAAGTTCGAAGAGGCGGTGCTTTTGCTGGGGTTGGTTGCGTTGTACACGACCGCACAAGCATTCCGGTGAGCGGGTTATTGCTGAGCTTTTTCTTCCTACTGCATCAGCCGCCAAGCGCCATACGCCCACACCACCGGTACCGCGAACAGCATGGCGTCGATGCGATCGAGCATGCCTCCGTGGCCGGGGAGGATGGTGCCGGAATCTTTCACTCCGGCGCCGCGCTTTATGAGCGACTCGACGAGATCGCCCAATTGCGCCGCGACGTTGACCACCGCCGACAGCAGAATGATGGGCCACAGGGGCGGCTGCTCCAGGCCGAACATGCCATCGCGGCGGTCCATCAATCCAACCCGCAGCAGCGCGGAACTGATTCCAGGCGCGTGCTGAATCCACAGCGTGCCGACGATCACGCTGGCCAGGACCGAGGCCAGCGCGCCTTCCCAGGTCTTCTTCGGGCTGATCGAGGGCGACATGCGATGCCGCCCCAGCGACTTGCCCACGAAGTAAGCGAAGATGTCTCCCGCCCATACGGCGAGCAGCGTGTAGATCGTCCAGATCGCTCCCGCGGGCTGCTGCCGGATCGCGACCAGCAGCGCCATCGGGATCGCGATATACACGAAGGCAAACGCCGAAGCGGCGGCCGCCGGATAGCCGCTGGTCAGAGTGGCCCGTCGCATGGCTGCGGTCAAAAACACAAACGGTGCTAGCGCCGCCGCCAGCGCGATTCCGTAGAGCATGGCCGTCGTCTCAACTAGTGGCGTGCGATTGGTGGACGCGACTATTACGAATACAAAGAAGAGCGCGACGAAAGTGTACGTCGCCGGGCCCAGCGGCTGGACTGCATAGTGCGTCACCAGCTTCAGGAACTCGGCGATGGCCAGCAGGGCTACCGTCCCGGCCACAAGGGCCAGCACATAAAGCGGGGCTTTCATCACCAGCAGCAAGACCAGGGGAATTAGAACTACGGCGGTCGCGATGCGCTTGATCATGGGATCACGCTACGCCTACAGCAAATCCAGAGTTGCTTTGATCGCCGCCAGTTGCCGAGCTGCGCTCGGCTGGACAGCCGAGGGCGGCTGTCCCTACACAACCCTGGACGGGCGAGGGCGCCCGTCCCCACACGAGCAGTGCTCATCAATGTTTCGCCTCAGCGTGGGCCCGGAGCGACGTAGGCTGCGGAGTGTGCTGCGGTGCATGGCCGTCCTGGCCCAGGCCGCCGTAGCGGCGGTCGCGCTTCTGATATTCTTCGATCCCCTCGAGCAGTTGCACGCCTCGGAAATCGGGCCACAACGTTTGCGTCACATAGATCTCCGCATAGGCAAGCTGCCAGAGCAGGAAGTTACTCAGCCGCATCTCGCCGCTGGTGCGAATTACCAAGTCCGGATCGGGCAGACCCCGCGTGTAGAGATGGTCGCTAATCGCCTGCTCATTGACTTCCATGTGATCGAGGCCGCCATTGCGGGCGGCAGCCTCCGCCAGCGAGCGGAAGGCGTCGACGATCTCGCTGCGCGCGCTGTAGTTCAACGCCAGCGTCAGCAGCATCCCGGTATTGTTCGATGTCGCGCAGCTTGCTTCTTCCATCTCGCGCTGCACCGACTCCGGCAACTCATGCTTCCGTCCAATGTATTTCAACCGGATATTGTTTTCGTTGAGCGTCTTGATTTCCGCTTTGAGGTAGCGGCACAAGAGACGCATCAGGAAATCGACTTCCGTCTTGGGACGCTTTTTCCAGTTTTCCTCGGAAAAGGCGTAGAGGGTCAGCGCCGGAATTCCGATGCGAGCCGCGGTTTCGACCGTCGAACGCACGGCGGCCACACCGGCGCGATGTCCGGCGACGCGGGGCATGTGCCGGTGCCGGGCCCAGCGCCCGTTTCCGTCCATGATGATGGCGATATGCTGGGGAAGACGCGCCCAATCGAGGCGCAGGTAAACGTCGCTCTCCTTGCGCTCCATCCCAGCCGGAATTGTGTGTCGCAAAGCGGAACTCCCCGAGTCGAAGCTAACACACGAAATCCAGTGTGTGCAATGCGATAGGGGCCCTCGGGCAGTAATTAGTGTCTAGCGTGCCTCTTCGGGCGCCTCTCGCGGAAAGACGGGCAGGATCAACCGCTCGGTGCGGCGAATGACCGTCAAAGAGCACCGCGCACCGACTTGAGCATCGGTCAGCAAACGATGCAGGTCATCGACGCCGGCCACTGGCTTGTCGTCGAGCGCCACGATCACGTCGCCTTCGCGCAAGCCCGCTGTCCGCGCCGGGCTTCGATCCGCGATGCCGACCACGACCACACCACTTTCTCGCGCCAGCCCGTAGAAGCGCACCACTCGGCGGTGAATGGGAACCGTTTGCGCCGAGACTCCGATGTAGCTGCGCCGGATCCGCCCATCACGCAGCAAACGGCTGGCAACGAATTTTGCGGTATTGATCCCGATCGCGAAACAGATTCCCTGAGCCGGCAGAATCGTCGCCGTGTTGACGCCGATTGCCCGGCCTTGCGAATCGACGAGTGGGCCGCCGGAATTTCCGGGGTTCAAGGCCGCGTCGGTTTGAATCACATCCTCGATCAGGCGCCCTGAGTACGAGCGCAGCGATCTCCCCAGCGCGCTGATCACGCCCGCCGTCACGGTGGACTGAAACCCGTACGGATTGCCGATCGCAATCGCCATTTGGCCCGGCCGCAGCAGCTGCGAATCTCCCAGTGGAACGGCCTGCAATCCGGAAACATCAATTTGAATGACGGCAAGATCGGTCGCCGGATCATCGCCGATCGTCCGAGCCGGAGCGCGCCGGCCGTCCGCCAACGTCACGTCGATCCGCGTCGCGTCGTGCACGACGTGGCTATTGGTGAGAATCAATCCATCGGGCGTGAAGACGAAGCCGGAGCCGCCTCCACGGCGTTCGCGCGGCTCACCCGAACGCGTTCGGCCTGCCGTTTGGAGCAACGTTTGATGTACTTCAACGTTTACTACCGACGGACTGACTCTCTCAACCGCTGCGGTGACCGCCAGCGAGTACGAGTCGAGCAGGCCGGCGTCTCCTGAGTCGGCAGCAGCGGCGCGCACCGATTCCTCCGCCAGGCTTCCGCCGAGCGCTTGCGATGAGGAGAGGGGTTCTAGGGGACGACTATCCAAGTTCTGACTAACCAAGTTCATGCTGCATAGATGAAGCTAGAGGCAACTTGGATTCCGCCGCTCAGGAGCGGCTCACACCGTACGCAGCCAGCACATCCCGCAGCGTAACCATGCCTTCCAACTTGTGCATATCAGCACGGTTCACCACCGGCAGGATTTCGATCTGGTTTGCGCCCATGCGCTCGAGCGCCAAATCAAGCGTTTGGTCGGGGTGGACGTGCGGAAACATCAGCGCATCCGTGAGTTCACCGAGCTTTTTATCCGCACCTTCCGCCAGTTCGCGCTCCAGCCTCGCACGGTTGATCACGCCAACCACGCCTCGTCGATCCGTCACCAGCCACGTTCGGACTTCGCTCGATCGAACGCTTTCCAGCGCTTCCCGAACCGTGATCTCGGCAGGCAGCAACTGGCTCGCAATCTGCATCACTCTAATTACCTGACGGTGACCATGTCGTTGGCGCGTTTTCGCCGTCGGCAGGTGGATGCCATCCTGCACGGCCAGCGCTTCGTAAATGGGCGCGTGCTGCAATCGTGAAGCAATGAAAAGACTCACCAGATTCGCAATCATCAGTGGGACAATGACCGCATAATCCTGCGTCATCTCGAAGATCATCAGCACCGAGGTCATGGGAGCGCGCACGATACCCGCGAAGACCGCGCCCATCCCGACCAGCGCGTAGGCGCCCGGCGTCGCGGTGTAAGCCGGGAACAAATGATGCGCCACGGTTCCCACCGTACCTCCCAACATGGCGCCGATGAACAGAGCGGGGCCGAAGATACCGCCTGCGTTGCCCGAAGCATAACTGGTGGTAACGGCGAAAAGTTTCAGCACCACCAGCAGCGCCATTAACTGGAACGCCATCCTTCCGTTCAACGCCTCGCCGACATATCCATAACCTACGCCCATAACCTGCGGCACAAACCAGCCGATCAGGCCGACGAGCAACCCGCCCGCCAACGGTTGGAACCAGGCCGTCTTCTGCGGGAACCGCAAGAAGCGCGCCCGCATGCCCAGCAGGAGCTTCGTGAAGGCCGCCGAAACCACACCGCCGGTCACGCCGAGCACCGCATACACCGCAAACTCCGCCGGATGGATCAGTTGATATTGCGGAACCTTGAACAGAGGGTTATTGCCGAGAAACACGCGTAGAACCATCCACGCAGTCGCCGAGGCCAGCACCACCGCGCCCATCACCGGCGCGTTGAGATCGCCCACGATCTCCTCGAGCGCAAACAGCACTGCGGCCAGCGGCGTATTGAACGCGGCTGCAATGGCCGCCGCCGCTCCCACGGGGATCAGCTTCTTTACTTGCTCGGTGCGCAGGCCGAGGAGGCGTCCGAGCACGGACCCAATGCCCGCGCCAATTTGCACCGAAGGCCCTTCGCGTCCCAGCGGGATTCCGCTGGCGAGGGTTGCCGACGTGCAGAAAAACTTGCCGAGCACGGTGCGCAGCGTGATGCGCCCTTCGCGCGCGTACAGCGCCGCCTTCGTCTGCGGCACGCCGCTGCCGCGCGCGTTCGGAAAGTAGCGATAAAGCAGGTAGCCGATGCCGAGCGAGCCCGCGACCGGAAACAGCAGGCGCCGCCACGGAGCGCCTCCCACCGGATACAGGCGCATCCCCATGCGTTCTGTCAGCAGGATGAATGCGACGACCGCCAGCCCCGTCAGTGCGCCGATCACCAGCGCCAAGACCAGAAAGATCTGCCCCTCACGTTGCCGCAACTCGGCAATGCGATCTGACAGCCAGGTTCTCAACCAACTCTTGTTCGTCGCCGGGATGCTTTCACTCATGGTTCGGGAAATTCTTCCTAGAGACTATCGCACTGGGGTTGGCTCTTAGGGCTGTCAAAGTCATCGTGGGGGAAAAAGTTGCCCGCGAAAAGATCACGATTCCTGTGACGTGATTTCTCACCCCAGCAGCGACCAACCCCCGCTTGCGTCTTCGATCTCGACCATCTCTTTCAGCTCGGGATAGTGTTTCACAAGGGTCTCCGGGGCGCGGACTTTCTTTCCGTCCAGCAGATGCCTCAACTCCAGCGCGTTCACCGCGGCCTTTGCCTGAAAGTGATTGTTCGCAATCACAAATGTCGACTCGGCCTGGCGCGCGATGATCTCGACCTTTTCTTTCCACTTCTCCAATTCCGCGGGCTTGTAGAGGTAGTTGTAACGGTCGTTGCGGTTGTCGCTGTCGAACCACTGCTGGTAGTTGCGGCCATGCAGTCGGACGTATCCGACGCCCGACGTGACATGTTCGGTCGGCCCGAGCGAACGGCCCAGCAACGGCTGATCGATGTTGCAGAAGCCGACGTTGTGGCGCATGAATTCGGCGATCGTTTCCGGACTATCCCAACTCTCGTGCCGCACTTCGACCACGCGCGGATACTCGATGAACTGCCGCAGCAACTGCTCCAGGTATTCGCGGTTCAGGCTGGTGTTCTTGAACGAGACGGGGAACTGGATGAGCAGCGCGCCCAGCTTGCCTTCCGCGGCCAGCGAGTCCAGACCTTCGCGGGCCAGCCGTTCGTCCTGGTCATTCGGCCGGATGCTGGCCGCCGAAGTTGGTTCCATCGCGGCCAGCGGAGAATGAGTGGGAGTATGTGTGAAAGAGCGGTGCAGCTTCGCGGTGAAAAGAAAATTCGGATTGACCGCCGCAGCCTTCCGCGACCACAGACGCCCCAGTTCCGGCCGTATGTGTCCATAAAACGAAGTGTTGATTTCGATGACGTCGAAGAATCGCGCCAGAAATTCTACGGGATGAATTTTCTTCCGCGTGACTTCTGGCGGATAAAGAATCCCGTCCCAGTCCTTGTACGACCAGCCGGCAGTCCCGATGCGGATTCGCGGAGCAGGTTCCATACGGGCGCGCCAGATGTTCGCAGGTTAGCACATGGCTTTGAGGCGCGGCTTGTGTGGCGCGGACACTCCTGTCCGCGCAGGCTGCGAGTATGTGGGAGTGATCAATAGAGAAGAATCGCGACCCAATACATTCCAGTCGGATACGCCGCATTGCGCGCATAGCAGGAGCCCACCGCAAACTGGCGAACGCCCGGGTCGCGCAGTAGCCGCAATGCGCCTGGCGGCAGCACCTCCGGACGGCTCTCGGTGTAGGTGATGATTTTTCGATTGTCGTAGGCGGCCGCGAGCAGGTGAGCGTTCGGACGATTCTCTTTCGCCAGTGAGCAAGCGGCCTCGTCAAGATTCGGCGGCGTGAGTTGGGCGAGTTGCGGCAGTCCTTCTTGTTGCCGCATCTCATCGACGGCCCGGCCGACTAATTTTCCACTCTGCTGCGCGGAATACGAAGGAACCTCGTGCGCGAGATCCTGGACCACATAGAGCCGCCCTTTGCTCCAGATGGCGGCGACGCCCGCGACAGTGAATCCGCGATCAAGCAGGTTCTCGCGGTGCGGGGCCGAACGCATCAGGACTTCATTCGCGCCCGGAGCGCAACTAGCATAGGCTATGTTCTCGCCGGCGCGATCCATTCTTAGCGGGCTGACCTGGGCAATTCTTTCGAGCAGGAAGGGCTCACCGGGCAACCGATGCTCCAGACGTTCGCTCTCCACCATCCGCCGGGCGTGCTCTCGCGCCGCTTCGCGCAGACTTTCTTCCATGCGCAACGGAGGCACTCCGGATAGTTCGCGACTCTTGTTGGCCGCTTCCAAAAGTTCGTTCTCGGCGGCGGAGTCCTCATCAGAGGATGATCGGGCCGCCGAGTTCGAGTGGGGGGTGGGTTGCTGGTTGCGAACGTCTTGGTTGGCGTCGTTGCAAAAATTGACTGCTGGCGGCGTTGTTTCGGCCGCGCAGGGTCCAGGATTTACCGCCAAAATCGCGAATGAAACCAACAGGGCCCGGAGCATAATTTTGCGGTTAGCGTTGCGGCGCGGGGATCGCCTGCGAAAGTTCCGCTTTCCATCTCTCACGCTAGCTTCTAGAATTCAGCTCAGCTACTTACTATGGAGACCATACTGCTGGTTACCGTGCTCGCCGGAACCCTTGTCCTGCTTGGGTTCTCGGCTGTT
>Ga0181518_10003609_pt1 | contig 14202 bp, 11 predicted proteins | sample PEATcosm2014_Bin_28_FD_119751 | JGI IMG/M metagenome (GOLD analysis project Ga0181518, IMG submission 119751) | Peatland microbial communities from MTU Mesocosm Facility, Houghton, MI, USA - PEATcosm2014_Bin01_60_metaG | ecosystem: Environmental > Terrestrial > Soil > Wetlands > Peat | place... | reverse complement strand
TGCGGAAGGCATGCTGTCCACGGAGGAGTACACGCAGCTCAAGGCCTCACTGCTCGCGACCAGCACGTCCGCGCGGGCCGGCCACAAGCCGAGCGGGGCCAGCAGTGCCCCCTGAGTCCTTCAGCCGTAGGCGCGGGTCCGTGGCCTGATGCGCTTCTTGCGACCTGAGCCCGAGCACGTGCAGCAGTTCACGCCCGCGCGGCTACCGCGGGGGTTCGGATCCGGCCAGGTAGATGACGCGGCGGGCGATGTTGACGGCGTGGTCGCCGAGACGCTCGTAGAAGCGCGCCACCAGCGTCATCTCCATCGTCACGGCTATTGCCATCCGTCCTGAGGCAAGCTCGGCGATCAAGCTGGCGTGAAGGTCGTCCATCTCGTCGTCACGTTCGGCCAGCGCGGCCGCGGCGGAACGGTCCCGCTGGTACCAGGAGTCGGCGGCCTGGCGCCACATGTCCGATACGAGGTTCCCCATTCGCTCGACGATCCCCCGGCTGCGTGGCGAGAGGTCGTCGCTGAGAATGTGGTCGGCCCGACGGGCGATGTCTACGACGAGATCGTGGGAGCGCTCGAGCTCGGGGACGATGCGCAGCACGGAGAGCAGGAAGCGCAGGTCTGCAGCGACCGGCGCCTGCAGCGCGATGTCCCGGTTGACCAGTTCCTCGATCTCCGCGTAGAGGGCGTCAATGACCAGATCACGTTCGGCCAGCACCTTGACCACCTCGTTGTCGCCGCTGAGGAGGGCATGGGTCGCCCCGCCCAGGTCCTCGGCGACCATGGCGAACAGTTCGATGACCTTGGCTTCGATGGCCTCCAGCTCACGCTGGAATTCCTGCCGATGCTCGACCATAGTAGGAGCCTATCTACGAGGCCTGGGGAGTCCCAGGGATGGTCTACGAGGCCTGGGGAGTCCCAGGGATGGCGACGACGGGGCATTCCGCGTGGTGCATGACCTGGCTGCTCACCGAGCCCAGCAGCAGCCTGGCGAACCCGCCGCCGCCGCGGGACCCCACGACGAGCATGTCGGCGCCACGCGAGGCCCGGACGAGTTCCTCCGCCGCATCCCCCGTGGTCACGCTCACGGTGACCTCGGGCACCGTCCCGCCGAGTTCGCTCCCGGCCTTATCCACGAATTCCTGCACTGCCGCCCGCACGAGGTCGGGGTCAAAGCTGTTCTCCGGGTAGGTGCGCAGACCCCAGTAGATCCCGGTGGCCGGGCGAACCGGGTCCGGGTGAACGGTCAGGACGGTCAGCGGGACATGACGCAGCAGGGCCTCCCGCATCGCCCAGCGGAGGGCATAACGCGAGTGGTCCGAGCCGTCCACACCGACGATGACTCCGGGCACGGCTCAGCCCATCCGGCCGGTGACATAGGCCTTGGTGCGATCGTCGTGCGGGTCCTGGAAGATCTGCTCGGTCCGGCCGTACTCGACGAGCACGCCCGTGCGGGTATCGCTTTTTTCGTTGCGGAGCACGGAGAAGAAGGCGGTGCGGTCGCTGACCCTGGTGGCCTGCGGCATGTTGTGCGTGACGATGACGATGGTGTACTTCGACTTGATGTCCTGCATGAGGTCCTCGATGGCGCTCGTCGCGATCGGGTCGAGCGCCGAGCAGGGCTCGTCCATCAGAACCACGTCCGGCTCGACGGCGAGCGTGCGGGCGATGCACAGCCGCTGCGCCTGCCCACCCGACAGGCCCAGGCCCGACTTGTTCAGCCGGTCCTTGACCTCGTCCCACAGGGCGGCCTGGCGCAGCGAGCGTTCGACGATCTCGTTCAGCTTGCCCTTGTTGTGGGTACCGTTGATGCGCGGCCCATAGGCGATGTTGTCGTAGATCGACTTCGGGAACGGGTTCGGCTTCTGGAAGACCATGCCGATGCGCCGCCGCACGGCTATCGGGGAGACATCCTTGGCGTACAGCGACGCCCCGCGGTAGTGCACGTCACCGTCGACGTGAGCGCCCGGCACGAGGTCGTTCATGCGGTTCAGCGTCCGCAGCACCGTCGTCTTGCCGCACCCGGACGGGCCGATGAACGCCGTGATCTCGTGCTCATAGATGGACAGCGAGACGTCCGTGACGGCCCGGAACGAGCCGTAGTAGCAGGAGACCTTCTTCGCATCGAAGATAATCGCGCCCGGCGCATCGAGCGCAGCTGCGTCCGGCGCCATCTCCACCTCGGACTTGGGCAGTTGGGTATTGGTGACGACGTTCTGCTCTGGCTGGTCCATGGCGTTCCTAGCGCTACTTTCGGGAGAGACATTCCTAGCGGGAGAATCTGGCGAATCGCGCGGTGACGAAGCGGGCGGTGATCATGAGGATGAAGGCTATGACGATGAGCGTGAGCGCCGCGCCCCAGCCGCGTGCCTGCGCACCGGCAAACGACGATGACGCGTTCGTGAAGATCTGCGAGGGCAGCGAGGTGTTGGCGCCGCTGAACACGTTCGGGTTCGCCGCGGTCACGGTGGCGATGGTGAACAGCAGCGGCGCCGTCTCACCCGCGGCCCGGGCGACGGCGAGCAGCGCGCCGCTGACGATTCCGCCGATCGCCGCCGGCAACACCACGGTCATCGTCACGCGGGCCTTGGTGGCACCTACGGCGTAGCTCCCCTCGCGCAGCGAGTTCGGCACCAGCTTCAGCATCTCATCGGTGGAGCGGATCACGACCGGCAGCATCAGGCAGCCGAGGGCGAAGGCGCCGGCCAGGCCCGAGTAGCCGAAGTGCAGCACCCAGATCGAGAAGATGAATAGGCCCATGATGATCGATGGCACGCCCGTCATCACGTCGCTGAAGAACCCGATGAGCGCCGCCAGCCAGTTCTTGCCGCCGTACTCATTCAGGTAGATCGCGCCCAATATGCCAAGCGGCACGGCCAGGACCGTGGCCAGGGCCGTGATCTCGATCGTGCCGAGCACCGCAGGCCCGATTCCACCCACGTTCGCGGGCAGGACCTGCGGCGGGATCGGGCTGGTCAGGAAGGACCAGCTGATGATCGAGGCGCCCTTGGCGATCACCGTGAACAGCACGAACCCCAGCGGGACGATCACCAGCACGAACGCGATCACCATGAGTGCGGTCGCGATGCGGTTGCTGGTGCGCCGCCAGCCCTTCGCCTCGCGCAGGTCGGGCTGCTGCTGTTCGGCGACGACGGCCATCAGGCACCCCGCTTGCGTCGGGCGGAGCGCTCCACGACCCCGCGGGCGATGACGTTGATGATGATCGTGAAGACGAACAGGAGCACGCCGATCCCCATCAGCGCGGCGCGCTGCAGGCCAAAGGACTCGCCGAACTCGTTCGCGATGACCGCTGGCATGTTGTAGCCGGGGGCGAACAGGTGCGACGTGATGGTGGCCGACGAGCCGATCACCAGCGCTGCGGCGATCGTCTCGCCCATCGCCCGGCCCAGCCCGAGCAGCACCGCCCCGACGACGCCGCCCTGGCTGTGCGGCCAGACGGAGCCGCGGATCATCTCCAGGCGGGTGGCGCCCAGCGCGTACGCGCCCTCCCGGTCGATCGCCGGCACCGTCGCGATGACCTCGCGCGACAGCGAGGTCACGATCGGCGTGATCATAAAGGCCAGGATGATGCCGGCGGTAAAGAACGAGGCCCCGCTGGTGGGCGGCCCGAACAGGCTGTCGAGCACCGGGATGCCCGTGACGCCCGAGCCTATCGAGCTGTAGATGTGCTCGATCCAGGGCGCGAACACGAGGATCCCCCACAGGCCCCAGACCACGGACGGGACCACCGCCAGGAGGTCGATCACGTACACGATCGGCCGCGACCACCGGTACGGTACGACCTCGGTCAGGAGCAGGGCGATGCCCACGCTGACCGGCACGGCCATCACGAGCGCGATCACCGCCGTGATGGCCGTGCCGTAAATGAAGGTCAGCGCACCGTACTGGCCGGCTGCGGGATCCCAGTTGCGCGCAAAGATCTTCGTGCCCTCGGTGGTGAACCACGACGAGGCCTGCTGGCTGGTCGAGATGACGATCAGTACCAGGATCACCAGCACCAGCAGGCCGCACGCGAGCGTGAGGACCTGGAAGCCGCGGTCGCCGAGTGGGCGCCGCTCTGACAGCTGGCGGGCGGATCCGGCCGAAGCGGCCGGATCCGCCTGCGTCACCGTGCTCACGACGGCGCGCCGATCTGATCCGCCTGCGTCACCATGCTCACAACGGCGCGCCGATCTGATCCGCCTGCGTCACCATGCTCACAACGGCGCGCCGATCTGATCCGCCTGCGTCACCGCGCTCATGACGAGCTCGGTGCCGGGGTCGCTGACGAGCCGATCTTGCTGAGCTGCGCCGCTGCCTTCTGGTCGAGGCTGGCGGGCAGCGGCGCGTAGTTCAGTTCGGGGAGCAGCTTCTGGCCGTCGCCGAGCAGGTAGCCGAGCCACCCCTTGAGGTTCGCCGCCGTCGTCGAGCTGGACTGCGCCTCGTAGACCAGGTCCCACGACTGGTAGGTGATCGGGTACGAGCCAGCACCGGACGCCCAGATCGCGCTGAACGTCAGATTGGGCGCGATAGTGGCGTTGTCGGCGGCGGTGGTGGCCGACGACACTGACGGCGCGACGTAGTCGCCGGCCGAGTTCTTGACAGACGCGAAGGTCAGCGCGGAGGCCTTGGCGTCGGCGTAGTCCACGTACCCGACGGCCCCTGCGGTGCTCTTGATGCATGACGCCACGCCGCCGTTGCCGTTGCCGCCGCGGCTGGCGGCGGGCCAGTTGATGGTCGAGCTGGAGCCGAGCGTCCAAACGCTCGGCGCGCCCTTCACCAGGAACTCGGAGAAGTTCTGGGTGGTACCCGAGGAATCCGAGCGGCGGCAGATGCTGATCGCGGTGCTGGGCAGGGTGACACCCGGGTTGTCCGCCGCGATCGCCGAGTTGTTCCACGTCGTGACCTTGGCCTCGAAGATGTCCGCGATGACCGGCGCCGACAGGTTCAGCGGCTTGCTGAGGCCTGACAGGTTGTACGAGACCGTGATCGGGCCGATCACGACGGGGAAGTAGAGCACCGTCTTGCCGTTGAAGGTCGACAGCTCGGAGGCGGGGATCGTGGAGTCCGAGCCCGCGTAGTTGACGGTCCCGGCAGCCAGGTTGCTGCGCCCGGTACCCGAGCCGACGCCGGAGTAGTTGACCGTGAGGCCGGACTGGATCGACTTGAAGCTCTGGATGGCCGTCTGCTGGAAGGTGAGCTGGAACGTCGATCCGCTCCCGTTGAGCGTGCCGGAGAGCTTGGCGGTGCTGCCCGACGAGGGGCTGCTGCTCGACTTGGCGCTGCTGCTCGACGAGCTCGAGCTGCAGGCGGCAAGGGACAGAGCTACCACGGCGAGGGTGGCCCCCGCCATGGTGGCCCCTTTGATGCGCACACGTTGCATATTAGATACCCCTTTGTTATTTCCTGCCAAGCATGGCAACCTGTATTGCTCGCACTCCTGTCAAGTGCTGCCACGGGAAATGCCATGATGGCGTGAGCCGATTCTCGGCCTGACCGGAGACGATGCTAGCCGTCGACCCGAACACCTCGCCAGTCACGTCAAGCCCACCGGGTTATCCCAGTGTGCGCCACAATGTCGCACTCACCGTAGTGTTCGGAAAGTTAATTGCAGGCAAACGACACATGAACTTCACCTTGCTATTGCCCGCTCCGCCCGTAACGCAACGCCGACGTTACCGAGCGCCAGGAGCTGGGCACGGATCGGCATCGATCCTGCTCACCAGCGTTTCCCGGCCTCTTGCCGACAAGGTAGCCGATCATCCCCAGGCCGACCGCCAGCACATTTTCGCGACCATAAACTGCCTCCGGCGCAGCAATGCATTCCCGCCGAGGCCTACCACTATCAAGGTCGGCGGAAAGCCCGGTAGGGACTAACGTCACGAGCGGCGGGCGCTGATCCATTCACCATTCGTATGGTGAGCGCCAGGCACCGGGCTAGGCAAGGTGCTGTTTCCCTACCTGCCATCTTGACGTTACCTCGGGCCGGCTGAGCGGCCCGGAACCGCAATTGGCTGGTCACCTATCGCTATCCAGCGGCTCATTTGACGCGCGTCTCATTTTGACGCATGCCCCTGGCCGCAAGGTGGCGGTCCGCATGCGGGCCACCGGTCGCCCGCATCGTCACTGGCCAGCCGGCGCGATCACCGCATCAGTCCTCGTGGTTCCCTAGCCGCGCGGAGAAGGCCGCCGCCTGCGTACGACGCTGCATGCCAAGCTTGGTCAGCAGTGCGGACACATAGTTTTTTACGGTCTTTTCCGCGAGGAACATGCGCTCCGCGATCTGACGGTTCGTCAGCCCCTCGCCGATCAGTTCCAGCACCCGCTTCTCCTGGGCGGACAGCGCCGCCACCGGGTCCACGTTGTCGATGTGATTCCGGAGCCGAGTCATTACCTGTCGTGACGCCTGGGGGTCGAGCGTCGACTGGCCGGATGCGACCGCCCGCACGGCGCTCACGAGGTCAGTCCCGCATGTCTGCTTCGATACATGGCCCGCGGCCCCTGCCATGATCGCACCGAGCAGCGCCCGGTCGTCTGCATACGCGGTGAGCATCAGGCAAGCGGTCGCCGGAAACTTGGAGCGGATTTGGCGGCAGACCTCTACGCCGTCCCCGTCGGGCAGCCGCACATCAAGAACCGCCACATCCGGACGTAGTGCCGGCAACCGGGCAAGTGCCGACGAGGCGGTCCCCGCCTCACCGATCACCTCGATGTCCGGTTGCGCGTTGAGCAGATCCCGCACGCCACGCCGCAGGATCTCGTGATCGTCGAGCAGAAACACGCCGATCTTGCCCTGCTGCAGGGGGGGCTCATTCATTCGCGCCATCCATTCCGCGCCGCTGCCCGGCGCACGTCGCGGCGACCAGAGGACTGTCGCCGCATTTGCCCACTCGGGCCGCCAGCAACGCCTTGTCTGGGCGGCATGTCCATACGTTACTATAAGTAATGTTACTATTACTAAGAGTACCGCATGGCTGTTCGCGGCTATCGCCGCCTGCGTGGGCGGCCACCCGGCGGCCGGCGATCGAGGGCCGGAAGTGCTTGTCGAGACCAGGCGGGGCGCCGTCCGCGAGCAGACCAGCAGGCGTCTCTCGCAACCGGACGACAGCGCTGCTATCTTGGCAAATAAACACAACGTGGTCGTATAGCTACTCTGAGTTGACCACAGTGGGGGACGCATGGACGTCAGTGAGCCTGGGCATGAGCGCGGACGGATTCTGCTCATCGACGACGATCCCGCCCTCGGCGGATACCTGAGCCGTGTGCTGCGGTCGCGCGGCGGCTTCCACGTGACGCACGAACTCGACTCCACGGGCGCCTTGCACCGCATCGAGACCGAGGAATGGGATCTGCTCATCACCGACATCGAGCTTCCGGGCATGTCCGGACTGGAGCTGCTCGACCGGGTCCGGGCTCTGGTGCCCGGCCTGCCAGTCGCCGTGCTCACCGGTCACCCGAGCGTTGACTACGCGGTCACGGCGCTGCGGAACTCGGCGGCCGAGTTCATGCAGAAGCCGATCGCGGCGGATGACCTGGTGGCCAAGGCCACCGAACTGGTCGAGGCGGGCCGGAAGGCGCGGGCCGAGGGCCGGGAGATCGTGCTGGCGATCGGGGCGCACCCCGACGACGTGGAGATCGGCGCCGGCGGCACGCTGCTGGCGCACCGCGCGGCGGGCGACACCGTGGCGATCCTGACCCTCTCCCGCGGGGCCCGGGGCGGCGACCAGGCCATGCGCGCCAGGGAAGCGCAGGAGGCCGCGGACGTGATCGGCGCCCGGCTGTTCCTCGACGACCTGGAGGACACGCGCATCCAGGAGGGCGATCCCACCATCGGGGTGATCGACGCGCTCATCACCGACCTCCAGCCCACAGTCGTGTACACGCATTCCGTCCACGACGTCCACCAGGATCACCGCAACGTGCACCGCGCGGCCATGGTCGCGGCGCGGCGGGTCGGGCGGGTGTACTGCTTCCAGTCGCCGTCGGCCACCATCGACTTCCGGCCCACCTACTTCGTCGCCATCAACGAGCACCTCGGCCGCAAGCTGAAGGCCATCGAAACGTTTGGCTCGCAGTACACCGTGCGGGACTACATGGAACCAGACCTGATCGCCTCCACGGCCCGGTACTGGTCCCGGTATTGCGCGGGCAACCACGCGGAGCCGTTCGAGACGATCCGCGACCGCTCCGGGGGGCCGCCCGCCCGCTCGGGCGACAGCTTGTCGCTGGCGTCCACGCCGGGGCACCCATTTTGACGCCGGGTGCGGTGCCGCCGCGCGGGCCAGGAGGGATACCCGGACCGGGAGGGGCGCCCGGACCGGGAGGGCCGGGGCGGCCGCATCGCGTACTGGTGACCGGCGCCGGCGGGCCGGCCGCGATCGCCGCCATGAAGTCATTGCGGGCTGAGCCTTCCGTGGAACTGCTCGCCGCCGACATGGACCCCTGGGCAGCCGGGCTGTACCTGGTGCCGCCGGAGATGCGGACGATCATCCCGGCGGGCGCCGCGCCCGATTTCGCCGAGGCGCTGCTGACCCGGTGCCTGGTCCTCGACGTGGACATCGTCCTGCCGACCGTCGACGCGGAACTGCGGCCGCTGGCGTACGCCCGGGAGAAGTTCGCCGCCTCGGGCATCGCCCTGCTCCTCGCGGACGCCGCCGCGCTCGAGGTGATCCTGGACAAGCTGTCGCTGGCCCGCCACTGCGCGGACGTCGTGCGCGTGCCGCGCACCGAGCTGTTCGGGCCGGACGTGGACCCCGCCAGCTGGACGTATCCCGCCGTGGTCAAGCCGCGGACCGGCAGCGGCTCACGCGGCATCGTGATCGTCGGCTCCGCCGCGGAACTGACCGCGCTCGACCGCTCACCCGGCCTGATGGTGCAGGACTTCCTGCCCGGTGAGGAGTACTCCGTCGACGTGCTCGCCGGCGCGGACGGCCACGTGATCGCGGCCGTCCCGCGCATCCGGGCCCGGGTTGACTCGGGCGTGTCGGTCGGTGGCCGCACCGTGCACGACCCCGAGATCGAACGGTTCGGGCGCGCCGTGGCCCGCGCGACCGGCGTCACGTACGTGGCCAACGTGCAGTGCAAACGCGGCCGGGACGGCTACCCCGCGCTGCTGGAGGTCAATCCGCGCATGCCGGGCACGCTCGGACTGACCATCGCGAGCGGTGTGGACATGCCCCGGCTCGCGCTGGACGCGCTGCTCGGGCGCCGGGTCCCGGATCACCTGGACTTCCGCGAGCTGGCCGTGGTCCGCTTCCTCGACGAGCGCTTCATCGACCCCGCCGACGTCGACGCCCTCGGGCTGGCCGTGACATGAACGTCGCGCTGGACGAGGACTTCCACGTCCACTCGACCTTCTCCGACGGTGCCAGCACGCTCGCGGAGAACATCGATGCCGCGCGGGAACGGGGACTGCGGACCCTCTGCCTCGTCGACCACGTGCGGCAGGACACGGACTGGCTTCCCCGTTTCACTGCGGCCGTGGCCGCGTTCCGCGATCTGGCGGGGCTGCGCGTGCTGGCCGGCGTCGAGGCCAAGATCCTGGACACGTCGGGCCGGCTCGACCTACCGGCCGGCCCGGGCCAGCTGGACGGCATCGACCTCGTGCTCGTCGCCGATCACCGGTTCCCGGCTCCCGGTGGGCCGCTGCACCCGGCCGAGATTCGTTCGGCCATCGGGAACGGGACCGTCACCGCCGGCGCGGCGATCCGGGAGCTGTGCGAGGCGACGGCCAACGCACTCGCCCGGAGCCCCCGGCGGCCATTGCTCGCGCACCTGTTCAGTGTGCTGCCCAAGGTCGGCCTGACCGAGGACATGGTGCCCGCCGCCCTGCTGGCCCACCTGGCCAACCGGGTGGCGCGTGCGGGCGCGATGGTCGAGGTGAACGAGAAGTGGTCCTGCCCGTCGGCCCGCACCGTCGCGGCGATGGCCGACGCCAGGGTGCGCCTGGTGGCCGGAAGTGATAGTCACCATTGCCGGGACATCGGCGTCTACGATTCCGTCCGGGTCACCGTGGCCGCCATGGCGCGGATCTGACCGTGGTGGGTCATGATCTCCGCACCGGAGGTGACTGGCTCCTCATCATCCTCGTCATGGCCGGCGCCGTTCCCGAAGTGGCCGCCGCCTGTCAATTCCTGCTCATCGCGGCCCATTTCCTGCGCAACCACTACGGCGCGTGCAGGCCGTACTTTCCCCGGGTCGCGATCGTGATCCCGGCCTGGAACGAGGCCGCGGTCATCGGGACGTCGATCGACCGGCTGATGCTGCTGGACTATCCGCGGGATGCGCTACGGATCTTCGTGGTCGACGACGCGAGCACCGATGAGACACCGGATGTGATCCTCGGCAAGGCCGCGCAGTACCCCGGCAACGTCGTCCACCTGCGCCGGGAGAAAGGCGGTCAGGGCAAGGCGCACACGCTCAACCATGGCCTGATCACCACCCTGGCCGACGACTGGATGGAAGCGCTCCTGATCATGGACGCCGACGTCATCTACGAGCCGGACTCGCTGCGCAAGATGACGCGCCACCTGGCCGACCCGAAGGTCGGCGCGGTGACCGCCTACATCAAGGAGGGCAGCCGCCCGGGCAACTACCTGACCCGCTTCATCGGCTACGAGTACATCACCGCGCAGGCCGCCGCCCGGCGCAGCCAGAACGTCCTGGGCGCGATCGCGTGCCTGGCGGGCGGGGCCCAGCTTCATAGCCGGGCCAACCTGCTGGCCGTGGGGGGCCGGATCGACACGTCATCGCTGGCCGAGGACACCTTCACGACGTTCAAGACGCAACTGGCGGGCCACCGGGTGGTGTTCGAACCGCACGCCACCGTCTGGGCGGAGGAGCCGGGCAGCATCGACGGCCTGTGGAAGCAGCGACTGCGCTGGGCGCGCGGCAATGTCCAGGTCACCATCCAGTACCGCCACCTGTGGTTCCGGCCGCACCGCGGTCACCGTCTCGGCAGTATCAGTTTCGGCATTTTCTGGTTCTGCCTGTTCTTGCAGCCGATCTTTATGATTGTGTCGTCAGTCTCGCTGATCATCTTGTACTTCGCCAACTTCCCGCAAGCGTGGCTGGCCTTTCACATTCTGTGGATCATCAATGCGGCCACGTACATCTTCATTACCTCCTACAGCGTGCTTATCGACCGAGCGACAGGGCGGCATGTGTGGCGTGAAGCCATCATGTTTCCCGGCTTCGTGAATTTGAGCATAATTGTGTACACGTGCTTTCCGCGCCTATTCGGCGAGGCCTGGCACGCTCTGTTTGGGCAGGCCCACGGCACGTCCGGGCAAACCGGCCCGAGCTGGCTCATACTATTCGTGTACGCTTGGCTCAGCCTCTCCATGGCCGCGGCCTATCTGGCCAAGGTGGTGGAGCCTAAAAGGTACGGCAAGTTCTTCAGCCCCCTTCTCGTGTATATCGTCGGATACGGATCACTACTGTGCGCCTGTACTTTCGCAGCCTACGTAAAGGAACTGCGGAAAGCCGAGATGAAATGGGACAAGACGGAGAAGACGGGGAAAGTGGCGACGCCGGTGAAGACCTTACCCCCAGCCCGCAGCGGCCCGCATTCGAGAATGAAATTCGAGACGCGCTCCGCTACGAGAGAGGCCTGCTGATCATGGCCCTGCTCGCGCTGGCGCTGGTCGCGGCCATCGTGACCGTGCGCATTCTCTACTTCGCCTGAGCCCGGGGAGGGAGGGATCCATCGTGGCCCGTACATCAGCCTTGCGATGGCGGGTGATCACCGCTTCCGCGGTCGCGCTCGCGCTGACGGCGGCCGCGCTGGCCGTCGCGCTCGCCGCGGCGGCCAGCGCCCGGGGCGACGGCCGCGAACTCTCGCAGCGACTGGTGCCCGCGGCCGCCTCCTCCGTCGATCTGCTCAGCCTGTATACAGCCCAGCAGACGGCGCTGGGCGACGACGTTACGGCCGGCCGGGGCGGGAAACTGGCCCCCTACCGTGCCGCCACGGCGGAGATTCAGCAGGAGCAGTCCGAGCTCGCGGCGCTGATCCGCAGCTTTCCAGCAATCACTGCGCAGCTCGCGGCGACCGAGGGCGCCGAGCGGGCATGGCTGGCCCACGTCGCGGCCCCGCAGCTCATGGCCGCCGCCGACGGTGGCTTTTCCGCCGCGCAGGCCCTGCAGGCCGACGCCCAGCTCGTGCGGCCGTACGTGCTGGCGGTCCGCTCGCGCGGGGCGGCCTTGCAGGCGCACATAGCCGCCACGCAGGCGGCGACCACGAACCGGCTCACCCACGCCCAGGCCTGGCTGCTCGGCGCTCTTGTGGGACTGTGCGTGGTGGTCGCGGCCTTTGCGGTCGACGCTCTGGTCGGAGTCAGCTTCAAACTGCTCAAGCCGTTCGACGCGCTGCGTCAGGCCGTGGACGCGGTGGCCCACGGGGACCACGAGACCCGGATCCCGGTGATAGGCCCCGCCGAACTCGCAGAACTTGGCCGCAGCACGGAACTGATGCGCATCGAACTGGTGACGGCGCTGGCCGAGCGGGAGGGCGCCGAGCGGCGCTTCCGGCAGCTGTTCGACTCGGCCCCCGACGCCATGATCGCGGTCGCCCCCGACGGCTCGATCGCCATGGCGAACGCCCAGGCCGTCCGGCTGTTCGGATATCCGGCCCCAGAGCTGCTGGGGAGCCCGGTCGAGATGCTCGTGCCCGAAGAAACACGGGCGGCGATGGCCGCCGAAAGAACCAGTTACTTCGCCGACCCCGTACCGCAACCCTTCGGCGCCGGGCTGAAACTGCCGGGCCTGCGCCGGGACGGCCGCCGGTTCCCGGCCGAGATCAGCCTGAGCGAGCTGCCGACCGATCACGGGAGGCTCGTAACGGCCGCGATCCGGGACGTCTCGGAGCGACTGGCCATGGAGAGAGAGCGGGAACGCCTGCGGAACGAGGCGGAACAGGAGCGGATCGAGCGCCGGCTGCAGCAGTCACAGCGGCTGGAAAGCCTGGGGCAGCTGGTCGGCGGGGTCGCGCACGACTTCAACAACCTGCTGAATGTGATCCAGGGCTACGCCGATTTCGTCGCCGAGGAGATCCAGCCGCTCGCGCAGACCGACCCGCGGCTCGAGCCGGTGCTCGGCGACATCGAGCAGGTCCGTTCCGCGGGCCAGCAGGCGGCCCGGCTGACCCGCCAGCTGCTGACCTTCGCCCGGCACGAGGTGAACAGGCCGGAGGTTCTTGATCTCAATGAGGCGGTCAGCAGCGCCGGCCAGCTCCTGCGCCGCACCCTGGGCGAGCGCATCGACCTGGCCATCACGGCCGAGCCGGCCCTCTGGCCGGTCAAGGCGGACCGTGGCCAGCTCGAGCAGGTCCTGGTGAACCTGGCCGTAAACGCGCGGGACGCGATGCCGGGCGGTGGCCGGCTGACCATCGATACGGCCAACAAAGAGGTCGACGACGCCTACGCCGCGACCCATCCCGATCTGAAGCCGGGCCGCTACGCCCGGATCCGCGTCTCGGACTCGGGCGTGGGCATGGACCGCGCCACCGTAAACCGGGTGTTCGAGCCGTTCTTCACGACCAAGCCGAAGGGCCGCGGCACCGGGCTCGGGCTCGCGACCGTCTACGGCGTCGTGAAGCAGGCCGGCGGCACCATCGACATCTACTCCGAGCCAGCCCTGGGCACCTCGGTCAGCGTACTGCTGCCGGCGACCGATGAGGACGCCGCGCCGTTCCCGCGCACCGCCCCGGCGACGGACAGCCAGCGCGGTCACGGGGAGACGATCCTGCTGGTGGAGGACGAGGAGAGCCTACGCGAGCTGACCAGGCGCATCCTGACGCGAAACGGCTATCAGGTCTGCGCCGTCACCGGCGGCAGGAAGGCCGTCGAGTGGGCCCGCGAACCGGGCCAGCCTATCGACCTGCTGCTCACCGACGTGATCATGCCCGAGATGCTCGGCAATGAGGTCGCGGCCGAGGTGCGCGCCGTCCGCCCGGACCTGCCCGCCCTGTACATGTCCGGCTACGCTCAGCCCATCCTGGATTCCCACGGCATGGAAGCGCTGTCCATCGACATCCTGGAAAAACCGTTCACCGAGGCGGAACTGCTGGCCCGCGTGTGGGAGACCATCACCCGCCCGGTCGGCGGCCCCAGCGAGCCCGGCGGCCCCAGCGAGCCCGGCGGCCCCAGCGAGCCCGGCGGCCCCAGCGAGCCCGGCGGCCCCAGCGAGCCCGGCGGCCCCAGCGAGCCCGGCGGC
>Ga0181518_10003608_pt1 | contig 14204 bp, 14 predicted proteins | sample PEATcosm2014_Bin_28_FD_119751 | JGI IMG/M metagenome (GOLD analysis project Ga0181518, IMG submission 119751) | Peatland microbial communities from MTU Mesocosm Facility, Houghton, MI, USA - PEATcosm2014_Bin01_60_metaG | ecosystem: Environmental > Terrestrial > Soil > Wetlands > Peat | place... | reverse complement strand
CAAATTCACGCGGCGCGCGCCCGTGATCCATCTTTAAGAACCGCCCTCGCCAATCGCTTTGTTACTTCCCACGTCTGCTGCTTTTCCACCCCGTTATGCAGACCGAACGTGTAGACCCAGGTGATGAGCCTCGTCCTCTCATGTAATCCCATCGTCGTGAAAACGACTCGGACTGATTTTTCTCGGATCCCCGCAACCGTGGCCCAGAGAATGCCGACGCCAGCCAGAATCAGCTGAATAGCTTCGCCCTCAAATAGATGCTGGTCGGGAAATTCGAGCCAGGCTTCCGCGGTGGAGATTTCCATCAGTCGGCTTGGCACGCATGTGCCGCCGATGATGCAGTCGACCGGCCTGTCGCACGGGAATGGATCAATTTCGCTCCCTTGTTCGCGCTCGCATGCCATCAGCATTGTCAACGCGAGCAAAATTGTATTCATCAGGGCAAAGAGGACCGCCAGGAGAAGGAAATCGTCGCCTCCAACGATCCGTAACCAGGGAATTTGATTGATTGAAATCCCCAGGAAATTGGCCCCGATCAACGCGCCGGCCGCCCAGAGAATCTTTTGGTCATCCTTGCGGCGAATGTTCATTCCCTTTGGCGTGACGCGAAATGGGACGCCGAACGGCTTGATCAGACTCGAAATCAACGTCGGCGTCATCCGGAACGAGTTGAAGAGCCCGATGGCTGCGGTAAGGACCGGCATGTAAGTTGACCGAGCCAGTTGGCACATTAGCGCCGTCATCGCCACGTACGTCGGCACTTGGTAATCAAGCAGCGATTGGAGTGAAGGCACGTGAAATGGCGACAATCCCGTGAACAGATAAACCAGAGGGATCATAAGCGCAAAAAGCCGCATCGGGCACATGACCAGCCACTCGAAGGGAATGAAAGTCAATCGCTGGAACAGCGACAATCCTGGTCCGAGTGGGCCCTGGCGAAGGAAGAGCAACTGGATTCCTCCGCGGAGCCATCGCTTGCGCTGAACGAAATAGGCTTGAATGCTTTCGGGCGCCAGTCCCATCGACAGCCGTTCGTTCAGATATCGCGTGATGATTCCGCGCCGCAGCAGAACGAGCGTCGTCAAAACGTCTTCAGTCACCGACCCCGTGGGGATGCCGCCGATCGCTTCCACCGCCGAGCGCCGCAGCATGCAACATGACCCGCAGCAGAATGCCATCCCCCAACCATCGCGAGCAGGCTGGATGGTGTCGAAAAACAGCCGTTGCTCGTCGGGCCAGGTGTTGCCCAAGCCGAGGTTCCGCTGAAGCGGATCGCGGTTGAAAAAATGTTGCGGGGTTTGGACGATCCCTATCTTGGGGTTATCAAAAAAACCCAAGGTGCGGAAAATGAATTGCCGCATGGGGGCGAAGTCGGCGTCGAAAATGGCGATGAATTCACCCGACGTGTGCCTCAACGCGTTATTGACGTTGCCCGCTTTTGCATGCTTGTTGTCGTCTCGCGTGAGATATCCGACTCTCCTTTCCGCACAAAGCGTTTTGAGCCATTCGCGCCGCCCGTCGTCAAGTATCCACACGCAGTAGTTTGGATAATCCATGTGGGTTGCGGCCACAATCGTGCGTTCCAGTACTTCCTTCCCTTCGTTATAGGTTGGGATGAACACGTCGACGCTCGGCAGATCGAGCAGCGGCAGCCGACGAAGCCTTCGCTCCTGTGCGTCTGCTTCGGCACTACGATTCGTCGGACGCGTCAGGATCAGATAGGTTATCGAGCAACTGAGCAAGGCGGCGCTCTCGGCCGCGAAGACCGCGAATGACCACAGTCCGCCTAGCGACCAGAATAAATTGGGCCACACGGTGCAGCACCAGCGCCAAACCAAATACCGCAGCATGATCGCGAGGGTCAGACCCACCATCAGGGCGCGCGGCCAAACCTTGCTTTTTGGCAGTGAGGGCGCGATGAGCAGGAAAAAAGCCAGGGCTAGCAGCGTGAATAGGAAAAGTTGGACACTTGCCATGAAGGCCTCTCACCCGACCGGTCGAACGTCAATACTGAAATGACGTTCATTCAATTCACCCCTTTTTGCCGTCATTTTCACGTTGCCCCGGCCGCGGATTCCTCTTTGACGGTCCGCTATTCCGCGCCGAACCAGCGCAAAATCGGTCCCTTGAACTCCACGTCAACGGGGCAACCGACGTAATAAAGGTTCTTCGGATCGGCGGCGAAGGGTAGCCGATTTAAAGCGATCTGCACGCGGTACTCTCCTTCGTCCCTTTGCGGCAACGTGGCAGCGTCCGTGCGACTATCCGGTGCCGTCGATGGGCCCAGCTTGCAAACGACACGGCCGCTCACGACCTCATTCGAACCGACGAGGCGGATTATCACGGCCTCATTGATCCTGATTGACCGAAACAGTGAGTCGCCGACCAACGCGTCCACGTAGATGGCGCCCGGGTTGATCAGTTGAAACAAAGGGGAGCGCGCCGGCAACTCAGTCCCAGCCACCGCCAGTCGCTGGTAGACCACGCCATCGACGGGCGCCACGATTTTCTGCAACGCTTGCCCATCGACCAAGCCTGATTCCAGATCGATCTGCCTGTGCAATTGTTCGCGCCGGCAACCGCACTCCGCGAGTTGCGTTGTGAGTGTCGCGATGCGCAGATCAATTTGGTCGATGAACTGCTGGGAATAGGGCACGTCGTTTCGTCCGTCGTCTTCGCTGATGAAAACTCCCTCGGCAACGCGATTTCGCTCGTCCGCCAGCCGTTTCTCCACGGTTTGAGCCGCCGTCAGGTCGCTCTTACAGACGTTGAATTCCGCCTGGGCATCGCCCGATTCATTGCCGCTGGTCGCCCCGCCCGCTTCACATTGCTGAACCCGTTTCATCACTTCGGTGGCGCGGGCAAGCTTCGCCGCCGCCGAGGCCGTTACTGCGTTGGCCTCTTCCATCCGCTGTGCCAGCTGGTTGAGCAGGGCCTTCTGATACGCCGCCAGACGCTTGCGAATCTGATCGCGCTGGTTCTGCAAGTCCTGTTTCTCGTGAGTTAGGGCCGCGATCTGCTGCTCGGTGACGGTCGAATCCGCAATGAGTTGCTGCAATCGGGAAGCGTCGAGGTGGTCGTCCGCTATGCTACAGAGCACTTGCCCGCGATGAATGCCGGTTCCGGCCGCCGGCGGGGCTCCCATGACGGTGCCCTCGAATTGATTTGAAAGCGTGATCGCCGACGCGTTGATGATCGCCCGGTCGCTGGCAGATCGAAATGCCAGATTCGACCCCAACAAGGACAAACTCATCAGCGCTCCCGAGATTCCCGCGATCCGCACCGTTTGTCCAACGGAAAACCTGGATAGGAACGTGCCTCTGGCCGGGGACTTCTGTTCTGCCGGCGGTGCAGTCATGCTCGCCGCCATGGCGTGTTGTTCAACAGCTCGCCGAGTGGTGGTGATGAGCCGGACCGGATCAATCGGCTTGCTCAAAACGTCGAATGCGCCCGATCTTACCGCCTGCATCGCAGCATCCGCGGATGAACTATCCGTCAACAGTACGATTGGCACGGCCGGAAAACTATGCGTCAGGGGCAGGATGAGTTCCATCTCGTTTCCCGGCCCCATTTCCCGGTCAAGGAAGATTAACCAAGGCTTTGGTGCGGGCAGAAAGTCACGCAAGGCTTGGGTGCTCGATATGACCTTGACCGCATAGCCGTGTTCCATCAGTACGCGACTCACGGTGCTTTGGACATCGGCATCGTCATCGATCAGCAGGATTTGATTGTCCATACTCATCGGTCTGATTCCCTCCCGGCGGTTTCGTCCCACTCCGCAGTCCTGTAATGCAGCTCACGCAATCAAGTTAAGTTTGGAGCGCCGAATTCAGCGCTAGCGCGACTTCAACACGGGGTCTCCTAGGCACTCCAATCGGCTCACATACGCTCGGTGTTTAATAAACATCGCAAATTACAGATATATTTGTTGGCCCGGTGGCGCGGTTGCAAAGGTTTTGATAGGGTGGGTTAGCAAAGAAAATGAGTCGCTATGAAACCGGGGTCAGGAATGTCCTGGTAAGCGTTTGCCTACTATTCTTCTCTCGGGAGCGATGCACGGAGTGCACTTCACACATCGCTCACGTCTTAACGGCGCCGATGCCCATTGATATTCGAGAAGACCCAATTTTGGTTGCGAGCGCAGGACTTGATCTTGCGTGGTTGACGCAGCCCGCGCCGTGATATATGGGTTGTCCGTGTGATATTTTGTTAGACGCTCTATGCCACGGCGCGGAGGCGGCGGCGGGTTACGACGGCGACCTCGATGCGGCAATCCAGCATCTCTTCCAGAAGCCGGAATTTCTTGCGCCGGGAAAAAATGCGCCGGGCCTTTTCCGAGTCCTCACGCAAATGGCAAACCACCCGAATCCGCTGCCCCCGCCGGGAAAAACTCAACCGCGGCGAGGGGAGCCATCGGCTATCCAAAGCATCGGCGGCGCGCAGGAACCCCAGCAGCATTCTCGCCGTAGCCGGATCCTCCACCCGCCGGAGCGCGGGATCGTTGTCCGCTTCGGGAACCTGCCCGCGATGGCGCAGGGCAAGATAGGCCAGGGCGCGGCGTTGGCGCTTTTTGAGAGGAAGCTCGAGATTACGGCGGATGATGCGGGCGCCGATGGCAGGATGATTCTTGTTGTTCACCGATCGCCCGACGTCATGCAGATACGCCGCCAGCTTCAGCACGCGAAGGTCGCTCCGCGTCAGATCGTGCAGCGGCAGTGTGACGTTGAATAGCGAGCCAACGGCGGCGGCGACGCGCCGCTCGTGGCGGATCCCGCCAAGCTGCTCGGAAACCCACGTTCGGAACCAGGACAAGGATGAGACTCTTCGGCCGTCCGTGCCAGGTCTGTTCATTGAACCTCCGCGTACTCCATTGCCTCGTCGGTTAAATGATACCGGGGCATTATTTAGATTGCGCAAGGACAATGTAAGGGCAAACGTCAGAATTGAAAAGAGCGAGATTATTAAACCTCGGTTGGACATTCGATGACCCAGATTGCATAACACCCGCCAGACAAGGGCACAGACCGCATGGCAATCACTGACGGCACCGTTGGACAAAAAGCGTATCTGCGGCGATCGGAGCTGCACTGGGCTTGGGTGTCGCTGGTGGTCGGCTCGGCCCTGCTGGTCATCAAGTTCGCGGCTTACTTCATGACCGGGTCGCAGGCCATCTTTTCCGATGCGTTGGAAAACGTGACCAACGTCATGACCGCCGGGTTCGCCGTATATTCCATTCGCCTGGCGCACCGCCCGGCCGATGCGGAACATCCCTACGGTCACGGTAAAATCGAGTTCTTCTCCGCCGGCTTCGAAGGATCGATGGTCCTGCTCGCCTCCGCCGTCATCGCCGGCAAAATCGCGCTGTCCTGGCTGACCCACGAGCAACTGGTTATCCAGCGTCTGGACATCGGCCTTGCCCTCATGAGTGTGGCGCTGCTGGTCAACGGAGCATTGGGATTGTCGCTTTGGTTTCGTGGCCGCAAGAACAAGGCCCTGACTCTCGAGGCCGGCGGGATTCACCTGATGGTCGATGCTCTGGACAGCGTGGCCGTGCTGGCCGCCATCGCCATCGTACGCCTGACGGGCTGGCGATGGGTTGATACCGCCGGCGCCCTGGCCGTGGCGGTATATATTGCCATCCTCGGCTTGCGATTGCTCAAGCGTTCGGCGGCCGGTCTGATGGACGAGCAGGACCCCAACGAACGCCGGCAGTTGCAGCAAATCCTGGATTCCCACCTCGGTCCCGCCGCAAAGGAGCCGAGGATTTGCAGCTACCACAAGCTTCGCTTCCGGCACAGCGGACGGAATTGCTGGGTGGATTTCCACGTCATGGTCCCGAAATGGTGGAACATCGAGCAGGGCCATCGCGTCGCCAGCGCCATCGAGCACGAGATCGAGCTGGCGATGGGCGAAGCGAACGCGACCGCACACGTCGAGCCGTGCGAGGATCCCCAGTGCGCGCAATGCGGAGGGGGAGAGAAGGAGTCGGGGAGAGGGACAGACGAGACGGCACGGGTGTGATTTGCCCGTAAGCATGCTTCCCTTTTGTGATTTATAGGTTACAATTGGGCGATGATCGAGGTACGTCGCTTCCTCACTGAATCGGGCGTCGACGTGGTCGGCCAATGGTTGGCAGATTTGAACGATGAACGGGCTCGCGCGAGGATCAACATTCGCATTGCCCGTATGGCGGCGGGTAACTTCGGCGATTGCAGGTCACTTGGTAAAGGAGTGTTCGAACTCCGGATCGACTATGGCCCGGGATATCGCGTCTACTTCGCCAGAATCGGCCCGGCAATCGTTTTGCTTCTTTGCGGCGGCGACAAACGACGCCAGTCAGCGGATATCAATCAGGCGATTGCGTTCTTGAACAACTATCACCGGAGGACCTCATGAAAAAGCACAAAGCCAGCATTTCTCACGATGATGCGATCGTGGAAGAACTCCGTCAAAGCCCGGAATTTGCCGCCGAGTACCTCAAGGCAGCGCTGGAAGATCGGGACGAACCGCGCGTGCTCCTGATCGCGATGCGTCACGTTGCCGAAGCGCGGGGGGGCATCGCCAAGGTGGCCAAAGCCGCCGGCATCCAGCGGGAGAGTCTGTACCGTGCCTTGTCGGCTCGCGGCAATCCTCGCCTTTCCACTCTATTGGCCGTCGCCAAGGCCGTCGGTCTGAGGTTAACTGTTGAAGCCGCCTGACACTTCAACGCCCGGCTCTATTGATTATACGGCTCGATCGACGTCCACTCCGATGATGGCGGCACAGAATCGTCCTGGGAAAGAATCTCGCCATCCTGGTTCATGAAATGGTACTTGTCCGTCGGCAGACTGTAGCGGTTGCCATCCGTTCCCTTGTAGTCGTAATAGTCGCCGGACAGATAACCCTCGTCGCGGGCCAGCTCGTGTTCGGTCTGCCAGTGGGATTGAGCCATCTCATTCTGAATCCTGTGGCAATATTCATCGGCCTGGGCCAGCGACATGCTCGCGTGCTGCCTCAGTTCGATCAGCGCGACGGACCATCGCGGATTGGTCCGCAGGCTGGCGGCGACGGTCGCGAATGTCTGGATCGTCGCATCGAATTGATCGCGCGGCGCACGGACGCTACAGTTGCCCCTCGGCCACCACATGATCAATTGGGGCGACGAAATGTACTGCTGGATGCAGATGAACCGTTCGCGATACGGGGCGCCATTCTCGGTGTATTCGATGGTGACGGCGCCGGCCTTGAACGTCAGCGAGCTTCCCGCCGCGGCGCCGCCCATGGCGGCGTCGTATCGCCGGCTCTCCTGGTCGAACAGGGCCGCCAGTTGATCGAGCGGCTCCTGCTTGACGATCCGCAAGTCTTGCAACTGCCCGCCACGCTGCCGCGGGATCACGAACTGCGTGATGTATTGCTCGGGCGTCACCGCCGGACAGACGATCATGCCGCTGTAATTCGCTCCGGGCGGGAAGGCGTTGGTCGCGACCCAGTATTCCACCGGGTACTGCCGGAAGACTATGCTGCCATCGGGTGACGTGATCGTATAGTCCGACTTGACCGGATTGAGCAAATCAGTCTTGCTCAGCATGTTGGCCGGTTTTTCATTGGTGACCCAACGCAGTCCGCCGGTGAATTTCCAACCCTTGGGCACCAGGAGGCTGAACCCTTCGAGCCACTGGCCCGTTTGCGGATCGCGCAGCCCACCCACGTCGATGTAGTGATGCACGCGGTAAATGACGGACCTGCCGCCCGCTTTGGCCGCGGGCTTTACCCCCGGATTGGCCGGGCCTTGCCGGATCATCTGCACCCCGCTGCCATCGTCACCCGTCAGTTCCAGCGTGTTGGCATCGGGCATGCGGTATTTCAATTTGATCGTGTCGGTCGTCCCCTGCGGCCGGAGTTCAAGCACCCCGTCAACGAGGCGATAAGTTCCCGCGACCGTCTCCGTCCCCTGGGCGCTTTTCGTGACGCGAGTGAAGGTGCCATCGGCCCGGAACTCGGCCCGCACTTCCATCTGGTCGTTGCGAACCAGCCATTGCCCCACAATGCTCGGCACAGGCTGGCCGCGCAACTCCGTCACCAGTAAAAGCAGAAGCAAAACCCCCGCGACCCCGCAGATCGCATAAACAGCGGCTCTCATTGTCGTCTCCTTCGCCCGCGGCGACGACCCCCCAGCAGCGCCGCCGCCGGTCAGATTTGCTCGATGCCAGCGTAAATTTCAATGCACATTTGTCAAGAGATCGGCTGACAGGACTCGTATGGCTCGTTGCTCAGACGCGCGGATTGGTGCGGATTGGCCGATCGTATGATTTACTCGCTCAAAGGTTCGGTTATGACCACGAAAGTTCATGCGGTCTATCGGAACGGAGTTTTTCTGCCCTCGACTCCACCTCCGGTTGCGGATGGGGCTGAGGTGGAACTTACGGTAACGGCTGACGGGCAAGCGAATTCGCTTGCCGATGCGCTCGATGAAATTGCTCACCTGCCGGCCGAGGGTTCCCAGGATGGCTTTTCCGGCGCCGATCACGACCAAGTTCTCTACGGAGCGAAAAGGTGAGTATGGCGATGACCAAGGATCAAATACTGACCGAGGCGATGGCTCTGGAACCGCGGGAGCGTGACGAAGTGGCCGAAGCCCTTTGGCAATGCATCGTGCCGGATGAATTCACGCCGGGCCAAGTCGCCGAGGTTCGCCGTCGCATCGCCGCGTTGGACAGCGAGCAGGTTGAGCCCATTCCCGGCGAGCAGGTCATGCAGGAACTACGCCAACCCTTCCAACGGTGAAGCGATGAACTATCGCTTCTCGCCTACACAGACGGTGGATATCATCCCCATATTCGATCTTCGCCGCCGACCGGGGAATTGGCGCCGGGACCGCGATGGTTGACCGCGGAGCGCTTGACGGCACATTTCCTTACCGTGTTGGCGTTCCCCCTTTACTGTCCTGTCCCCTTCGCTGTCCCCTCGCACAGTGAAGCACTTCAGCCCCGCCCGATCCATTCGATGCTAATGCCGGCGTTGCGACGCAGGCGAGTCGCCAGAGCGGCGGCGTGATGCTGGACGTGCCGGATGTTAACGATCTGGTGTTCAAGCGTCGGCATCTTGTACCACGGGAACCCGCACTGGGCGGCGGAGAGATCCAGCCTGTCGACACCGCCGTCGATCATGTCGTCGCAGACACGCCAGTATTCGAGCAGTTCGTCGCGCGTAAACGGGTTACAGGGCTTGGGCGGACGTGAGTTGTCCCAGGGAATGACATCCATAAAATTCGCTTCTTCGCGATGACCGGCCCACGGGATGAAGGAGTGTTCGTCCTGTTGCAGGTAGAAGTGCGTATAGAATAGCGTGTGATAGACGACACGCCAGAACGGCGCGGCCCCGTCGGCAGGGTCGTCCCAAAGTCCATCCGGGCACTTCTCCACCGCATAGCGCAGGGTCTTGAGGGCTGCGTGATACTGCGATTTGAGGGCTGATTGGACGTTCATGGTTCGGCTCCTATTGCCGCAGAAAACTTGGCTCAAAAATGATCCGTCAGCCAATGCGCCGCCGGCCGGGAAAGGAATTCGTCCAACGAGATGCCCTGCCCGCCAACCAGCAATTGGCGTTTAGGCTTGAATTGCAGGGCAAAGGCTGCCAAGCCGGGAAGCGATTGACGGCGGCCTCCGCTTTTCACCTCAATCGCAACCACGGTCTTGCCCTGCCGCAAAACAAAATCCACTTCCTGGTTTCGTTCACGCCAGTAGGTAACGCTGACGTTCGTGCCGAAGCTGGAATTGAACAAGTGCGCGCCGACGGCGGATTCAACCAACCGTCCCCAATAATCGCCTTCGTTTCTTGCTTGCGCGAATGAGCGCTGGTCCGTGGCGCTGATCAGCGCGGTATTCAACACTTGCAGTTTGGGGCTTGACCCGCGCTGCCGCACCTGGCCGTGGGAATACTTGGCAAGCCCGGCCAGCATCCCCGCGCCTTGCAGCAACTCCAGGTAATGGGCCAGCGTGACGGTATTTCCGGCGTCCGTGAGTTGGCCCAGCATTTTCTGATACGAGAGAATCTGGCCGGAATAGGCGCAACCGAGTAGAAACATCCGGCGCAACAGCGCCGGTTTGTCCACGCGGTTTAACGACAGAATGTCGCGCGAAATCGTGGTTTCAATCAGGGAATCGAGAATGTAACGCCGCCAGCGCTGCGGTTCGCCGATCAATCCGGCAGCGCCGGGATAGGCGCCGTAGAAAATGTATTGATCCAAATTGCAGCCGAACGCTTCGCGCATCTCCGTGAAGGACCAGTGCGGTACGGCAATCACCTCAAAACGTCCCGCCAGGCTTTCCGTGAGGCCGCTTTGGATAAGCAAAGGGGCCGAACCGAGCACCACCACCTTGAGGGGAACGCCGGAATGCGTATCCGCGTCCCAAAGCAGTTTCACCACGTTGGGCCAGCCGGTGATTTTTTGAATCTCGTCCAAAACCAGCAATGCGCCGGATTTCCCTTCCGTGGCTTTGAGCCGGGCAATGTCCCATTGCTGTTCAAGCCAGGTGCGGTCGCCGCGCAACGTCGGCTCGTCAGCGGAAGCGTAATGGGCGGGCATTCTTGACGCCGCCATCACCTGCCTGACCAAGGTGGTCTTACCGACCTGACGCGGGCCTGCCAATACCTGCAAGAAGCGGCGTTTTTCCTTCAGCCGTTTCAACAATTCATCATGGATCGGTTGTCGTGTCATACGATTTACTCACTACGCTGAGTATTTTTACTCAATACGACGTGAAAAGCAAGCTGGTTTTGCACGGCTTTGGGATACCTTGATCCCACGCCGCCTCCTCCCTCTCCTCACCGATGCTGATGGTTATGAATATGATTGATGCAATACGTCGGCGTGCCGGTGGACAGGGGGCAGTAGCGGAATTCCATCTTTTTATCGGAGTGACGGGAAACCGGTCGAGCTCTTCCTGAGTTTCTCTGCTGAAAACGAGGATTTCGCCCCTGATGGCTTGCACGCTATAATTGATGCAGTTGTACGATGAAGAAAGGGAATCCATGGCGATGACCAAGGATCAAATATTGACCGAGGCAATGGCTCTGGAACCGCGGGAGCGTGACGAAGTGGCCGAAGCCCTTTGGCAATGCATCGTGCCGGAGGAATTCACGCCGGGGCAAGTCGCCGAGGTTCGCCGTCGCATAGCCGCGTTGGACAACGGAGAGGTTGAGCCCCTCCCCGGCGAGCAGGTCATGCAGGAACTGCGCCAACGCTTCCAACGGTGAAGCGATGAACTATCGCTTCTCGCCTGAAGCAAGAATTGACCTGCTCGCCGCCGCCGACTTCTACGAAACGCGGCGCGCGGGGCTGGGAGCCGAATTCGGAGTCGACGTGGGCTTGGCGTTGGCACGCGTGCTGGAGGCGCCGCGACGCTGGCCGGAAATGGAGCCGGGAATCCGGCGTTTTCGGCTTGATCGGTTTCCTTACGCGATAATCTATCGCATCTCGTCGGCACAGATGGTGGACATCATTGCCATATTCGATCTTCGCCGCCGACCGGGAAGTTGGCGCCGGGATCGCGAGAGTTGAACGCGGAGCGCGCGACGGCACATTGCCTCAGGCATTTTTATTTTGCAGCCACGTCGTCTTCGTGTTGACGAATTCTGCAAGAATTTCACGCCCGCTTTTTTTTCCGTATTTTGGCGCCCTCCTGTTCCACCACGGGCAACCGGGATGCGGCGTTGCTACTATGGAAGGCACCGAGCACCGCAGATGTGGCCAAAGCCTCTCGTAAGCAAGCACCGAAAGAAAAATCACGCCGGACGGCTTGAGATCCTCGACGTGCTTTTCGAACGCTTCGTTCGCATACTTCACATCCTCGCTTGTGATAATCCCCTTAAGGGAATTGCCCCGTGACGCCGGTCGGAGAAAGAAATTATAGAACGCGATGTGATTGCCCACTTCTTTGAACTCAGGGAAATTTGGCCCATAATCGTTGATTACCTTAAAAGATTCCCTCCAAATCGACTCGCCTTTTTTCTTGAAGCCTCGCTCACATGCATCTTTCAAAAGTTTCGCGGTGTTAAGGTGCTCTTTCTCCTCGTCTGTAAGATTCCTGTCGCTCGATGCATACCAAGTCGGGGCGTCATATGCTGGTTTGCCCTCGGGCAGGTAATGGCTTTCGCCGATAAGCAAGAGTGATGGCGCTCCAGCCATTCGAAAACGGCTCCCGACGTATGGCAGCATGATTGGATACTTTTCGTAAAAATTCATTTTACGTCCTGGTAGGACAACAATAATCGGTTCACGACGGCAAACCACCCCATACCACGTCTGATCGTCGGAAAATTTCCACGCCCCAAGATCGCGGTAGCGGGATTTGAACGCACGTCACCGCGCGCCATTTCCTCACCGATGCTGATGGTTATGGATGTGATTGATGCAATACGCCGGTGTGCCGGTGCACAGCGGGCAGTAGCGGAATTCCATCTTCTTATCGGATTGATCGCTGACGCCGCAGGCGGCGCAGACGTGCATCGGCGGCTTCGGATCGCGGGCGCGGGCCTGCGCCATCTGGCCTTTGAATCGCCGCGGATACGTTCGCACCGCTTGCCAGAGATCGGCGTGGAAAAAGATCGCGAAATTCAATGCCCCAGCGACCACTTCGGCCTTGGTGTCCCATCCGCCGCTGAAGAACGCGATCAGATATGTGATCCAGGCCGCCAGGCCCAGCCATTTCACCTTGACGGGCAAAATCAAAAAAAGCAGGATCGGATACTCGGGATAGAGCCAGGCGAAGGCGAGGAATACCGACTCCATCAGATAAACATTGGCTACCACCGCGTGGGGGATCAGCGCGGCAAGGATCGTGCCGAGGTATCCGATCAAGATATAAAGGTTGTAGCGGAACGTTCCCCATTGCGTTTCCAGCGTCGTGCCGACGAAGTAATAAAAATATAGGAAGAACAGCATGAAAATGAGGTAGGTTGACGGCGGCATGAACAGGACGGTCAGCAGCCGCCACCATTCACCGGCGAATAGGCGATCGTGGCTGAGAACCAGCTTCCCGACGAAGTCGGGGTAAGCCATCGCCAAGAAAAAAGTGAAGCACTGAAGCGCGATCAGATACAGCGTGAGATTGGGGATGGCGTAATCGCCGAATTTCCGTTCCAGCCGGTTGATCAACTTCATGGCCGGCTCATGGTCAGCACCGAATCGAGCGTGTCAAGAATCAAATCGGCATGTCGTTGGGTGGCGCCTTGCTGGGCCTTGACGACCTCCCGGGCGCGATGGCCGATTGTCGTTGCGCGGGCGGCATCGGACAACAGAATCTCGATGGACTGCCCCAGTTCCTGGGCTGTCTGCACGACCATCATGGCATCGGCTTGCCGGAAACAATTCATCGCCTCGGCGAAGTTGGCGGTGAAGGGTCCGACGACCACGGGCTTGGCCAATGCGGCCGGTTCGATCATGTCGCTGCCGTGCTGCCGGTAGCCCAGATCGACCAGGGTGCGGCCGACGAAGACGACGCTGGCCAGTGCGTAGAATTTCCGCAATTCGCCGATGGTGTCGCCAAGAACGATGGCGGGGAGCGCGGCGGCGGGCGGGATTTCGCCCGGGCGCGATCGGCGAACGACGGGAAATCCGCCGTCGGAGATCAGTTGGGCCACTTCATCGAACCGCTCGGGTTTGCGCGGAACGATCACCAGCCGCAGATCGGCAATGCGGTCCAGAAGGCCGCGATAAATCGGGAGGATGATCTCCTCCTCGCCCGGGCCGGTGGAGCCGCAGACCCAGATCGGTTGTTTTCCGGGTGAGAGGCCGACGGCTGTGGCCAGTTCGTCTTGGCCGGGCAATCGGTCGGCAATCGGAGCGTTGTCGAACTTCATGGTGCCGGTGACGCTGATGCGATTTTGCCGGACCCCCAGCTCGGCAAATCGCTGCGCGTATGTTGCATCCTGCGCCGCCACGTGATGGAGGCGGGCGAACATCGACCCGACCAGCCGCTGGGCCAGCCGATAGCGCCGAAAGCTGCCGGGAGTGATCCGCCCATTGATGAGGATCACGGGCACGTTGCGTTGGGCGCATCGGCGGATGAAATTGGGCCAGACCTCAAGCTCGAGCAGCGCCACCAGCGAAGGCCGGAGCGTGATCAGCAGCCGATCGACCGCCGAAGTGAAATCCAGCGGATAGCGCACGAGGGTGACATCCGCCGCCGAGCCGTAAAGTTCCTGCCCGCGGGCGAAGCCGGTGT
>Ga0181518_10003595_pt1 | contig 14244 bp, 13 predicted proteins | sample PEATcosm2014_Bin_28_FD_119751 | JGI IMG/M metagenome (GOLD analysis project Ga0181518, IMG submission 119751) | Peatland microbial communities from MTU Mesocosm Facility, Houghton, MI, USA - PEATcosm2014_Bin01_60_metaG | ecosystem: Environmental > Terrestrial > Soil > Wetlands > Peat | place... | reverse complement strand
GATGCAGGTAGACCTGGAGATAATCACGGAGATGGCGCGGCGAGTTGCGGTCTCTGAAGGGCTGTCGCTGGTTGATGTGGAGCTCAAAGGCGGTGGGGGAACGCGCCTGCTGAGAGTGTACATTGACAAGCCGGAAGGAGTCTCTCACGCTGACTGCGAGCTGGTGAGCGAACAGTTGAGCGCCATCCTGGACGTCGAGGACCCGTTCCCCGGCAGCTACACTTTGGAGGTGTCATCGCCCGGCCTCGACCGGCAACTGGTTAAACTGAGCGAGTTTGAGCATTTCACGGGGCGGAAGGCGCGGGTGGTGGTGCGCGAGCCCGTGAACGATCAGAAGGTTTTGGAAGGGCGCCTGGCGGGTATTGAAGCGGGTCGTGTTCGGCTGGACTTGGGAGACGCTGGCCTCAAGGAACTCGAACTCTCCAACATTCAAAAAGCTCGGCTCGTGGTGGAAATCTGAAGGGCAGTCCAGAGTCGAGAGTTGAAAGTCGAAAGCCGCAGGCGGGTTACTTTCGACTTTTAACTCTCGCCTCTCGACACTGAAAAGGCAGTCAAGAGTCGGAAGTTGAAAGTCGAAAGAAGAACGCACTTAACTTTCGACTTTTGACTCTCGACTCTCGACTCTGAAAGGACTCCGGTGACGACAAGTCTTTTGTTCCAGACCATTGACCAATTAAGCCGCGAGAAAGGTATCGACTCGCAGATTATCGTGGCGGCGGTGGAGGATGCCGTCCTGGTGGCGACGCGCAAGTATTACAAGTCCGCAGAAGATCTTCAGTCGCATTTCAACAAGGTGACCGGACAGGTTGAGGTGTACGCCGTCAAGAAGGTTGTGGCGGAAGTCCAGGATGCAGATCATGAGATCAGCGTGGAGCAGGCGCAGAAAATAGATCTCCAGGCGGCCGTGGATGGCGAGGTGCGAATTCCGAAGGCCACGGATGTTCTGGGCAGGATTGCCGCGCAGGCCGCGAAGCAGGTGATTTTTCAGAAAGTACGCGAAGCGGAGCGCGACACGGTTTACGCGGAGTACAACCAGCGCGTGGGCGAGTTGGTAAATTGTACGGTGAAGCGGGTGGAGGGTCCTGACGTCATCGTGGATCTGGGCCGAACGGAAGCGCGCATGCCGCGCAAGGAGCAGTCGCGCCTGGAGAATTACCAGATCGGCGACCGCATCCGGGCGGTCATCACGCAAGTGGACCGCGCGGCGCGGGGGCCGCAGGTGGTGGTGTCGCGGGCCGACGCGATGCTGGTGCAGAAGCTCTTCGAAATGGAAGTTCCGGAGATCTACGACGGCACCGTAGTGATCAAAGCCATTGCGCGGGAGGCGGGCGACAGGACGAAAGTCGCGGTCTTCTCGAAGGACGCGGACGTGGATTGCGTGGGCGCCTGCGTGGGCATGAAAGGCATGCGCGTGCAGTCGATCATCCGGGAGTTGCGCGGGGAGAAGATCGACATCATCGAATACAATGACGACCCGCTGGTTTTCGCGGCCAACTCACTGAGCCCCGCCAAGATCAACCACGTCTCGATTCTGGAACTGGAGCAGAAGCACCTGGAAGTGATTGTTGACGACACGCAATTGTCCCTGGCGATCGGGAAGAAAGGGCAGAACGTGCGGCTGGCCGCGAAGCTTCTCGACTGGCATATCGATATTAAGAGCGAAGAAGAGAAACGCCAGGAGATCGAATCGCAGATGGCGGCGATGGCATTGCGCGGCGCCTCGATTTCGGAGTTGCAAGGCCTGGGCGAAAAGACACTCGAGCGATTGAGGGAGAAAGGCATTGAGACCGTCGAGCAACTGGCCCAGATGACTCCCGATGATCTAACGCAGATCCCTGGCATCGGGGAAAAGACGGTCGAGAAGATTCGGCGCGTGGTGACGGACTACTTTGAACAGGACCGGGGTGAACCCCCGGCCGAGGAAGTTGCCCCTGCGGAAGCGGAAGGCGTGCCGGTTGAAGAGCCGCCTGCGGAGCCTGCCGCCGATGTGAAAGAGCCGGGCGAAGAGGGGGCGAGCACCGAGGATTCTGCCCAGCCGGAAGCTGCAGAGGAAGCTGCCGAGGCGCCTGTAGAGGAAGCTGCCTCCAGCGGAGATAAGACCTCCGCCGGAGAGGAAGGGGGGAAGGAAGAATGAAATAAGACTATTTGGGCGTTGCCCTTCCAGAAGGCCGGGGCTTTGCAAGTCCTGCCGTCGGCCTCGAAGGCGCCTCGGCCCCAGATTTCACCCAATCCTCTTGTGAGGGGCGGGAAGCGAGGGAGAGTAAGAACAGAAGACCGAATGGGCAACATACGAATTAACGTTTTGGCGCGCGAGCTGGAAGTCAAGAGTCACCTGATCCTGGAGTACCTGAACGTACTCGGGGTGGAGAAGAAGTCTCACTCCAGTGCGCTTGACGACGACATCGCCGACAAGGTTCGAGAACATTTCCGTGCTTTGAGCGAAGCGGGCGCAACTTTTGAGGCAGCACCCATAGCGCCTCCGCCTGCACCCGTTGCGGTGAAAGAACCGCCGCATGTGTTTCTCGAGCCCAAGCGGCTGCCGGATATCATCAAGGCCGAATTGAACACTCCGCTGACGCGGACCCTTGAAGAAATTAAGAATGCCGCACGCAGAGCGATGGCGCCCCCACCTCCGAGGGTGGTACATGTTCCGGAGACGCCGGCAGCGGCCTTGAAGCCGACGAGTGCGGTGCACAAGCCTGCGCCCACTCCACCCCCGCCTGTCCGCCCGGTAATCCCGGTAGCGCCAGCGGCCGCAGCCATTGGCGGCCAGATTGCCCCCACCCCGCCGCCCGAGCCTTCTGTGCGGCCGGGGGTCAGCCCGGCGACTCCTCCGCCCGCGCCGCCCGTCGCCAGGATCGAAGTCCCACCTGCGCCGGTGGCGCGCGCAAGTGGCATGACGGAAGCTCCGCCGTCGGCGGCGAGGGTGCCCGACGTGCCGAACCTGGTGGCCCGCGCGATCGCGGAGGGCAAGTCGGCGCGCGCCACGCGCGTGGTGCGGCGAGACCCCTCGTCCAGCCAACCGATCTACCCCCACGCGGCCAAGGCCAAAGTCGCGCCCCCGCGCCCGCCGGTGGCTCGCCGGCCCGGCGAGCCGCGGCCCATGCATCCCACTTCGGCACGCTCGATGCCGAGTGCCGGGGCCGGCGCCGTGGCCACGGGCGGCGTACCCGCAACACGGCCACCGGCGGGGCGCCCCGTCTCGGCGCCGCCGCGTCCTATGAGTTATCCCGCACCGCCGCCGCCCAAGCCGGTGGTGCCGGAAGAAGTTCCGCTTACGCGCAAGATCACGATTACCGAAGGCATCGCCATCAAAGAGCTTTCCGAGAAGTTGCAGGTACGCGCTAAAGACGTCATCAAGCGGCTGTTGGATAAAGGCATCTTTGCAACCATCAACCAGACGCTGGATGGCCAGACGGCAACCGAAGTGGCGCGGGGATTTGGAGCGGAAGCCAATGTGGTGAGCTACGAAGAGGAAATCCTCCAGGAAGAACAAGTGACGGATCGCCGCGAAGACCTGGAAGGGCGTGCGCCGGTGGTGACGGTCATGGGACACGTCGATCACGGCAAGACCTCGCTGCTGGACGCCATCCGGCGGACGAATGTCGCGGCGCACGAAGCGGGCGGCATCACCCAGAGCATCGGCGCCTACCAGGTGGAAGCCCAAGGGCGCAAATTGACTTTCATCGACACGCCCGGCCACGAAGCCTTCACGATGATGCGGGCGCGCGGGGCGCGAGTGACCGATGTGGTTGTGCTGGTGGTGGCGGCCGACGACGGCGTGATGCCGCAGACGCTGGAAGCTATTAACCACGCCCGCGCGGCCAACGTTCCCATCGTGGTGGCGATCAATAAGATTGATAAAGCGGATGCCCAACCGGAACGCGTCAAGCGGCAACTGACGGAGCATGGCTTGATGCCGGAAGAGTGGGGCGGACAAACCGTGACCGTCGAGGTCTCCGCCAAGCAGAAGAAGAATCTCGATTTGCTTCTGGAGATGACTCTCCTGGTGTCGGATCTCCAACAACTGAAGGCCAATCCCAAGCGCCTTGCGACGGGAACGGTGCTGGAAGCGAAACTGGACCGCGGCCGGGGCCCGGTGGCGACGCTCCTGGTGCAGAATGGAACTCTGCGAGTCGGCGATTCTTTCATCATCGGCCCGATTTACGGCAAAGTGCGAGCCATGTTCGATTACCGCGGCCAGCCGGTGATCGAAGCCCTGCCCTCCTCGCCGGTGGAAGTGCTGGGCTTGGAAGATGTTCCTCAGGCCGGCGACAGGCTGCAGGTGATCGACGATACCTTGAAGGCCCGGCAAATTGCGCTGCATCGCCAGGCCAAGCAGCGTGAAGCCGCCTTGGCCAAGAGCGCCCGGCTGACCCTCGAGCAGTTGCACGCACAGCTTGCGGCGGGCGACGTCAAGGAATTACCGCTCATCATCAAGGCGGATGTGCAGGGGTCGGTGGAAGTCCTTTCCGACACGCTGAACAAATTGAGCACCGACAGGGTCAAGGTGAAGGTGATTCACGCCGGCGTGGGCGCCATCACCGAGACCGACGTGCTGCTGGCTTCGGCGTCCAATGCGGTGGTGATCGGCTTCAACGTTCGGCCGGAGCGCAAGGCTACAGATCTTGCCCAGTTGGAGCAGGTCGACATCCGCATGCACACCATCATTTACAACGTCACCGACGAAATCAAGAAGGCCATGACGGGACTCCTGGCCGTGGTTTTCAAGGAAACGATCTTGGGCCGCGCGGAGGTGCGGGAGGTTTTCCGGATCTCCAACGTCGGAATGGTGGCGGGCTGTTACCTTCAGGACGGCAAGATCACCCGGGAGGCGCTCGTCCGCCTGCTCCGTGATAGCGTGGTGGTCCACCAGGGCAAACTCAAATCCTTGCGGCGATTTAAAGACGACGTCACGGAAGTGAGGACCGGGATGGAATGCGGCATCGCGCTTGAGAATTTCAGCGACGTCAAGATCGGCGACCTGATCGAGGCCTTCGTGAAGGAGAGAGTTCCCGAGCCTGTGATGGCGTGATGCCCTCAGGCTGGTCATTCTGAATCCTTCCCTTGTCATTCTGAGCGAAGCGAAGAATCCCGGCAGTGGGCTCAGAGCAAACTCAGCGAAGTTACTCGGCGATGCCGAGCGTCGCAACTGCAGAGATTCTTCGCTCCGCTCAGAATGACAAGGCGCCGTCGCCCCCGCGAAAGTGGGGGCCCATTGTCGGGCCTGAGCGCAATGGATTCCCGCTTGCGCGGGAATGACGTGATTCGCCGGGTGCGAACGCAATGCCCGTTGGTCTGCTTACCCTGGAGATCCAGCTTCCCTACGCTCACTCCCTCAAGGAAAAGCGGGCCGTGCTGCGCAAGATGCGCGATCGGCTGCGCTCGCGCTTTAACGTCGCCGTCGCCGAGTTGAGTCACGAGGACGTCTGGCAGCACGCCACGCTGGGAGTGGCCTCGGTCTCCGATAGCCAGCCGTTGCTGGAATCCGTGTTCCGGCAGGTCTTGGCCGAGACCGAAAAAATCCTGGGCGACGACGTGGCGAATTATTTTGTGGAGTTTTATTGAGAGTCGACAGTTGACAGTCGACAGTTGACTGTCAGAAAGAGGGAACATTAGGGCTCTCGACTTTTGACTGTCGACTGTAAACTGTCGACTGTCAACTCGTGTCTCATGACTGATGCCGCTGTGGAAATCTCGGGAGTCCTCGTCATTGACAAACCGCCGGGGCTCACCTCGCATGATGTCGTGGCGCAGGTGCGCCGCATTCTGGGCATTCGCCAGGTTGGGCACTTCGGCACACTGGACCCCTTCGCTACCGGCGTGCTGCCTGTTTCCGTGGGTAAGGCGACGCGCTTTGCGCAATTCTATCTGAAGTCGCGAAAGTCCTATTCGGGTGTCATCCGCTTCGGCCATTCAACCGACACCTACGACTCGACCGGCCGAGCGACCTCAGAAGATCAGCCCGTAACACTCGAGACGGCGAGTCTGGAGAAGCTCTTCCAAGAGTTTACCGGCCGATTAATGCAGACCCCGCCGCCTTTTTCGGCGAAACACGTGGGCGGGGTGCGCGCCTATGAATTGGCCCGGCAGCATAAACCTGTTTCGCTCGCGCCGGTGGAAGTGGAGATTTATGCGCTCGAGTTGCTGGAAATCGCGGGGCCGGACGTGCGGTTTGCCGTCGAGTGTTCCGGCGGGACGTACGTGCGGTCGCTCGCGCACGACTTCGGCCAGCGACTTCGTTCGGGAGCTTATCTCGCCGATTTGCGGCGCACGGCTGTGGCGGAGTTCAAGGAGAGCCAAGCCGTCACACTGGAGCGGCTCGCCGACGCGTGCGGGCAGAAGAAGGTAGAAAGCTGCCTGGTGCCGCTGGAAGCGCTGCTGCCGGAATTCCCGGAACTGATCGTTCGCGGACGCCAGGAGGTGGGCGTACGCCACGGACACGCTTTCGAATTGGCGCAATCCATGCGCGCCGGGCGCGGCGGCACGGCCCTTTCGCCTGTCGCCGCTTTGTTGAAGATCCTGAATCCCGAGCGGCGGCTCATCGCCGTGGCCCGGCATGTTCAGGGAAGCGTTTACCATCCGCATCTGGTGCTGGTGTAGCGGAAGAAGGCAGTGGGCAGTCGGCAGTCGGCAGTAGGCAGTTAGGTACGGCTGTCATTCTGATCGAAGCGAAGAATCTGGCCCGGCCGCTTCGCTGCCAACTCGGTTTCAGAGCGAGATTCCTCGTCGCCTGCGGCTCCTCGGAATGACGCCCCAAGACGGTGTTTCATCAACCGGTGTAGGCTAATGTAAGGACTCGAATTGATTCACATCTGGATCATCGCAATCTGCGCAATTCTCTTGGGCGGTGTATTCGGCCTGTATGTCTACGCGTGGAGCATTCCCACCTTGCAATTGTTCACGCCAGCCATTTTGCGCGGCCCTGCCGACGGCAAGCGTATCGCCCTGACCTTCGACGACGGTCCCTGCGTCGGCTACACGGAGCCCATTCTCGAAATACTTCGCGAGCGGGGAGTGAAGGCCACGTTTTTCGTTTGCGGCCGGAACATCGAGCGCAGTCCGGAGCTTCTGCGGCGTATTCACTCTGACGGGCACACCATCGGGAACCACGGTTATTCGCACCCCTTTCCTTTCTTTCACAGGCGCAAGTTCTTTGCGCGCGAGGTCGACCGCACGCAGGAGGCGATCGAGAAAGTGACGGGGAAGCGTGCGAAGTTTTTTCGGCCTCCGTTCGGGGCGCGATGGCTGGGGCTTCGGCCCGTGCTCGAGGCGCGCGGCCTGAGATTGGTGAACTGGTCGGACACGGGCTACGATTGGAAGCTCGACCGGGACGGGATTGTGCGTGAAACCCTCAAGTCCCTGGGCCCTGGCTCCATCGTTCTGCTTCACGACGGCGGCAGGGCCTATGCGCGGGAACGAGTCGACCGTTCGGCGACCGTGCAGGCCTTGCCTGCGATTCTTGACGGCGCCGCGAAAGCCGGTCTCGCTTTTGTCAGCTTGGACGAATTGTTGGCGTAGGGCAGGTACTGACCATGACTGAGAATGTGTGGGTCGGATTAGACGTGGGTGGAACTAAGACAGCGATCGTGATATCCGCGGAGCCGCCCGCAGTTCTGGGGCGAACGGAATTCGCCACGCTTCCGGCGAAGGGAGCGGACCGCGCTCTCGAGCTTGCCAAGGAAGGGATTCGTGAGCTGCTGGCGCAGCGGGGGCTTGATGCAAGCGCTATCCAGCGGATTGGCGTCAGTTGCGGCGGTCCCTTGGACCGAATCGCGGGGATGATCCAGTCACCGCCCAATCTTCCCACCTGGGATAACGTTCCCATCAAGGCAATCATGGAGAAGGAATTCGGGGTGGAGTGCCAGGTGGAGAATGACGCCAACGCCGGAGCGGTCGCGGAGCACCGATTTGGCGCCGGCCAGGGGACGCAAAACATGGTCTTCCTGACCATGGGCACAGGCCTCGGCGCGGGCATCATCACGGACGGCCGCCTTTATCACGGCACGAATGATCTGGCGGGCGAGGTCGGACACATCCGGCTGACGCCGATCGGACCGGTGGGCCATAACAAGGCGGGCTCAGCGGAAGGATGGGCGAGCGGCGGCGGTATGGCCCAGGTGGCGGTCCAAGCCGTCTTGAGGGCCGGCAAGAACAAACAGAAGACAGTCCTCCGTAAAATCCTGCAATCCGGCAAGACATTAACCGCCAAAGACGTTGGCTTGGCGGCCAGAAATGGCGACGCCGTGGCTATCCGGATTCTGGAATCGACAGGCCGGCGGCTGGGCGCGGTGCTTGCCATTCTCGTGGACTTACTGAACCCGGAACGAATCGTGATCGGGGGTCTGGCCATGCGGCTGGGCGATTTGCTGCTCGACCCGGCGCGTTCAGTCATGCAGCGGGAAGCGCTGGCTCCTGCGGTCGCACGCTGCGAGGTGGTGCCCGCGGCGCTCGACGAACGCATCGGCGATGTCGCGGCGCTTTGCGTAGCAGTGGGTTTCTGAGCTTGGTTTCAGATGTAGGGCTGAATTGCTGGACTTCTAAATGGTCGGGATATCCGTTTGCGCGAAGTCGTTGCCTTTGGCGAGCAACGGTTCCCCTGAAGCCTTTGCGAGCGCATACGCGAAACAATCGCCAAAATTGAGAGCTGCCGGGTGGCGACCCTTGCCGTACTTGCGCCATGCCAGGCGGGCAATTTCAACTTGGTCCGCGTCTACGGGAACCACGTCTATCTTCGCTTGACGTAAGAACAGATCGAACTCCCGCCCGGCAGATTCTCCTCGGCGCGCCTCCAGCACAATGCCGGTCTCGAGGCTGTTGGCCGCCGAGATCGAACGCGTTTCAGCCTGGATCATCGCATCCAGAAACCTCCGGCGTTCCGGTTCGCCGAGAAAAATAGCGAGCAAAGCGGATGTGTCGATGATCATCAGTCAGGGAGCCCCCGTTCATCATAGCCTAGAATTTCGTCGAGGGGCCGTGTGTCCAAGGTGGGAAGGGCATCCACACGCCGCAGTAAGTCCTCGAGTCTTGCGGACATGATACGGCCGCGCCGGCGATCAGGCAGGCGCTGCAGGCTTTCTTTGAGAGAGTGCTGAATCGCTAGGGTAATGGATTGGCCTGTTTCCTTCGCGAGTTGCCTCGCCAGGCGTTCAGTCACAGGGTTCTTTATACTCAGGGGCATTGTCTCCGACCCTTCGCCGTTTCTATACAGCAGTATAGAATTATATAATCGGCAACCTGAGATTGCAAACGCTGGCCTGGACCATGCCCGATCTCCAAATCACATCGAGGTGGAAGCGGCCCGGACTGCGGCCTCCGGACCCGTGCCTGAATTCGGCCATTGGATGGCCGAGATCGGCCATGGACCCGCCCGGTTTCTCGTCCATCCGCTGTCAATCGTCCTAACCTGCACAAAATACACGTGATAGATTTCCGAATGAGAGTCCTGATTGGCAACTGACTTGCCCTACAGATTGGCGAGTCGTTCGAAGCGCTCGGTTTAACAGTCGCGAACCATGAAGAGACGACGCCAATTGAAATCCGCTGTTCACTGCCGATGGGCGGCTTGTTTGGTTGGAATTTTAGGAGCCGCAGCTTTTGCTTTTGCCGTTCCTCAGGCGCAGACGAACACCACGCCCGAGGAGGCGAAGCCGACGAACACGACCCACGGAACCCCGAGCGCGCCGAAGCGCGAATTCCCGACCGGGGGCGTGTGGCATCATTTCGGCGAGAAGGGCAATGCCGCAACTTCGCGGGGCAGTCAAACCGGCGGTGCTTACTCGACCGGGGCTGACCGTACCGTGCAGAAGGCGAGTCCCGGGGCAACATGGCAAGGCTCTGGTGCTGGGCGTACAGGCGGATTGGAGAAGCAGATGTGGGCGCTCGTCAACCAGGACCGGCTGAGACCCGAGGCACTCGCTGAAACGGGCGGGCAAGCGCGTCCGCTGAATTGGAACGAGCGTCTGGCCGCGGTGGCGCGAGCGCATTCGCTCAACATGCTCAAGCAGCAGTCCTTCTCGCATAACGACCCCGACGGCACGACGTTCGCGGTGCGCATCAAGAGGGCGGGGATTCCCTGGGAGGCTTCAGGAGAGAACATCGCCATCTACGATACGGTGCAGAGAGCGGAATCCGCCTTCATGAACGAGCCGCGCTTTCAAAGCAATCATCGAGGCAACATCTTGAACGCGAGTTATACCGACGTGGGAATCGGAGTCGTGCAAGGCCCAGACGGCAGTCTTTACATCACGCAAGACTTTATAGCGAGTCCACCCGAGGGCGCCCGAAGCGATGAGTAGGCTACGCAGGCGCGAGGGCAAGCTGAGAAGTGTAACCCCTGGGCCCAAAAGCTCAGAAAAGGAGATTTAAAATGCCGAACCTAAGAATCAAAGAAGCCAGAGTCGTCACGCGATTAATGGCCGCCTTGTTGGGGCTTGTGTTTGCATCGCAACTGTTCAGCAGCACCTTGTTTGCGCAGGCGCCGCTCCCGCAGCCTCCGCCTGATCAAGGGCCGCCGCCGGAACAAGGACCGCCGCCGGAAGCGCCGCCCTCCTTCCCGCCGGAGGAGTTGCAGAGGATCGTGTCTCCCATTGCTCTGTATCCGGACCCTCTGCTGGCGCAGGTTCTCACCGCTGCGACTTTTTCTAACGACATCCCCGCCGCCGCGCAGTGGGCGGACCAGCACCACTACCTGAGCGGAGACGCGCTGGCGCAAGCCATCACCGCCGACCAGCTACCCTGGGATCCAAGCGTGCAGGCGCTGCTACCCTTTCCCTCGGTTCTCGATATGATGGCCTCTGCCATGCAATGGACAGAGGAACTGGGCAACGCCGTCCTGGCGCAGCGGCCGGACGTGATGGATGCGGTGCAGGTGATGCGCCGGCGAGCCTACAACTACGGCTATCTTAGGACCAATCAGGCGGTCGTGGTGGCGCCTGGGCCGTATATCACGATCATGCCCGTGAACCCGGGATTCATTGTGGTTCCCGCGTACAGCCCGGGGATCGTGTTTGCGGCTCCGCGCCTCGGCTTCGTCGTGGGCGCCGCCATCCGCTTTGGCTTTGGCGTAGCCATTGGCCTGGCGTTTCGTCCTTGGGGATGGGGCTTCGGCTGGACCCACTTCGATTGGGGCCATCACGCCATGATCGTCAACAACCATCCGTGGGGCAGGACTTGGGCGAATCGCGCAACCTACGTCCACCCGTATGCCGTTCAGCGCTATGCGCGCTCGGCGCCGCGCCCGGCGGAACACCATGAACTGGAACGCCGCTCGCAGCAGGAACGGTCAGATGCCAAGGCCGGACGGGCGGTCAAGGAAGAACACCGTAACGAGGCCAAGCACGCAGAGAAACACGACGAGCATCACCGGTAAGAACAAATGGCCGGAGCGTCTTGACCCTCTCCCCGTACGAAATATCCGCGCACTCAGCATGCGGGGAGAGGGTGGTCCGCCGCCGGCGCCTTGAGTCGCCGGCATGGGCCGGGCGAGGAGGTCTTCAGCACCGCATCCTACCTTTACATGAAGCGCAGACGGTTCCGTCCTTCCTCCTTCCCAGCATCAGGTGTCCCAATTTGAGTTGTAGCGCTGGCCTTCAGGCCAGCATCTGCCGACCCGTCGCTTCGCTCAGGGCAGTCTCTAAAGGTCGGCGCTGCTTTCGAACTGGGATCCTACACGCCATCATGTGAGTTTGCCTTATCACTCCAACTTCACGTATGCTCTCCGCCAGCTATGGTAGAGCCCCTGAATTGAGCGGAGGTGGAAACTTGAAGAATACACTTTGCATTTTCGCCTGCGCGGTATTCTTGTGGAGCCCGCCCGCTTGGGCAGGCTCCGATGCTGACACCGCGCGCGAACTCCTGGCACTCGAGAAGCAGGCGATGGACGGATGGCTCAAAGGAGATCCCGAACCACAGTTGGCCATCTCCGATCCCGAAATCACTTACATTCATGAGGCGGTGGGGAAGCGCCTGGACGGGCTCGCAGCGGTGAAAGAACTCTACGCCGCGTATCGTGGTGTGCCGTTGTTTGACAGTTATGAGATTCTGAGTCCCAAGGTTCGAGTAAGCGGCGACATGGCCGTACTGACCTACCAACTAGCGCAGCACCGGGGTTCCGCGACGAAATACTGGAATGGAACTCTAGTTTATTGGAAGAAGCCGGAAGGATGGCGGATTATCCACGCCCATTGGTCTGGCGCTGCACAGCCGCAGCCTTGACCGGCAAGGACGCGAACGCGTTCAGGCCGCGGAACTACTCGTGAGACCGCAGCGCGTCGCGCCCCTCGTCCTTGGCGCGGAAGAGGGCGTTATCGGAGGCACGCAGAAGGTCTTTCAGACTTCTGCCGTTGTCGGGAAAGGTGGCGACGCCAAACGACAGAACCATGGGTTCCAGAGGGCGTCCCTGGTATTGAATGTCCGTGCGGGCAACGGCCTTACTTAATTCCTCCGCCCGTTGCGTGGCAAGCGCCGCCGTAGTGTCGGGAAGCACCAGCACAAATTCGTCTCCTCCCAAACGGCAGGCAACATCTTCGCTTCGGATGTGGCTCTTCAGCGTCTCGCACAAATTCTGCAGGGCCAGGTCGCCGGCCTCGTGCCCATAGGTGTCATTGAACTGCTTGAAATTGTCCACGTCGAGCATGATGACTGCCAGGGGCCGGCGGTTTCGAGCCGCGCGGGAAATCTCCCGCTCCAGCGTCTCTTCCATGTAACGGCGATTAAACCAGCCGGTGAGCGGGTCACGAATGGACTGCGCACGCAGGGCCTCGCGCAAGTTCATGTTGGCCACAGCCAATGCCAACTGCTCCGCGATGGAGGTGGCGGGCCAGGGGAGTTCCACGGACTCTGCGGACGTTTCTCCGGCTGAGCCTTGCGGTGCTTGGGCCAGCCGCAGGTGAAGAAGTCCATAGGTTTCACCGTGAGCAATCATGGGGACGCAGAGGTAACAGGCCGGCGGAGGATTCGGCAAGTGGCGGCACAGTAGGCTAGTCTGAGAGTCTTCCACGAAATGCACCCGCCCGGTTCGAAGTCCCCAGCACTGATCGAGAGTCAGGAACTCGGGATCGTCCGGCTGCAATTCTCCCCACCGGCTGACAATCTCCAGATCCTTGGTCTGAGGGGAATAGACGTACAGGGCGCCGGCGGTGGCGGGAATGAGCGTCTGGGTAAATCGGGCGGTGACTGCATAAGCATCCGCGGGAGTCGAGCTAGCCTGCAGGAGGTGGCCCATCTCCGTGAGCAGCCGGAGTTGATGAGTTCGGCGCTCCAGCTTGTCAAGCGACTCGCGCAAAGCCTCATCGGCCTGCTTGCGTTGAGTGATGTCTCTGGAGATGGTGGACATGGCGACGATTTTTCCGGAACGATCCTGAACCGGTGAAATCGTCAGGGAGACGTCAAGGCGCGTGCCGTCCTTTCTAACCCGGACCGTTTCAAAGTCCTGGACGGCGCCCCCTTGCAGCACGCGCTCCGCCAGGCGCTGCCGTTCCTCCTTGCGATCGGGCGGGACTATCAGTGAGATGGACTGGCCTATCGCCTCTTTGACAGTGTATCCATAAGCATGTTCCGCCGCTTTGTTCCAGCTCAAGATGGTTCCGTCCAGACTGGCTCGAATGATGCTGTCGGCTGAAGATTCAATGACCGCGGCCTCGGCGCGAGCCTCCTCTTCGGACCGGGATAAGCGATGCGTAACCCAAGTGATCACAACGCCCACGCCGCAGAATGCCAACATGGGGATGAAGATTGCGGGGTTGGAAGTGTCGAAGAGACGGTCCATCAGGAAGTAATAGGTCAGGGCCATGCTCAACAGCGTAGCGAAAATCCCGGGCCAGAATCCCCCTGAGGCGCTGACGAAGACGGCGAGAATGAAGAGCAGAAACCTGAACTGCTCCCGGATGGGAGGGATGACCAACGTGAGGAGCAAAGCGATAGTGACGCTTAGGACTGCGAGTGCATAGGCTTTGAGGGCTCTCATCTCGCTCCCCCCACTCTATGGCTGCCGGTGAGTGGCTTCAACCCAACCTCACTCCAACTTACTCCAAAAGGGGTGCGGAATCAACGTAGTGTGCCAAAAGGCCACCATCCGTCGATAAGATGCGGCGACCCGACCGGAGATCAGATCGGCGCCGATGGATTTCCCGAGTTTGTCTAGCCGACTACTTGAAAGCTCGAATTCTACACGTGAGGCGCGTATTTCGGCACTCAATTGCGGCTCATTTGGGGTTCGTTTTAGCTTCGTTTTGCACACGCCTT
>Ga0181518_10003593_pt1 | contig 14250 bp, 12 predicted proteins | sample PEATcosm2014_Bin_28_FD_119751 | JGI IMG/M metagenome (GOLD analysis project Ga0181518, IMG submission 119751) | Peatland microbial communities from MTU Mesocosm Facility, Houghton, MI, USA - PEATcosm2014_Bin01_60_metaG | ecosystem: Environmental > Terrestrial > Soil > Wetlands > Peat | place... | reverse complement strand
GGGTGCGGCTCAAGGCACTTACCCCTACGTCAACAACTTCTGGGGGACCATCGCCGGCTGGTACGTTGACACAAACGGGGTTAATCACGGCTTCCTGCGCCAGTAGTGAATGCGACCAATCTGGTGGTCAAGCCGATCTGGGTTGGAAGGCGCGGGCAAGTAGGACGAGTCGAGAAAGACATTTAGCCATCGGACTAAGCTGCCGAAAGAAGGAGAATTCACCATGAAATCTAGAATCAGCACTTTAGGTGCGTTGACACTCCGTCAGCACCTCAACAGATTTGCAATCGCCACAATCGTAGTCGGAGTTGGCTTGTTAGCCTTGGCACTGCCGGCCGAGGCCCAAATCGTCTACACACCGACCAACATCACAATTGGACTTAACAGTAGTTACAATCTTGACGTCAACAACGACGGAGTCACGGATTTCACCATCACGACCGAAGACTTCGGTTACCTACAACCCCCCTGGCTCCTGCTAAACGGTTCCGTGTCCGAGACGGCAGCCTCCGAGAACGGCGCTCTGATCGGCCCACTGTCTGAAGGGGACGAGATTGGCCCCGACCAAGTCTTCAGCGGTGGGACGGCAGACTTGGAGAGCTTTAGTAGAAAATGTTCAAAACAAAAGGGTGGAGGGTGCTGGTACAAGCATTCCGGACCTTGGGCTGTAGATCTTAAGGGAAAGCGTTACCTCGGACTGAGCTTTCAGCGTAACGGAGAGACCTACTATGGCTGGGTGCAGTTGACTCTTCTGATCCCGCCTGCGCCGTGGGAGGGCAGTGTGGAAGGCGTGAAGCTGTCCGGCTACGCATACGAAAGCACGCCCGGCGTGCCAATCAACGCTGGCCAGACACAATGAGCACGCAGCATCCGAAAAAACAGCTAGCCTCAACCGATGGGTCACTGGCGGACCGGTGGCCCCGTCCAAGCTCCGCTAGGGCGGGCCCATTGATCTGTTACATCATGGACCATCTACGATCGAATTCCTTTGACTTAAGGCCAACCGCACGCGACCATAATTATCAGAGATCTGATTGGGGCAGTGGAGAGGTACAGCCGTCATCAAGGCGGTCCTCGAATCTGCCCCAAAGTCATTTTTAAAACAATTTGGGAGCTAAGTCCTTATTCCGGAATACTTTAATATAAGTCATTTAGAATCAAAGACCGAGTCAGAAAACCTCCGCTAACCCCATGATTTCAAAAGACCGGGGGGGGGTGGTAGTAAACAGGGGTTAATACCTCAAGAGTAAACAGCGGGCGGGGGCGCCCGCGCCACACTCGCTCGCGGATCCTGCGCTGCGGGCGGCAGTGGGGTAGGGGTCCTTCGACTCCGCATGGACTTCACTTCGTGAAGTCCATGCTGCGCTCAGGATGACAGGGCAACGGGTGGGCGAGGGCGCGTGGAGTTTGACTCCGTGGATTGAGACGGTTGTATCATTGTGAGACGGACTTCTATCGTAACCCGAAAAACTGAGGCGCTCCAGCTCGGTGCTGCGGCGTTAACTGCTTGTTTTTGTTTTACTTACTCTAAAGGTCATAGCCTGCCGCTATTTGGTCGCGCTCTTGCACTGTGGAATACTGATCAGGCAGAACTAGTCTCCTCGCCGCTCTTCGCCAGCCGAAGAATCGAAGCGACTCGACAGCTCAAAGTACCGGAGGCGGAGTTTTATCTTGGCCAACTTTGTTAGTGGCAATGGCAGTGCAGCGGCAACGGCGCGCGCGCTTGAACCAGACATCCTAAGCCGCTTGGCGCGCTTCTTTCCCGAAGCAACAGCGGTGCGGATTCCCATCAAACTCAGCCGCAGCAGCGGTCATGCCAACGATCAGGGTAACGGAAACGGCCATGGCGCGGCTTCCGAAAACGGGCGAGTTCTGCTGCAAGACACGGTGATCGAGTTCGGCACGGCGTGCGAAGTTTTGTTTGTCGTCAGCCGCCCTCTGGAATTCGGCGATTGCGTGGTGATCGAAAGCCACGACGGTTCGCTGTGCGCCGAGGCCTCGGTGGTGGCGCTGCAATATCACACGGAGCGGACCGCGGTTGCCGCCCGCTTCCTCAAACCTGTTCCCAATTGGATCGTGAAATCATGACTGCATCTACCCAACCTGTACCGGCTTCCAGCGAAGATCAGGGAGCCACGCTTTCGGCCCTGCAACCGATTTACGGCGCCCTGGTGCGCGAGTTTGTGATTGAGGGATCGGAGAGCCCCGCCGATGAGGCGTTCTCGGCTTCGTCGCAGTCGGCGGAGTCGGCCAATGCCTGGTTCGAGCAGGTCGATACCCACCTCCAGGTCCACCAGTTGCGGCAGTTTTTGCAGACCTCGCCGCTGGCCAGCGAGGCCGTGCTGCGCCATCTTCTTCTGCATCACTTGCGCAAGACGGCGAAGTCGACCACCGACCGCGACAAAACCGATTTCCTGCTGGTGCAGTACTTTTCGCTGTGCGCGCCCTCGGGGATGGAAGACTCCGACGTGGACCTCGATTACGTCGCGCAGGTACTCGAGCCCGTGCTCGGACCGCTCGAGCCCAAGCTTCCGGCATGGTTGGGTCCCCTCGAGACCATCTTGCAGTCGGTGGTCCGCTGCCGCCGCCTGGGTGAACTGCTGCAAAGCGGAGTGCTCGAGCAAGGGCGCAAGCTCAAGACGCAGAGCGCCGCCCGCTACTTCGAACCCTCGGCCATGGCGGCGTTTGCGCGTTTCAGCTTCATGCTGCGGCGGGTATTCTTCCGTCTCATGCATGACGATCTCAACGCCATCCAGGACGGCTTGCGCCAACTGGAGCGCCGCGGCGTCGCCACCGTCGATTGCCGCCGGGCCCAGTTTTCCGCCGAAGAGCCGATTGCCCGTTTGCGCATGATCTGCCAGTCCTGGAAAGTGATGTTCCATGCGGAATACTCGGCGGGTCAGCCGCTGCGAATGCTGGTCGATCTTCGGGCAGCGGTCGACGATGCTCTGAAGGGCGGAGCAAGCAAAAGCACGGCCGCAACCCGTACCGCCGCCGCGTCCAGCAAACATGGCAGCGGAAAACAGAAGTAGTTTCGAGTCGAGAAGCGGCCATGACCATGGCAATAACAACTACGAGCGAGCGAGCGGTGGTCCTGATCCTGGCCAGCGACCCGGAGTTCGCGCGCGAGATTGCCGCGCATTGGCCCGAGGGTCCCGAGCCGCATTCCGCCGCGCCGGAATTCATCGTGCTCGATCGAGCTTTCTCTCGGCAAGTCAAGGCCGGCAACTACGACCTCGCCATCGCCGACGCATCTTCCGCGGGAGAAGGGAAGAACAAGAGCCGGAATCAAGACCGGCGCCAAACCCTGAGCCACTCTCTGAAGAAAGGGCTGCAGCAGTCGCTTGCCGCGGCCGGCAAGCCCTCCATTGTCATTCACTCCAGCCCGTCGGGCGGTTTCTGCAACCTGCACGGGAACATCATCGCCCTGCGCCGGGCGCCCGGAATCTGGGCGGCAATGGCGGGTCTTATCGGACGGGAAATCCTCTGCCGCCAGCAGGCCGAAGCCCGCGCCCGCGAAGCCGAGGCTGCCTTCATCGCCGCTCAAGCTGAGGCCACTCTCGGACGCTACATGGTCGAGATGCGCGCCAACGTCAACAACGCGCTCACCACCGTGCTGGGCAACGCCGAACTTCTCGTGCACGAGCCGGGACTGCCCGCTTCCGTGCGCGTCCAAGCCGACACCATCCGCAACATGGCGCTGCGGCTGCACGAAATCTTTCAGCGATTCTCGTCTATTGAAAAGGAACTTACTCTCACCGTGGCGGCGAGCGAGTCTCACAGAAACGCCGTCCAGGCCGCCGCCGGGCGGTGATACGGTTTGCTGAAACCGTCATAAGTTGTCTCAGCAGGGGACAGCCGAGGGCGGCTGTCGCTACGCGAACAAGAACTCTTTCGTTCGCAACTCCTTGATGACATCCCGCAGCTTGGCTGCTTTTTCGAATTCGAAGCGCTTGGCGGCTTCGCGCATATCGCTTTCCAACTTTCCTATGTAGGCGTCCAACTCTGCCTGCGACTTGAATTCCGGAATGCCTTCGGCTTCGGGGCCGGTCAAGTCTGTGTAGTCGGCGGCTACGATTGCGACCAGGGTCATGTCGAGCGGGCGGATGATGGATTCGGGAGTGATTCCGTTTTCTTCGTTGTAAGCCTGCTGGATGGCGCGGCGGCGGTTGGTTTCGTCGAGCGCTTTTTTCATCGAGTCGGTCATGCGGTCGGCATAGAGAATCGCGCGGCCATTGAGGTTGCGCGCGCAGCGTCCGATGGTCTGGATCAGCGAGCCGGCGGAGCGCAGGAAGCCTTCTTTGTCGGCGTCGAGAATCGCGACCAGCGATACTTCCGGCAGGTCGAGGCCTTCGCGCAGAAGATTAATGCCGATCAATACATCGAATTCGCCCTTGCGCAGGTCGCGCAGGATCTTCACCCGCTCCAGGGTTTCGATTTCGGAGTGCATGTAACGGCACTTCACTCCGACCTCGCTGTAATACTCGGCCAGATCTTCGGACATGCGCTTGGTTAGTGTGGTCACCAGCACACGCTCGTTAAGGGCGACGCGGTCGCGGATCATGTGCAGTAAATCGTCGATCTGTCCTTTGACCGGACGTATCTCAACCGGCGGGTCGATCAGGCCGGTCGGGCGGATGATTTGTTCAACAACCACGCCAGCCGACTTCGTAAGTTCGTAAGGGCCGGGTGTGGCGGAGACATAGACGATCTGATTGGTGCGATGCTCGAACTCTTCGAAGGTAAGCGGACGGTTGTCGAGCGCCGAGGGCATGCGGAATCCGTATTCGACCAGCGTTTGTTTCCGCGAGCGATCGCCGTGATACATGCCGTGGAGTTGCGGCACGGTCTGGTGCGACTCGTCGATGAACATGAGAAAGTCGCGGGGAAAATAGTCGAGCAGCGTGGGCGGAGGCTCGCCGGGAAGTCGTCCGGTGAAATGGCGCGAGTAGTTTTCAATGCCGTGGCAGTAGCCCATGGCCTTGATCATTTCGAGGTCGTACATCACGCGCTGATGGATGCGTTGTGCTTCGACCTGACGCCCCTGCTTTTCCAGTTCCGGCTCCCACCACGCCAGTTCGGTTTTGATGGAGGCAACGGCCGAGGCGCGCGTCTCTTCCTTCATCACATAGTGGGTCTTGGGATAAATCGGCAGACGCATGTAACGCTGCTTGACCGTCCCAAAGAAAGGATCGATCTGGGAAAGCGATTCGATTTCATCGCCAAACATTTCCACGCGGTAGGCGTTGTCATCGTAAGTGGGATAGATTTCGATGACATCGCCGCGCACGCGGAAGGTGCCGCGGCGGAAATCTCCCTCCGTGCGTTCGTAGAGAATCTCCACCAGCTTGCGGGTGATATCGGCGCGCTTGATCTTCTGTCCCTTTTCCAGGAACAGCAACATGCCGTAGTAGGCTTCGGGCGAGCCGAGTCCGTAAATGCAACTGACCGAAGCCACGATCAAACAATCGCGCCGCTCAAAAAGCGAGCGCGTGGCCGAGAGCCGCAATTTGTCGAGTTCGTCGTTGACGGTCGCTTCCTTTTCAATATAAAGGTCCGCCGCCGGGACGTAGGCCTCGGGCTGATAGTAGTCGTAGTAGGAGACGAAGTATTCGACGGCGTTGTGGGGGAAGAAGCTCTTGAACTCGTGGTAGAGCTGGGCGGCCAGGGTCTTGTTGTGGGCCATGACCAGGGTGGGGCGGTTAGCGGCCTCGATCACTTTGGCAGCGGTGTAGGTCTTGCCCGATCCAGTAACGCCGAGCAGCACTTGGTGCTGCTCGCGATCGAAGACGCCGCGGGTGAGAGATTCGATGGCTTGCGCCTGGTCGCCTTGAGGTTTGTAGCTGCTGACGAGCTTGAAGTCCACAACACATTATAGTGGGAGGGAAGGGCGACCAATGTTGGCGGGGCAAATGACCCACTTTGGACGCAGTCTATGTAAATGCTGCTTTGGTGGGTGAGGATACCGGAAGTTTGTACTAAGTGATTCACCCTAGAGCTGAGCAGAATAGCTCAGCATCGCTGCCAGAAACCTGCCTGCAATTCTTTCGTAACCGCGATTATTCAAGGAAAAAACGCAAAACAGGAGATTTTACATATGGTAGTCAGGCGTGAGCTGGTTTTGGCCGTGTGAGTGCAAGTTGTGGGCCGACGACCCGAAAACAGGTGCGTTCTGGAACCGGTTAGCCGCATACGACGATCAGGGCGCGCCGGTCAGGTGCAAGTGCTTATGGAATTATACATGGAAGAATATTTCAGCCAACTAGGGCCCCGTGAACGGCAGATCGTTGATCTGCTGTTACAGGGATGCGACAACTCGGAGATCGCCCGCGACCTCCACATTGCCGAGCGAACGGTCAAAGCGCATCTCAATCACATGTTTGTGCGATTTGGAATCAAGGGTGGCATCAAGCGGGTCAAGCTTGCGACTTTATTTTATAGGAGGCAATTATGGATGGAGAGACAGGAGATTCTGGTGGACCCAGCAAACGCGAACAGCTCATCATTAAGGGCGTAGCCGAGGGCTGCAAGAACCGGGAGATTGCCGATTCTCTCGGGACCACAGAGCACGTGGTGAAAAATTATTTGCGATCGATCTACGACAAGCTGGGATTATGGAACCGCGTTGAGTTGGCGCTGTGGTATGAAGCGAGGCGGCACGAACAGGTTTATCACGCCTGAGTGTTGGCGGAGCAATTGGCGAACTGCCCCCTTTTTCGTCAAGACGGAGCGGTGCGAAGGACCGATGAAGCTTCTTCGCACCGCTCCCGATGATCAAGACACATTGACAGCGCCGAGGAAAAACATCCACGTCATGGTTTGTACCTTCCCCCGGCGTTTCCAACGGGTTACGGCTAGTTCGTGATGACGATCCTACCTCCGCCGTGACCAGCAACTAAGTGGTGCATGGATTTGCCGGCCGTGTAGGTGTACGTCCCAGCGGGCGCGATGCTCTGATGGACGATATTGCCCGACACTCCGCCCACCGTGGTAAGAGGAGGGTTGAACGGATTAGTAACTACTCCCCAGCCGATGGAGTAGGAATTGCTGTCGGTGTTGACCATTTGCAACGTGCCGCCAATCGGGATCATCACTTCACCGGGATCGCATAGCACCTCGCTATTGACGTAGCTGACCTGAACATAGAGCGGGCCATTGCCCACCTGGATGGCGAAGGGGCCGTAGCTTGCTCCTCCCACCACGTTCACCATGTAGTTGGTGCTGCCGTTGGCGCACAGAGGCGCCTGCGTGTTGTTGCCTCCCGGGGCGATGTTGGGAGTGTTGCTGAACAACAATTGGGCGGGCGGCGGCGGTGGGTTGGGAGGGTTGGGGTTGAACGTGATGTTGATGGTGAATCCGGTATTGTTGACGAACTCGATTTCCGTCCCGGGTGCGACTACGACCGCTTGCGGCGACGGAGTGAAGTTGGCGCCGATGGTGATGATCTCAACCAAGTTCATTCGTAAGTGGCGTGCTGCGGACATGGCTGGCTCCTTTGCTCAATTGAATTTAGAAACGTGGCCCGTAAATGATTTCCAAGGCATGAGGGCTGGCCGTCGCGGCTGAAGCCGCTCCGCTTCAAAACAACCTCAAGATTCGAGCACCGCAAAAGCAGGCAAATCAAAACCCGAGCCCACGCGAGCGCTCGATTATCTGTCGAGACGCGGCAGGCCCAATCTCTCCGGGCGACACCCTGATGCGTTCGCTTGAGTTTTTCCGCGGCTGGTGAAGCCGCGCCTTCCCCACGAAACTACCCTAGAAACATCTATGGAAGCATTAAACCACATCTTGTGTCGCAAGCGCGATGATTGTTGTTGCGGATGAGCACTGGCTTGCATAGTTTGCTATGCGGGCGGGAGCGCCAGTCTTTCCATCGTGGGAAGCATTGGGCGCCGCGGTAGTTATTAGCTATTTTCCGGCAGGCCGAAAGTTAGGGTCCGAGAGTAGGCCAGCAAGGTCAGGAATGATCTTCAGGTCCGCGAGAGTATTGCCTTTCTGGATGCTCTTTTCTATGTACTGGAGCGCCTGAGCGCGATCTCCCATATCTTCGTACGCTTCGCCAGCGGCTTCCAGAACGGTGGGATCGTCGGGCGAAAGAGCGAGCGCCGATTGGATCCTGGAAATGGCCTTTTCGCGAACCTTCTTCTTGGCGTAGAGCAGACCGAGGTTGGATTGCACGACAGCGTCGCGCGGGGTTTGCCGAACCGCCTGTTCCAGCAACGCGATTTCATGATCGCGCGCCTCCCCCTCCTTCTTTTTGTCGTTGAGACCTTCGTAGGCGAATGCCAGATTGCCCCAGACAAGATATTGCTTGTCGTTCATATGCACGGCTTTTTCCTCGGCTTCGGCGGCCTCGGCAAACTTGCGTTCCTGGATGTAGAGATAACCGAGGCTGGCGTAGGCTTGATAAGTGGGTTCCAGGGCGATCGATTTTAGATAGTTCTGCTCGGCCTCGGGATAGTGCTGTTCCCCCATGTCGCTATAGACCCCGGCTAAGTTGGAGTAGAGCGCCGCGTTGTCTGGGGTGAGCACCATGGCGTGACGATACTGCGCGATGGCTTCGTCGTAGCGCTGGTGGTCGTCCAAGAAACTTGCGAGTTGATTGTAGCCGTTCCAGGAATCGGGACGAAGCGCAACTGCCTGTCGGTAAGCAGCCTCGGCGTCGGCGGCGCGTCCCGCGCTTTCGTAGGATTTGGCCAGGCCCAGGACCGCGTCGGCGCTGTGCGGATCGAGTTGCAGGGCGCGCTGGTACTCCTGCAAGGCGAGATCGTATTGCCCCGTATCCTGGTGGATGCGTCCCAGGGTGACGTAGACCACGGGCAAGTTGTTGTCCAATTGCTGTGCTTTCTGGCAATTGGCCAGCGCTTCTTCGATCCATTTTGTGTTTTTGTCGAGTTTGTATTTCGTCCGGTAGGCTTCGCCGAGCTGGGCAAATCCCAGGGCAAAGCGGGGATCGGCCTTCACCGCGCCATCGAGCGCCGCGATGGCCAGGTCAAGATTGCCCTGCTTGTCGTAGCGCTGAATGTAGCCGAGCGCTTTCAGGTACGACTCGTAGGCGGCGGCATTGACGACGCCGCCCATGGCGCGCAGCATGTCGGGCGTCACCTCGATGCGCATCAGCTTGGCGAGGTGCGACACGGCCTCGTCTTCGAGGGTGGAAAAATCTCCGGCGCGATCTTCGAGCGTTGCCGACCCGATCTGGCGCAGGGTTTTGGTGTTGACCAGATTCACGGTCAGGTGGATGGTCTGGCCGTCGCGCTCGATGCTTCCTTCCACCGCCATCGTCGCTCCGAGTTCACGCAGCGCCGCAGCGGGATCGGTAACCTTGCGGCGGCGCACTTCGCTGGTGGGCACGACCCAGAGCGAATGCTTGCCCACCTCGAGGTTGGTGAGGCGGCTGGCGAGGCTGTCCATGAGTCCGGCGGAAACGGCTTCGTTGGCTGGATCGTTGCCGACGTTTTCAAAGGGCAGCACGGCGACGTGGTCTTCCGTATTGCCGAACCACGCCGTTAAGCGGTCGCGCACCGGCGGCAGAAATGAGAGCATGGCGAGCAGCACCACGGCCACGCCGGCCGCGGCCAGCCAGCGATGCCACTTGGGCGCCGGAGCAACGGCCGCACCCCACACGGGACGAGTGGCTTGTTCAATCTGTTTGCGTAATTCCGAGGTAAGCCCGGTCGCGGTTGAATGCGAACTTTTACTGGCGCTGGCCGCCGTCGCGGCCGTCGCTGGGTCGAGCCGGCTGCGGACGTCCTTGAGGTCGGTGACCATCTCGCGGCAGCTCTGGTAACGTGTGGCCGGCTCTTTTGACAGCGCGCGATAAATCACGCGCAGCAGATCGAGCGGGATGTCGTTCGCGTCTATTTGCAGGGGCGGCTCATTGAGGATGGCGAAAATTGTGGCCGCAGCCGAGTCGCGCAGGAACGGATCTTTACCGGTGACCATCTCCGCCAGCACGATGCCCAGCGACCAAATATCGGTGCGCTGGTCGAGCAGCCTGCCCAGGGTTTGTTCCGGCGACATGTAGCCGATGGTCCCGCTGGCCGTGAGGCTTTGCGTGCTGCCGGTCGAAGACGCCAGGCGGGCCAGGCCAAAATCCACGATCTTCGCCATGCCACTTTGCGTGAGGATGACGTTGGAAGGCTTGATGTCGCGATGCACCACCGTGCCCGCATGGGCAGCGGCCAGGCCCTCCCCGATTTGGATGGCGATGTTGACCGCCTCGGCCAGGGGAAGCGGACCGCGGTGAATTTTTTGCGCCAGCGTTTCGCCGGCGTAATAGGCCATGACGATGAACGCGCGGCCGTCGCCGGTTTCTTCGAGTCCGTGGATGACGCCGATGTTGGGATGGTCGAGCGCGGAGGCGGTGCGGGCTTCTCGCAGAAACCGTTCTTTGTCTTCGCTGCTCGCAACCAGATGCTGGGGAAGGAACTTCAGGGCGACCGTGCGCTCCAGTTTCACATCGAGCGCGCGATAGACAACGCCCATGCCCCCGGCTCCGGCCAGGCCGAGGATCTTGTAATTGCCGACGACAGCTCCTACAGACAAAGCGGCAGATGAATCAGACAACGAGCGTTCCCCCCTCGGGGATCAACCCCAATCCCACGCCACGATGATACGCTGCCCCATTTTCTATCGGCAAGAAAATGGGTGACATGGAGTCAGATGCGGCTGTGGATCGACCCGGCGCTTCAGTTTGCGGAGAGAGGAACGTAGGAGGCAGTTTGCCATTCGACTATTAGCTGGCAGCACGACCTCCCTTGGATCACGAACCAATTTTCCCATAGCTATTCTGACGGGAGAATAACAAGACAAAACCCGCCTCTTTGCCGGTAAATGCGATGTAGATGTAAAACTGGTCGTTACGGATCGTGTATTTCTGCAGGACGTCGACCTTCTCGCCCGAGAAGAATCGAGTCAGGTAGTCGCAATCCAAATTCTCCGTGCACTCGAAATAGGTCGGAGCATAGACACCTTTTTGCTCGTCCCAGCCACTGTTCTCAAGTTTGTAAAACGCCAGCTTATCCGCGAACTTGCCAGAGTAGATCATGGTCAGTTCGGGCAAGTCGCTGCGCTGATGCGATAGAAAATCTCGAATTTCAATAATTCGTTTGTAGTCTTGGGGTCTACCCGATGCCAATAATCGGCTGGTTTCCTCCAAAATGCTGTTGTTGGATTTGAGCACCTCGTCAGCTTGCGAGCGAACAACCCCCAAGTATCGTTCTTTGGACAAATAGGTGCCGGCGAAAATGAGGCATACCAACGCCGTCGCAACTACAAAAAACGTCACAGTCCATTTTTTCAACACACCACGGTTTGGTTCGATCTTGAGTTCGCTGATCTTGGCGTCGGCAATCAAGCTAATGTTCGTCGCTACATTCACAAGGACCAGAACCGCCGCGACGCCGATCAGTCCAACAAAAACAGCAGTCAGAAACGACGCCGTGGTTTCTCTGAAAGGATCGATTTGCAGGCCCACGCATAACACCAACACTAAGACGCCCAGCAAGAAAAGTGAAGTCACCAGCGTGAGTAGAGATAACGTTGTCTTGGCGATCTGGGCCTTGGTTTCCAGTTGCATGCGCGAAACTCCTCCTGGTTAGTAATCGGGCACCATTGTAGCGCGCGAGGTGAAGGCGTCGCAGCAACAAGCTCAAAGCTCGCAGCTTGCAGCGCTCCTACACCCACTCGACTTTCGGCGTTTGCGGGATGATTCCTGCGGTGTGGCCCATGTCGAGCAAGCGCTTCACGGCTTCGCGGCCGTCGTCGCCGTAATCCAATGTGCGCTCGTTGACGTACATGCCGACAAATTTATCGGCGAGTTGGGTATCGAGATCGCGGGCGAATTGCATGGCGTAGGCGAGCGCCTCTTCGCGATGATCGATGGCGTACTGGATGCTTTCGCGCAGCGCGCGCGTTACTTTCTTCATCGTCTCCTTGCCCAGCGAGCGCCGGATGGCGTTGCCGCCGAGAGGCAGCGGCAGTCCGGTGACTTTCTGCCACCACTTGCCGAGATCGACGACGCGGTGGAGTCCGGACTTGTCGTAAGTAAGCTGGCCCTCGTGGATGATGAGTCCGGCTTCGTGTTTGCCTTCGAGAATCTGCGGGATGATTTGATCGAAGGGGACAACTTCCACGGCAACGCCGGGCGCGAACAGTTCAAGCGCCAAGTAGGCGGTGGTGAGTTTGCCGGGAATCGCGATTTTCTTTTGCTTGATTTCGTCTTCGGAGAACGCCCGGGTGGAAACGAGCATGGGCCCGTATCCGTCGCCCACGCTGCCGCCGCACGACATCAGCGCGTAGGTTTCCTGAATGGAGGGAAAAGCGTGGAACGAAATCGCAGTCACGTCGTAAACGCCTTCCTGGGCTTGGCGGTTCAGGGTCTCGATATCGCCAAGGGTGTGGGTGAACTTCAGGCCGGGCACGCGGACCTTGTTGGTGGCCAGGCCGTAAAACATGAAGGCGTCGTCGGAATCGGGGCTATGCGCCACGGTAATTTCCCGCACCGGAGAAGATGCTGTACTCATAAAATTCTGTAATCCTCTCTCTCAGGGTAGAACGCGTGGCCCAAAGGGGCTAAGGCCCCGATCTTTAGTGTTTCCAAATTACCGGATCAAATTCTTTGCGGCGAATCAGGGTTCAGGCGGCGGCGAATGGCCGGGGCCGTCGAGTTCCGCGCCATTGTGCTCCATGCGGTGGGCCGCGGAGTGTTTCAACTGGCGCCGCACCCGCACAAAGATCGCCAGCGCAACCGACACCACCACCGCCGCGCTGATCCCCAGTAAGAGGTACAACAAAAGCATCCACACGACGCATTTAGAATAGCAGATGGGCGGCGGCGCGAATCACAGAACTGGAAAAGTGGCCGACCTAAGGTCAGCTCTTTTGTGATGTCTTTGCCATGGCTTTGCGACGATTCTCAACATTCTTCGAGACGCGCTCCAGGCGATTGCGGGCCAGCTTCGACCGCGTGGCAACCTTCTCAATATTCGCGTACGCCTCGGGATTGTTCATCTTCTCCCGCAGTTCCTTCAGGAAGGGATGAATCTTGGCGAAGATGAAAAACAGTTCACCGCTGCTGGCGAGGAACAGGTCTTCGGAGAGGGCGCCGTGCAATACCAGCGATGCGGCCATATCCCAATAGCTACCTACCTGACGAAGCCAGGCGTTTTCCTGGCTGCCGAACGAATTCACAACCTTCAGAACATCGTCGGCGCTCTGCGGCCAGAATTCCGCGCCAAACCAGTTTCTTGCCTTGCGCATCTCCGCTTCGCGGCGGAGCTCGTAGAGTTTCAAAATCAGGTTTGCATCGTGCGCGGTCGCTTGCTTTGGCATAGTTTCACCTCGAGTTGAAGTTGCTGAAACTTCGTAGTTGGTCCGCTATCGTTATCAGACTTTTGAAGCCTCTGCGGTTGCAGTTTCCACTGCGCGCTCGTAATCGCATGTTTTATTCGGACACGCGATTACCGATCCTTCCTTGCGCAATCGTTCCACCAGATACTCATTGCCGCACTTCGGGCACTTCTCGGCGACGGGCTTGGCCGCGGAAGTGAACTTGCATTTCGGATAATTTCCGCAGCCGTAAAATGTGTTGCCCTTGCGCGCGCGTTTCTCGACGAGCTCGCCTTCTTTGCATTCCGGGCACTTCACGCCGATGAAATTCTGCTTCACAAATTTGCAGTCGGGATATCCGCTGCACGAAGTGAACTCGCCGTAGCGGCCGTGGCGCAGGATCAGGTTGCGTTTGCACAGCGGGCAGGTTTCATCGAGCGGGATGTCGGGCACTTTCTTGCCCTGATCGAGCCGCCGCGTCGTCTTGCAATCGGGATAGCCGGTGCAGGCCATGAACTGGCCGAAGCGTCCGCGCTTCAGTACCATGACGCGGCCGCAATTTTCGCAGTATTCCTCTTGCGCCGTCTCTTGGATGTCGGCCGAGTCGAGGTCGGGCAGGTTGATGGGATTCTCTTTGGTGAACTTGCAGGTATCGGGATTTTCCTTGTCGTAAGTGCTGCACGCGTAAAACGAACCGTGCTTGCCCCACTTGATGACCAGCGGCGCGCCGCAGAGTTCGCACTTTTCGTCCGTCGGCTTCTCCATACGCTTGATGTTTTCCATGTGCTTCTCGGCGTAGCGGAGGTCCTTGGAAAATTTCTGGTAAAACTCGGTGAGCGCGTCGTTGCCCGTCTGCTTGCCTTCTTCAATTTCGTCGAGCTCTTCTTCCAGGCGCGCGGTGTATTGGAAGTCGAAAAT
>Ga0181518_10003592_pt1 | contig 14258 bp, 9 predicted proteins | sample PEATcosm2014_Bin_28_FD_119751 | JGI IMG/M metagenome (GOLD analysis project Ga0181518, IMG submission 119751) | Peatland microbial communities from MTU Mesocosm Facility, Houghton, MI, USA - PEATcosm2014_Bin01_60_metaG | ecosystem: Environmental > Terrestrial > Soil > Wetlands > Peat | place... | reverse complement strand
GAAGGCGGCCCGGACGCTGATGAGTTTTCAAAATGCCGACGGCGGATTTGGCGAATCGACGCTGTCCTATCTTCATGACGGGCATCGGGGCCGAGGGGCCAGCACCCCGACCCAAACTGCGTGGGTGCTGGAGTTTCTCTGCCAGATGGGCTTGCAACATACCGAGACTGTCCCCAAGGTCGTCAATTACCTCCACGAAACCCGGGACGAGTCGGATTCCTGGCGGGATGGCTCTGTAGTCGGGACGGGACATCCTGGGATTTTGTACATGGAATACCCGGCATATCCTAAGACCTTTCCAGTGATGGCTTTGGCAAATTATCTAAAACCTCAGGCAATGAATTTGGCAATGAGGTAGGCGACACCCGCCGCCAAGCTGCCGACCAGTGCAGTCTGCAATGCTCCCTTCAGCTTCGGAACGCCAGTGAAGTGGCCCTTCACAAAGCCAAGGAGAAGTGTTGTTCGATGTGTTGCACAGATCGTTAATCAATGGCTGATGAGATCCAGCACACCGGTCCGCAAGGCGAACCACAGAAATTGCTGAAACTCTTCGTCCGGTTGTCTCGTGTAGTTTACTTCTCCCTCCTTCATCGCTCCCGATGCGTCCGGAGCGTTGGCATTCCGGATTTTCACTATGTTCTCAAAAAACGAGGCGGCGCGATTGACCAATCCCTTTTCGCTGCCGGTTTGTTTGTTGAGCACAGCGATCTCCAAATCCTTGTAGATCGCGCGCACACGGCCACGAGCCTGGCCGCCGGTCACATCGATTTCGAAGGCAGCATCTTGCGCGCTGCCGGACTTAATCCGGGTGCGTTCTGCAATCTCAAGGAACGCATTAAGGCGAGTCAGATCCATCGCGCTGAGCGAACCGGAATAGTGGAGCGAGAAGTTCGATGAGGTGATCGGAATCGACATCAGCACCTTCATCGTTCCGGCGTTCATGAGATCGCCTTGCCCCCGGACTTGGATGGCGGCAGTCGCTTCGCCCCGGTTCGCGATGCCCGCAGCGGATATATTCACCGCCGCGACCGTCAACACGCCGGGATCGGCTCCAGCGACCACCCGCTCGCGGTATGTCAGGTGCCCGTTGGTGATGCTCAGACTATCCACCTGCAACGGTTGCCGGATTGCCGCGAGCGCCTCATGTACCATGAGCGGACTCTTCGCGAACGGATCCACCGGCTTGTCACGATTGACCAACGCATCGAAGGAGGCTTGGGAAAAGCGAACTGACTTGGCCCGGTACGACTTTCCCTGGAGCAGTTCAGCATACGCCAGCCCCAACACTCTGCACTCCGGCACGACCAGATGAAACCGCGTCGTTCGATAAGCGCGAGCTGCAAAGAATGCTTCGTCTCCGACCAACGTCCGAAGCTCGGTCCCTTCAGCGATCAGATCTGAATCCAGCACCGACGCCCGCAGCCGCGCACAACGGATTCCGTAGTGTGACTGGGGGAATTCCACATCGAGATTCGTCGTATCGAGACTGGCCTTGGCAAGGACATCAGCTAGATCAGCCGTGCCCCGAAGCAGCCGCGCCCAGCGAGCGCCCGTCAGCGAAATCCGCCCAGCCTTCAACGTCATGTTGGTGGCGCTCAGCGTGACAGACTTAGCGACCAGGCGATCAGCGCCAACCGAGTAGTCCAGTTCGCCGATGCGCAACGCACACCCTGGATGCGCTTTGGCAAACGCTCGCTCTATCTTCTGTTTGCCATAGCCGTTGAGGAGCATACCACCAAACATAAGGATGAGTATCGCGATGGCAAGGAGGAGCGCACCAACGGAAGCAGCTACGTAGACTGACAGCCTCCGCAGCGACTGCCTTCTGCTCTTCTTCACCGTCGTACCTCCGCCAAACATCGTGCCGACAGCAATCGGGAGAATTTCACATTCGTCATTACTACTGCCTCCGATCGCCAGTATCCCGCGCGGGCGCTGGGCCTTGACTCGCTTGCCCAGTTCGCCCGTGGGGTTGGCAGCCTAGTTACAGCAGCAGGAGGAAGCTTCCTTGACGGCCTTTTCGACCGCTTCACGGGTTTCGCCGGTGCGCTTCTGAATGCGGCCCAACAGTTCATCGTGCTTGCCCTCGGCGCATTGGAGATCGTCATCCGTGAGCGCGCCCCACTTTTGTTTCAGCTTGCCCTTGGTGATGTTCCAGTCGCCCTTGATTTTGAGTGTGTTCACCTGCCAATTCCCGCATGGCCTGTCCCCAATCGGATTGCGAAACGTCCTGCGCGGAACAGCCATTAATGGCCCTCGCGAATCTGGCGATCCGCTCGCTCAGGCTGAGCGGGGGTTCTTCTGCCCAGTCCCTGGCGAAGGTACGGGCGTTCATATCAAATCCAGCCCACCAGAAGCAGGACGACCAGAATGGTCAGAAGCACACCCAATCCGCCGGTCGGACCATACCCCCAATTCCGGCTGTGTGGCCAGGCAGGGAGTGCGCCAATTAACATCAGAACGAGCAGAACAACTAAGACAGTTCCTAACATATATTTCCTTTCAAGGACCGAATGTGATTCGGTTTCATAACTTCGATATTCGTATATTCGTAATATCTCTCTCTCCTTTAGCTAGTGGAGGGCCAAGCTGACGCCCAGCGCCCTAACCTGCTCAATCCAGGCTGGTTATGGCGTTTTGGCGGCGCCTTTGGTACGCGCTGAAACAGGTAGAATCATTGCAGCCTGCACGAGCACGGCCTATGCACCGTGCATTCTGCAAACGCGACCACCACGCGCGCAAGCCGGAGGCCTGTCAGACTTGATGTTCGCCTGAGTAGTGCGTGGACGTGTAGCCGTATCGGATCGCGAGAATCATGGTGCCAAGGCTGCCTTCGCCCGCCCCTCCCTGCCGCGCGCCGATACCTCCGTAGCCCCACCATAGCCCCACCGGAACCCCGCCGTTGCCTCGCCGTAGTACCCTCGATCCGGATCAAGGGTACTACGGCGAGGCTACGGCGAGGCAACGGGGAGGCCCCGGACCTGCAAGCGGGAATAGGCCGCCAGAATGGCGAGGGCTGCTGGACGAATGGCTCGGGCTTTCGGGCAGCCAAGCCGGGGAATGGAAGGTCACCGAGACGCGGAAAACCGGCAAAGAGCGAGGGCCAAGGCGTGGTCTGGCGCCTGCTCCTTCAGGTAGTGAACCTTTCCGCAGCGTCTATGACCGCGGTGGCCGGGTTAGCGGCTACAGGGCGGCGGCGGCGAGCGTTGCTATGGGGCGGGAGCGGGGACGCGGGCGCGGGCCACTTTTGGGACATCCGTCCAGCCGTCAACGTGCTGGCAGGTGCGAATCCAAATGGCCGTGCCGGGTTTCGGCTCGCCATACCGGGCCTTGTAAAGATCGGTAATGTCGCTCCAGCCTTCGGTTGGTGGTGGCAGCAGCCCCAAGTAGGGGAAATGCTGCACGCAGCGGACGCCAGTCCGGACCGGCTTGGCGCCTTGCACCAGGGTGTACTGGGACGGCGGGCTTGGGACGCGGAGCCAAAGAGTAATCTTGCCACCCGCGTTGGTAATCACCAACTCGGCCACGGGGTTGGGATTGAAGACCGGCTCAGCGGGTGCGAGATCGAACTGGGGCAGGTCGAGGTCGGCGCGTCGGGTGTTCAAGCTCACAAAGAAGTTGTAGCCGTTGAGGCGCACCTGCTCGCCCGTTTCGGTTATAAAGTACTTGTTGGCCGCGGCCATGCGCCAAGTGGCGCGCTGTTCGGCGCTAAGAGTGCGCCAGCGGCGGCGGACCGCGGCGAGGTTGCTGCGGTGGGCCTGTTGCTCGGGCGTGCGAGGATTGCGCGGGCGCACGTACGAGCGCACGACGTTCCCGTGACGAGTCTTGAGATAAACGACGGAGCCCTTCCGGCCCGACTTTGGAATGGAGCTGATTTTCATATTGTTTCAGGCACCCGGCTTCTGAGGTGCTGGTTCACCCGCCCGCAATTGGGCGGGTGTTTGAACCCTGGCAAAACCCGGACCAGTGACGCCAGCAGTACTAACTGCTCCCGGCTGGAACGCCGGGCCAGCGCGCGAAGCGCAGCCGCATTGCTGGGTCGGCGGTGGCGTGGCGCTGGCATAGGTTGGATCCGCTATTTGTGGTCTTAACGAGTGCGGGCGGCGATGTGTTTCCCGGGGTGCTTGCTGTTCTTGGGAGCTCTGGAGGGTTTGTATGGCGTGGGCTTTTCCTGCAAGGCGTAGCTCGGGGCCACCGTGGCTGCTCCGGCCTGTGGCTGTAACTCGATTTGTATGGTTGCGTGGCTGAAGAGGGAGACATTCTCGTTCATGAGGCGAGAGGCGGCCATGCGGCAGTACTCCGTGTCAACTTCGATCCCGATGCTGTTTCTCCCAGTCTTGAGCGCTGCAACCATCGTGGTGGCTGTGCCGCAGAATGGGTCGAGGACGGTGTCACCGACGAAGGAGAACATCTGGACCAGCCGCGAGGCCAGTTCGAGGGGGAACGGAGCCGGGTGCTCTTTGGTCGAGGCGCCAGTTAGGTTCCAGAATTGCTGAAACCAGCGGTCGAACTTGTCCTTGGGAATCATGCTGAATTTGCGCTGCTCGGCGGTGGGCTTGCGGTAGCCACCTGGCTTGCGCTGCATGAGGATGTACTCGATGTCGTTTTTTATGATAGCATTGGGCTCGTAAGGCTTGCCGAGGAATTTCGAGCCATTGGAAACCTCGTAGGAGGCATTGGAGATCTTATGCCAGATGATGGGGTTGAGGTTGTCGAAGCCGAGGCGGCGGCAGATGACGCAAATGTCTGCGTGAAGGGGAACGACCGTGTGCCGGCCGGCGTTCTCGCGGCGTGAGAGGCAAACATCACCCACTACACAGACGAGCCGGCCACCCGGAACGAGGACGCGGAACGCTTCCCTCCAGACTTTCTCCAATTCCGTGATGAACAGGTCGTAGTCAGCAACGTGGCCGAGCTGGCCTTCTGAGTCGTTATAGCGTTTGAGGTTCCAGTACGGTGGCGAAGTGACTACCAGGTGAATAGTTCCATCGGCGATAGCCGAAAGATCGCGGGCGTCGCCTTGGACGAGCTTGTGGGTTGTCGGAAAGGCCTCGGGCAAAAGCGTGCGACTTGGGGGCAGGGCTGGAGTTGGGAGACTCATAATCATGTCAGAGCTGTGTGCCCTCAACTTTAGCGAGTAGAAGTCGCACGGCGTTCTCGATGGTTTCGGCTGAGCCGGATGCAAAGACCATCGCGTCAATGTTCGGAGAATCAAGCCGGCTAAGGACGTTTGCGTGGTCCTGGGTGAAGGGGTAGTAGATGACAGCGCCGAACCTTGCGTTTTGGAACACGCTCTTGAGCTTGGCTGCCTTATTTACAATCTCGTCGCAGCGTTTGTGGATGTCCTGACGAGCCTCAATGCGTTTTACCTCTATGCCGACTTGCACGTCTCCCTTGGCTGGTGATGCGGCATCCAACTCAAAGAATTGCTCGCCTGCCTCAAACTTGCGCTTCTTGAATGGCGTTTTTCCAAACTTGTTCAGCGCGTCGCATACCAGTTTTTCCCATCGGCCTTTGTCCTTTCTAATTTCCTTATCGATGAACGATATCCTGTCGATCTGGCTGAGGGTGGGGACTTCGAGGCATGCTGGCAAAAAGGAGAGCAGGTAGCCGGCAACAGCGCTTGCTTGGTCGCTTGTTAAGGTTGGCTCGTAGGTGTCGATGTTGTCGATTTTGAGGTCCCTTTTGAGGGCGCGGCCAGCGAGATTGCAGGCGGCGAGGAGCGCCTTGAGAATGCGCGGGTGCTCTTTTATAGCTATAGCGAGGTCTGTAGCGGGCATTCGCTCGAAAGTGACGACGTCAATTTCGCGCATCTCGATGTAGGCGGAAAACGCCAACCGGAGCTCCTGTTCGATCTCCTTCTGCCTAGCTATGGCTGCCGGCAAGACTCTGGATACGTACTCTTTTTGGTTTCCGTAGCCGGCGGCCACGTCAGTGGCGGAGAGTTCTCCTGAGCATCCATTTGCGGTTGGTCCCGTGTTCTCTGACATGCCCGAGGAGCTTTGCAAGCCTGCGTGGGATATCAAGCCGTAACTTGGGCCTGCAAGCTTGTTGGGGCGCTCGCTTCTTAGCCGATCGCCCACTCGTATGCTGCCCTTTTGATTTGCTGGCGCGATGTGGTTAGGCGCGAGAAATCATCCGAACCCCTGGCTTGGGTGTGGCACGAAGGAAGTCCAAGGTCTAGAGTCTGAAGTCGGGCCATGGGGAGAAGCTGAAACACTGAGAGCTGAAATCAGGCGGTAATCGGTGATAGGTGGGCGCGGTCCATACTTCCAACCGCTTGAGGATTGCAGGGGGGCGGGGCGCGGGTAGAATGGATTGAGGAAATGGACATGGCACATTTGACCGTTCAACACTGGCAACCCCCGGCAACCCGGGCCTGACCCATGCCCGCTGATATTGGCCCTGCCAGCCACCATCCCGCGCCTCACTACATGGAGGAGGAGTACGATCCCGACCACATGTTCCGCGACCTCCTCAATCAGGCCAAAGACATCAATCCGGAAGCATTCGCCGAGCACTACCACGCCGCCGTCCTGGAGCAACGCCAGGAGTCTGGGGAATACCACAGCCCGCTCGAGCGCGAGGAGCAGATTGACGACCTCTTCGGCGGCCTGCTGGACCGCTTGTTCGACATGTGGCACTTCGGCTCGGCTGAGGCGTTCAGCCACTGGACGCCCGCCCAAGAGGACGACTTCCTCCGCGAGATTGCCTCGTATTGCGCGGCGCTCGACATCCTCCAGGAAACCAACTAGAGAATCACTTCGGATTTTGGAGCCGGACGGGCACCTGGTCTGTCTTCAGTCCGTAGCCATCGGTTTGAGCAGTTTCGGAAACCCCGCAGGGATTTCAGAACTCAGTGACGATGCAGGCGGAAGAAGGCGGCGTTATTGGTTGGAGGGAGGGTGACAGTGTACCAGCCGTTCGTCAGCACCTGGTTCTGGAGCACAGCGGTCCACGTTGCTCCGGTCGAGAGGGAGGGTGCAGTTTCGAGCCCGTACCCGGGCGAAAACGCCGGCCACTTGAGTTGGAGGTCGCTCCCCACTAGAACGGCAATAAGGCTTGGGGTTATTCCCGGCTGAATCTTCGCGATAAAGGCATCGTAACCGCCGGCCAGGTTGGTCTGGAGCGCGCTGACGACCGGGAAGTCGATCGAAGCGGTCTGGCCCACTACATAGGTATTGCCAGCCGGGTCCACGGCAATGCCGTAGCCGAGATCAGTGCCTGAGCCGCCCAGATAAGCGGAGTAGAGGAAGGCGGAAGCGTCGGCATTGATGGCGGTCACGAACACGTCGAAGTAGCCGCTGTTGGTCGCGCTGAGGAGGCCCGCGGTGGCGAAGGTCGGGAAATTGGTGGAGCTGGTGGCGCCGACGACATAGGAGTTGCCGGCCCCGTCCACGCTGAGCGCCCAGCCCTGGTTCGTGTCGTTGCCGCTCAGAACGGTTGAGAAATGGATGGAACCGGTGGTGGCATCCAGTTTGGTGAGGAAGGCGTCGCTGGTGTTGGTGACGGGGAAGCCTGTGGCGCCGGCGTAGAGCAGGGCTGGATTGGCCGGGCTAACGGCCAAGGCCTGAATTCCAACAGCGGACAAACCGTTGGTGATGATGCTCCAGGTCCCGCCGCCGTCGGCACTCTTAAACGTACCCTGGTCGGTCCCGGCATAGAGGGTTGAAGACGTCGTGGGATCGAGGGCGAGGGCATTGATCTGGACACCGTTAGTGTAGCCCAGGTCACTCAAAGAGAAAATGAGGGTCCAGTTGTTCCCGCTGTCGGTGCTCTTGAACAAGCCGTCGGTTGTGCCGACGTACAGATTCGAGCGCGTCTGGGGATCGAGGGCAAGGGCCAGGCAAAAGAGATTGGTCAGGCCGTTGTTGAGGGGTGTCCAGAGGCCGCCCCAGTCGGTGCTGCCGTAAACCCCGAAGGTGGTGGCCGCGTAAAGGGTCGCCGGGGCTTGGGGGTCAATGGCCAGCGCCCGCACATCGAGGCTGTACACACCCATGATGCCTACGGCGACCCAGGTGGCGGCCGCGTTGGTGCTGGAGAAAAGGCCCAGGGAGGTGCCGGCGTAAAGAGTTGATGGCGTCACTGGATCCACCGCGATCGCCTGCACATAGGGACCGGAAGACGAAGTGACGAGTCCCGTGCTGGTCAAATTCCAGGTTATACCCGCATCGAGGCTCTGGTAAACTCCCTCAGAGGTGCCGGCGTACAGCGTTGAGGTGCTGAGAGGGTTTATCGCGAGGGCAAAAATGTAGCCGATAGCAATCGGAGGCGCCAGGTCATCGCTAGTAGGCATAGCCTGGAGAGAGGTCTGCCAGGTCGCCCCGCTATCGCTGCTCCGGGCAAGGCCGTGCCCAGTGCCGGCATAAATGTTGTTGGGCGAAGCTGGATCGACGGCCAGTGAGAGAATCCGGGGATGAGTCAGCCCCGCGATGGACCGGCTCCAATTGGCGCCGGCGTTGGTGCTGGTGAACACGCCGCCGGGGTTGAGATTGCCTGGTATAATCGGGAAGCTGCCGTTGTAGGACCAGCTCGAACCATCTGTGCCGACGACATAAGCATTGCCTGTAGCGTCCAGGGCAATCCGGTAACCGGCGTCATCGCCAGCGCCCCCAAGGTAAGTGGAGCGAACCAAACTCGCGCCGTCCGGAGCGACCACTGCCACGAACGCGTCCTGCCCTCCCCCCGACCGAGCCTGAATGGCATTAACGACGGGGAAGCTGTTGGACACGGTCACCCCGGTGATCCAAGCGCGTCCCTGCGCATCGACCGCGATGCCGTCGCCCTGGTCATCATTGGTGCCGCCGAGGTAAGTTGAATAGACGAAATTCGTGCCGGCGGGGCCGAGTTTGCATACAAATGCGTCCGTGGCACCGGCCAGGTTGGTTTGCAGTGCACTGACCGCCGGGAAGTTGGTGGAGTCGGTGAACCCGGTGATGTAGGCGCAGCCTGCAGGGTCCACCGCGATGGCGATGGCCTCGTCCTCAGTATCGCCACCCACATAGGTTGAATAAACCAGCGCGGAGCCGGCCGGATTCAGCTTGGCCACAAAGGCGTCGGAGGGGAGCAATCCGAATATCGGACTGGGTATGCCAGTGAGATTAGTCCGGATGGCGAACCGAGTGGTGGGGAAATCGGGAGAGTCGGTTACGCCGGTTACATAAGCATTACCCCCTGCGTCAACGGCGATAGCCAGCGCGGCATCATCGCCTTTGCCGCCCAGGTAGGTCATGTAAATCAGGTTCGAGCAGGTGTTGTCGAACTTGGCGACAAAGGCATCGCCCCCCGCATTGGGGTAGCCGCCGGCGTAGTTGGTCTGCAACGCGCCCGGCGTCGTCGGCAGTCCGGCCGAGAGCGTTTCGCCCGCCACATAGACATTGCCGGCCCCATCGAGCGCGACATCCCAGGCGGTATCATTGCTGATGCCGCCGAAATAGCTGGCGTAGCTGAGGACTGGATCAATAATGAGGGGCCATTGGGGATCATAGCGCCCGACCTCAATGGCAACCGTCTGCGGGTCTTTCAGCCGATAGCCGCCTGTGACTTCTTTGCGCGTGCCGCCGATGATCTGATGCAGGATGGGCTTGTGCTGCCGGAGTTGGGCGGCGCCAACGCTCAGCACCAAATCACCCTGCGCGTCAAGCTCAAGCCGGTCCGCGCCGGTGACCCGCATGCAAACCGCGCCGGCATCGGCGCCAGGGGCGACAATGAAATCGTATTCCAGCTTCTGCTGGTTGCCGTAATAGACCAAATCAACACCCGGATAAACCTCCGCGACACGAACCCGGTCGAAGGCTGGAACCTCAGTACGCCAGCTTGCCGGGTCATCACCCAGGATGTAGTTAATGTTGCCGGACAAAGGATCCAAGCCGGTCATGGCGGCTTGCGGATTGCACCCAACAAATTGGAAGGAGAGGGTTCGGATTTCCGCCCGGCGGTCGCCGCTCCGTTCAGCGGCGCGAGCACGCCGCCCGGCCAGGGGTTGGGCCGAAGCCTGAAGGACGACCACTTCGGCGGGACCCAGCAGGACTGTTCCGCTTCGGCTGTGCGCAACAAACTGGGCGGAAGGGAACGCCTGGCCGCAGTTCGCCTCGAAGAACAGCGGGAGACCAGCCAGCGGCGCCTGGGCGGGGGTTGCTGCTCCCGCGCTCAGGGAGCCAGCCCCGATGGCAAGCGCCAGGACCAGCAAACCCACCACACTCATGCAATGTCCTGCACGGTTTGAGGTGCAGCCCCCGTGCGATTTCAGTGCTCTGCTCCCAGGGAAAGCCATTGGGCGCAACGGTTGGGTTGGAACGTCGTCTCTCATATTAGAACTGCCGGGTCCAACCTACCGTAAACTGGAACTGGCCGGAAGAGCTGCTGTATTGGTCATGGCGGATAGGGATGCCGTAGTCCAGCCGCAACGGGCCGATGGGGAGGTTGAGACGCAGGCCAAGGCCCCAGTTGTCGCTGAACTGACTCGGGTTGAAGTCGTAGGGACTGGCGCCCACACTGCCGATGTCGTAGAAAAGCGCGGCGCGCACGCCGATGCCTCGCTCCTGCTCGAAGATCGGGATGCTGTATTCCGCCGTGCCGAACCAATAGGTGTCGCCACCGACGGGCTCGGTGTAGCCAGTCTGACGCGGACTGACGTAGCGGTATTTGAAGCCGCGCAGCGAGTACGGGCCGCCCAGAAAATAGCGTTCAAAAAATGGCACGTCTGGCGAACTGCCGAACGCCTGCACCACCCCCGTCCGCCCGGCCAATTCCAGCACGTGGCCTTTGGTAAAACCCTTGAAATACCAGCCGGTCTTGAGTTCCAGCTTGTAGAACTGCCAGTCGAGCCCGACGATTTCCGCGTCTAATTCAGTGCGCTGGCCCTTGTCAGGCAGTTGCACGCTGTTCCGGGTGTCGTAGGCCAGCGACGGACCAGCGCGGCCCAATAGATAGTGATGCGCCTCATCCGCGATGACCGGCGGAACGTTCCCCGGGTTTTCGACATACACCGGGTGCCCGCGTCCCAGAGGTGGATAGGAGGTAATATACGGCAGAATGGCTGAGGTGTATCGACCGTTAAGATCGATGCCCACATTCTCGATCGTGGCGCTGATGCTTCCCCGGAGAAAGTCGCTGCCTAAAGCGCGCTCGAGCCCGACCTTTGCGCCGCCGCGAGTTTCCTCATAGAGATTGTTGGGGCTCAGGAAAGCATAATCGTGATAATACAAATCGATGCTTAACTGCAGTTTGCGATCCAGAAACCAGGGTTCGATGAAAGTCATTTCGTAATCCTGGCGTACCGTGCCGATGGTCACCCGCAACCTGAATTTCTGGCCGCCGCCCCGAAACCACGGCGGTTCGAACGGATGGGACAAATTGAAGTCGGACTCGTTGTATTCCGCGATGCCGACGAGCGAGTCCACAGTGCTGAATCCGGCGCCCAGCGAGACATGGCCGGTGGTCTTTTCGTCCACGTCCACGATGAGGTTCCGTTCCGCCGGCACATCGGTCGTCTCCGGCCGGGTGTCCACCCGCTCGAAGTACCCCAGACCTTCCAGGCGCTGCTTGCTGAGCTTGACGCGGACCATGTCGAAGAGTTCGCCCGGAGACACCGCCAGTTCGCGCCGGATCACTCTATCCTTGGTTTTCGTATTGCCGTGGATCTCGATCTTCGCAATGTGGAACTGCTGCCCTTCCTCGATCTGGAACTCCAGGTCCATGGTGCTGCTTTCGGTGTTCGGGATCTTGACCAGATTCAGATTGCGTGAGGAAGCGCGGACATCAACGTAACCTCTGGCGCCGTAGAAATCCTCCACCGCCTCGAGATCCTTCGTCACACCATCGGGCGTGAAAGCGCCACCCTTGTCCATGGGTAGCCCCACGTCCATGGGTAGCCCATTGGGTCCGATCAGGGCTTTGCTGCGGCTGCGTTCGTGCTGGAGCCGCATCCCTGCGACAAGATCGGGCGTGGTGAACAATTTGTTGCCGGTGAACTTCACGGAGCCGATCTTGTACTGGGTGCCCTCGTAAATAACGAAGCGAACGACCATGGTCCGCGGCGTCGGATTGAGGAACTGGACATCCTTGATCTCGAAATCGATATAGCCTTTGCCGCGATAGAACTCCGCCAGCTTCTCTTTGTCCTCGTCGAACACCTCGTCTTTAAAGACCCCGTGGCCGGTGATCCAGGAGAACATCCAATGCTTCCGGGTCTTGACGACCCGGCGGAGCTTGCTTTGTGGGATCGCATTCGCGCCGACGAAGTCCACCTCGAGGATTTTGACCTTGGCACCCTCGATGATCTGGAACGTCGCCGTGCCCCGGCCAGCATTCTCGTCGATGTTCAACACGTACTTGACCTCCGTGTGCGGGTAGCCGGACTTCTGATACAGGGTCTTGATGTCCTGCACGTCCGTGAAAAGCTTCCGTTCATCCAGCGGCTCGTCCGGCTTCGAGGAAACCTTCTTGAGCAGCTTTGCGTCCTTGAACTTCGTATTCCCTTGGAACTTGACTTCTGCCAGCCGCGGCTTGCCCTGGACCTTGTAAGTCAGGATGATCCCGTCCGTCGTATCGTCAGCCGTCACCTGGATGTTGTAGAAGAAGCCGGTGGCATAGAGGGTGCGCACATCGTCATCAACCGCCGCCCGGAGATAAAGGTCCCCCACCTTTACGCGCAGGTTGGAGCGAATGAGCTCATCGCTGGCTGCGGGAGGGCCGATATGCTTGATATCAATCCGGAAGATCTTGCCGGGAGCGCGCTGCGCCCACCCGGCGGGCAGCCAGGCGAACAGCAGGAAGAACGCGCATAGGCGAGTCAGCAATCTCATCTTCGCCTGGTCAATTTGGCACGTCTTCCGCGCTCACTTTGGCTGCGCTTTCGAACCGTGTATAGGACTTCAAGAACGTTAGATTCACGTCGCCGGTCGGGCCATTGCGTTGCTTGGCTATCAACAAATTCGTCGGGACCGCATCTTCTTCAGCCGAGCCACCGCTTTCCTCATCGTCGCCGCCCGCTTTCGGCTTATAGAGCAGACCGACCACATCAGCATCCTGTTCAATCGCGCCGGACTCACGCAGGTCCGACAGCCGCGGCGGACGGCCTTTCTCGCGCTCGATTTCCCGGTTCAACTGACTCAAGACGATGACCGGAACGCTCAGTTCCTTGGCCAGGGACTTGATGCCGCTGGAGATGTCCGCAATCTCCTGCTGCCGGTTTTCGGCACGCCGCGCAGTAGAGTGCAGCAGTTGCAGATAGTCAACCACGAAAAGCTTGATGCCGTATTGCTGCCACATCCGGCGCGCCTTGGCCCGCAGTTGGAGAATGGACAGCGCCGAGGAGTCATCGATGAACAACGGTGCGTTGGCCAGCTTGCCCGCCGAGCCGGTGAGCTTCGGGAAATCGCGCTCGGCCAGGAAGCCCTCGCGCACATTGCGCAAATTGACCCGCGAGCGGGAGCAGAGCATGCGCAAAACGAGCGACTCGGAGGTCATCTCCAGGCTGAATACCCCCACCGGCAGTCGCTGTTCGATGGCAACATGTTCCGCGATGTTCATGGCGAGCGACGTCTTGCCCATGCTCGGCCTTGCCGCGATCACCACCATCTCCCCGCCATGCAGCCCGCTGGTCATCTTATCCAGGTCCGTGAAGCCGGTCCCGACACCCGTCAGCATCCCCTGTCGCTGATGAAAATCCTCGATCGTCGTGATGGCCTTCTTGACCAGGTCCTTGATCGTGGAGGTCTGGGTCTGCACCCGCGATTCGCTGATTCGGAGGATGTCGCGCTCCACTTCGTCCAGCAGCGCATCCACTTCGCCTTCATAATCGTAAACGCGGCCCACGACCTCCGTGCAGGTATGGATCATCTTCCGGAGCAGGTACTTCTCCACCACGATGTCGAGGTAATAGCTGAGGTTGGCCGCGGAGGGCACCGTGTCCGGCAGGCCGGCAAGATAGGCGATCCCGCCTACTTCTTCCAGCAGTTGCTTATTCTTAAGCTGCTGCTGCAACGTGATCACATCAATCGCCTCGCGGGCATCGTACATCTGGACCAAAGCGCTGAAGATCGTCTGATGGCGGAGATCGTAGAAGACTTCAGCCCCCTCCTTGAATCGCCCGATGCACTCCCCCATGCAGTCGTTGGGCGAGAGCAGCACGCAGCCCAGGACGCCCTGCTCCGCTTCCGGCGAATGGGGCGGCAACCGATCCAACTTCGTTGCATCGGCGCGAGGAGCTTTCTTGCGGGGCGTCCGCGTCAAATCCGGTGGCGCGCTGGCGTCTG
>Ga0181518_10003590_pt1 | contig 14259 bp, 11 predicted proteins | sample PEATcosm2014_Bin_28_FD_119751 | JGI IMG/M metagenome (GOLD analysis project Ga0181518, IMG submission 119751) | Peatland microbial communities from MTU Mesocosm Facility, Houghton, MI, USA - PEATcosm2014_Bin01_60_metaG | ecosystem: Environmental > Terrestrial > Soil > Wetlands > Peat | place... | reverse complement strand
CGCCCATGCAGCCCAGCCACAGACAGTATTCCTGCGTCCCGTCGAAGATGGGCAGCGCGCTTTTCTCCACAAATTTGTCGCGCTCCGTATTGCTCATGCCCAGCGCATTGCTGCCACGCTCCAGCGCCAAAAACAACTTGGATCCGTAATCGTTCTCCCACACGCCGGTGTTCACCGCGCCGCGCCTGAGGCCCACCAGGATGGGAACATGCTCGATGCCCACCGGGCACTGGAATTCGCACGCGCCACACGTGGTGCACTCGAACGCCGCCTCCTGCGTGTTGTACTTACCGAGCAGCGGCTCCTCCGACTTCGGTCCGTACTCGTTCAGGTACCCGCGCAACCCCAGCACAATTTCTTTCGGGTTCAGTTCTTTGCCGGTGGCGTTGGCCGGGCAGTGTTCCATACACCGCCCGCATTCCACGCACGAATACGCCTGCAGGCTCACCAGCCGCGTCAGGTCCCTTCCGGCAACCAGCCCGAAATCCTCGTCGCCACTTAATGGAGGAATGTGCGCGAAGCTGCCGCGCGAGAAGAACACGGTAAACGGGCTCAACACCAGATGCAGATGCTTGGTGTGCGGAATCAGCGGTAGAAACGCGAGCAAGGTGAGCGTGTGCGTCCACCACAGCGCCTGCACTACGCCGCCCGGGCCCGTCACGAAGAAAGCCGCCAGGTAGGTTGCCATCAACGCGAAGATCAAGAGCGCAACGAGGCCCGAACCCCACGAAAGCGTACCCAGCCACTTGGGCCGCACCAGAAATCGCCTTATAAAGAGGCCGGCAATTCCTGCCGCGCAGCCGACGGCAAAGATCGCCGCAATATCAAAGTAAATTCTTCCCACGCGACCCGCGGGATCGAGGAAGCCAAAGCCGAAGATCACCGCGCAGTGGTTCAGCGTAACCAGCGCGAAGGCGCAGAACGCCCAGAACACCAGCGCGTGCGCCACTCCCGCGAGCGGCCGTTCGCGAATCACCTTCGCCTGCAGCAGCACTTCCCAGACAAAGTCCCACACTCGTTTGCCGATAGGGAAGAGATGAAAATCCGGATCTTTCTTCGACTGAAGAATTTTCCCGAGGATGGACCCGAAGCGCCGCCAGAATCCGTAGACCGACGCGCCGGCGAGCGCGACGAATAGGCCTTTTTCCCAGAGCGCAAAGTACCGGGGCTCGCCCAGGATTGGCAGCAGATTCATCATGGTTGCACTAAGCCACAATACACGATGGGTTCGGACCGCGGATTGCGGAAAAACGCCGTCGGCGCGGCGTGGCCCGCAGAAGCCTTAGCAGCGCACAATCTTCGGCGAGTCGATGCCACGCGTCGCGTTGCGCGTGTCGATTACAAGCTGCGCCTGCTCCACAATTTGGGCGTAGTCATAGCTGGAGTGGTCGGTCACAATCACCACCGCGTCGTACTGCTCTAAATGATCCAGCGGCACAGAGGTCATGTTCAGGTCGTACTTGCGTCCATGGCCCACGGTAGGGAAGTACGGGTCGTTGTACGCGACCACCGCGCCGCGCTTGCGCAGCAATTCTATGATCGTCAGCGATGGCGACTCGCGCAGGTCGTCGATATCGCGCTTGTAGGCTAGCCCCAGGACCAGCACCTTCGCATCCCTGAGAGGCTTCGTGTGAAGATTGAGCGCCTCGCCAATCTGATCCAGCACAAAGTAGGGCATGGCCTCATTCACTTCGCCGGCCAGCTCAATAAAGCGCGTGCGAAAGTCGAATTCCCGCGCCTTCCACGAAAGATAGAAGGGATCGATGGGAATGCAGTGGCCGCCCAGCCCGGGTCCGGGATAAAAGGCCTGGAAACCGAAAGGCTTGGTCCGGGCCGCCTCAATCACCTCGTGAAGATCGATGCCCATGCGCATGCACAGCTGCTTCAGCTCGTTCACCAGGGCAATGTTCACGCAGCGATAGATGTTCTCGAGCAGTTTGGTCATTTCCGCGACCGCGGGGCTGCTTACGGGTACCACCCTGCGGAAGATGGCGCCGTACATGGCCGTGGCCAGCTCCACGGCCGCCGTACTGCAGCCGCCCACCACCTTGGGCACATCGTGCCGAGCGACGGTTTCGTTGCCGGGATCCTCGCGCTCCGGCGAAAACACCACGTGCACGCCGCTCTCCTCCACGCCGCGCGCCACCTTCAGACCATGCGGATTGCCGTCTTCGAGCAGCGGCACGACCACCTCTTCCGTGGTGCCGGGGTAGGTGGTGCTTTCGAGCACAATCATCTGTCCCTCATGAATGTGCGGCGCAATCGACTTCACTGTGTCTGTCACAAAGCTCATGTCGGGCTCGTGGTGCTCGTCGAGCGGAGTGGGCACGCAAATGATCACCGCGTCCATCGCGGCGATTTCGGAATAATCTGCTGTGGCGCGAAAGCCGGCGCGTTGCGCCTCCACAATAGCCTCAGGCAGAATGCGCACAATATACGATCCGCCCGCGTTGAGCTTGGCCACCTTATCCGCTGCGATATCGAAACCTGTGACGCGGAAGCGCTCTCCGGCAAAGAGCAGCGCCAGCGGCAATCCAACATAGCCCATCCCGACGATCCCGATGCGGGCCTCGCGGGTTTCCATTTTTTGCTTGAGGTCAGAGAGGGGGTTCGCGGTGGCAACGTTCATGCTATCGTTCATGCTGTCGATTGTAAGGCCTCTTCGTGGCGGGCTCGATTCGCGTTATATCTCGAACAGGCTCCGCCGCACCGTCGAGTGGTATTGAGGCTCAAGGCACAGCATTTAGAGGCCGCCCCGGAGCAATTCCAGTCCTTCTCAGGCCCCCATTGTGATGAATAGCATTGACGAATCGCCTTCTATAGACGAAACTGTCAGCGTTTTCCTCAGAATCAGCTTTTCGTTCTGAACGCCAGGGTCGTCCCTTTTGTCCCGTTAGGCGCGGGAAGATGGTAGGCCTATGGCGGGCGTCGGCTGCGGTATGTCGCGGCGGACCCATTCGCTTCATGCCGCGACTCGGCAGGAATCGGGCGAAAGTTTTGCTCTGCGTGAGTGATCGAGAGCGAGGTTTTTTGCCCTTTGCCTGATTCTCTGTCCTTTCAGAATGCTTTGCCGGAGGATTCCGCCCCGCATACTGCAGCCGAGGCGCCGCGATCCACGTCGACTTCGCTGCGCGAGCTGGGTCAAGCGTTGTGGCGCCGCCGCCGCTTCATTGCAGCCATTGAAGCGGCGCTGTTGCTCCTCTGCCTTCTTTATTGCCTCATCGCTCCCAATCAATATGAGGCCGATGCGCGCGTCGAGCTGCGCACCGCTCCGGTCTCTTCACTCAGCCTTGAAGCGCAGGAATCCTTCGCCTCGGCCTGCGTCCTCTCCGCGCCGATGGCCCTTGAAACCCTGGCCAGCGTTCTGCGCAGCAATCGACTCGCCTGGCGCGTAATCGCCGGGCTCAAGCTCTACCAGCAAGCGGGCTTCCGTGGCCGGTTTCCTCAGCGCTTTCCCGGTTTCAATCCCGACCAACCCCCTCCGGACGCAGAGGCCTGGCTTCTCGAGCACTTCGCAGCGCGGCTGCACGTCGAAACCGTGCCGCACACACTTTTGGTTGAGGTCCGTTTCCGCACCCACGACGCCGCATTGTCGGCTGCGGTCGTCAATGCGCTTATCCGCGCTTATCAGGAGCAGGAGAGCGAATCGCAGATTCAGGCCACGGCGCAGGCATCGGGCTGGCTCAATGCCCAGCTTGCAGATTTGAAGGTGCGCGTCGATCGGGATCAGCAGCGTCTTGCCGTTTTCGAAGCGCAACATGGTATCGTGAGCACGCCCGAGGTGCAGGCCAACGGGCAACAAGGTGAAACCGAGCACGCGGCGGCGCTGTTTCAGATTGACGAGCTCAGCCGCCAGCTTGTTGCCGCCACCACCGACCGCATTCTGAGCGAAGCCGAGGATCGCGCCGCCTCGCAGGGAGACCCGGAGATGGTAATCGCCGCTAATCCGGGCCTGCAGGCGCAAAACGCCAACTTTGCCACCGCGCTCCTCCAGCAGATTCACGCCCGCCGCAGCGATCTGGAGCAGGAACAGGCCCAACTCAGCGCCGAACACGGCCCCAGCTTTCCGCGCGTGGTTGAAATCGGCCGTCAACTGCAGGATCTCGACCGGCAGAAGCAGGCCGAAGATGCGAAACTCGTCGAGCGCTTTCGCAGCAATTGGCAAACCGCTCTCGACCGCGAGCAATTGGTGCGCAAGAGCCTGGAACAGGCCACCAGCGAGGGCATGAAAGTGAACGAGGCCACCACGGAGTACTCCGTCATGCGTCAGGAAGCGAATGCCAGCCACGAACTCTACGTGCGCGTGCTCGAAAAATCCGAGGAAGCCGGCCTTGCCGCCGGTGTGCACAGCTCCAACATCTCGGTCGTCGACGCCGCCCGCCAGCCGGCCAAGCCCGTAGCGCCCGATCTGCCGCTGTATCTCGCCATCACTTTTTTTGCCGGCCTCTGGATCGCCGTAGGAGCTGCGCTTCTCCGCGAGTCGCTGGCAAATCCTGTAAAGCGCGCTGCCGCAACCCTGCTTGCATTAATGGTTGCCGGCGCCTGTCTCCACGCCCAGGCGCCGACGCCCAACACTTCCGGCCTGCCGAGCGGGGTCGTCAACATTCCGCAAACGCAGGAGAATCGTAGCCTTCCCAATCCCAAAGAAGCTCCCACGATTTGGAACAATGCCGGCAGCGCCGGTGTCCCGCCCCTTGCCGCCGCGCAGTCCTCCTCACCCATGCCCGCGCCCCTCGGCTCCGGCGATTTCCTCGACATCACTGAGTACCACACACCCGAATTTCATTCCGCGTTGCGCGTCTCCGCCGCCGGCACGGTTACGCTGCCTATGATCGGCGAAATCAACATCAACGGCATGGACGAGCAGGCCGCTGCGCACGCCATAGAAGCTGCTCTGTTGGCCAAAGGCATGCTGCTGCATCCGCTGGTCTCGGTGCTGGTGACGGCCTACGCCGGTCAGGACGTGAGCGTTCTCGGCGAAGTAACCCATCCTGGCGTGTACCCCTACACCTACCATCACCGCCTGCTCGATTTGATCTCCGCCGCCTCCGGTCTTTCGTCCAATGCCGGCCGCCTGGTGAACGTCTTTCATTCCGGGGATCCCAAAACTGCGCATCCGGTGGTGCTCGATCCCAGCGGAACGGACACGGCATCCGATCACAACCCCGAACTCAGTCCTGGAGACATTGTCCAGGTGAGCCGCGCCGGACTGGTTTACGTGGTCGGCGACGTCATTCGTCCCGGCGGTTTTCCGGTCGATCCCGTGCAGGGCCTCACCATTGTGCAGGCGCTCTCGCTGGCTTGGGGGCCATCGCTTAACGCCGCCGTCGGCCACGCGCTGCTGATCCGCGAGCAAAAAGGCGGCCGCACCATGATCGCCCTCAACTTAAGACGCATGTTGCGCGGCCAGGATCCCGACCAGCCCATCCAGGACCGCGACATCCTTTATGTGCCGGACTCCTTCGCCAAGAACCTGGCGAACCGAACCATGGAATCCGCCATTCAATCCGCCATCGGCGTCACCATCTACTCCGCTCTGGTCTATTCACAAAGGTATTAGGCGATGCGACGGACTGCACAGACTCTGCTCCTCGTCCTGGCCTTCGCCATCCCCTGGGAGTACTCCCTCGATCTCGGCGAGCCGCTGGGAAATGCGGCCCGCATTGCCGGCCTACTGCTGCTGCTCGCGGCTGTTCCCGCCATTCTTCAGGCCGGCCGCATGCGCACGCCCAACGCATTCTGCTGGATCACCCTCGCGCTGTATCTCTGGTTTTGCTGCACCTGTTTCTGGACCATCGATTCCGTGGTCACTCTGGAAAAACTCCGTGCCTACTTTCAGGAGATGATGATCGTCTGGCTGGTGTGGGAGTTCGCCGATACGCCCGCGGATCTCCGCAATCTGTTGCGCGCCACTGTGGCCGGCTCCTGCGTTCTCGCGGTGCTCACCCTCCTCGCTTTCCGCTCGCCAGAAGCCCTCGCCACCGGCCAGATCCGTTTTGCCGCCTATGGCCAGGACCCCAACGAGGTGGCTCGTTTTCTCGATCTCGGCTTTCCGCTTGCCGCCCTCCTGGTGAACTGCGAGCGCCGCTGGCCGTTGCGCCTCGTGGCCATCGGATTTTTGCCGGTCGGCGCCGTGGCCGTCTTGCTCACGGCCTCGCGCAGCGGATTCCTTGCAGCTCTCGTAGCTCTCGTCGGCTCCTTTCTTATTCTTGCCCTGGGTCACGCCCGCCGCCTCGCCGCCGTAATCTTCGCTCTGCCGCCCTTTGTCGCCGCCCTCTGGTTCATTGTCCCCAGCGGATCGTTTGAACGCCTTGCGACCATTCCCGAGCAGTTAGAGGGTGGTGACTTCAATCAGCGCGTCAACATCTGGTCGGCCGGCTGGCGCGCCTTCGTGCATGCACCGCTCTTCGGTACCGGAGCCGGCTCCTTTGTCGCCGCCGCGCATCTGGCGCCCAGCGACACCGCGCACAATACTGTGCTGTCCATCCTGGTCGGCGGCGGGCTCTGCGCGTTGCTGTTCGCGTCGCTGCTTCTCGCCCTGGCCGTTCGCGCCACACTCCAAACCAGCGGTCCTCTGCGCCTCGCGCTGGCCACATGCCTGCTTGTCTGGGCCGTCACCACGCTCATCGCCACGGTCGAGGAGAACCGCACCACCTGGCTGCTCTTCGGCCTCATCCTTCTTGCCGCTCGCCTCGCCGCGGAAGACCCACGCGGTCTGACCGCCTGTTTCCGGTCTGCGCCGCGTGATCAATCGCGCAGCTCAAAAGTGTCTTCAACCCAACTGGCGGAGGTGTAAGAGTCTGTAGAAAGTCGCTAGTATAGTGAGTCAGAGATTCGCACCACAACGGAATTGTCATCGTGGAATTGTCATCCTGAGCGAAGTTTGCCGCGTGTTTTGCGGCAAACGGAGTCGAAGGATCTGCGGTTGCTTTTCGGATGTTCGCGCTGAAAAATGATTTCGAGGTATGATCCACCCCATGCACGAAGGCAGTTATTCCACGTACATCATGGCTAGCCGAAGTCACACGCTTTATATCGGCGTCACCGGAGATCTGCACAAACGCATATTCGAGCACAAATGGAGAGAGCACGACGGCTTTACGGCAAAATACAACTGCGATCGGCTAGTCTGGTTTGAGAACTATCAAGATGTGGCGATGTCGATAAACCGCGAGAAACAGTTGAAGGGGTGGCGGCGGGAGAAGAAGATTGCTTTGGTCGAGAAGATGAATCCGGCATGGATCGATTTGAGCAAGGATTGGTACGACATCGAGCCGGCTGATTTGAAGCGTGCGACCGACCGAATGGACGCATGAATGCGGCCGTCCGGAAAAGCAACCGCAGATCCTTCGGCGCGCTCGCTCAAGCGAGCTTGCTCAGGATGACAAGGCCAAGGTTCGGGGTTGATATGAGGTTCATCTTGAGCGAAAGCCTTTACTCGGGGGAAAAGACATGGCGATGATGCACAATCCGGCAAGCCCGGGCGAACTGCTGCGGGAGTTTCTCGGCAAGACGACAGCCACGGAACTCGCGCGGCAGATCGGAACGGCGCGCGCCACCGTTTCGCGCATCCTCAACGGGCGCACTGCCATCACCGTCGACCTGAGCATTCGTCTGGGGCAGGCGCTCGGACTCTCTCCAGACTTCTTCTCGAAAGCTCAACTGCAATACGATTTGTGGATCGAATTGCAGAAGAAACGGCCACGGATCAAACGGCTGGCAGCGTAGGGACGGAGTTTAACTTGCAATAGAACTCAGATGGAAGCGGACTGCCTGTAGCATTTTCCCTTGATTTGCCGTTGGGATTGCTTTATGCCGACGGTTTTGCAACAAACAAAGAGAGCCGCTGAGCTTATTAAAGCAGACGGCATCCATCGCAGCGTTCTCCGCGCCGCCCTCTCTGTGGGCGCAGCGGGCATCTTCGTCAAGCTCGTCGCCACGGCGAAAGAGATCGGCGTCGCCTCCGTTTATGGCCGTTCCGATGCCATGGACGCCTTTCTCGCCGCAGCGCTCATTCCCAGCCTGCTCGTCAACCTCATCTCAGAATCCATGAATCAGGCCCTCGTGCCCACGCTGGTCCGGGTGAGGGAACAGGAGGGCCGCGATCGCGCCCAGCAGCTGCTCTCCAGCTCCATGCTCTGGATGTGCCTGTTTCTCGGCGTCGCTTCCGCCCTGATGGCGCTTCTCGCCCACGGCTTCTTTCCGCTCATCGCCTCCAACTTCCCGCCCGCCAAGCTCGCGCTTTCCATTCGCCTCTTCTATGGCCTCTTGCCCATCGTCCTCCTCACCGGCATCGCCACCAACTGCACAGCGATTCTCAACACGCTCGATCGCTTCGCCCTTCCCGCTCTTGCGCCGTCAGTCATCTCCATTTCCATTCTGCTCGGCGCGTTGCTCCTCGGCAGCCATTTCGGCATCTGGGCCATGGTCTATGCCACTCTGGCCGGTTCGCTGCTGCACGTCGTCATCGTCGCCGGGATGATGGAGGCCCACGGCTACACCCTCCGCCTCCGCTGGCATGGCATGAACGAGGCCATGCGCGAGGTCGCCGGGCAATATGGTCCCGTGTTGCTCAGCAGCGTGGTCGCCTCTGGCGGCCTGCTCGTCGATCAGTCGATGTCCGCCATGCTGCCCGCGGGCAGCGTCTCCGCGCTGGTCTATGCCAATCGCTTCGTCAGTGTCGTGCTTACGCTGCTGGCCGGAGCGGTTTCCACCGCCATCGTGCCCCACTTCTCGCGTATGATCGCCTACCGCGACTGGGCCGGATGCCGCCACACCCTCCGCACTTGGGTCGGCCTTACCGCGCTGGTCTCGATCCCCATCGCACTTCTCCTCATCGCCGGCGCGCGGCCGCTTGTCCGCATCGCGTATCAGCACGGCCGCTTCGGCCCACACGACACCGCCATCGTGGCCGCCGTGCTTGCCATGTACGCGATCCAGATTCCGTTTTTCGTGACTAGCCGCGTCTACTACCGCTATATCGTCGCCATGCGCCGCACCGATCTGGTTCTCTATTGCGGCATAGTCAACCTCGGCCTCGATATTGTGCTCAATCTCGTTCTCATGCACTGGTTTGTCCTGATGCACTGGCCCGGCGTGGCTGGAATTGCCCTTGCCACCTCGCTCTGGACCGTGAGCACATTCCTTTATCTCTGGTATTGGAGCCGAAAGCTCCTAGCGCGCGCCTCCGCGCAGGAAGCAGCTGCATGATCCCGTCTCCCGCGCAATACCTGCTCCGCATCGACGATCTCTGCCCCACCGTTTCTGCTGAACGCTGGCAGCAGTTTCGATCGCTGATCGAAGAATTCCATTTGCAGCCTATCCTGGCCGTGGTTCCCGAGAATCAGGACCCGGGATTGCAGGTTTCTCCGCCCGATCCGGCCTTCTGGGATTGCATACATGCTTTGCAAGCCTCGGGAGTGGCGATTGGCCTCCACGGCTACCGGCATGTATGCGCAAGCCGCGGCCGCAGCCTGGTCGATCTGCATCGCATTTCGGAGTTTGCGGGCGTCCCGGCTGATACGCAACGGTCATGGATCGGCGAAGGCATCCGCATTTTGCGCGGTTACGGTCTCAATCCCAAGATCTGGATCGCCCCGCGCCACGGTTTCGATCGGAACACGCTAGTAGCCCTACGCCACGAGGGGATTCTCCTTTTATCCGACGGTTTTGCGCGCGTTCCGTTCCTGCAGAGCGGTTTGACCTGGATTCCGCAGCAACTGTGGGCACCGGTCGAGAAAGAGCGCGGCCTCTGGACCGTCTGTGTCCACCCAAACACCGCGAGTGACGCGGAGATCGCGGCCCTGCGTAGTTTCCTCGACCTTCACGCGGCGCAATTCACCTCTCTTGATTGTGTACTCTTCCGTTTTGAGCCTGCCACTTTGACCCTTGCCGAACGCATTCAGGTCGTATGTGCGCTGCGGCGTCTCAAAATCTCCCACGCCGGCAGGCGATGGTGTCGCGCGGCGCTCTTCCATTCTAGGAGATTCGCATAGACCCGTTCCCAGCGGTCCAGTGCGGCTTCCAAGCCAAAGTTCCGGGCCACGTGCCTCCGCGCCCGCTCTCCCATCGCGTGCCGCGCCTCGGGAGGCATGTGCATCAGTTTCATCATGGTCTCCGCCAGCTCCTGTGTATCGCCCGCAGGCGTGAGCCAGCCCGTCTCCCCATCCACAACCACCTCGCGTGTTCCAAGTACATCGGTAGCCACAACCGGTACCCCGCAAGCGCCCGCCTCCAGCAGAACCATGGGCAGTCCTTCGTAGCGCGACGAGAGAACAAATCCGTCAGCGGCGCGCATCCAGCGCACCACGTTTGGCTCGAAGCCCGCAAAACGCACGCGCTGCTTCAGGCCCAGCCATTCGGCGAGTTCCCTCAGCCGGCCTTCCTGTGGCCCCGCGCCTAAGACCAGCAGCCGCGCGCGCTCCGGTGTGCGTGTCATCGCCCGCAGCAGGCAGGGGTAATCCTTTACCCCTTCCAGCCGGCCAACTGCCAGCCACAAGAATTCATCCTTGACTCCAAGTTCCTCCCGCGCCTGCAACCGCGCCCGCGCATCCGGTTGCCAGCGACCCACATCAATGCCGTTCCATACCACCGAAAGCTTGGATTCGCTAACCATTCCGGCGGCTAAATGCGACGCGGCCGTCGCCTGGCTCACCGCGGTTACGTGGTCCGTCAGCCAGCGGCTGCAGGCGTAGCCGAAATGCCGTCCTATTCTGCCCGTTGCCGAACTGTGCAGGGTGTCAACCACCAGCGGCACCGGTGCTGCCAAACGCGACCAGCGCGCCAGCCATGCGGCGTGCGGCAGGTGCGCGTGGAGCACGTCGGGCTGTTCGCGGCGGAGCCAACTGTGGAAGCGCAGCCATCCTCGAGGGTCCGCAAGCCCTTTGCGCATCTGCAGGCTCAGAAACCGAACTCCGGCGCCCTCAAGTTCCGCCGCCGCATCACCGCCCGTGCCTGAAAGCGCCACCATACTCACACGCCAGTCGCGCCGCCGCAGGCCCTTAGCCAGCAATATGGCCTGTTGTTCGGCGCCGCCTAACCGGTCGAGGCCGGGAATCATTATCGCTGCGTGGCTCATCGCTGCCTCCTCACGTGCGCACCGATCAGTTCCTCGTACGCGTTCATTGCCTCTGCAAAATCGAATTGATCCACCACTCGCAGCTTTTGAGGGGCAATCACATCCTGATCGTCACGTTTCAGGAGGCCTGGAAGAATCGCAACCACCGCCGTGCACAGGGTGGCAATCAAAAACGAAACCGCAAGAAGCGGAAGCGAGAGAGTAACCAGCAACAAAGAGAGCGCATAGCGCAAGCAATCACGAAACATTAGGCCCCTCCGGCGACCACGTCTGTTCGTCGCATGTTGTAACCAGCGCAGGCGGCGAGATGAACAGGCTTCACGATTTCGCCCGAGAGCTGCGCCATCGAAAGGGCGCTCACTTTTATGAGCACTGCTTGATGGGCGCTGCGGCAGACGTGCACCGTGAAAATATTTGCCGGGAGACAGGTTTGACAGCCGGAGGCGATGCTCTATGGAAGTAAAGCTGGTGTAACAATGGCCCGGCACGCCCGATCCATCGCTGTCGAAACCAACCCCCTGTGAACAACACAGGAGTGACCCAATTCGCGGGTCGTTTATTGAGGGTGGAAAACTGTACTGTAAGGAAACATCCGTCTCAAAAAAATGTCAAGAGATAAAATAGGTTTCGGAAAAACAGGTTGTTAATTACTTTGGACTGCACCACTCCATCCCACATGACGATTCGCCATCCAGATTTTTCCACAGGGCGTTGTGAATTTAGTCAGACTGTCGATGGGAAAAATCCGTGGCGAAAACGGGCTCCCGGCTGGAGATCATCAAGAGCCTTCTCCAGGGCGTTGGTGAGGGCGCTCGCAGAAACCTCCGTCGCCAACCACGCGCCCGGCCGGCCCGTGAGCAGGTCTACCACCCCGCCTGAAGCCGGTGTGGACACCAGCGGCAGGCCCGCCGCGGCCGCCTCCAGCAACGCGTTTGGCATTCCTTCGTAGCGCGACGGCAGCACGAAGAGCGTGGCTCCCTGGAAAAATACATAAGGAGGATCCACCTGTTCGGCAAAGCAGACCGCATTCTCCAGCTTCAGGGAGCGGCAAAGCGCTTTGAGCGCCGCCTCTTCGTGGCCCGACCCCACCAGAATCAGATCGGCCACCGGAAACCGGTTGCGCAGAGCAGCAAGTGCCTCAAGCAGCAGATCGAAGCCCTTTTCCCGCGACAGTCTCCCCACGGCCAGCAGGTGGGGACCGGGGCCATTCCACGCCGACGGGGCGTGCCGCGCGGCCAGAATTCCTTTGAGATCGACGGGATTCGGCAGCACCACAATCTGCTCATTGCGAACTCCTGTCTCGCGTGCCAGATCCTCGGCCATGGCGCGAGATTGGCAGATCACGCGATCGGCTCGCCGATAGAGCAACCGGTAAAGCAAGCGCGTGTAGCGTGGCACGCCGCCATGAGCCAGAGCCGCAGAGACCGTCCCGTTCTGCCGCACCAGAACGCGCGTCCTTGCCGGGAAAAACGGTCGCAGCAGGAGCGCCAGAAAACTGATTTCCGGCGCACCCGATAAAATCACATCCGGCCGCAGCCGCCACACCAGCAGTAGCAGCCGAAGCGTCGCGGCGCGCGCGCGCCCGGCGCCCAGGGCATGAACTGTGACCCCGGGCAGCGCCGCGCCAGGGCCTGGATCGCCGGCTCGCATCAGCCCCAGGTGAACCTCGAATCTTTCACGCGACAACCCGCGCGCCACCAGCATCATCACATGCTGTGCACCGCCGCTGCCGATGTTGGGAGTCAGCAGAAGAACTCTTGTGCGTGGTTCCATGGGTTTCCTGAGAGGAAATCAATACTGGACCGGTGCCCCCTTCAAGCTATGTGTTCGCAGTCACAGATTCTTTCTTAGGTAACTCTTATGAATGTCTCCATTCGTTACATTTGAAGTTCTTCTCTCCAGAGTCTGCGTGCCGGCCTCCATGTCTTGTGGAAATCTCTCCGGCGCAGGCTCTCTATGGCAAATTCCGGGCGCTTTGATCTCTACGTCCCTCCGTGGCGCGCGAGTAAGCCGCCAACCATTCTTGTCGGAGTTACACACGCGCAGACCTGTCTCGTGCTTGGGGCGCGACTGCGAGCCCTGCGCAATGCCGGCTTCCACGTCCTTTTGCTTTCCAGTCCCGGACCCTTGCTTGATATCACGGCCGCGCGGGAACAGGTGGAGCGCATTGAGCTCCCCATGGAGCGCAGCATCGCTCCTTTCGCCGATCTGGTGTCTCTCTTCCGGCTTTGGCGGTTGATTGGAAAATGCCGCCCCGACCTCGTCGAGTTCAGCACTCCGAAAGCTGGCATGTTGGGCACTCTCGCGGCCCGGCTGCGCGGCGTCCCGCGGCGCATCTACATGTTGCGCGGGCTCAAGCTCGAAGCCGCAGCGGGACTCAAGCGGCGCATTTTGCTGGCCGCGGAACGCCTGGCTGCGCGCTGTGCGCACGTGGTGCTGTGCAACAGCGAAAGCCTGCGTGCCGAAGCCCTTGCATTGCGCATAGCCCCCCTCAGAAAACTGCGCTTATTAGGCGAGGGCAGTAGTAACGGCGTCGATGTTGAGCGCTTTTCTCCCGGTTCGAGCCCGGTAAGGGAGCAATTGGGCATTCCGAGCAACCTCCCGGTTATCGGATTTTCGGGCCGCTTGACGCGCGACAAAGGGCTGCCTGAGCTGTGCGAAGCCTTCGACCTGATTCTTCGCGCCGAACCTTCCACGCGCCTGCTGCTGGTGGGCTGGTTTGATGTCGCTGAAGATGCGCTCGATCCAGATCTCAGGGCGCGCATTTTGCATCATCCCAGAATCTACTGCACTGGATTTGTCCCCGACACGGCCCCGTATTACCGCGCCATGGATGTGTTTGTTCTACCCACCTGGCGCGAGGGTTTCCCCAATGTCGTGCTGGAAGCGGCAGCTACAGGACTTCCCGTCGTCACTACGGAGAGCACCGGCGCGCGCGATTCGGTGCTTCCTGAAATTACGGGACTGCTGATACCACCAGGGCATCCAGAAGCGATCTATGAGGCGGTGATGAAACTCATTCGCGATCCCCAACGCCGTGGGTGCATGGGCCAGTCAGCCCGCGCGTGGATTCTGGAGCATTACGTGGAATCGCGTGTCGTGGGCATGACCGTCGACTACTACAAAAGCCTTCTCGACGCCCAGCTTGTCACGGCCTTGCAAAGCGCCTGAGCTTACAGACT
>Ga0181518_10003589_pt1 | contig 14262 bp, 11 predicted proteins | sample PEATcosm2014_Bin_28_FD_119751 | JGI IMG/M metagenome (GOLD analysis project Ga0181518, IMG submission 119751) | Peatland microbial communities from MTU Mesocosm Facility, Houghton, MI, USA - PEATcosm2014_Bin01_60_metaG | ecosystem: Environmental > Terrestrial > Soil > Wetlands > Peat | place... | reverse complement strand
CCGCCTGCCGACGGCAAGACCTCCTGGGACTTTTCGGTGATCGATCCCATGATGGAAGACTTCATGAACGCTCAGACGGGGCATTCGGTGATCATCAACTTCAGCACCATACCGCAGTGGATGTTCAAGACGGAGAAGCGGGTGGCGTATCCATCAGATCCGGACCAGGTGACGTGGGATTACGAGAAGGGGACGGAGTTTCGGGATCCGAGTTTGAAGGAAGTTGGGGACTACTATGCGCGGCTGGTGAGTTGGTACACGCAGGGAGGATTCACGGACGAATACGGGAAGCGCCACGACTCCAACCACCATTACAAGATCCCCATCTGGGAAGTGCTCAACGAAGTCGACTTTGAACATTCGATGTCGCCGGAAACCTACACTCGGGTCTACGACGCCATCGTGAGCGCCATTCGACGTGTGGATCCGCAGATGAAGTTCATGGGTGTGGCCCTGGCAGGGACCTCGCCGGACCTTTTCCTGCAGGAGAATGTGCCGGCGTATTTTGAGTATTTCCTCAATCCCAAGAACCACAAGCCCGGGATTCCGTTGGATATGGTTTCTTACCATTTCTATGCAAACCCCTCGGCTGACCAGAGTTCCGAAGCGCAACAGCACACGGTTTTCGATGAAGCCTCCGGCTTCCTCAATTCGGTCCGTTACCTCGACGCGATTCGGCAGCGCCTGACGCCGAAGACCCAAGTGGATCTGGACGAGTTGGGCTGCATACCGGCTGACGATAACACCGTACCTCGCAAACCTATTCCCGATTCTTACTGGAATCTATGCGGAGGAGTGTATGCCTATCTTTACGGAGAGTTGGCACGGTTCGGGATTGACGTGGCGGGGGAGTCGCAGTTGGTGGGCTACCCGTCGCAGTTTCCAGGTGTCTCGATGGTGGATTGGAACAACGGCCAACCCAACGCCCGCTTCTGGGTGCTAAAGCTCCTGCATGACAACTTCGGTCCCGGGGACAAACTGGTCGACACCAGTTCTTCCCTTGGTCATGTCTTCGCCCAAGGGTTTGTGACTCGCGATGGCAAGCGCAAGGTGTTGCTGGTGAACCAGCGCGACCGGGAATTTGAGTTATCAATTCCGGGAGGCAAGGGGGGTGAGGTGATTTATGTCGATCAGACGACCGGCTTCCAACCGCCTGCAACCGCGCACATGGAGGGCGAACAAACAACCATGCGCGGCCTCGACGTGGCAGTGGTGACGCTCGAGCAGTGAGCCACACCACCCCCGTCCCCTCCATAGCAGGCAGGGGAACCAACTCTGTCCCCCTAGCAGGGCAACAAATCTGAAGAGGGAACCGGGGGTGGTGAGGGCATAAAGCAGGTCGGCGCTGCCCGCCTTTCTACATTCCGTAAAGCGTTTCCGTATTTACGGGCAGACCGAGCAGTTTCAGGTAGGTGAAAAGCTGCATTTTATGATTGGTGAAATGCTCGAGGAAGGAGATGGTCATGCGCTCCATCTTGGCTGTCATGCCCCAGGGCACCGTGACGACTTTGTTGGCAAAGTCCTCCTCGCGCACGCCATCCAGAACCTGGCGCAGAATTTCCTTGTCCTTCTTGAGCTTGTCCAGGGCCTCCTGAGGTGTAGAGGAAGGGAGTTTCTCGAGCTTCATGCCCTCTTCCATTTCTTTCATGGTGGGCCACTTGCCGCTAACCAGCATCTCGAGTCCGCCCCCTACGCCCTCGCTCAGGTGGCAAAGCACCTGGCCGGTACTCATGAACGTCGAGCCCGGCGCCCAGTCGAGTTTGTCGGCTGGAACCATGCCGATCATTTTCTCGGCCGGCCGGTAGCTGTCAATCACCATCTCGTAATACTCATTCTTGGTCATAGTTCCCCCTCTAAGATTGTGCTCTCTGCCTGTGTGTGCGTGGGGCCTATCGCGGCTGATGCCATGGACGTGCCCCCTGATGCATTGTCTCACGGTTATTGGAAACGAGCCGAAGCCGAATAGATTCTAGCGCAGTGCCTACATGCCGTAAAGCGTCTGAGTATTGATAGATTGTAACCATTCCGATCAACCGTCCGGCCGGCGGATAATTCTCCATATTGAATTGCTAAAACCCATCCCTGATCATGATTGCTCCTCACGGTTCCTCAACTTGCGCAACGGCACTTGGATCAGGATGTAAGCAATAATCGCGAACGCCACAAGGGAGATCCATCCGCCCCAGTTGGCCAGGAAAGGTAGTTCATCGTGGCCGGTAATCACCTTGGTGATGGACGAGACGCCGGTGAGGAATAGGGTTGCGAGGAGGATTCCGGTGATGGCCTCCCCGGCGATGAATCCGGAGGCCAGGAGGGTTCCCCGCTCCTCAACCTTGGCCTTTTCTTCTGCTGATAACTTCTTGCGCGCCACCCACACGTCGGCAGCCCATTTCAGAACTCCGCCCAGGAATATCGCCCCACTGGTTTCGAGCGGGAGATACATCCCCACGGCGATGAGCATGGGCGAAGGCGCGCCAATCATCACCAGCGCTATGCCGAAAAAGCACCCCATGACGAGCAAGCCCCACGCCATTTGCCCGCCCACGATTCCCTGAGCAAGTTGAGCCATGAGGCCGGCTTGCGGGGCAGGCAGCAACTTGCCTCCGATGCCGCCCGTGGCGAGGTTCGCTTCGTGCAGGGCGATGATGGGCAGCAGCAGGAAAAAGGAAACGGCGGTCACGCTCAGTATTTCCACTACTTCCATCTTCCACGGTGTCCCGCCCAGCAGATAGCCGGCCTTCAGATCTTGAATCAGGCTGCCGGAGACACAGCACGCGCAGCAGACTACCGACGCTACGCCCAGAACCGCGGCGACTCCTCCCAGGCCCTTCACCCCTATGGCCACCATCATCAGCGCTGCCACCACCAGCGCCGCCAGCGTCAGGCCGCTGACGGGCTGATTCGAGGAGCCGACCAGGCCCACCAGGTATCCACCCACCGCAGCCAGGAAGAAGCCAGTCAGCGTCATCACGATAGCCGCTGTGAGGGCTGCACTCCAACTCTGTGCGAAGTATTTATAGATGATCGTAATAGGAATAACAAGCACAGCAATACCAAAAATGATCCATTTGATAGGGATGTCAATATCCAGGCGGGTGCGCCGGGCGGCGTGTTCACTGCCCGCTGCGGAGGCGTGGAAGGCCCCTCGAATCGAGGTGAGGATCGAATCGCGCATGCTGTAGAGCGTGTAGACGGCGCCCACCAGCATTGCTCCCACCGCGATGGGCCGAACGACGTTGTACCACACGGTGTAACTTGCCAGGTCCCAGGGCGCTGTGCCTCCCGTGGTCGCGCCCAGGCGGTGCGGCAGGTCGGGATCGATAAAAAGGACGAGAGGAATCAGCACCAGCCAGGCGATGACGCCCCCCGAGAAATTGATCGCTGACAAGCGCGGTCCGATGATGTATCCAATGCCGATGAGCGCGGGGGATGCGGAAGGAGTTGAGTAGGCGATGCCCCCCGAGTACTCGACGCGGCCCAGAAGTTCCTTCTGGTATCCGAAATAGCTGACCACGGACTTCGGGAATCTCCAGAACGCGCTGATCGAATCCTGGAAAACTTGAAAGCCTTTATCGTCCTTGAGCAACTGGAGAAGGGCGCCCAATCCCATGGCGCCGAAAATGTATTTGGGTGCGTCGGTGGCGCCCTGCTGGCCGGCTTTCACGATCTCGGCGCTGGCCGTGCTTTCCGGAAACGGCAGATCAGGCGAATCAACGCATAGGGGGCGTCGCAGGATGATGATAAAGAATACTCCCAGCAATCCGCCCGCGAAGAGGATGAAGGTGCCGGTCCAGAAATGGCTGCGCAAGTCAGTCCAGAGGCGCTGCCCGCCTACATTGACCATCATGAAGGCAGGGATGGTGAAAATCGCGCCGGCCACCAGCGCTTCGCCTACGGAGGCGGCAGTGCGCGTCAGGTTCTGTTCCAGCACGCCGCCGCGAAAGAAGGGCAAACGAAACAACGCGATGGCTATCACCGCCGCCGGGATCGTCGCAGCCACCGTCTGCCCGGCCTTCATCCCTAAGTAGGCGTTGGCGGCCCCGAAAATGGCGGCCAGGAGGATGCCCGCCAAGACCGATTTGAGGGTGAACTCCGGTTCTTTCGAGTCGTAGGGAACAAACGGTTTGAATTCGGCCATGTGTACGCTCCGCTGCGTCGTTGTACCGACCTTCAAGCTGGCAGGCTTGGCGCCGACTTCATTGTGGCACCGACTCCCAGGCCGGCAGACGCGGTGCTCACCCGAAGGTGAGCTCTCCAACCGAGGAATGGGCAGTTGGGCACTATATCACGATGGGCTACACCGTGAAAAATGCTTAAGTTAGTATTACTTAAGTCGCCGTCGCTGGAAAAGCTCCATCACCGAGCGCACGGAGATCACAGGTAACAACAGTGCGGCTTTCCTCCGCGAACTCGGTGGCCTCTGTGGTGAATCACCTTTGCAGGTTCGGCGATGTGCCGCGGACCTCGAGAAGCAGCTCAGTGCCACTGATGTTACAATGAGCGGGAAAAGGCTCCTTGGCGGTGGGCTTAACGAATGCTCGCAAAGTCAGTGATGTACTCCCGCTGGTTGAAAGAGGCGAAGCGGCAGGGATTCTTCCATGCCGGGCAACGAGTTGGTGTCGCGGTCTCAGGCGGGCCGGATTCGATATTGCTCTTGCATTTCATGAAGGACGCGGCTTCGGAGCTGGGGATCACTCTGGCCATGGTCCACTTTAATCACCATTTGCGAGAGGCCGAATCCGACGGCGACGAGCGATTCGTCCGCGGACTGGCCGGTTCCATGGCCATCGCTTACCTGGGCGGCCAGGCTGACGTGGCGCGGGTGGCACGCGAGAAGAAACGCAACCTGGAGGCCACCGGCCGCGAGTTGCGCTACCGGTTTTTCTTCTCCCTGGTGGATCAAGGCCGGCTGGAACTAGTGGTGACCGCGCACACCGCGAACGACCAGGCCGAAACCGTCTTAATGCGCCTGTTGCGCGGTGCGGGGACGCGCGGCTTGAGCGGAATTTACCCGCTGCTGGAGGGCAAGGTCGCCCGTCCTTTCCTGGATCTCACGCGCGCCGAGATCATGCGCGAGATTGAAGCGCGAAAGCTTGAGTACAGGGTCGATTCGACCAATCTTGACTCCCGTCTGCGGCGCAACAAGGTGCGGAGGGAACTGCTTCCGCTGCTAGAGCGGGAATTCAACCCTGCGATCATTCCGCTACTCAAGGGTCATGCCGATCGGGCAAGGGATGAAGAGGCGTTCCTCGAGCAACAGGCTCTCGATCGCAGCCGTCCTTGGCGCCTGCGAGAGGGCATGGACGAGAAGATTTCGGTGCGCGCTCTGGAAGGGTTTGAGCCGGCCATTCAGAGGCGGGTCCTGCGCCAGATGCTTCAATCCGTTCGCCCGGGGTTGCGTGGTCTAGCCTATTCTCACATTGAGGAAATTCTGCGCTTCGCCACCGGCGCCCAGAGCGGCCGGAGCCTGTCTCTGCCCGGGGAGACTGTGGCGAGGAAGGAATTCGACTGGTTCGTCCTCGGGCCGCAGCCCGCTTCATCCGGAAGCGACGCCTACGCTTATCCGGTCGATGTTCCAGGAGAGACTGCCGTACCCCTCCTGGGGGTTACTTTCGTGCTAAAGATTGTTGAACCTACCGGGCGCGCCGGGGAGTATAATCAAATGGCAGGTCGCGCCATGGATGCTGGGAAGCTGCCGCGCCGACTGGTGCTGCGAAATTGGCGAGCCGGCGACCACTATTGGCCTTCGGGAAGCCGAAAGCCGCAGAAATTGAAGGAGTTATTTCGCCAGCGGAAGATTCCCCGCAGCCGTCGGAATCTCTGGCCCGTTTTGGAGGGTGGGGAGCAGATCCTGTGGGTGAGAGGGTTTCCGCCCGCCGCCTCGGTGGTTGCGACTCCAGAGTCGCGAACGCTGCTGGTCGTCGAGGAAGGTGCCGGGTAGCGACGCCGGCCGTCCGCGGCGGCCAAGAGATTTCTATCAGCCCGGTTCGTTAGGGCAGTGTGAAGCATCCAATAGTTTGTCGATTGTAAGCGCCCCTGAACCGCGGAAGGGGCCGGAGGAGGAAGCGCCGTGAATTCGGCGGTAAAAAACATCGTTTTCTGGGTTGTGATGGCAGTCACTGCCGTGCTGATTTGGGCGGTGGTTAAGCAAAGCACAGGCGGAAACGTTAAAGACCTCAGTTTCTCCGCTTTCATGGACCAGATTGACAGCAACAACGTCCATGACGTGCAAATTACGGGCACAGACGTTACCGGCACACTGAAGAAAGATAACGACAAGTTTAAGTCCACTATTCCCCCGAATTACCCCGACCTGTACAAGACCCTGCACGACAAGAACGTCAACGTCACCATCAAAGACAGTTCCGGGAATTCCTGGGTGACTTGGCTCATTAACGGTCTGCCCATGATTCTGTTGTTGGGCCTCTGGATCTTCTTTATGCGCCAGATGCAGAGCGGCGGCAACAAAGCGCTCTCATTTGGTAAGAGCCGCGCCCGCCTTCTTTCGAGCCAGCAGAAGAAGGTGACCTTCAAGGACGTGGCCGGCGTGGAGGAAGCCAAGGAAGAGTTGCAGGAAATCATTGAGTTCTTGCGGGAGCCGCAAAAGTTCCAAAAGCTCGGGGGGCGCATCCCCAAGGGTGTTTTGCTGGTGGGGCCGCCGGGAACCGGAAAGACTCTGTTAGCGCGAGCGATTGCCGGTGAGGCCAACGTACCCTTCTTTTCCATCTCCGGTTCCGACTTCGTTGAGATGTTCGTGGGAGTGGGCGCATCGCGGGTTCGCGATCTTTTCGAGCAAGGAAAGAAAAACGCCCCGTGTATCATTTTTATCGACGAAATTGATGCGGTAGGCCGCCACCGGGGCGCCGGCTTGGGTGGTGGTCACGACGAGCGCGAGCAGACGCTGAACCAATTGCTTGTCGAGATGGATGGGTTCGAGTCGAACGAGGGCGTTATCCTCATCGCCGCCACCAACCGTCCAGACGTTCTGGATCCGGCTCTATTGCGCCCTGGCCGGTTTGACCGCCGTGTGGTGGTTCCGCGGCCGGACGTGGGAGGGCGTGAAGCTATTCTGAAGGTGCACACCAAGAAGATTCCTCTTTCTGAGGACGTCGATATCCCGGTGCTCGCTCGTGGGTCGCCGGGCTTTTCCGGCGCGGACTTGGCCAACTTGGTGAACGAAGCGGCCCTGCTCGCCGCCCGGCAGAACCGCAAGATGGTGGTCATGCACGACTTCGAGACCTCCAAGGACAAAGTCCTGATGGGGGCCGAGCGGAAGTCCATGATCCTCTCGGAGGAGGAGAAAAAGAACACGGCTTTTCATGAGGCCGGGCATGCCTTGGTGGCCTCCATGATTCCCTACGCCGACCCGCTGCACAAGGTCACCATTATCCCGCGCGGCATGGCATTGGGCGTCACCATGCAGCTTCCGCTCGATGACAAACACACTTACACGCGCGATTATCTCGAGTCGCAATTGGCCGTAATGATGGGCGGGCGCGCGGCGGAGGAAATCTTCCTTAACCATTTCACCACCGGCGCCGGCAACGACATCGAACAGGCCACGGAGGTTTCGCGACGCATGGTGTGCGAATGGGGAATGTCAGACCTCGGTCCCCTGGCGTACGGAAAGCACCAGCAGGAAATCTTCCTGGGGCGCGATTTGGCGACCTCGCGCGATTTCAGCGAGGACACGGCCATCAAGATCGACCAGGAAGTGAAGAGGTTTGTAAACACCGCCTACGAGAAGGCTAAGGAGATCCTGACCACGCACCGTGACGCCTTGGTGCGCATCGCGGAAGCATTGCTGGTCCGCGAGGTCCTCGATGCGATCGAAGTCAAGCTGCTCCTGGAAGGGAAACCATTGCCGGAGGTGGTCCGGCTGACGCCTCCAAAGCCTCCCGCGCCCGAGACGACCCAGGTATTGAAGCCTCGTCCCGCACCCGGTTTGCCCTCGCGCGAACGGCCGCAGCCGGCGTGAAGATGGATCCGTTAGTGGCTAGTGGTTAGTGGCTGGTGAAGTCAGCCGCACCCTAGCCACTTTCCTCGAAGCGTCAACCTCGTGACCAAGCGCCCGGCACTAACCGCCAGGCGCTTCCCCTGATGACTCCGCGTCCAATCTTCGATATACGAATTGACGGGCGCAGAGTGCGTCTCGGGGAGCGTACTCTCATCATGGGCGCGCTCAATGTGACGCCGGATTCGTTCTCGGACGGCGGTCTCTACCTTGCTCCTGGCGCGGCCGTCGAGCACGGATTGGAATTGGTGCGGCAGGGGGCAGAGTGGATCGACGTTGGGGGTGAATCCACACGGCCGGGTTCGCGGCCCGTTTCAGCCAAAGAAGAGCTGCGGAGAGTCCTGCCGGTCATCAGAACTCTCCGCCGGGTACTACCCTCAACCCCCATCTCCATCGACACCACAAAGGCTGAAGTGGCCGAGATGGCCGTGCGGGCCGGGGCCAACATCCTCAATGACATAAGCGGTCTGCGATTCGACGCGCGACTGGCTGAGGTGGCGCGGCGTCACAAGACCCCCCTCGTTCTGATGCACCTGCGGGGCCGCCCGGAGACGATGCAAACACGGCCGTTTGTGGCGGATATCGAACAGTCGGTCAAGCGTGGGCTGGCGACTTCGGTCCGCCGCGCTCTCTCTGCGGGTGTGCGCCGGTCACAGTTGATCCTCGATCCCGGCCTGGGCTTCGGCAAGTCGCGGATTCAAAACTTTCAAATCCTCGCACATCTGGGAAAATTGCGCCTGCTCGGCCTTCCGATTCTGGTGGGCAGTTCACGCAAGTCGTTCATTCAGGCCGTAGCCGCTGGCACGGGCCTTCATGCAGGTGCACCACACAGCCATAGCGGCAGAAAAGGCGCAGAGGGCTACTGGCCAATGATGGGAACGCAGGTAGGGGTACGCCACGGCGTGCCCCTAGTGTCGGCCGACGCCGCGGCTGTAGTGGCCTCAATTCTCGCCGGCGCCCACATCGTGCGCGTGCACGATGCGGAGGGAATCCTGCCGGCAGTGCGCATCGCGGACGCTGTCCTAGGGGCAGATGGGCAGGTGGGCAGCTAGGCAGGAGGACAGGCAGATGGTGGAGTTTATGTTGGTGCATATACCGCTTGCTAATTGCGCTGCCTGGCTGGCCTTTGGCCACCTGCCCACCTTCCCACCTGCCTACTGCCAAGCCTTTTTAGGCATCAGAGAGTTTGTAGTCTACAATAGGTAGGGGCATGGCGGACAAACCGCGGCTGTTTGGCACGGACGGTATAAGAAGCGTCGCAGGCGAGTACCCGCTCGACCGCGCGACCGTGTGGAGGCTTGGCCACAGCCTGGGCAAGGTTCTCCAGAGAGCGGACCCGGCGCGCCCGGTGCGGGTCATTCTGGGGCGCGACACTCGCGAATCCGGAAGCTGGATTGCCCGCCGTCTTGCTACCGGACTGCGCTCGGCCGGAGTGGAAGTCGGCGAAGCAGGGGTCATGACGACACCGGGGTTGGCATTTCTGACGGGTCATCACGGTTTCTCGGCCGGCGTGGTCATTTCCGCGTCTCATAACCCTTACGAAGACAACGGCATCAAGGTCTTCTCCAGATCCGGGACAAAGCTCTCCGAGACTGTGGAGCTTGAGATCGAACGGGAGTTGGAGCAAATAGGGTCCAACGGGGAAAAGGCTTCCACGTTTTTTGAGCGCAATTCCGGAGTCCTCGGTTCGGAACTCCGAGCAGCGCCGCAACTGCTGGAGGACTACCTGGAGCGGCTTATGCAGATTATTCCAGCCGTTCTGTCGGCGACGCAATATAGGCTGGTCGTGGACTGCGCTCACGGCGCGGCTTCTCACGTGGTCCCTCCCCTGTTGCGCCGGCTAGGCATGGAGGTGCAGTTCCTGCACACGGAACCGAACGGGCGCAACATTAATCTCGGTTGCGGCTCGCTTTATCCTCAAGCTATGGCGGACTCGACACGGTTGCTCTCCGCGGACCTTGGCGTAGCCTTCGATGGTGACGCCGACCGAGCCATTTTCGCCACCCGGGAAGGCAAGTTGATCGACGGCGACTATATTCTCTCGATCATGGCGCCGTACTTTAAGAAATGCGGAATCCTCCCGCGCTCTGCAGTGGTCGGCACCCAAATGACGAATCTGGCGCTTGAAATCGCCCTCGATGAGAACGGGATCGGATTGAAGCGCACGCCGGTGGGCGACAAGTACGTTTTGGAGGAAATGCAGCGTTCTGGCCTCAACCTAGGTGGGGAACCATCGGGACATATCATTTTCGGCCACTTGTCACTGGCTGGAGATGGCATCATCACCTTGCTCGAGGTGGTGCGCGTGATGGCGGAGACCGGCCAGCCTCTCGAAGAATTGACTCGAACCTTCAAACCCTTTCCACAGGTTATCCGCAACGTTCGGGTTAGGGAAAAGCCGCCTCTCGAAACCCTGCCGGAGGTGGCGCGTGCCGTAGAAGCGTGTCGGAGGGCGATTGGCGAGCGGGGTCGAGTGGTGGTTCGCTACTCGGGGACCGAACCCCTGGCCAGGGTGATGGTTGAGGCCGCACGAACTGAGGATGTGGAGTACCACGCCGCCCGCATCTCGCAGGCTATTCAAACCGCTTTGGGGACCGGCTGATCGGGAGATCGGGTTAACACCGAAGGACCGAAATTCGCAAATCGGAACCCTCATCTCCGGCGATTTTCGAATTTCGAGTCGCCCAATCTCCCGAACATCCGATCACCCGATTTGTGGAGTGAGGTCATCATGAAAACCCCGCCCCTTTTGCTCTGCTTGTTATCAGTCGCCATCTTTCCAACGAGTCTGCTTCCGCAGCAAAAACTGACGGCCGACAATCTACCTGATTTCCTCGCGCGGTACGATACCAACTTTGGGCCTTTAGACGCGGTTTTCAAAGACCTGACGAATGAAAACCTCCCACTTACCGACGAAACGGGACAGCCCCTGGCCCGAAGGCCGCTGACCGACCGTCAGCAATCTCTAGCCGATCTGCGCCAGACGGCTCTCCAGTTGGCCGCGAAACCTGAAGACCTGGTTCTGGCAACCACGCTGGTCATCCGCACGGAGAGTCTGGCTGACGATCTCTTCGATCTTTCGCAAGTGGCCTACGATAACGACCGCGAAGAGCTCGGCAACAAGCTCAATAATCTTCAGATCACCATGGAAGATAACAAGGGTTTATTGGCCGACTACCTTCTGGCGCTCGCTGCGGACAAGGAGAACAGGCTGCAACAGCTTGAAAAAGAGGTTGATGATTTGCATCAGAAATTGAAGGCGGGAGAGAAGTAAGTGCAGTCGAAAGTCAACAGTCGAAACTCAAAAGTGCGACGGCCCATTTCTCGTCGGCCGAGAGCCAGTGGGTCGGGAGGGTTCAATATGAACAGCCGTCACTTATTTGCAATTTCCTTCGCCGTGGCCCTTGCCGGGACTTTGACAGCAAACTACAACTATTGCCAAAACTCACCAGCGAATTCGCCGCAAACAAATGCGCCAGCCGCGCCGACTCCTGGGGAGAATGCGCCAGCCGCCCCGGCCGGGTCCGCGCTGGTAGTACCCGTCGCGACCACGATCCCGCTCCGGCTCATGAACACAATCAACTCGCGGACAGCGCAACCAGGCCAGGCGCTATACTGCGAAACCATCTTCCCTATTACGGCAGGTAACAGGATTGTGATTCCCCGCGGAAGCTCCGTGAAGGGATCAATTACGCAAGTGATCCGGCCCAAGCGCGGAAAGCACAAGCAGGCGCAAATGGGATTGAGGTTTGAGACTCTCATCCTGCCCAACGGTACTACCATCCCTCTGCGCGCCACGCTTTCCGGGTTTGGTACCGCCGGGAATGAAGGATTTCAGCCCAAGGAAGGGAAGATTGAGGGCGCTTCAACCAAGGGCGGGGATGCAGGCAAGGTCGCTGAGACAACGGTTACGGGTGCGGAGCTCGGTACTATTGTGGGAGCGGCCGATGGGAGTGTTTGGAGAGGGCTCGGAATCGGCAGCCTGGTCGGCGCCGGGAGTGGATTGGTGTGGATCTTGGCTAGCCGCGGGAAGGAGATCGTACTCCCCTCCGGGACAAACTTTGACCTGCTCTTAAGCGTCCCCCTCACCTTCAACCGGGATGACCTTAACGCCCCCTCCGCGTACGATCAGGGGCAAGCGCCGCCGCAGTAAACCAGTGGCCTGTCAACTGCCGCTACCCATTGGCTTGCCGTTGTTCCTTGCACTCGCGGCACAGACGCGACCAGGGCACCGCGTCCAGCCGTACGGCGGAGATGGGCTTCAGACAAGCCTGACAGACACCGTAGGTGTTGTGTTCGATTCGCCCCAGCGCTTCGTCGATAGCACGCAGAAGCTTGCTGTCTTTCTCGCGCAGGCGCACCTGTAAATCCGCTTCCAGTGCCGCCGACGCATGATCCCCCAAATCGCCTTTATCCCCGCCTGAGGAAGGGGCGGGACTTTCGTTTCCGGTCTTTGCCGCACTCAAGGCCCGCCGCTTGGCCAACAGCAGTTCCTTATAATGACTTAGATTAATGGCATTCATGAAAGGACCTCCACCGCAGGAAAGACTAAAGCAGAGCCTTTCGCCCCTGAGGTTACCACTTCATGCGATATCTGGTGCTGTGGCAGCGAGTTTATGGCACCAAATCGTCTTTTGCATTCTGCGCGCTCTGGACCGAGATTGCAACCCTTTGGTGAAAGTCTGGAACTCGGCGGGGATTTGTTGTATAAAGGCGGAGGGTGGCTTAATCTCGCGAATGCCTGAGAATCTGAGAAGCAAGGGCTACTCCTTGGCTGCAAGAAGGAGCCTGGCGGACCGCAAGGCGGGTGCCTCAAGGGGGACACCATGCAGCTTCGAAGAGATCCCATTACTCAAAGCTGGGTGAATCTGGAGGATGAGGGTGAAGACCACGTCCGCCACAAAGACGCTCCATGCCCTCTTTGTCCCGGGCAGGCGAGTGAGTCTGCGCAAACCCTGTATGAATACCCGGGCGGAGGATCAAGCTGGCAAGTCCGGGTGACGCCACATCTCCATCCCATCTACCGCATCGAGGGGGACCCGCAGCGCCGCGCGGAGGGCATCTACGACAAGATGCGCAGCCTGGGGGCGCATGAAATTGTCGTGGAGAATCCCGACCACGATATGCAGCTCTCACGCCTGTCCGACGAAAATGTGGCCCAAGTTCTGCGCGCTTATCTCGCCAGGATGAACGATTTGAAGAGGGATCGGCGCTTCAGGTACGTGACCGTGTTCCGAAACCATGGCGCGACGGCGGGCGGGGAATTTGACCACGCGCACTCCGAGGTTACCGCGACGCCCTTCATTCCGCGACGCGTGGGCTACGAACTTCGTTCCTCCGCGCGCTACTTTGCCATGAAAGAACGGTGCCTGATTTGCGATATTGCGGAGCAGGAAATCTCGCAAAACATACGGATTATTGAGCAGCTCGGCCGTTTCGTTGCGTTTTGCCCCTTTGCCGCCCGCGTGCCCTACGAGACCTGGTTGCTTTCCCCCCGGCATCACTGCGCTTTTGAGGAGGATCTGACCGCCTGGGACGACCAGCTTCAATTCGCGCGCTTGCTGAAATCGGTTCTGAAGCGGCTGGAAGCCGTCAGCCCCACCTACCACTTGGTGCTGCACAGCTCTCCGAATGTTAACGCGAAGTTTCAGAAGAGCGACGTCTGGCGGACTTTGGCAGATGACTACCATTGGCATGTGGAAATCCTTCCGGTTATACCCTCCAAAGCGAAGTCATACGCCCTTAAAGAAGTCTATTACAATTCTTTGCTTCCGGAAGCGGCGGCAGAGACTCTGAGGAACGTCTAGGGCAACAAAAACTGCGACGGGCTGTTACCTTTGGCCGGAAAATGCATTTAGATTGTTGAGCGAACCAGGTGGAGCGTAGACAGCGAACCCCCCCGCTAATGCAGAGCAAAGCGGCAATTCGTGAGAGGTGACCCATGGTGGAAGGGAAATTACGTTTAACCATGCCGGAGGGCGAAGGAATGCAGTTTGTCGCAGAGTCAGGCTCAGGTCACGCCATCGTCGTGGATGACTCGAACGGGCACACGGGGGCCAAACCGATCGAATTGGCGCTTCTGGCGCTCGGGGCCTGCACGGGCTTTGACGTGATCAGCATTCTTCGCAAAAAGCGCCAGACGGTCACCGGCTACGAAATCGAGTTGCTTGCGGAGCAGAACCCTGAGCCTCCCTCTTACTTCACTCGGGTTGAAATCAAGCATCGGCTTCGAGGGCAAATCGCTCCTG
>Ga0181518_10003588_pt1 | contig 14262 bp, 12 predicted proteins | sample PEATcosm2014_Bin_28_FD_119751 | JGI IMG/M metagenome (GOLD analysis project Ga0181518, IMG submission 119751) | Peatland microbial communities from MTU Mesocosm Facility, Houghton, MI, USA - PEATcosm2014_Bin01_60_metaG | ecosystem: Environmental > Terrestrial > Soil > Wetlands > Peat | place... | reverse complement strand
GTCGAGGGATTGGTTGTCGGCCAGAATGTGCCCAAATCGAGGCCCTCGCGCCCGAAAATGCCCAGGATGTCGGCTTGTGTCAGCGCCCCGCTGATGGCTTCCATTCCGCCCCAGTTGTATTCATCGATGGCCAACTTGGTGAGGGGATAGTCATTCGCGACCCACGTCCGCATCATCGGAATCAGTTGCGGAGCTTGCGCCGGGGGCGAGCAGCTTGGGGTGTAGTTCGCGTCGGTAATGTAATTTGGCTGGGGGAAATTAGGATCGGTATAAGTCGGATCCCATAACACGCGCGTCGAGTTCAAGCGCGCCTGTTGCACTCCGGTATCGCCGGCCGTGGTGAAGGCCACGGAGCTGCCGTTGTAGGTCGCCGCAAAATAAGTGTGCAGGTCGAGGTAATCCAGCAGGCGCTGGTGGTGCGCCGCGTCATAGGCCGCGAACTGCTGTAGATAGTACTCGATCAGCGGAATGCCGCCGTTCGCTTCGCGGTCGACCGGATTGCTCCAGGGCTCATAACAGGGAGAACCCGAGTGCCATCCGGACTCGACGTCTTTTTTGGAGTAGAAGTAATCCCACCAATAATCCATCACCGGACCGCTCACGGCGGCCGAGGGATCGGCGGTCTTGATGGCCTCCGCCGTCGCCATGCCGTTGGTCGTCACTTCGTCGTATGTGAAGGGATTGGGATGCACGTCGCGTTGCGTTGCATCCCACCAACTGGGCTCGTTGTCGAGGTCGTAGATGGCCACGCCGCCGTTGGCCGCGGTGCCGAATTTGCCGACCAGGTAGGTGACCCAAGCTCCCGCCCACGACGGGCCGACCGCAGTGCTGGTCACGGTCGGATCGTTACCCGTGATATCGGTCTGGTCGGGATACTCTCCGTCGCCGCAGTCGAGTGGGTTGCCGCTGTCAAATGAATACTGACTGGGGTAGGTCGCCGCCGGGAAGCCGCAGCTTGTGCTGTCCTTGGCCACCCATCCCTGCACCGGCACCGTGCCCAGGGTCTTGGCCCCGATGGCGTTATTGCTGGTCACCAGCGCGTCGAATGCTTTGAGTCCGGGAACCGGAGCCGCCCCATCCCCTCCGGTGCCAGCTCCGTTCTCGAAGTACCAGTCGGCGGCGGAGTTGGTGAAGTCCAGTTGATAGTTGTAGCGGGAGGTCGAGTCTCCTCCCCAGCGGTCGATCGCAATGTTGGTGTTCTTGGTGACGGCAGAGTCAGCCGGGGTAGCGTTGAGCAGGTATGCGTTCATGCCGTAAATGTATGGGCTGATGGCGTGGGTCACGGTACCCGCATCCACGGTCAGCGCGGGGCCAGCGGCGGTAGCGGGAGCGGCGAGGGTTACGACGGAGGCGCCGCTCTTGGTGGGATCTTCGGTGCTGGTTGCGACTACGTTTACGGTTGCCGGGGCCGGATAGGGCGTGGTGTAAAGGGCGGTTGTGCTGCTGGTTGCGGTGATGGTGCCAGGGCTCAAGGCGCTGCCCGGCGGTCCGAGCAACGACCAGGTTACGGCGCTGCTAAAGTTGCCCGTGCCGGTCACGGTCACGGTGAACGGCGCCTGAGTTCCGATGGTTGCGGTGGTGGGGTTGGGCGCTACGGTCACCAGGGTGATGGAGGGCCCTGCGTAGGTGGCCGTGACGGTCGTATTGGCGTTCATGGTCACGTTGCAGGTGGTGGTGTTGGAGGTGGTGCATCCGCTCCAGGCGGAGAAATTGTTGCTAGCGGCGGTCGCGGGCGCCGTCAGCGTGACTGCCGCTCCGGAGTTGTAGGTGAGAGTGAAGGGCGTGACGCCGCTGGTTTTATTGTTGTTGTCGGCGGGAGTGGCCGTGATCGTAGCACCAGCGGCGGGAGTGGCCGAATCGACGGTGAGCACGTAGGTGGTTGGAGGGGGCGGCGTTGTGCTTCCGCCGCCACAGGCCGTTGTCAGCATGATTAGCCCAGTCCCTATCAAAATGGCCGCAGCGCAACCCAACTTCCTCATGTAGAACCTCCAAGAATTCGGCCGCCGCCAGCTCCGCTCAAACGGCAGGAACCTGTCATGCGGCTTCTTGATTCGCGTACCATCTTACAACGGAGATGGCGGCAATCGGCACGGACTTTCAGCCTCACACCGCTGTTAACATGTTGATGACGTCGAGAGGATGAATTCCACAAGATGACCACCTTCCGGGAGATACGACGAAGCGAGCGGGCGCTGAGTGAGGACGAGGCTCGCGAGATTCTGGCGCGGGCGGAGCACGGCGTGCTGGCCACGGTGGGACCGGACGGATGGCCCTATGCCGTCCCCGTGAACCATGTGCTGTCTGGGAACACGCTTTACATTCACTCCGCCGTCGAGGGGCACAAACTGGACAACATCGCTCATGAAGAGCGGGTCTCGTTCTGCGCCGTGGCCAGTGCCAGCGTGTCGCCGGCGGAGCTGTCCACCTTCTATGAGAGCGCGATTGCGTTCGGGCGTGCGGCCGTGGTAACGGATCCCGCGGAAAAACGGCGCGTACTGGAGCTTCTGGCCGTGCGCTTCTGCGGGACGGTGTCGGCGGAGGCGGAAAAAGCCATCGCCACTTCCAGCTCGAGGGCCGCCGTGGTGCGCATTCGGCTCGAACGAATCACGGGCAAGGCCCACCGTTCGGAGTGAGATCGCGCCGAGTGAGGTCGCGCTCGCGGCTTCCGGTCTCGCAGCCGGAGTTATACTGCCAGCCGTCAACCGTCAACGCGCCGGACGATCTTGCCGTACAATTTTGGCGTACCGTCTTGCCTACAATGCCCCGGCGGCGAACGGCGAATCTCGCTTGGCCGATTGTGTAAGCCGAGGGTTTCAGGTTACGTGCAAGCACTGAGTGCCGAATGCTGCCCTTCAAGCTGGTTTACAGCGACGACTATTACCTGCCGATCGGCTCCCATGTTTTTCCCGCCGAAAAGTATCGTCGCATTCGCGACCGGCTGCTCGCGTCAGGGATTGCCGCGCCTGCCGACTTTGCCGCGCCTCGTCCCGCAACCGACCGGGACGTGCTGCTGGTGCACACTCCGCAGTATGTCGAGAAGCTGAAGACGGGAACGCTCAGCGCCCGCGAACAGTTGGAGCTCGAAGTCCCCTACTCGCCGGAACTGGTGAGCGCGTTCTGGCTGCACGCGGGCGGTTCGATTTTGGCTGCCGATCACGCCCTCAACGACGGTGCTGCTTTCAGCCTTGGCGGCGGATTTCATCACGCCTTCCGCGATCACGGCGAAGGCTTCTGCGTGGTCCACGACGTCGCCATCGCCATCCGGCGCATGCAGCGCGACGGCAAAATCCACCGGGCAATGACGGTCGATTGCGACGTGCATCAAGGCAATGGCACGGCCGCGATTTTTGCCGGCACGCGCACCGCCAGCCAGCCGCTGCCGCCCGTGCCGGTGACTCCGCTGCAACCGGCGCATTCGGTCAAAGGCCGTTCTGCCAAAAGCAGGATGCACAGCGGCCACTCGGGAGACGTTTTCACCATCTCGCTCCATCAGGAAAATAACTATCCGCTGTGGAAGCCGCCGTCTTCGATCGACGTCGATCTTCCCGACGGAATTGGCGACGCCGACTATCTCGCCTGGCTCGATAACGCGCTTACGAGTGGGTTGCGTCAGTTCAAACCTGATCTTTTGTGTTACGTCGCTGGAGCCGATCCTTATCGCGAAGACCAACTCGGCGGCCTCGCGCTCTCCATCGAAGGATTGAAGAAGCGCGACGAACTCGTCTTTCGCGCCGCCAAAGCCCGAGGCATTCCGGTGATGGTCACGCTCGCTGGGGGATATGCGCGGAATGTCGAAGATACCGTGACCATCCACTGCAATACGGTCGTGGCGGCGAAGGAAGTGATTGCCGAGAAGAACTGACCGAGTGAAAAGTTATACTCGACGTTATGGACGTCATTCCTTCTCAACTTGCGCATCGCGAGATCTATGACATTCTGACCAGCACAGTGGGGCCGCGGCCGATCGCATGGGTATCGAGCCTCAGCGCCTCCGGACAGCCGAACCTCGCGCCCTTCTCGTTTTTCAACGCTGTGTGCGCCAATCCTCCGCTGCTGGCGTTTGCGCCGGCGATGCGCGCGGCGAAGAAATCGGGAACGGCGGGAAATCCCGCAGGAGCGCCAACTGGTCAACCCGGTGGCCAGCCCGCTGGCCAACCAAAAGACACGCTGCGGAATATTCGCGAGACTGGAGAATTCGTGATCAACGTGGTCACCGCCGAACTGGCCGAGGCCATGAACCTGACCAGCGGCGAATATGACGCGTCCATCAATGAATTCGAAGTGGCGAAGATCGCCTCGGCGCCTTCGAAAATTGTGCGTCCGCGGCGCGTGGCGGCGTCTCCCGTCAGCTTCGAATGCAAGCTCTATAAGATTCTCGACTTCAATCCTGGCCCGGAAGGCGGCAGCCTAGTGATTGGAGAAATCGTCTCGGTCCACATCGATGACCGGCATCTGAAAGACGGCCGCGTGGACCGTAACTCGCTCGATCTGATCGGACGCATGGGCGGGATCCAATACGCGCGAACGACCGAGCGGTTTGAAATGGCGAGGCCGAAGGTGGAGTAACTGTGCTTAGATCGCACCTGGACTGGCGGATCACGAGATGATATAAAGGACGCCGTCGGCAAGGTACGCAGCCAGTTTGAATCTCAAAATGGTTCTGCTATTGCCCGCCGACCTATTGGTTCGAATCCAATCTCAGGGATGGTTACCCACATCCTGCGCGGCGGGACCGGCCTTAGGGCGAGTTGGTGTTCGGCTCTGCGGGTTTAGACCCCCGCCGAACGCTGATGGTTCCGCCGATGCGGGACTCTGGAGGTTTCCAACACTATGCTCGAAATACTTTGGGAAATCACATTGGCTGTCGTGATTCTTGTAGTCGTTTACAGGATTCTCCGCGTTAAGCACGTAATCGTGTACGAGTACCAGAAGGCCCTAAAGTACAAAAGAGGACGTTATACAGGTACGCTTGACCCCGGCCAGTATTGGATAGTTTCCTTCTTTTCAACTCTCGTGCCCGTTGATATTCGGCCAGAGTTCATTACTATTCAGGGGCAAGACGTTCTCAGCGCGGATGGCGTAACTTTAAAAGTAAGTCTGGCAGCGGAATTTCAGGTTGCCGATCCGAACGTCGCCATCAACAAGAATGCCAATTTTAGGACTAGCTTGTATCTCACTCTTCAAATGGCCCTCCGGGAAATCGTAGGCAAGGAGAAAATAGATACGCTTCTCGAAAATCGTGCCGGAATCAGCGGCAAGCTGATGGAGCTTACGTCCGGGAAAGCCTCCGAATTGGGGTTGAAGTTAATCTCGGCAGACGTGAAAGACATCATGTTCCCGGGCGAAATGAAGAAAGCATTTTCCCAAGTTGTCAAAGCCCAGAAGGAGGGCATGGCTGCGCTGGAGAGAGCGCGTGGCGAAACCGCAGCCCTTCGCAGCCTGGCGAACGCAGCCAGAACAATGGACGGTAATCCCAACCTACTTCAACTTCGAGCTTTGCAGGCGTTAACAGACTCCCCTGGAAATACGCTCGTCCTTGGATTGCCGAACGGCGCCCTGCCAGTGATGAAGCAAGGCGAGAAAAGTACAGCTGCGTTGCACAAAGAGGAAAAAGAAGAAACGGAATGAAACCGTTTCACCTGGCGTCACTCCTTCGTAATCAGCTGTCGGCATATTGCTCGTCCCGTTCATTTTTGCTCCCATCTCCCGACTGCTAAAATAGCTGCTTACCCCTATGTTCGAGAATCTTCAGGAAAAACTTCAGCGGGCTTTTAAGGCGCTTCGCGGGCAGGCTGTCCTCACCGAAGAGAACATTGCCGAGGCGCTGAAACAGATTCGGTTGGCGCTGCTTGAGGCCGACGTCAACTTCAAGGTTGTCAAAGATCTCATTGACCGCATACAGGCCAAGGCGGTCGGACAGGAAGTGCTGACCGCGCTTTCGCCGGGCGAACAGGTCATCAAGATTGTCCGCGACGAACTGATCGCGACGCTGGGCAAAGATACGGCTAAATTAAAGTTCGCCTCGCAACCGCCGACCGTCGTGCTGATGGCTGGGCTGCAAGGTTCCGGCAAAACCACGACCTCGGGCAAGCTTGCCAACTGGCTGAAGAATGGCGGACACCGTCCGCTGCTGGTTTCGGTTGACGTTTACCGTCCCGCCGCGCGCGAACAACTTAAAATCGTGGCGGCGGCGATCAAGGCCAACCTTTATGAAGGCGAGGTCGGCGAGGCGAACACGGCTACCGTCGAGCGACTGGCCAAGGAAGCGCGGCGCGAGGCGATCAACTCCGGATGCGACGTGCTGATCGTCGATACCGCCGGGCGTCTCCACATCGACGAACAGCTCATGGAGGAGATGCAGTCGCTGAAGCGGCTGCTCAATCCGCAGGAAATTCTGTTTGTCGCCGACTCGATGACTGGACAGGACGCCGTCCGTTCGGCTGACGAATTCCATAAAAAGCTCACGCTTACCGGCGTCGTGCTTACCAAGATGGACGGCGACGCTCGCGGCGGCGCGGCGCTTTCCATCCGCCAGGTCACGGGACAGCCCATCAAGTTCATCGGCATCGGCGAAAAATACGATGCGCTGGAGCCTTTCCATCCCGACCGCATCGTGTCGCGCATTCTGGGCATGGGCGACATTCTCTCGCTCATTGAAAAGGCCGAGTCGCAGATCGACAAGAAGAAGGCCACCGACCTTGCTTCTAAAGTGCTTGCGGGCGACGGCTTTTCGCTCGACGATTTCCGCGACCAGTTGCGGCAAGTGCGCAAGATGGGATCGCTGCAAAGCCTGGTGGGCATGTTGCCCTCGGTCGGCGCGTTTTCCGGGATGCAGAAGGCCGCCGACAAGGTGGACGAAAAGCAGATCAACCGGGTCGAGGCCATCATCAATTCGATGACTGGGTACGAGCGCAACCATCACGAATCGATCAACGGCAGCCGGCGGAAGCGCATCGCGCGGGGCTCGGGCACGAGCGTGCAGGAAGTCAATAACTTGCTCCGGCAGTACGCGCAGATGAAGAAAATGTTCAAGCAGATGGGAAAACCCAGCTTCGCGCGGCGCATGGCGGGGATGAAGTTTCCGGGGATGTAGGGCCAGTTGTCAGTTGTCAGTCAAACCCTTGCTTAGACGCGAGGAATCGCGGCGCAAACTCGAAATATGTTTCACGTGAAATATTGTACGGGTAGTTGTGTTCGTGTAATTATGTACGTACAAGAGGGCGCGAATGAAACAGCGTAAATGGGTTACGAAGCGGGCCAAGGCGCCTCGAAAAGCGGTGAAAATCGAGGCGGCGGCGCGGTCTAAAAGGCGTCCGGGGTACCTGCCGGAGGAGTTGGCGGGCATGTACAAGCCGGTGAAAAAACCGGTGACGCTGCGGTTGGACGCCGATGTCGTGGCGTGGTTCCAGCGGGCGGGGCGGGGGTACCAGACGCGGATCAACCGGGCCCTGCGGAAAGTGATGATCGAGGAAAGGAAGAAGGCGCGGGAGTGAAGCGGGTTTCCGCCATGCCTCTGCACCGAGGCCGAGGTCTCGAAAATCCCGCGAAGAGGGCACTCTGGTTTTTTTGCTGCTGACAATTGCTGACCGGCGTTATTGCTTTCCGACAGCGGAGAAGTGCGCTGCGGGGTCCCTGGCTGTTATACTGAGTTGAAGTAATTAATCAATTCATGGCAACTTCTAGCAGCTCCGTTCCTGTGGTCGTTTCGTCTTTGGCGGCGCGGACGCAGCTTGGGCAGATCATGCGGCGGGCGCGACGGGAGAACGCGCGCTTCGTGGTGGACCGGCGAGGCGAGCCGCAAGTGGTGATTATGGGAATCAAAGACTTCCTCAAAACCATCGCACCGGAGAAGAAGTTGCTCGCCGCCATCCGCGCGACGACCCGGAAAAAGGGTGCAAACAAACTTTCCCCGAGCGCGATCAACCGGGAAATCCGCGCCTACCGCCGCGCGCGCCCGCTGTAACTTGCAATGAGCGCCATTCGGGTCGTGCTCGACACCAACGTCGTTGTGTCCGCACATTTGAATTCCGACGGATACGAGAGGCACGTGCTCGACCTGGCGCTGGCGGGCAAGCTGCGACCGGTAGTTTCCGAAATCATTCTGGCCGAATACGAAGGAGTGTTGCGGCGGCCGAAGTTTGGCCTGACGGCGAGGCAGGTCGGCCGGTCGATGAGAATGCTGCGTGGGGCGGCCAAAGTCGTGGCCCCGCATCGCGAGCTGAAGATCACGCAGGACGCGGCGGACAACCGTTTTCTGGAATGCGCGGAAGCAGGCCAGGCCGATTATCTGGTCACGGGCAACCAACGCCATTTCCCGAAGCAATGGCGGCAGACCGCGGTAGTCAACGCGCGCGAATTGCTGGAGTGGGTGGTGCCGGGACTGAGGCGGTGATTCTGGCGGTTCGGCCCGCGCGGGGCGCGGGTTGAGCCCACATTAGCGCCCAAAGAACCGGCGCGAACCCTTCGACAAGCTCAGGGCAGGCTGTGGGGCACCCGGCGTGGGCGGCATCGCGGCCCACCCTTGCGCAAAGAACGCGCAAGGATGGGGCACCCGCTGGTCTTCTTTTTTAATCTTCGGGGCGGGCGGTGGCGTAGTAGCCGCTGCGGGCCTGGACTTTGTAGTCTCCCTGCCGGGGCTTGATCTCGACCTTGCGGAAAGATCCATCGCGACTGGTATTGGTGGGCACGTAGCCGGCGTTGTACTGGCTGCGGAGTTCCTGGGAAATCTGGTCGAAGGCGGCGCGGAGCTTATCGATCTTGTTGCCAACTTCGATTACGCGGCCGCCGGTTTCTTCGGTGAGTTTTTTCATGTCGGAAGGCCCGCTGTAGGGGCCACCCCAGCCACGGAGACCGCGGTCGGCAATGAGCAGGACGTAGCAGATGGCATCGGCTTTCTGGGCGGCTTCGATGGCATCTCTGATCTTGAGGCGGCTGCCTTCGTCTTCTCCGTCGGTGAGCAGGATCATCGCCTTGCGTCCGACCTCGTGGCTCAATTCGTCGTGGGAAGCGAGATAGACGGCGTCATAGAGAGCGGTGCCGCGCTGGCCGGTGGAAGAACACGGAATCGGGCCCTGCGGGCCGATTGGACCTCCTGCGCAACCGGGTCCGCCGGCGTTCATGCTGGCATCGTTCAGCGCACGCCGGAGGCGGCTGACCGAGTTGGTGAAATCTTGCAGTAGGGTGATGTCAGTGCCGAAGCTGATGACGAAGGCCTCATCTTTCGGGCGCAGCGTGCTTTCGAGGAACGAACCTCCAACCGTCTTTTCCATATCGAGGACGCGCAGTTGGCTGCCGCTGGTGTCGAGGAGGATGCCGAGGGTGAGCGGGAGATCGGATTCGGCCTTGAAATATTTGATGGTCTGGGGCTTTCCGTCCTCGAACAGTTCGAAATTATCTTTGGTGAGGCCGGGGATGAGCGCGCCGTGCTTGTCTTTGACGTTGAAGAACAGCTGCACGACTTCGACGTTGACCTTGAGGGTCTCGACCGACTGGTCTTGCGACTGGGCGTCAGAATTGGAATTGGAACTGGCGGCGGGCGGCGAGGCGGGAGCCGGGGCCGGAGCATTCTGGGCGGCGGCGGGAAGCGACAGAATCGCCGCCAGGGAGAACGTCATTAGAGATAACGTCATTAGAGAAGACGTCACTAGAGAAAACGGGGCCCGGGCGGACCATCCCGTGGCCAGGCGCAATTTGCAATGGAATTTAGTCATCGGCGTTTTGTCCCCAGACTCTGCTAGTTTATCCTGTAAGGGCTCGCCATGGTTAGATGCGCCCAAGCGGCGCGGTTGAGCATCTGAATTAGTAAATGCGGTGGAAGAAGCAAGAAAGATAGAGGATTCGAGGGATGGCCACGAAGATCAACACGGTAGCGAGGGTGAGGCTGACGTTGTTCCTGACGTTGTTCCTGAAGTTGTTCCTAACAACGTTGCTAGGGGTGTGGATGCTGGCGGGGACGGTGGCGGCGCAGCAGAAGCCGGAGGACATCCCGGACGCTCCCTCGGCGACGCGTCCCATACCGCCGCCGCCCCCGCCCAGCCCGCGGCAGGAAGCGGAGGACGCGGCCAAGGCGCAAACGGCGCCCAATGCGTCCGGCGACGGCGTGACCACGGGATCGAAGGAGATGCCCCGCAGCGCTCCGGATTCGGCGACTGGGAAGGCGGATCAACAGCCCGCCCCGCCGCCCATGCCTCCGGTCAGAACGGTGCCAGCAGGCAGCGTTCCGAAGGATGCCGACACCGGCCAGGATCTCTACACCATCAGCAGACCGGTGAATTTTGTGGTGGTTCCAGTTACGGTAAAAGACAGCGATGGGCGGCTGGTCGGCGGCTTGCAGTCCAGGGATTTTTCCGTCCTGGAAAATGGAGTGAGGCAGAAGTTGACGTATTTTACCAGCGATCCATTTGCGCTGTCGGCGGCGGTGATCTTCGATATCGGAATGCCGGACGTGGGTCTGCACAAGGTGCAGCAAACGCTGTCGGCACTGCAGGGAGCCTTCAGCCAGTTCGATGAAATCGGCATCTATACTTACAGCAGCTCGGCAGGGCGGGTGGCGGGCTTCACTGCCGTGGGCAACCAGTTGACGGCGGCCCTGGACCAGGTCAAAGGGTACACAGGGGAGAACAATGGGCCTCCGGTGACGAGCGGGCCGCTCGGTCCGCAGGGGCCGATCATCAATGGAATGCCGATCGACTCTCAAGTAAACCCGGTTTCGGCGCCGCCCAAGATCGCGCGCGTGATGAATGACGCGATCCTGCTGGCGGCGCGCGATCTGGCCAAGCGCGACCGGACGCGGCGGAAAATCATCTTCATCATCAGCGACGGGCGCGAAATAGGCTCGACCGCCAGCTACCAGGACACGCTGAAAGTGCTGCTGACCCAGAACATCACCCTGTACGCGGTGGGAGTGGAAGCGGCGGCCATCCCGGGGTACGACCGGCTGCAGCGGCTGCACCTGCCGAAGACGAGGGCTCTGGTGGGCTACACCGACATCCTGCCAAAGTACGTCTCGGCGACGGGAGGAGGCACGGTGTACAGCGAGTTGGGGAAAGCCGAGATTGAGCGAATTTACGCCCAGGCGATCGGGGAGGCGCGCAACCAGTACACGCTGGGCTATTCGCCCAGGTCGACCATCGGCGGCTACCGCCAGATCGATGTACGGGTGCGGCGTCCCGACGTGAAGGTGTACGCCAAGGACGGTTATTATCCGCTGCCTACGGCGCGATAAGCAGTGGGCGGTGGGCAGTGTTCTTTAGTTAGTATTCAGCGCATGAGGCGAGAGGGAGTGGCGCAGGGTCCCGATCTCGCTCTAAGCCGAAAACCGGGCGTTGGCAGCTACCCACTGGGCACTGACCACTCTCTAGTAACCTGAGTAACCAGCGCTAGTACCTTCCGGTGTGATATAAAAAAAAGCAGGAACCGATAGTGTAGTCAACTGGAGTTGCGAGAGGCTCGCGCCTTGAGGGAGTGGTACGCGAGGGTCTTTTCGCGGCGGTTTCCGAGGAAACCTTTTGAGTTTCATCAACTTCGCAGCGCGCGAGATCAACTGCAAGATCGTCTATTATGGCGCCGGGTTGGGCGGCAAGACGACGAACCTCCAGTTCATCTTCCAGAAAACTGCCGATCAGCAGAAGGGCAAGATGATTTCGCTCGCCACGGAGACTGATCGAACCCTGTTCTTCGACTTCCTGCCGCTCGATCTCGGTTCAGTGCGCGGATTCAAGACGCGCATCCACTTGTACACGGTCCCAGGCCAGGTCTTTTACGACGCCAGCCGCAAGCTGATTCTGCGCGGCGTGGACGGCATCGTGTTCGTCGCCGATTCCCAGCCGGAGCGCATGGACGCCAACATCGAGGCGCTCGACAACCTGATGTCGAACCTGCAGGAACACGGCTACGATTTCTTCAAGATTCCCTACGTCCTGCAACTGAATAAACGCGACTTGCCCAATGTGCTGCCGGTGGACACTCTGGCCGACGAACTGCGCAAGAAAAACGAGCCGGTGGTCGAGGCGGTGGCCTTCCAGGGCGTGGGCGTGTTCGAAACGCTGAAGGAAATCGCGCGGCAGGTGCTGGTGGAGTTGAAACAGGGCGGGTAGAGCGGCGCGACTCGACCGCCGGAAAAGTTTTTTCACGTGGCATGCTATCATCCCTGCCATCGCTTCGTTCCCATCCGTTGAGCCAAATGGATCCGACCGCCCTCAGCAACCAGATCGACAGAATCCTGCGCAGCGAGACCTTCGCCCGCAAGAGCCAGCTCAGAAAGCTGCTGGAACTTCTGTTTAAGAACATCAATTCGCAGGCCACGCTGAACCCGGACCTGGTGATCAGGGTACTATGGCCCGAGGAGACCCGGACCAAGCGATCCGCAGACGTAGCCACGGAGATGAATCGGCTCCGGCGTGCGCTTGATTCCTATTACAACGCGGAAGGCAAGACCGACCCCATCACGATCAGCCTCCCAAATCGTTCGCTAACCGTTGTCGATGACACGCAGGAGAGGTGGTGGATCGTGGCGAAGCCTCGGGAAAGGCTCGAGGACCGCCCGCCCGGTCCGCAAGAGCATTCCGGTGGAAGGCTGAAGATAGTCGGCATGATCGCTGCGCTTGCCATCGTGTCCTACATTTCCATCCGGGTTCTGCCGGTGCATGATCGGCCCAAATTTGGGAGGCTGGACGGTTCGACGCTGAGAATTATGAATGCGGAGGGAAAGGAACTCTGGAGAAAGACCTTTCCCGAGGGATTCGGGCCCGATTGGTACTACGCGCAGGGTCTGGCTAACCGCATCTGGATCGGGGACCTGGAGGGCAAAGGCCGTACCAGCGTTCTTTTCGTTTATTCCCCCGCTTCCACTCCACTGTTACCGCACTCGTCGACGCTGATCTGTTATTCCGATCGCGGCAAAGAGAAATGGCGTTGGACGCCCGGGAGAGAGTTGCCGGAACTCGCGGGGAGTCCGGCTACCTACCGGACTTTTGCCCTGGGTGTACTCAAGGCAACGGCCACGAGACCTCCCCGAATCGTGGTTGAAAGCCAGCATCAACCCTGGTGGCCCAGCCAGATCGCGATTCTCGATTCCACTGGCAAGATGGTCTCTGAGTACTGGCATTCCGGGGGCTTGACTTCCATGGTGCTGGCCGACCTGGATGGCGATGGCCGAGAGGAGATTATTGCCACTGGAATCAGTGAATATGATCATCAAGCGACATTGGTGGCGCTCGATCCTGACCGGGTGTTTGGCGCCTCCACCGAGGAACGGCCCGAGTTTCAAATCCACGGCATGGGGATTGCCCAGGAAAGGTTGCGACTGTTGTTTCCCCGGAGCGATTTGAACCGGGCGTTGTATCAGTACAATATGGCGACCGAGCCCACGGTCGAGGGTGGGATCGTTCGGCTTACGGTGCTGGAGTGCATGTCCCCTCCGGGTTGTCCCATCTGGTACGAATTCGACAAGAGTTTTCGTCTGATTGCAGCTTTTGCGGGCGGTGACGGATTTCGCAGCGCCCATGCGCGGTACTATGAAAACGGCAAAGATGCGCATCCCCTTAGTGGGGAAGAACAGGCGGCGTTCCAAAAGGTTCGATGCCTGACGGGGTGCAAATCCGAGTTCGTCCCCGTCGGCAAGCTAGTTCCCTGAATCCGAAAACAGCTCCTTCAGGAGCCGCTGAAATCGGCCCCGATTTCATACCGAGTTCATATCAATTTTCGCTCAGTGCCCTTGGAATCAGTGTAATCCCGTGCTAAGTTAGCGGTCCTGAAAGCCGAAAAACTGGATAAACCAGGAAAACAAGAGGTGCAAAATGCTTCCCAGAGGACATGTTTCAGGGGTCCGGGTTCCGGGGAACTGGAAGGACCAGTTTCAATTCTCATCAAATTTCCGCAGGGGCCTCGGACTGCTTCTTCTCGCTATGCTTCTAGTGCCCAGTTCCTTGTGGGCGCACACGACGGAGAATTGCCCGACAGAACCCGGCCAGGCCGCCATCGTTTCTGGCGAGACCTACTTTGGTGCGAACTGCGTTCTTAACACGGCATCCGACCTGGATACGTTCACGTTTAGCGCTGGTGCGGGCGACACGTGGAAGATGGTCGCGGGCACGACCAATGCCGCGTATCCCAACAACGTTTGCATGAACTTGAACGATCCAAACGGCAATCTCGTCACCTGGACGTGCAGCGATTCCGCGGCCAACAATTTCGCCGCAGTGCTCATTCCGAAACTGACGCTCGCAGGCGTTTACACGATCGTGGTGTACGAGACCAAGACTG
>Ga0181518_10003584_pt1 | contig 14271 bp, 10 predicted proteins | sample PEATcosm2014_Bin_28_FD_119751 | JGI IMG/M metagenome (GOLD analysis project Ga0181518, IMG submission 119751) | Peatland microbial communities from MTU Mesocosm Facility, Houghton, MI, USA - PEATcosm2014_Bin01_60_metaG | ecosystem: Environmental > Terrestrial > Soil > Wetlands > Peat | place... | reverse complement strand
AACTACTAGATAGAGTCGATAAGGCATTTTTGCCTTATCTCCCCCCTCTTTTTTTGCCTATTATTACCGACGTACTTTTTTACGCCTTAGCACCGCTGAGGCCTATCTGCACGTGACGGGACCGATACCCATAATGGTGTCCCGAGCAAAATCCCATACAACCACACTTTCGGCATTGTTCGTGATCTCCAGCTTTTTCGTTCCGGTGATCTCGCCGATTTTCGCTGCTTGCATGCCGGCCTCTTCAAAGATGCGTATCACCTCTCGCACGTGCTCAGGTTGGGCTGTCAACAAAAATCCCATCCCGGGATACATGCGCAACCACAGGTGCATATCCATGCCCTCAGGGATGGGTATCTGTTCCAGTTCTATGACAGCGCCAACTTCCGACACTTCGAGCATCATTCCGAGTGTGCCGAGCAACCCTGGATTGCTAATGTCTTTCGCAGCCCCGGCCAAGTGCTGTTCCCCGACGCGCTTCATCGTCTCGAGCTGCTTGCGCAACACCTCTGGGTGCTTCATTGTGGTTGTGTCCCAACAGAGACTGCACGAGGGGTGCACCCTGCCGTCCAAATCTATTGCAGCAAGAACATCTTGCCCATCACGCGCCTTGCAGCTATAAATGATCGAATCGGTCTGTGCGGTGCCTATGATAGCGACATCAAGTGCATTATAAACCGTGTCGGGATGGACGTGCCCACCAACGACCGGCACACCAAATTTTTTTATCGCCTCGCTCATACCTGCCAGAACCCGGTTGCAGACGTCGGGCGAGTTGGCAGAGAACACGTCGACCATCGCAAGCGGGGTCCCCCCCATAGCCAAAATGTCGTGAATATTCACGAGAACGGCGCAGTACCCGGCCCATTCAGGGTCCGCATCCATAAGCTTTGACCAGATGCCATCAGCGGCTATAAGCAGGGACTCGTCGCCTCGCTCGATTACCGCAGCATCCTCCCCAAAGTTTCCTGTGCTGAGATCCTCGTCAAACCACTTCACAAGCGAACCGATTGAGCGCTTCCTTGCGATGCCTTCAAAGTCACGAAGCGACTGAGCCAATTCGTCCAGTTTCATGTCGTTCACAAAACATTAATAGGCACAAGGGGTTCTTATATCCGTATACTGCCCTTATCCCTTGATTTCTACGCTTGATTCTATGGATCTAGTTGAAAAATACCGTCCGCGGACTCTCTCAGAAGTGAGGGGCAATCACAAAGCGGTGGAAGAGCTCCGCAAATGGGCGCTGAACTGGCCCGCAGAGAAAACGGCAGCATTGTTATACGGCAAGCCCGGCACCGGCAAAACGTCGTCTGCAGTCGCGTTGGCAAACGACATGGGGTGGCAGTTGCTAGAGCTTAATGCCAGTGACAAGCGTACTCAAGGGACTATTAACGCGACGGTAGGAGCAGCGTCACGAAACGCGTCACTCCAAAATGCTCAGAAGCTAATACTGCTTGACGAAATTGACAACCTGCACGGCAATTCTGATCGCGGCGGGGCAAAAGCAGTGACAGAGCTCGCAAAAAAAACGCGCGAGCCTGTGATTCTGACGGCCAACGACCTACACGGTGTCTCATCGACACTACGTGGACGATGCAAACTCATCGCTTTTGTCGCAATCAGGGAGGAAAGTGCGCAAAAAGCGCTGGTAGATATCTGGCACAACGAGAGGAGAGAAGCTTCGCACGCCCGCGAGGCCGTTGCTGACTTCATCGCCCGGCTCGAGGAGCCTGAACGGGCTTCACGAGATACGGCAGCACTGGAGGCGATCAGCGCTGATCTTGAGATTCTCACACGACTCGGCTTTGACCTCGATAGGCCAGCGATTTGCGACGCTCAGGAAGCCGTTGCTGACTTCATCGCCCGGCTCGAGGAGCCTGAACGGGCTTCACGAGATACGGCAGCACTGGAGGCGATCAGCGCTGATCTTGAGATTCTCACGGATTCGGTGCGCGAGCTAGAGACGCTACGCGAGACACTGTCGGACATTGGCCGGTCGCTGAGTGCTGTCGACATGGTCTCAATTCAAAAGATCGTGAAGAACGCTAAAGGAGATCTGAGATCGGCGATAACCGACTTTCAAGCATACGTCGGAGGGGCTCAGGTGGAAACCGCAGCTCGCGATCGCGCCCAATCAGCATTCGACCTAATGAGAAGCATTTTTAACGACACCGACATGATCAAGCCCCTCACTATTTCGTACGGGGTCGATCAGACGCCTGAAGACCTTATACACTGGGTAGACGAAAACCTCCCACGTTATTTGAAAGATGGGAGCCTCGCTCGTGCATTTCAGGTACTGCGTAGAGCTGATATCTACCTCGGAAGAACGCGAAAGAGACAAAACTACGGCCTTTGGAGATATGCCGCCGAACTGATGACCTCGGGAGTGAACGTAGTGAGCCGCCAAAACCGTGGAGAACGCCATGCCGCGGCCAAGTATTCCCCACCGACGCACTGGATGCGCCTCGGGCAGACCCGGTCTAAACGCGCTTTGAGGGACGCGGTGGCAACTAAAATCGGCACCGCAAACCACATCTCAGTCACCAAAGCGCGGCAAGATACTATTCCACTGTACAAAGAGCTTGCAGAGAGGAACCCGGCAGGCATTACGGCAGCACTGCATCTCACTGCCGACGAACTTGCGTTTCTAATGGATGCCAAAAAGGATGGCCCAGTGGTAAAAACCGCGTTACAAATAGCGCAAGGATTAAACAGCGGGGAGACGCCCATACATCAACCGATTTCAGAGCGCAAGATGCCGGTTAGTTTAGACGCGTCGCACTCTCCATCTGAAAATCAGGGTGATTCGCCTTCAGAATTGCCCGTTAAGCGCGGCGGTAAACAACGTGCAGGCAATCACGAGGAACTACTCAAAACGGACTCACATCGCGAGCAAAAATACCTCGATGAGTACTGAGCCCGCGTTTTAAAGCGTCCCCGCCATTCGTTCGTTAAATCGCTTCAGAATTTGCATCATCACACCGTTGTGCACAAGTGCTTCTTTTATGCGCTGCTGTGCACGCTTCTTCGCGTACGTATCCTCGACGAAGTCAATGCCGTCATATTCGACCCGCGTGAGTATGAGTCCCGAAGCGGGCGCTGACCTGATCCCTTCGACGTGACTTCGCTCCAACATGTTCCTAAACCACGCAACGCTTCGGTGTCCGTTTCCTACAAGAGCCAGCCCGGTAACGAGTTTTCTCATCATGTTCCACACGAAACTATTGGCGGCGATGTCCACAACGATAAAGTTGCCCGATACTCGCACGCTCGAAGAAAAGACCGTTCGGACGGCCGGCCGCCGTTTCTCGAGACTGAAATTGTGAAAATCGTGTACGCCGTACAAAAGGTCCGCTGCCTCACGCATAGCGTGTACATCGAACTGCCCATCGCACAAAATGTATTGGTATTCGCGCAGGAGCGCATCCCGTCGGGCATCGAACGTGAGGGGCACATCCGCGCGCGCCCACGTCCAAATCTCTGCAGGCAGATGAGTATTAATGTGACGAGGGAGGGCTAACTCACTAACATCAGTTTCGAACGCTACCACCGCATCGAGAGCGTGAACTCCTTTGTCTGTTCTGCCAGAGGCCGTAAAATGAGCAGCACGAGGCTCGTCAAAGAGTCGCGCGCGGCGCAAAGCTTCGACAACCGCCGCTTGTACGGTTGCGCGGCCCGGTTGTGTCTGAAAACCTGCGTACGCAGTTCCCACATATGCAAGCCGCAAGGCAACTTTCGATTTTTCTATAGGTAGCTTCAATTCCATGGGGCGATCGCGCAATTTAACACTTTCAGCCGCTTACAGGAACGCTTCTCAACAATGCTCCTCGCTTGCTGCTTTCGCACCAATGTTGGTTAAGGATGAACAGCCACCAATGGTCGTGCCTGTGTGCCGCGCTGAACGCAATAACTTATTTACCAGATACTCGTGATTAGCATAAAAGATGCACGACCGTCAAGCTAGAACCCGCGTCTTCCCGTAGAACGATCATGAAAGCGATTCTCGCGTTTGAAAATGGCGTTGCAGTGGTGGGAAAACGGTTTGGAGCGAAGCGCGCTGCGACGGGCGAGCTTGTTTTCGCCACCCCCTACACGGGCTACGTAGAGGCGCTGACCGATCCCTCGTACAACGGCCAAATCTTGCTGTTCACCTATCCATTGGTCGGAAATTACGGCGTAAACTATGACGACTGCCAGTCGGCAGGCATACAAGCCGAAGCATTCGTCATCAGAGAGCTGTGTGAACACCCTACTAACGACCAGACCCTCGATGCGTTCCTCAAGGCTTACGAAATTCCCGGCATATGGGACATTGACACCCGGATGATCACTATCATGATACGCGACGAAGGTGCAATGCAAGCAAGCCTCTTGCCAAGCGCTAAAGGGTCGCGCGCCGACATTCGAAAGGCTATTGACCTTGCACGCCGCGCTCCAGACATCGCCACCGACCTAGTATCAGAGGTTACCTGCGCAAACGCCTACCGCATTCCCGGTAAAGGGACGCGTTTCGTTCTCATGGACTTTGGCGTCAAGCAAAACACAATTAAGAATCTGCAACGTCGCGACGTCGACCTCATCGTCGTACCTGCAGACACGCCAGGAAAAAGAATAGCAGACTATGAGCCTGACGCGATACTGCTTTCCAACGGCCCGGGAGATCCCGCTCAAGCCAAGAACGGGATTCGCGTGGTCCGCGAGCTCGCGGGACAACTGCCCATCTTTGGGATATGTCTCGGACATCAGCTGATCGCCCTCGCACTTGATGGAGAGACGTATAAACTCAAATTTGGACATCGAGGTGCGAACCAACCCGTTTTGGACCTTCGCACGCAGCGCGTATACATCACGGCGCAAAATCACGGTTACGCAGTTCGCTACGACCAAAGGGATAAAATGACCGTTACACAGGTCAACGCCAACGATAACACCGTCGAAGGCATTGAAAATGAATACCTGCATATTATGAGCGTACAATATCACCCCGAAGCATCCCCTGGTCCACACGACCTTGAGAAATCGTTTTTCGACCAGATTACTGATGTCGCAGGTCGCAGCATGTGACGGCGTAAACGCCCTAGTGTGCGCCCAAGAAGAATGCCAAAAAGAGCAGACATAGGAAAAGTGCTACTCATCGGCTCCGGTCCAATAGTGATCGGGCAAGCGGCCGAGTTCGACTTCAGCGGGAGCCAAGCCTGCACCTCTTTGCGAGAAGAGGGGGTGTCGGTCACTTTGGTGAACTCAAATCCCGCAACGATAATGACCGACCCGAACATGGCGGACGCGGTGTACATTGAACCGCTGAAGCCTGACATTGTAGCTGCAATCGTTCGAAAGGAACAACCTGACGGAATAATTGCGGGTCTTGGAGGGCAAACGGGCCTCAATATCACGGCCGAACTGGCAGAGATGGGCGTCTTGGCAGAATGTAACGTCAAACCCCTAGGCACGCCACTCGAGACCATTTATATGGCCGAGGACCGGGAACGGTTCCGGACAACGATGGAAGGCATCGGAGAAAGAGTCCCCAAAAGCCACGCGGTCTATGACTCGAATGACTACCAATGGCTAGCAGCGGAACTCGGCTTACCTGCAATCGTCCGATCCGCATACACCCTCGGGGGAGGTGGCAGCGGCATAGCCAGAAATGAGGCGCAATTGAAGGCCATCATCGAGAACGGCATCAAAAAATCGCGCATCGGCCAAGTCTTAGTAGAAGAAAGCGTCCTCGGATGGAAGGAATTTGAATACGAAGTGATGCGCGATTCCGGAGATACCTGCATCACCATCTGCAACATGGAAAACGTCGACCCCATGGGCGTGCACACGGGCGAGTCGATCGTCGTGACGCCGTCGCAAACCCTTTCCGATGTTGAACACCAGATGCTACGAAGCGCCTCGATTCGAATCATTCGTGCCCTGCAGATCGAGGGCGGCTGCAACATACAGTTCGCCCTGAAAAACGGAGAGTACCGCGTTATCGAAGTAAATCCGCGCGTATCACGTTCATCGGCGCTTGCATCAAAAGCGACGGGATATCCTATCGCGCGCATCTCAGCAAAGATCGCAATCGGGATGCGACTCAGCGAGATCCCCAACCGAGTTACCAACGAAACGCCAGCCTCATTTGAGCCGACCATAGATTATACGGTCGTCAAAATACCGCGATGGCCGTTTGACAAGTTCACCAGGGCAGATAATACCCTAGGAACGGCCATGAAGAGCACGGGCGAAGTCATGGCCATTGGTCGAACGCTCGAGGAGTCGCTCCAGAAAGCGATCCGATCGCTCGATTTGGATATCGCAGTTTCCGTCGCTGAAGATCCCATTGATTTGATATCAACCCCCACTGACAAGCGACTGTTTCAGATCTACAGCGCCCTCAAGAAAGGGCACGCTGTAGCGGAAATAGCACAACGCGCGGGCATTGATCCATTTTTCATACGGAAAATCAAGAATATAGTTGATTTTGAGGCTTACCTCGAAGGCAAGTACCTGAACCGGCACACTAAGCAGATGGGCGCTGAAGATCTGCGACGAGCAAAGCGTCTCGGATTCACCGACCAGCAGATTGCTGATCTGGCCGGTCTTGAACGAACGAAGGTCACAGACCTCAGACATCGCAAAACGCACAATGTAACGGCGACGTACAAGATGGTCGATACGTGCGCTGCCGAGTTTCGAGCGCAGACGCCATACTACTACTCCACTTACGAACAACAGAACGAGGTTGTTCCTACAGACCGAACGAAAGTGCTCATCGTAGGGGCAGGCCCTATCAGAATAGGACAAGGAATTGAATTCGATTACTGTACGGTCCACGCGGTGCTCTCGCTGCGAGAGGAAAACATAGAAGCGCATATCATAAACAACAATCCCGAGACAGTTTCGACCGACTATGACACGTCAGATAAGCTCTTCTTTGAACCTCTAACGCTAGAAGACGTGATGAATATCATTGAAAAAGAAGAACCTTACGGCGTTCTCGTTCAGTTCGGGGGCCAAACTTCCGTAAACCTCGCTATCCCTCTTGAGAGAGAGATCAAACGAAGAGGGTTTTCAACAAGGGTCCTCGGCACATCCCCCGACTCCATTGACATTGCAGAAGATCGAGATCGGTTTTCGAGACTGTTGAAGCAGCTTGCTATTCCGCAACCGGAAAGCGGTTCTGCGACCTCGCGCGAGGGAGCAACAAAAATCGCGCGAGAGGTAGGTTATCCGCTTCTCGTACGACCTTCATACGTGCTCGGGGGCCGCGCCATGGAGATCGTCTACGACGAATCCGAGTTGGGCCGTTATATTGACGAAGCGGTGAGGGTATCCAGACAACATCCGGTACTGATCGACAAGTTCTTGCAGCACGCAGTCGAGATCGATGTCGACGCAGTCAGTGACGGAGATGAAGTCCTAGTGCCCGCCATAATGGAACATATCGAAGAGGCAGGGATTCACTCGGGCGACTCAGCGGTGGTCATCCCAGCTCAATCGATTGACGCCGAGACACAGGGAATTATTAAGAACTACGTGAAGAGGATTGCCCGTGCGCTTAACGTCGTTGGGCTCATCAACCTTCAAATGGCGATAAAAGACGGGACGGTTTACGTTCTAGAAGCAAATCCACGCTCAAGCAGAACGATTCCCTTTGTCTCAAAAGCCACGGGCTTGCCGTTGGCAAAGATCGCCGCCAAAGTGATAATGGGGCAGCGGTTGCGCGACCTTTATCCGACAGAGCCCACGATCGGGCACGTTGCCGTGAAAGAAGTAGTGCTCCCGTTTGACAAGCTCCCCGGGGTAGATCCGATATTAGGTCCCGAAATGAAAAGTACGGGAGAGGTCATGGGCATAGACTACGACTTCGGAAGGGCATTTTACAAAGCAGCCCTCGCGAGCGAGAATGAACTGCCACTTTCGGGGACGGTGTTCATCTCGGTAAGAGACGAGGATAAGCCTGAATTATGCGGCATCGCAAAATCACTACAGAAAGCCGGATTCACGCTGCTAGCGACGGTCGGGACAGCAAACTACCTTGGAGAGCGCGACGTGCTAGTAACCAGGGTGCCGAAACTCACCGACAGCCCCGAACTGCTGGACATGATGCGCAGCGGCGGGATACAACTAATAATCAACACCCCGACATGGAAGCAGTCCCGGCTTGATGGAGAGGTGCTGCGGCGCGCAGCCGTAGATTACAATGTGCCGTACATAACAAGTGTCCAAGGAGCCCGAGCTTCAGCTGATGCCATCCACACGATGCTGGAACATTACGATGAGCCACGAGCTCAGAACCTCACGATAAAGCCTTTAAATAGTTACATTAAGGATTTATGGCCGGAAAGCTAATTACGCGCACGATCGCGCCGCTTCAATGGATACCAAGCGTCGCGTGTGTTTAAAGCCTCCGTTCCTCGAGCAGCGTGCGTGCTGTTCTATGCCTAACCGCTACTGCGCGAGAGCGACAGCCGCAAAAGCGGCGAACTTTACTCGCACATTGCGCTTGCGCGTGGGGATCACAATATGAAGCGTGCTTGGAAACGAGACAGATCACAAGGTGCAGCGTCGACAAAAACGCTTTTAAGCTCGCGCGTGTAACGGTGGAGCGACACAATGCAGCGAAGGTTTGAAGTCGTACGAGCCAATAGCGCGCTCCAAAATTTATGGACGCGACGCGCAATAGCGTTTGTCATCGACTCGTTAATTCTGCTCGTCGTGTTCGTGGCATTAAACGCCGTCCTGGCAATTGTGTTGTTCTTGCCTGTACTGGTATTCAACGTAAACACTTTTGACGGATTATTTTCGGGATTTTCAGTCATATTTGGCCTCATCATCGTGTGGGGTTACTACGTCGCATTAGAAGGATCGACAGGTGGGACGATCGGCAAGCGTTTTATGGACTTAAAAGTGAGGTCGCTAGGCGGCAGCATGAACTATACAAAGGCTTTTGTGAGAAGTTTCACTAAAGCCTGGCTTCCGGCTTTCGCGCTCCTATTCGCACTAGATCTGATCGTTGGCTTCGCGACTCAAGGTGACCCACGACAGCGGTTCTCAGATACGGTCGCCAACACCGCCGTAATACACGCGCGCGCTTGAGGTAGCCGATAACAGACGCGCCAGCAAAAACTGTAAAACTACTTCATCGAGGTGATTGTGTTGAGCAAAGTCGTGCTTTCATATTCTGGAGGTCTGGACACTTCTGTCTGCGTTCCGATCTTGAAAGAGCAGTACCAGTATGATGAGATTGTCACTGTTACGGTTGACGTCGGCCAACCAGAGAGCGACCTGAGAAATGCAGAAGCGCGGGCTGGCAAGCTGAGCGACAAGCATTACACGGTAGATGCGAAGAACGAGTTCGTGGAGACGTATTTGTTTCCGCTGATCAAGGCAAACGGCAACTACGAAGGATATACCCTGGGACAAGCTATTGCTCGACCACTCATCGCAAAGAAAGTGCTCGAAATCGCCGAGAGAGAGCACGTCTCAGCGATCGCACACGGCTGCACCGGTAAGGGCAATGACCAGCTTCGGTTCGAAGCGGTATTCCGAGCATCAAAATACAAAATTCACGCGCCAATGCGTGAACTCAATCTGACGCGTTCCGAGGAGATCGAATATGCGCTCGAACACGATCTTGACGTCCCGATTACTTTTGAGAAGCCGTACAGCGTAGATGAAAACCTCTGGTCCCGTTCCATCGAGGGGGGACGTCTCGAAGACCCTTCCTGTATCCCCCCTGAGGACATCTATCAGTGGACAACGGCGCCGACGAAAACGCGAGGCAAACTCCTGTTAAGCCTCGATTTCGAAAAAGGTATCCCAGTTGCATTAGATGGCGCACAAGTGAACGGACTTGAGCTCATCCGGAAGCTCAACGAGGTGGCGGGAAAATTCGGTGTCGGTCGAACCGACCTTATCGAAGACCGCATTCTTGGCCTCAAAGCGCGAGAGATCTACGAGCATCCCGCAGCGACAGTTATTCTGACGGCTCACCAAGAGTTAGAGGCACTTGTCCTGACGCGACTGGAACGAAAGTTCAAGGCGCAAGTCGAAGCGGCGTGGGCTGAGCTGATCTATCAAGGCTTACTGGACGAACCGCTGACCGCCGCACTATACGCGTTTATCGACAAAACGCAAGAACGGGTCACCGGTTCGGTTACGTTGCTGCTGCATGCAGGAACGGCAACCGCCGTCGCTCGAAGTTCGCCCAAGGCGTTGTATTCGGAAGCACTGGTTTCATTTAACGATAAGTCGTTAGATCAGCGCGATGCAGAGGGATTCTCTAAATACCACGGTTTTCAAAGCCGCGCATACAACAAGTTTGTCAAAGATTGAAAGAGAGGTAGACACAGACGAGTCAGGCACTACCCACAAAACTTTGCAACAAGAAGAAGGACTTTGAGTAGTTGCTCTGTGACGCCATACAGCGGTACCGAAGTGTGCTAGAAGAGCTTGAGGAGTTTTAGCGATGGTCGTGTACGTGACCGCGCAGCAGATTCGAAGCATACACCACGGAGATGATTGAGGCGATTGAAGGCGAGCGCGACACGTGTCTTCACCCCGGCATTGCCGATAATCTACTTTCAAGCTGCCTTGTTCGCCCTCGAACGCAAATTCATCGGTATACTCCTTACCCAACATATTCTTGGAAGCTGCTTCCCTGATCGAATGTAATCATCAGTACGTAACCATTGATCAAGAGCAAGAAAAGAACCGGTTTCCTAGCGTGCGATCTCTTCCTAGAGCAAAATGGTTACTATATAGATCCCAAAGCACCGATAAAGAGTTTCGTGTTAGCTGTTGCGCGAAACGAGCTATTGCGCGGAACGAACTTGAATTACCGGCGATTACTGATTGGCTCAAATCGCATGCCCTGCGGAAGTGACGAGATCACCGCCACGCTTCAAGTCTGCAGCACGCTTCTCAAGCTCCATCGTGACACGTCTGCGCGTAAGTCTCACATGGATCGCCTCGTACCTACCTGAGAAGCGTGAGAAGTCACGGCAGCACCAGCCGCCGATCGCGCCGCGACGACACGTCACCGAATCTTAGGTAACCGATCCCGTTCGCCTCGACGGGCTTGGAGTCGCGGTTGGGCTTGCTGTGGGTGTTGATGATGGACTCGGTGTAGGCCTAGGCGTCGCAGAAGATGATGATGATGTTGGTCTTGGGGTTGGCGTTGGTCTTGGGGTTGGCGTTGGTCTTGGGGTTGGTGTTGGTGTTGGGGTTGGTGTTGGGGTTGGGGTTGGCGTTGGGGTTGGTGTTGCGGTTGGTCTTGGCGTTGGGGTTGGTGTTGGCGTCGGTGCTGCGATAACGAGCAGCACGCCTTCTGCTTGTGAACCCGCATAATCGGCATCCCCTTGGTATTTTGTAAGAATTTGGTGTTGTCCCAGCGCAAGCCCAGAGACCTCGCTCACAGACAGGTTGTATGTTGCAAATCCAGAGTAAGTGGAGCTTTGCCCAAGAGGCGTGCCGTCGAGGTACCAGTAAACAACCTGATTATCAAGGCCCTGCCCGTTCGTCGTGTTCAAAACGCAAGAAAGAGACGTGTTGTAGCCTACCATTACCTCAACCGATCTAACGACTAGCAAGGAGTTCGCGAGAGGTGGCGTGTTAATATTATTGCTCTGGCCGCCCCCCAAACAGCCACACGAAAACAGCATAATCGTAACAATTAAAACCGCAAGAATCCCTTTTTGCCGCATAAGTCACGACTCACTGTTGTCGTGGTGCAAACTTCCGCCTGCCGATCTTCGCCTGAAAACCACTCAAATGAGCAATTCTTGTCTATTTATAAGTTATGTTAGCGGCCGGGCAGCCATTGCGTCGTAGATCGGAGGCCAGATCCACATTCGCGATTTGTGGCCTCAAAAAAGAGAGAACGATGACTGCGAAGCACAGTCATCAATAGAGTTCCGCTTCTCAGTACATCTCTGGACTTTCGCCGCCAGGTCCGGGCGTTTCTGTGCTTGCAGCGATGACATCGTCAATTCTCAAAATCATGTTGGCAGTCTCCATCGCGGATTCCACCGCGTTTAGTTTTACGCGGAGGGGATCAACAACATTGAGAGCTAACATGTCCCTCACCTCACCGTCCACTGATATACCAGCATTTCGATCGCCCGATTCGTGAGCACTGCGAAGCTCCACAATCTTGTCGAGTGGATCTCCGCCAGCATTTTCAATAAGCGTTTTTGGAATGATCTCCATCGCATTCGCAAAAGCGCGCACAGAGAGTTGTTCACGACCGCCAAAAGTCGTCGCATAGTCGCGCAGAGTCATTGCAAGTTCGATCTCAGGAGCGCCACCGCCTGCCAGTACTTGGTTCTTCTCAAGGGTCAACGAGACGACTTTCAGGGCGTCGTTTACCGCCCTATCCATCTCATCGACGACGTGTTCGATGCTGCCGCGGAGCAAAATGGATACCGCTTTGGGGTTTTGGGTGTTTTCGACAAAAATCATCTCATTATCGCCGACTTTTCTCTCCTGGACCAAACCGGCATAGCCGAGTTGTGCAATATCCTCCAGCGTGTCGGTGATCTTGCCCCCAGTCGCCTTTTCGAGGCGTTTCATATCGCTTTTCTTGACCCGCCGTCCGGCCAAAATGCCTGCCTTCGCAAGATAATGCTGGACGAGATCATCGATCCCTTTTTGGCAAAAAACGACGTTTGCCCCGCTTGCAATCACCTTGTCGGCGATCGATTGAAGCCTCCGCTCTTCCTCATCCCAGAACGACTGCATCTGTCCTGGATCGTTGATCTCAATCTTCGCGTCGATCTCCGTCTTTTCGATTTCCAAGCCAACATTAAGAAGGGCTATCTTGGCATCTTTCACCGTCGTGGGCATAAGCGGGTGCACTTTTTCTTTGTCGATGATGAGGCCGCGCACGAGTTTTGAATCATCGACCGATGCGCCGTAGCGGCGCACTACACTGATGTCATCGGGGTCTACGGTTTTCTTTCCATCAACGTCCTCAGCGACGAGCTGCACCGCTTCGACAACGATATCAGCCATCTCGCCGAGCATCATTTCAGCGCCCTTTCCCGTTATGGCCGTCATCGCAACGTTTTTAAGCGTCGCATCATCGCCTTCAAAAGCCATTTCAGTAAGTACGTCTGTCGCCTTGCGCGCGGCCAAGTTGAACCCCGCAGCGATTACCGTAGGGTGCACGTCTTCACTCAAAAGCTCCTCTGCTTCTCGCAAAAGTTCACCGACGAGCACGACTGCGGTTGTGGTCCCGTCGCCGACTTCGTCGTCCTGGGTCTTAGCGACCTCAACTATCATCTTTGCAGCGGGATGTTCAATATCCATCTCTTTTAGGATGGTTGCTCCGTCATTGGTGATGACGACATCGCCGATGCTATCGACGAGCATTTTGTCCATCCCCTTAGGGCCAAGAGTCGTTCGTACTGCATTTGCTACGGCGCGTGCAGCTTCGATATTCATGCTTTGGGCTTCCTCGCCTCGCGTCCGAGTGGCCCCCTCTTTGAGAATCAAAATCGGCTGTCCGCCGGCACTAACAAGTTGTCCTCGTCCTGCCATACTTTTCCTCCTGTAATCATGAAATGACGTGATTACATTGCGTACAGTTCTATATAAAATTGATGGCAAGCCGCACGTCCACCGGGATATTACCAGTGCTCAGCTGCCTAACTGTGCAAGAAAGGATTCTGCGAGACGCTACTGTGGCGCACACGACTACTCGGCGTCAATGCGCTGCAATTGCTCGGTCGTTGCTTTGGGATGGACACGCAGATATTCCGCTATTCTGTTCTTGTGGATTAGTCTGCAGTCGATACACGTCCAGATAACGTCGCCTTGAGAGCTCACTATCCACTTACCAAGCTGGGGATCCTCACACGGGTACTTCGGGCAATAACAAAATACGCACACTTGTCCTTTGAAATGGCAGGGATAATGGGGGCACTCTTCACCTTTAGGCAAGCCCTCAGGCTCCTTCAACCGCTCGCGTTTCTTGCGGTCCTCAGGAAACTTTTCTTCGTCAGCGTTTTTCATTTTTCGTTAACAATGTCCGTCGTTACGCCACCCGAACGCACCCCAGTTGGCCCCCCCGCGCAGTGCGGTTCTTGATTTAAGTGCCAGCTTCGCGTCTGGAGCTGCCACAGCCGGATGAAATCGCTTTCACCAATTCACCTATTGATTTATATTATAACATTTATGAGTATTTAGAGGTTTAAATCATGCCTATTGGAGATGTAGAACTTAAAGAACTTAGGAAAGATATGGGATTCTCACCAGCGCTTCTGAAGCTGATTT
>Ga0181518_10003558_pt1 | contig 14338 bp, 11 predicted proteins | sample PEATcosm2014_Bin_28_FD_119751 | JGI IMG/M metagenome (GOLD analysis project Ga0181518, IMG submission 119751) | Peatland microbial communities from MTU Mesocosm Facility, Houghton, MI, USA - PEATcosm2014_Bin01_60_metaG | ecosystem: Environmental > Terrestrial > Soil > Wetlands > Peat | place... | reverse complement strand
GGCTGACCACCTGGCGCGGCATAGCACGGTCTTATAAGTCCGCTAAGTTTTTCGATTTCGATCTTCGCGACTGGCGCCTGACGGCCGAGGTCAGCGTCTATTTGCTAAAGGTACTGTTATACCCGACCTATCGGAGAATCTTTCCGAAGCGAAAATAACCTGCATTGATGCTCCGGCTCAAATACACTTATACTCGACCATCGATACCGAATGCATACCGTTTTACACAGGACGAATCATCACGTCCAGAAGCGAGCCTGCCGGGGAGGAGATCTGCTTAGGCAGCATCTTGACCAGTATCTTGAGACGGCCGTGGTCTTCCGGCTCCAGCACGCGCATCAGGTAGAAGAGCCCAAAGAGAACGATCAGGGAAGCGCATCCGCCGAACAGGATGGCCCATAGCGGCGCCATTTGACCAGCAATGTAATGCTCGATCAGCGTTGCAATATAATGCGCGGTCAACGCTGCAAGAACGCTGCAGAAAACGATTTTTACCACCTGCAGCCAGGGAAGTTTCACCTTGTAAAGATGGATTGCCACGGCCCACATCATCAGGACTGCCGTGGCTTGTGCCGCTCCGTTGCCAATACATGCGCCGACCGCGCCATGCGCTGGAATAAGCCACCAGGCCACTCCCCAATCAACAACGCCCGCGAATACCGTTGCCGCGATTACGAAGCTCTGGCGCTCGGAGCACTGGAGGAGGCTCTGCGCAGGCGAGATGAATGCTTTGAAGATGCACAGCAGCGGGGCCAGCATCACAACCATAGCAGCGTCCTGAAATTGGCGGCCGTAGAGAAGCAGCAAAGCCGGGACCGCGAGCGATGTTGCAATGAAGTGCAGCGGAATGGAGATCAAAGCAAGATAGCGGAAAGTGGAGGCTGCAATGGCTGGAAGCCTGGACTTGTCGCGCCCGTACTGAACAAAGATTGTTGCGCCGGCTGCCGTTCCAAAAACGCCCGCGGCTAGCAACAACATATCAGCCATGGAAAATGACAGGGAATAGAACGACACCTGGCGGATATCCGCGCAGAGCCTCTCAAGCAGAAGTATCTCCGATCGGCCCCATACGATCATGGTCACCGCCATGCTGGCAACGCTCGGCCAGGCGAAGGCCATCATGCGGTTGCGCAATCCCGGCGGATGAACATGAGTGATTTCCCAGGCGAGCACACGCTTCAACGTGGGAAAGAAACGCACAACTAGATCTACTGTTCGCATGGCAAGCAGCGCCGCGCCCACGCCAACCACGCCCCAATGGAACAGCACCGTGGCCGCGATTGCGATGAAGTAAACAAGCGCAGAAACGACGGAGGCAGGCAGATTTGTAGACAAATCTTCCGTGGCCATATTGGCCTGCGCCGGGATGGAGTTGACCATCGAGGGCCAAATACTGAGCACAAGCAGGGCCGCAGCCAATTTGTAATCGGGATTGGCGTCGCCCAGCACCCAGTAGAGAAAGCCGCCTGTGGCCAGCGTAGCCAGTCCGGTCTGTAAGAGCAATGTGCGCAGAAAGATGTGCCGCGCAGTGCCCCAGTCGCCCATGCCGATAAACTCGGCCATGTACTTTCGCGTAGTTGCGGGAATGCCGAACCCGCCCAGGCCGCTGACCAGCGTGGCAATATATGCGACATAGACAATGTAGCCGTTTTTCGACGGCCCCAGGTAGCGGTTAATGGCAATCGAAGTAAAGAGCGTAACGACGGTGGAGACGATGGTTTCAGTGCCGTACCAGCCGGAGTTCTTCGCTATTGTCTTTGTGTTTGACATAGATTCTCAGCTGTGTTTGCAATAAAACTTGTGCGTCTTCGTTGTGAATCTGTTAATGGCCCCCAGACGCAACCGGCAGCGCTCCGCGCGCTGCCGGCCTGCCTGAGAACATCATTGTTGTCTAACCCAATCCTTGCAACGCCGCCTGCGCGTCCTTAGCTGCCTGCGAGTCCGGCGCAAGCGAAATAGCCTTTTTCAGATGAGTCACAGCATCGCTTTTGTCGCCTTGCTTGGCGTACACCATCCCCAGATGATACTGGGTTGTCGCGTTGTTAGGAGCGGTTTTGATGGCTTCTTCGAGAAGATCGCGGGCGAAGCCGTAGGTTCCTTTTTGGTAATAAGCCCATGCCAGAGTATCCGCAGTACTGGGTGAATCTGGCAGTCCGCGGCGCGCAGTCTGCGCCAGTGACAAGGCAACATCGACGTTGCCTCCATTCGTAAGCATTCTGTAAGCGAGATTATTGGCGGCGATAGGTTGCGTGGGCTGAATGGCTAGCGCCTTCTTGTAGTAGTCCTCGGCTTTGCCGCCATTTCCGCGCGACTCCTCCAGAGTTCCAAGGATGGCCAGCGCGCCGGCATTATTGGGATGAGCTTGCGACCATTTCTCCCAGGCGCCGACGGCATTTGCCGCCTGGCCGCGCTGCTCCTGGAGCTGGGAGTAGATGGCAACCGCCTCGCCGTCATTGGGATTGATATCCATGGCTTTCTGAGCCGTGGCGACAGCTTGGTCCGGGTTCTTGTTTTGCATCTGAAGTTGAGCCAGCAGGTCGTAGAAGCCGCTGTTCCTGGGGCTCTTATCGATTTGCGCGTTGATACGCGCCAGGGCCTGTGCCGGCTGTTTTTTGTAGAGGTCGTAACCGACCAGCCCGCGCAGAGCGCCAATCGAATTGGGGTCGTACTGTAAAGCCGTCTCCATCAGCGCCGCTCCTTCCACGTAGCGTTTTTGCGAAAAGCGAAGATCGCCAAGCATGAGATAAGCCTGCGCGCTACGCGGGGCGTTGGTGATAGCGGTCTTGAGGTCATCCTCGGCTTTATCCGGCGTATTATGGGACAGCTCCGCAATCGCTCGCCAGAGATAACCGCCGGGGAAGCGAGGAGCGACGGCAATTGTCTTCTCCGCCACATCGGACAGCAAACTCATATCGCCACGCAGAGTTGCAATGCGCGCAAGTTCCTCCTGCGCCTCCAAGTAACGCGGATTCAGTTGCGTCGCTGTACGGAAGCTCTTCTCCGCGAGGCCGCTATCTCCCTTGACGAGCGCTGCCTTGCCAAGCCAGTACTGAATGTAGGCGTCCTTGGGAGCATTATTGGCCGCATCCTGTAGGGCATTGATCGCGTCCCCCTGCTTGCCGTTGTTGAGCAGCACAATTCCGTTGAGCACGGCGACCTGGGGATCCTTGCTGTTCTTTTTCATCAACTCGGAGATCACGGTCTGGGCGGTCGCATAGTCCCTGACCTGAAGAAGAATGCGGACGTATCCCTCCTGCACAGTGAGGTTCTTGGGGTACTTTTTAGCAAGACTAGCAAACTCCGCGCGGGCCTTGTCAATCTGTCCAGAGTTAGCGTAGTAGTCCGCCAGCATGCGCACACCCAGCTGGTTGTCCGGAAGGTCGTTCGAAGCCTGGCGTAGAACTTCCTCGGCCTGTGGCTGATCTCCCTGTTTGAGGTAGATCTGGGCCAGGCTTTCCCTGGCAGTCAAGTTTTTGGGGTCCGTGGCGATGGCGTCCTTGCATGTTTGTTCGGCCTCCGGCCAGCGGCTATTTTTTGCGTAAAAGGCGGCTAGAAGCAGTTTGGCGTTAACCGACTTGGGATCGAGCGCGACGGCCTTCTTCAATTCATCCTCGACAGAAGCGCCCTGTGCCACATCGCCCACTTCGAGCAAGGCGAGGGTTTCATGAAGCATAGCCTCGTTGGGAGCGAGTTCCAGCGCGCGGCGGATCTCGGAAAGAGCCAGATCCTTCTGTCCGCGCCTGGCCGCAATGCGGGAAAGCAGGGCGTGGGCATCGGCGTTGTCTGGCTGTGCTGCCAGGACAGCGTCCGCCTGTGCCTGGGCATCGTCGGGCTTGCCTCCGGCGAGGAGCAAGTTTCCCAGATCGATCTTCGCCTTGTAGTTTGCCGGCTGCAGGTTGACAGTCCGCTGGAGTTCGCCGTAAGCGGCACTCAAGGCGCCAATATGAAGATATGACTTCGCCAGGGCGTAATGCGCATCGGCGAAGTTTTTGTCAATCTTCAAGGCGTTGGAAAACTGAATAATGGCTTCCCTGTCCTTGCCCTGGGCGCTATACTTCTGTCCGCTCTCCAGATATTTCTGTTTTCGCACGTTTGGATCGCGGAAGCACCCGGACAATAGAGTGAGCGATAGAAAGAGCGCAATGATCCCAAGAGCCGCGTAACGAATCCGCCGGTTCCCCCTGCCATCGCAGCCGAATTGAAATGTAATGACTCCGCTTTCCATTTCTTCCATCCTTTCATGCTAACTCTCGTATGGCTACAACATGAAGCCATTAGCGAACAACGTTGTTTTCCCTGCTTCTTCCAATGCGCTTAGTCAGGGATAAATCGCGGCAGCAAGGGCGCAAGCTGCATGGTAAATTTCTCGGCGCGAATTCTTGCGGCCGTAGTATCTTCGGGGGAGGAGATTGGTGTGATGACCCGGACCAGCGCTCCGTCCGTGCGATTTGTCCGTATTGCATCAACAACCATGTAAATCTTCGCCATGTACTCATTTGCCACGCTACGCCCGTGAGCCTGATACCAGTAGATGACAAACCGCTTTTCCGCGCCGTTGGCGATAATGTACTCGCCCACCCGATGCGGTTTGCCATTCACGTCGGCCAAATCGATGGAGGTTGACGACTCGAAGACCCATCCGGCTCCGGGCAGGCAATTCTTGGGAGAATGTATGGTCTGGCCAGTTCTCTGGGAAGGGAAATAGGCGATAAACAGGTCGATTGGCTCCGGCTGCCTGTTCTGGGCATAGATGCGCGACAGAACGTCTCCAGCACCGAGGAGATCGAGCGTTTCCGGATCGACATGCTGGTTTCTTCCCGCCCATCCTGCAATGATAAATGGCAACTGCGACAAAGGCTCGCTGGGAGGGGTTCGATCAACAGCGGGCCGCATATACAGCAAAAGCCCGGTTGCAGCCAGCAGCAGGACCACTGTCCAGAAGCGGAGGTTCTTCATATCTGCCGCCTTTTTGCCGGGAATAGACACATCACGCGATGGACAGTATACAGGCAAACAAGCGACACCAAAAAGATGACCCAGCCGGAAAACTCGTGAAAAAAGCCCAAGGCTTTGTCCGGGTCCCAGTACTGAACGCACAACCCGGTGCCAAGGATGCGCACCGCGTTGGCTGCTATCGCAATGGGAATGCTGGCCAGCACGAGCACGACTCGCCGCAAATTGGACTTCTCCAGGAAGTAACCATAAAAAACGGCGAGCGTAAACAAGCTCATCAGGGAACGGATGCCGCTGCAGGCCTCAGCCACCTCCAGCTTCATCAAGGGAAGCTCGATGACGTTTCCCTCACGCAAAACCGGAACGTTGAATAAAGGAAGCAGGGTGCTGGCCAGTTTAGAAGCCAGGATTTGCAAAGGGAAGGTTATCTGGTTGAAAACAATGGCCGGAATGGGAATGGCCAGCAACAGGACCAACAGGGCGAAGCGCAGTTCCTTCAAGAACTTCCGTCCGCCAAAGCAAAGCACCAGTCCGGCCAGCAAAATGATCAGCGAAACCCTCGAGAGGAAGAGCTCGGAACCGTAGACCCCCAGGAGCAGAACGACCAGCCCCAGGGCAATCACGGCAATTCCACTCCAGCAGGGAGCAATCTTAATGCCGCGAAGGGTCTTTCTCTTTTCCCAAACCAGATACGCCGCGAACGGGGGCACCAAGAAGCCGTGAGAGAAATCGGGGCTTTGCCACCAGTCGGCAACCAGTTTCACCAGCACGTGGTAATAAACTGCCGCGATCAGCAGGCAGATGACCGTTGAACCCAATGCAAATTGAGAGTAACGGGTGCGCCAGCTCCCGGATGGAGCAGTTCGCGTCTGTGCACCTAGATCCATGATTCCTTTCCTTGAGCTAATTGATTCATATTACTCTACATTAGCAATAGTCGAGCCAGAAGAGAAAGGGATTGATTCAGGAAAATACCCCAAGAAATTTCCATCCCAAGGTAATCCTCCTTCCGGCGCTAATGGAAAACGGTTTCCACTTTCCAGAAGAATTAATGGTACACTGTTTCCCTGTAGGAGGGAACAAATCTGCTTTATCTTTAGCCTAAACTACGGAACCGCGTCCGATAGTCGATAATCCGCAAGGGAAGCCAATTCTATGTATTGCCTCCCTCAGGTCTGGAGCCCGCATAGCTAAAGATGATGTGAACCCAGGTCCCCATATGGCAACAATTGCAATGATCCAAAATGGGAAGCAGCAGGCGAGGCCAGCCCTTGCCGCGGAAGCGCGGATTCAGCGCGCGATTGCCCGGATTGCTGAAAGCGACTGCCCTGTCCTGATATTGGGCGAACACGGCGCCGGGAAACGCACGATTGCCGCACAAATCCACGCCCAGTCGAATCTGCCCCGCAGCGCGTTCCAGGAGATCCGCTGCCAGGATGCTAATGCGATGGCCCTGCGATCTGCTCTGTCAACCAAGGGGACGCTTTATCTGGCTGAAATAACAGAGCTTATTCTTCCGCTGCAAGAATTTATCGTCAATACGTATTTTCGCTCAGAACAGGCGCCAACCTGCCGTCTGCTGTTTGGCTCGAGCTTTGACCTTGCGGAAGAAGTCAAGTTGTGGCGGATGAGAGAGGATTTTTACTACCTCATTTCGGCAGTAACTCTTCGGATTCCTCCACTGCGCTGCAGGAAACCCGAAATTCTCTCCATCGCCGATATGCTTATGACGCAGTACTCCAAACAGTTTGACCGCCCCAAGCCGGTCCCCTGCAAGGAGCTAATCGGACATCTGATGGAGCATACCTGGCCCGGCAATCTGACGGAACTTCAGACCGCAATCAAGGCGGTTGTCGCCATCGGAGACCAGGCAATATCACTGGCTGCCATCAAGGCGGCGGCGGGAAAGTCGAATGGGAATCATAGGCACCTATTACTCAAGGAAGCCACGCGTGCCTCATCAATACAGATCGAACGCCAGCTGATCTCCGAGGTTCTGGTTTCAACCGGTGGCAACCGAAAACGCGCGGCGGTTGCCCTGGGAATCAGTTATAAGGCCCTGCTTTACAAACTCAAGCAGATAGAAACAGAAAACCAATGCGTGTTCTGCAAGAATGGAGTCGCACTATGAAAACGGGAAGTCTTCTGATCGTGGCATTTCTAGCCACGGCGCTTTTCAGCTCCGCTCAAGACAAAATACCGTCAGCGCAGGATGCGGCTCAGCAGGCCGCGCCTGTAGTGCCCGCGCCGACCACGCCCGCGCCTGCTGTACCCGCGCCTGCAGTGCCCGCGCCTGTTATGCCCGACAGCTATATCATTGGCGCGTCCGACGTTGTAACGGTTACCGTGTTTAAAGAGCCGACCCTGTCAAGCAGTTTGCTTGTTCGTCCAGACGGCATGATCTCGTTGCCCCTTCTCGGTGATATCAATGCCGCCGGCAAGACGCCGCTGCAGTTAGCGGATGAAGTAACGGTTAAGCTGAAGAAGTACATACAGGATCCCAATGTTACCGTCATACTCAGCCAGATGAACAGCAAGAAAGTATACCTGATGGGCGAAGTAGGCAGGACCGGCCCGCTGGATATGACACCTGGCATGACCTTGCTTCAGGCAATTGCCACAGCCGGCGGACTCACACCGTACGCGAACATGAAGAGAATTTATATACTTCGCACGGTTGACGGAAAACAGCAGAAAATTTTCGTGCAATACAAACAAGCATTGAGGGGAGACAGCTCTCTCAATCTCCCCCTGAATCCGGGCGATACGATTGTTGTACCGTAAGGCAACCCGAATGAAACCGAGTCTCACACTTATGGTGACCCTCTTCATAGTCAGCGCAGCTAGCAGAGCGCAAATTGCTCCCGCGGCTAAGGGCCCCACTGGTTTGCCTGGTCTGCCTGGTCTGCCGGTCAGCGGGACGCTGCGCTACAATCTGCGCTATTCGCAAACCGCGCAGTTCTACGGCGGGTCGGGTGGAGATACGCAGAATAGCATCCTGTCCGGAGATGCGAGCTATGCGAATACCAGCAAGCGCCTTCCATTCGGTTTGCAGTATGGCGGCGGCTTCAGCTGGGCCTTGTCCGGCCCGCCATCAGCGGGCAATGTTTTTCAACACCTATCGGTATCGCAGGGCATGATTTGGCGCAAGTGTAATTTCACGGCCAACAACAACATCAGCTATACTTTTGAAACCCCGACCTTGGGTTTCTCAGGAGTTCCAGGAACTGGAGAACCGATCGCCGGGTCCGGTACGATAACCACACCTGAACAGACTATTCTGACACTGAATGCCCGCAGTCTCGACAATGTTACAACGCTCGCATTTACAGATAAACTAAGCTATGCAACGACGCTCAATCTGGGCGGCTCCTGGGGTGAGATGCGCTTTATCGACAATAACGGCCAGAATACGGAGATGCTGATGGCAAGCGCGGGAATTACGCGCCGCCTGGATGCACACGATTCGGTTTCAGGCCAGTATTCCTTTTCCAGCTACAACTACAGCGGCGCCGGATATTCCACACAGGCCAGCAGCGCGCAATTAGGCGTTACTCGTCAGTGGAACCAGAAACTCACTACGACCGCAGCCGCGGGACCGACATGGATAGCCAGTTCAGGAACCTCCAGCTCAGGAAGTTTAGCCATACCCAGTTCAACGATGCTTTCCTTGAGCGCATCGGCCAATTACCATCTGCGGAACGGGTCAGCCATCTTGAGTTATTTCCATGGAACCACGGGCGGTTCAGGGTATATGCTCGGGGCGAAAGAAGATAGCGTCAACGGTAGTTACTCGCGGCAATTTGGCAGGAATACAACAATCGGAGTGACTGGATCGTATATGCGCTCGTCCGCACTCACCGCCGCCGAATTTGTTGCTGTTTGCCCGAGCGGCAGTACTGTATGTATTTGCCCAACTGGAGATAATGTCTGTTTATTGCAAGTCGCTTCTACGCCGATTACCGACGCGGTATACGGTGGAGTGCAGGCCACGCGAAAGCTGGGCAGATACTTCAATGCATACGCAAGTTACACGGCCATCGACCAGTCGTCCAATTTGCAGACGCAGATTTCCGCACAGAATCAGCAGTCGAGTTATAACACATATATCCTCAATGGGATAAATCAGGTGATTAGTTTCGGCATCGGGTATTCGCCGCGTGAAAAGCGCCTCAAGAAGTAACAGATCAAGGAGGATTATGCTCGGACATCGTGAACTGACTATGCAGGAATACGCGGAGATACTAAAGCGGCGATACAAGCTGATATTGATTTGCGCGGTCCTCTTTTTGGTAGCTGGCATGGTCATCAGCCATTCTTTGTCCCCGCAGTATGTGTCGCAAACGCTGGTGCTGATCGAGCAGCAGAAAGTTCCAGAGGACTATGTGAAGCCGGTGGTCAATGAAGATCTGGGCGCGCGGCTGGCGTCGATGAGGGAACAGATACTGAGCCGGTCGCGCATTGAGCCGATCATCGAGCGATTCAACCTATATGCGGGCAACAAGGCGACCATGGACGACCGCGTCGATATGACGCGCAAGGCAATAGGGATTAACCCGATTCCCTCGGGACAATCGCCGCGCGGCATGCCTGGCTTCTATATCACGTTCAAGGCGCAGGACGCGCGCACCGCCCAACAGGTATGCGGCGAGATAACGTCGCTTTTTATCAGCGCGAATATAAGCGCGCGCGAGGAATCTGCCGAAGGCACGAACGACTTTCTGAAACAGCAACTTGCCGATTCAAAGAGAAACCTGGACGAACAGGATGCCAAGCTTGCCGATTTCGAGCGCAAGTACATTGGCAAGCTTCCCCAGCAGGAATCGTCGAATACGAACACTCTTCAGGCTCTCACGACTCAGCTTGAGTCATCAACGCAGGCAGTGAGCCGCAGCCAGCAAAATATTACCTTTCTGGAAACCATGATTGCCCAGCAGACTCAGGACGCGTCACGCACCGATCCGGCGACGGGGTCGTCCGGAGATACCCTTCAGGCGCAGCTCAAAGCCGCCCTGAACCAGGAAAAGGAGATGGAAGCTCTCTATACTCCCGATCATCCGGACATAGTTGCGATCAAGCGGAGAATTACCAATCTAAGGGCGGAGATAGCGCGCAGCGCGGCCGAACCGGTGAAGGCAGATACAACAACCGCCAATTCAACAGACTCGCCTCAGCTTCGGCAGCTCAAGACTCAACTTAGCATGGAGCGGCAGTCCTTGACCGCTACCAAACAGCAACAGGCCCATCTAGAGCAGCAGGTTCGCAGCTACGAGGCGAAACTTGAGTCAAGTCCGATGATAGAGGAGGAGTACAAACAGATTACGCGCGACCATGATACCGCAGTGCAGTTTTACAACACGCTGCTGACCAAGATGAATCAGTCGTCCATGGCCACAGCCCTTGAGCGTCGCCAACAGGGCGAACAGTTTAGCGTGATGGATGCTGCCAATCTCCCGGAATCACCGACCTTCCCGAACCATAAGATGTTTGCGATAGGGGGTCTTGCATCCGGGATGGCTCTGGGACTGCTGCTCACCGCGCTGCTCGAGTACCGCGATAAATCCCTGCGCAACGAGAGCGACATTTTTGCTTTTACCAAGCTTCCGACACTGGCGGTTGTCTCCTACATCGCTGTTCTGGATACCCCCCGCACGCACATCAAGCACGGAAAACTTTTTTCTCGAACGTCCAAACCAATTGAAAGCGCGCCTGGATAGCTATGTACAAATCTTACTTCGGTCTTCGCGTTCTTCCTTTCGGAGCCAGTCCAGATCCGCGGTTTCTCTTCCTGAGGCCGCAGATCAGGGAGACGCTTGCCTGCCTGCAATATGGTATTGCAGCTCGCAGGGGCTTTGTGGTTTTAACGGGAGAAGTGGGAACGGGCAAGACAACGCTGCTCAAAACCGTTCTTGACAGCTTTGCCACGGGGCGCATAGCGACGGCTTATGTCTTTAATCCGCGCCTGGAAGTGCTCGACTTTTTTGAATTTATACTTACCGACTTCGGCATTCCGCCCACGACACGGAGCAAGTCAGCGATGCTTTTGCAACTCAATGGCTGGCTCATTGAGCGCTATCGCGCTCATCAGTTGTGCGCCATCGTGGTTGATGAAGCCCAGAATCTCTCCTGGGAACTTCTCGAAGAGATACGCTTGCTGACCAACCTCGAAACCTCATCCGAGAAGCTGGTGCAGATTGTTCTATCCGGCCAACCTGAGCTGGAGGAAAAGCTGTACCATCCAAGCCTCCGCCAGCTACGTCAACGCATTTCGTTGTGGTGCAGGACGCATCCTCTGACCGGCGAGGAGACGCAGGCTTATATCGATGAGAGACTGCGCATCGCCGGAGCCACGGAGCCGGTGTTTTTACCTGAAGCAGCGGAGCTCGTACATCACTTCTCGAAAGGGATACCCCGCATCATCAATCTTCTTTGCGAGCATACGTTGATCTTTGCTTACGCGGAGCAGGTCAAGCCCATTCCAGCGCACATCGTTGAGTCGGTAGGCCTGGAACTTGATCTTGTTCAGCATCCTTTTACGATTTCTTTCTCGGCGATGCAAGCGTTAATGAGGCGTTCTCTGCAGCCGAATATGCTCGATACCATCACGTCCATCGCCGACAGCGGAGATTCACAGAAGGAAAGCGAAATATGAGCCGTATCTACGATGCCCTTCAAAGGGCGAATATTGAACGGAAGGCCGCCCAGGGAATGGACGCAACAGGATTTCCCGAGCCGTCGCCAGTTACCGGTGCCGAAACCCTGCCGTCAATTAAGGCTGAGGTCAACGCCGAGAACATCACGCTATATCCATGGAAACCATCCATGGCTTATTTTCCAACTTTAAGCAACCGTGGCGAGAGCATAGAGCAATTCCGCGGCTTACGGTCACAACTCTACCAATTGCGTGATAAGGCTCGACTCAAGACGATTCTTGTAAGCAGCGGTGCACCCGCAGAAGGCAAGACCTTTGTAGTGGCAAATCTGGCAATCAGTTTGACGCGCAACAGGAATAATAAGGTTCTGCTCATCGACGGCGATCTGCGCCGCCCCTCGCTCCACGCTGTCCTTGGCGCTCCTGTTATTCCCGGTCTCGCGGAGTATCTTGCGGCTACCGCGGAGCCTGGCGACATCATGCAGCGCAATCAGGATCCCAGCCTGGTTGAAGCCAGCGGAACGCGCAGCATTTCGAATCTAACCTTCATTCCCGCCGGCGCGGGCGGCGATAACTCCTCTGAGCTAGTTGCCAATCACCGTATTGAAGAGCTGATAACCATCCTCGCACCGCACTTCGACTGGATTCTGTTAGATTCCCCTCCGGTTCTCGCATTTGCGGACGCAATCGACCTGGCGCGCGCTGCTGATGCGGTTTTGCTTGTTGCCCGCGGAGCCACTACACCTTACGACATCGCGCAGCGCGCACAGGCGTCATTCAGCAACTCGCGAATTCTCGGCTTTGTGCTGAACGCAGTCAAAGACGTCCCTCCTAATTCCTCTTACTCTTACTACTACGGCAGGCAGGAAGACAGCAGAGGACTAACGGGACGAAGGGACAAGGGGAAGCAGGGATGACTAGACTTTTCAATGTCTACTATCCAACCCGAACTCTGGTGCGTCTTCTTTGCGAAGTAATTCTTGTGAGCGGATCATTTTTGCTGGCCACGATATTGTTCGCGGGGCCTGATTGGCGCATTGTTCTGATCTATGAGAACGGCTTGCTGAAGATCGCTATAATCACTATATTTACCCTGCTTCTCACTTATTACTTTGATCTGTATGGACCGAGGCGTTTCTCAGAGAGCTGGGAAATTTATTTTCGTTTGTTGCTGGTTCTCAGCGTGCTATCTTTTGTTCTCGCCGGTCTTATCTATTTTTTCCCAGAGCTGGACATCGGTCCGTATGTTTTTCTTGTTGGCGCTTCCTTTCTTGCGGTTCTTCTTGTCCTCTGGCGCGGGGCCTACGAGTGGATCATTGGCCTTCCCATGTTCAGCGAGCGGGTTTATGTGCTGGGTTACGGCCCTCGCGCGCATGCTGTAGTCGAGCTCCTGCGGACCAGCCGGGATACCGGCATGAAAGTCGTCGGCTGGAAAGGCGAAGATGCAATCCATGGACGGCTGGAGAATTTCTCCGCAGACCTACGAACCTTTTGCGGTCCGAAGCCCGGCATTGATCGCGTTATCGTCGCCATGGAAGACCGCCGCGAAGCGATGCCTGTTCGAGAACTGCTCGACCTCCGCCTCTGCGGCGTCATCGTTGAGAATTTCAGCGCGCTGCTGGAGCGGCTTTCAGGTAAATTGCAGCTTGACGGACTCAATCCAAGCACCATCATCTTTACAGAAGGGTTTCGGATGGACGCGACTCAACAGCTTTTCCGTCGTCTGATTTCCTTCGTGGTCTCCTTCAGTGCGTTGCTGATCTGCCTGCCGTTCCTGCCTCTGATTATACTTGCTGTGCGCCTCTCTTCGCCGGGTCCCATTCTATTCAGCCAGACGCGAGTGGGGCAGCGCGGACGCTTGTTTACCGCATACAAGTTTCGAACCATGCGGGAGGACGCTGAAGCGCAGGGAGCCGTGTGGGCAACCAAGGATGATCCACGCGTTACTCCGATTGGCAGGTTTATGCGAAATTCGCGGATCGACGAGATTCCGCAGCTTTGGAACGTGCTTCGCGGAGAGATGGCATTTGTAGGCCCCCGTCCGGAGCGCCCGGAGTTCGTGCAGTGGCTAAGCCAGGAGATCCCCTTCTACGACCTGCGGCACATGATTCGTCCTGGGATTACGGGTTGGGCTCAGGTGCGCTACCGATACGGCGCCAGCCTGGAAGAAACCAAGCGTAAGCTCGAATACGACCTCTATTACATCAAGCATCAGTCAATTGGTCTTGATTTGCTCATTATGTTTGAGACCATTAAAACCATCGTTCTGCGCAGAGGCGCCCAGTGAGAATCATCTTCTGGCTGTCGCTGGCAGGCATTCTATACACCTATGTGGGATACCCCGTGGTGATGTGGATGCTCTCCCGGCTGTGGCCACGGCCCTGGACAATCAACCCGATCTCTCCCACCGTGAGTGTCGTGCTCGCGGTGCATAACGGCGAAGCCCTGCTTCCGCGCAAGATAGAGCACCTGCTTGGCCTCGATTACCACAACATCAAAGAGATCGTCATTGTTTCTGACGGCTCTACCGATGGCACGGCGGAATTGCTGACTCGCCGGCGGCATCCGCGTCTCACTGCCGTAATTCTTGACGAGCACTGCGGCAAGGCGGTTGCCATCAACGCCGGCATGGCGAAAACAACCGCAGAGGTGATCCTCTTCGTCGACATCCGGCCGGAGATTGCTCCTGGCGCTATTCGGCGCCTGGTCAGTAATTTCGCCGATCCAAAGGTT
>Ga0181518_10003557_pt1 | contig 14340 bp, 8 predicted proteins | sample PEATcosm2014_Bin_28_FD_119751 | JGI IMG/M metagenome (GOLD analysis project Ga0181518, IMG submission 119751) | Peatland microbial communities from MTU Mesocosm Facility, Houghton, MI, USA - PEATcosm2014_Bin01_60_metaG | ecosystem: Environmental > Terrestrial > Soil > Wetlands > Peat | place... | reverse complement strand
TCACCACGCAACAGCTCGCCCGCAATCCGCGTCTGTGCGGCAAATGTTCCAAGGGCAAGCAGTTGCCGCGGGCTGAACATATCCGACCACTGCCTAAAGCCGTAAAGGGGGACTCGCATTCCCAGCGTGCCAACAGGCGGCATGGGCTCCCTCGGCAGCCCATGTGGAATGCCATCGAAGAGATGCCGCAGATTCTCAATCTCGACGTCAGCCGCGACGCACTCGCCGTCGGTCGGGATTCGGTAATGCCGGAAAGTACCTTTGCCAGTGGACTTCTTCTTGTCCACGACGACCACCGTCATCTGTACCCCCAATAACCCTTGTTGCCCTTGGCGCCGGAGGTCCTCCATGGTTAGCGTGATGACCCCAGGTCGCCCGCTGCAAGGACTCCAAACACCAGCGCGGTTCATCGTCCCGTTCTTCAAGAATTCATCCAGCGTCTCAGCGCTGACCTCCCACCTCCGCAGGAACTCGTTCGCCTCGACGATACGACCAGGATTGTTCAAGTCCGCTTCCTGCAATACCTTGAAGGTCACGCCCGACCCATCGGCCAAAGGAACAGGCAACAATGCAGCCCGCCGTCCCTTCTTCCGCCTCAACCAGAACGTCTTCAGGAGCGGGATGCGTCCGGCTGTCTGCGGGTCGCGCGCGTTGCGCGCCCAGAGGTAAGCGACCGTCGGTTCGCCACCCACCATGGGATAACGGGGAGTCAATTCCTGCCCGGCCCGTTCCAGCACCCAGCGCCCCCACGCACGGACATGCCAAGCCAGATCTGCGTCTGGCAGGGACACCGTCCTGAAGTCCGCCGATGCCTTCTCCGAAGGTGCATCTACTTCACGCGCCGCTTCGTGCAGTTCCAGATTAACTGGGTCCGTGAAATGATGCTTCTTGTCGCCCTTACGCTTCTTGATCTTGCCACCAATGAAATCCTCTACAAAGTCCGGCCACGCGCGTACGAAATCCGGCAGCGGCCACTTCTTCCCCGCGAACCGCTGCGGGTAGTCCAAGGTGCACTTCTGGATGAACCAGGCCACGGGATTCAGGTCCGACGACGTGACATCGCAACCCAACCGCATTGCCTCCAATGGAATCGCACCACCGCCCGCAAAGGGGTCGAGCACCTTGGGTGATTTGCCGCCGTAGAAATCCCTGACCGCCGCGCGCAACGAGTCCATCTCCGGCGCGTTCTCATTGCCCCACACCAGGACGCCCCCTTCCACCATTTCCTTTTCCTCGGAAATCGGGTTGCCTTCTTCGTCTTCCGACGCGACGACCTTTGTCACCACCTTCCCGCCGATCATTTCGAGCAACTCCTGCCGCTTGTGCGCGTCGCCGGGGTCAGGCAGCAGCGTGCAGAGCAGCGCCGCCCGGCACGCCGCCAGCGGCCGTCGCGCCGGCCAGATGTGCAGCGTCGAGATGTGCCCGTGCCGCACATTCTTCTCATGCACGCTCGTCAGCGACGCCTGCTTCAGCGGAAAGGCGACCTCAATCAATCTTGGTTTATCGGTCATGCTCATTATGCCCAGCTCGGCGGTTTGTGAAATGTTCCGTTGGCATCCGTCATCGGGCTCGGGAATTGCGCCGCCTGAAGTTGTGCCCATGTCACCCCGTTCTGGTAAAAGCTGGCAGCCTGCTTCAGCCCGGCGTTCTTGCGGGGCGGGCGGCACCCCGGCCCGGAAAGGCGTTGCGGATTCAAAACACCCACCGGTTTCTTCAATTCATCCCGCACCATCCGAATCGGTGTGACTAGGTCGGAATCCCCTGACACCACAATCGCGCACTCATAGTTCCCGCGGAACCCGTCCAGCAACAGATGAGCCGCAAGATTCACGTCCGAGCCCTTTTCCTCGGTCTTGAAAACCTTCATGAAGTTTGGCGGCGGATTCACCACCGCCGCCATGACCTCACGCGTGCGAAAGTCGCCCTCGATGATGTCCAGATTCGGCAGGGTGCGTAATGCCCGCCAAAGGATCATCTGCCGGATCGGCTGTCCCGGGTTCCTGGGCAGCGCGGCAACTTTGGCCGTAAAATACTTCGTGCCAATGATTTGGTTGCGGGGGAATGCCCGTTGAACCAGCGCGACGGGATTCAGCCAGCGAAGCGGGGAGGCCTTGACCGCGCTATAAAAGAGATTAAACCCGTCAATGTAGAGGATGGTCTTCATGAAGCGGCCCCTTCCTCGACCAGCCACCCCATAAAAAATGCAAGGGCAGCCTCCGAAGAGTCTGCCCCGCGTTCTGCCGTCGAAACGGACAGAAGAGATGTGCAGTAAATATACCGGGAGGACGCCAGAGCGTCAACACCCGAAAATGCCTTAAAAAACAACGTTTTCTTCATTCCGGCTCCGCCTCCTTGATGATGTCACCGATGTTCAATGTAAAGCTCTGTCGCGTCTTAAACGCCAGCCGCACCGGGTCTTGCACCCGGAACAAACGCGGCTCGGTCGCGCAATCGGTGACCACATATAGCCAGTACTTGTCCCGCACGTTCGCCGCCGTGGGCCACTCGTTCTCCGTCAGGTGCACCTGCCCGCGCCCGGCCCGCCCCTTGACCTCGATGACAATCTTTTCGCCGCTGGCCCGGTGGCTCTCCAAATCGTAGCCCCGCGCCAGATACGGTGCCGACACGTCGAACACCCTCGCCTTCTGGCGGTCCACCTCGTAGTTGATCGCCACGCGCATCGCGATGGCTTCGATGTTCTTGTCGTACCCTTCCAGCGCCTCCGGGCTCTGGTCGGGAATCACCAGCGCAATCGCGATGCGCTCCAGGGTGATGATGTCCAGCAAGTCGCCCCGCCGTTGCTCGTAAAGCAGCGCCTCGGCCTTCTCCTGCTCGATCCGGCTCTGCTCGCGCTTCACCAGTTCAAGTTGCGGTGCGGCCTGGGCATCCCCATCACGCACGCGGCGGGCATACTCCACCCGCCGCTCCGCCATCTCACCGGCGGAGAAATCAAACCCGCGTTGAAGGTCCTCCAGCCGCGCCGCCGACTCTGCGCGAACCGCCGTGCGTGCCTGCTGCAAAAAGGTCGTCTCGGCCAGCATCCGCGCGTGCGCGTCCGCCCGCTGCACCTGGTCCACCGGCGATTGGAGCAGCGCGCCTGCCTTCCAGGCCAGCGCCGGAGGCGCCCCCACCAGTGCCAGCAGATGATTCGGCGCACAGGCGGCAAACTCCCCGGTGTTGTCCCAGCGCAATCCCATCAGGCGGCGCTCCAAGAGGCGCGGTTTCCCACCGCCGCCGTGCAACGGCCGCTCGCCCATCTGGCAGACATACAAAGCCGCGAAGTACGGGTGTTCCGCTGAGGGGTCCAGGAAGAACCCACCGCGGCGGGCGTCGTTGCCAAACCGGCGGATGGTTTCATCGCAAAAAGCATCAAACAACGGCTCACCCGGGCGCAGGAATGCGATCGGCGCGGCCTCGCTGCCAGCCGAACCGTCGCGCCGTACCGAGATGTAAGGCGGCAACCCCCCGCGCCAGTGACTTGCCGCGGGCTCAATCCAGGCCGAGCCCGACGACCGGTTCAGCCTGGCACGGTCATTCAAGTCGCCCTCGATCTCGAAACCCAGCCGGGGCACGGCCTTTTCGACGAAGTTCTGCACGTAGGCCGGCAGCAGTTGGTTGAAACGCTCGATCTCGATCTCGCTGTTCAGTTGCCCCAACCGCTTCGCCACGTCGCCGAAGGAGGACGCCTGCTTCCGTTGCTCCTCAACCGCCGCCCGCAGCCGCTGCGTCGCAAACAAGGAATCCAGTTGCTTCTGCGCCGAGTAGGGGGCGGTTTCAAACAGCGCCTCGCGCAACAGGTCACGAATGGAGACCTCCACGAGCTGCTGGCCAATCACGTCAAACACCTTGTCGGTGCAAAGCTCCCGCCGCGCTTCGTCCAGCTTCGCCAGCAGTGTAGCCAGCACGTCGCCTTCCCGAGTCTTGTCGGCAACGAAGTTGAAGATGCGCACCTCGTCATGGCGCTGGCCGAAACGGTGCAGCCGCCCCATGCGCTGCTCCAGCCGGGCCGGGTTCCACGGCACGTCAAAATTCACCATCAGCCAGGCGAACTGCAAATTGATGCCCTCACCCGCTGCATCCGTCGCCAGCATGATCCGGGCGCTCGGCGCGTCCGGGTTGGGCAGGTTCTGGCGCCGGCGTTCGGCGGGGGGCATGAAGAAAATCCGCTGGCGCTCCCGCTCTTCCACGTCCATGCCGCCGTGAATCGCCGCGATCTGGCCGGTGTAACCGAGCGCTTCAAACCGTTGCTGCAAATGCTCCAGGGTGTCCCGGTGCTCCGTGAAGATCAGCAACCGCTCGTGCTGGAACTCCGCCGCGTCCACCAGCTCGCGCAGCTTCAGGAATTTCGTCTCGCATTGCTCCCGCAGGATCGCCTCGCCCTGCGCGATGATCTCGTCTAGGTAACGCAGCTCAGTTTCCCGCTGCTTCTCGGTCTGGGGTCGCGCCAGATCCAGCGCCTGCTCCTCCACCCGCTCCTGGCTTTCCACGCCCGTCTCGGTTGGTTCAGAGTCATCGGCGGTCCCGGTGTCGAACTGCTCTAGCAGGCGCTCAGCGCTTGGCGACTTCTCAGCCGTCGCCGCGCTCAGAATGCGCTCGCGCCGCCGCTTGAGCGACTCGCGCATGGCGTAGGTGGAGCTCGCCAGCCGCCGTTGAAGGACTGCCACCACCATCGCCGCCGCATTGCGGTTCAGCGACTGATTGGTTTCAAAGCTCCACCGCAAATAGTCCGATGACTCCTCGTAGAAATCCCGCTCCGCCTTGGAAAGTGCGTATTTGACGGTCTGGCACAGGCGCGGCTTGTAGATCGGCAGAGAACGGTAATCCACCATTTCTTCCTTCAACCGCCGGATGAAGAACTTGCGGCGCTTCTCGGGCCCCACCTGGTCCAGCGCATCCTCCGTCGAGAACACGTTGGTATCCAGCAGCCGCCACAGCGCGAAATACGGGAACTTCTTCCCCATGTGCGGCGTCGCCGTCAGCAGAACCAGATGCGTGGACTTCGCCAAGACCTCAGCCAGCCGGTAGCGCCGGGTCTTGCTGTCGGGGCGCTTGCGGTCTGCCCACGCCAGTTTGTGCGCCTCGTCGAAGACGACCAGGTCAAACCGCCCGTCCGTCAGGTTCTGCAAGCGCTCCCGGACGGCATCCGTCGCCGCAGTGTCCACGCTGATGATGAACAGGCCATGGTCGTTGGACAACGGATCACCGTTCTGAAAGTCCTGGCCGCGCAGAATCTGGAACTCCAGGTCGAAGAAATTCCGCAGCTCCCGCTGCCAGTTCCACGTCAACCCGGCCGGGCAGCAGATAAGGACGCGGCGCAGCCGCCCGCGGTTGATCATTTCCCGGATGTAGAGCCCGGTCATTACCGTTTTGCCCGCGCCCGCGTCGTCGGCCAGCAGGAACCGCAGGGGGTTTTGCGGCAGCATGTGCTCATACACCGCCACCCGCTGATGGGGGAGGGGAACGACTCGGGAAAGTTCCAGGCCGAAAGCCTTGTTGAACTGGTGACCATTCCGCAGGCGGTGAGCATCCACCACCAGCTTGATGGCCTCGGGGTCGCCCTCAAAATTCAATGCCGGCGGGATCGCGTCATTCAGTTCGTAGCCCAAGGTCCCTTGCGCCTCCTTCGCCGAAGCCAGTTCCTGAATCCGGGCCAGCCGGTCGCTCTGCGGTTGCGCCTTGCCATTCTCCCAGCGGTTGACCGTGGTGAAAGCGACCCCGAGCGCTCGCGCAAACTCCACTTGCGAGAGCCCGAGGCCGGTCCGCACCCGTTTGATGTCTTCCGCAGTCACGAGATCAATTTAGACGTATTTAGGAAAATATCAACACGCAATATAGCGAACGCTATACACATCCACTTTTTGACATATTTACCCCTGTTCAGGCCATTTTCATAAGGGTTCCAGGCAGACCCAGCCGCCGCATTCTCCTTTCGCATCACCATGCGGCCATCCTCATCCATCGCATTCCGCGGGCGAGGGTGGAGCGCTAAAGCGCAGTCTTCGATTCCTGGATAATCGCAGTGAGGCGCTCGCGCAAGCGGGAGATGAATAAGGCGTTGCTGCCGCCTCTACGGCTCGAAAGACCGACGCGCGAGAGGATGTCGCTTGCGCTTAGGTTCTGGAGAAGCTTTTGGCCCCTGTCTGATTCGAGGAATTGCCTAAAACCAATCTCGAGTCCCTTGATCAAGCATTCGGCCACAGCTCCGATGGCCTGGCTGCGATTCTTTATTCCCTCCAGCGGGATCCGTTCGTTGCTGAGATCATCGAAGACCAAGTCAGCGATTACGCCAGCGCATTCCGGCGTGGCGGCCCCGCTTGTCAGTCCCAGGGTTGCAAAGACGGAATCGGCTCTGAGCGCTTGGTCAATAGTTTGCTCCTGAACGGACAGCGCACTGGAATCCATATCGCTGACTGCTCGGTCAATCACGTTTTGCAGTTCGCGAACGTTGCCAAGCCAATGCTGCTCGGCCAAGAGGCGGATGGCGCCGTCAGTAAATCCGGGAGTCTTCTTTTGATCGCGACACGCGTATTTTGCCGCAAAATGGTTTGCCAGCTCTGGAATGTCCTCTCTGTGGCTTCGCAGCGGCGGAGCCTCGACGATGAGGACCGCCAGGCGGTAGAGCAAATCTTCTCGGAACTTCCCGGCACCCACTAGTTCTTTTAGGTTTTGGTTCGTTGCGACCAGGACGCGGACATCCAATTCAAGAGGCTTCGGGTCTGCTGCTCCGACTGGACGGATCGCACGCTCCTGTAGAAAGCGAAGCAACTTTACTTGTGCGGAAGCCGGGGTTGTATGAATCTCGTCCAGAAAAATTGTTCCGCCGTTTGCCTGTTGAAGAAGGCCTGCCCGGGCATCCACGCCGCTCGCCGCTCTTTTCTCGATGCCAAACAACTCGCTCTCAAGGAGTGATTCCGCGTACTCGCTGCAAACGACGGGGACAAACGGGAAGTCACGGCGGCGGCTCTGCTTGTGAATCGACTTGGCGATGATTTCTTTGCCCGAGCCGCTCTCGCCGACGATGAGCGTTGTTCCATCACTGGCGGCGACTCTGCGGATTGCCTCGCGGAGTCTCGTCATTGGCTCCGAGGAGCCAATGAGTTCAGCAGCGGACTGGGATTGGGTATCGGTCGAGCTCACGAGCAATCGGGTCTCGGTTCTACCGAGACTCAGGTTCGGCAAAGGGTCCGGCAGGATTCAGGCGAATGAAGCATGAAGTAACCGTTCCTGGCGCGACACCCTTCCCGCGGCTCATAAAGGCACGTGAGGAAAACGGGACAGGGTCGCGAAAGCGGACGGGTTGTTCAACGCGGCCCGATCCCCTCTCGCCTTCGGCGCCGGTAACAACGATTCTGAACGTAACGCGCATCGGCCTTAGAGTGGATGGTGACTCAGCCAGCAGCTGGCTCCTTTCCTTTGGCACCTCGAAGAACCTCGCGTTCTTGCGCAACCACGCGAAACTCTCTGCTCCTTCGTGATAGCGGCCCACCTGGAAAGCCAGCATGGCGTGATCGAATCGCCAAATCGGTTGATCCAAGTAGCGTGTGCCCTGAAGGGGTTCGAGCAATTTGAACCGCTGAGCGTAAGCAGGTTCCGTCAGCCGCTCGGCGTCGGCACTGAACAGAGCGTAGCGCAGCAAATCTGCCAGTGGACACTTCTTGGCAATCGCGTAGGTCGTTGCTTCCAAAAGTATCCGGTTGGCGTCCTCGAATGTCTGCACACTCTGGCTGTCCTGGGTTGGTTCCGTTGGGATCCGACCCTCCAGAGCCTTCATGCATTCCAACGCAAAGCCGAGTTCGTCGCCCGAGGCCTTAAGGCCGGCAATAATGAGCTTCGCTTCGGCATCGGACAAGAGGGCGATCGCGAGTCTCCAGAGCTCGTTCCATTCGGTAGCGAAGTACGCCTCCGGCTCAATTTGCAACAGCTCCAACGCTTCGCTCAAGTCCTGACCACAGGCGGCTTGCTGGGCCGGGGATGCAACTACTTCCGAACGCAGGACACGCTTGCAACGTTCGAGCAAGTAGCGGGCCAGGCCGCACGCTGCATAAGGGTTATCCCGCCGCTCGCGTAGCCCATCACGGAGCGTCTTCTCCACACGTGAATCTACGCTGCGCCATTCCTCGTCCGTGCCTCCAGGGCGCTGGCCTTCTTGCCGAGCTCTTTCCGCCCAGCCGAGATAGAGCAGTCCAAGCGAGGTGATGATGTTGCCCGGGTGTTCCGATGATTGGTCCCGACGAGCGAGTTCAAGGGCCAGCTCAAGGTCGACCACCGCCTGCTTGTAGCGTTGTCGGCACTCCTCCATTGCAAGGTTGGGGAAACAGGTCTTGTAACGTGTGATGCCGCGGCTATGGAGCGTAACGGCACTCTGCCTTACGACTGATTCATTTAGCCATGAGAACGCTTCGCGGAGCAACTGTGGCTTCTGCCATTGAAACTGGTTCATTTCGCTCCGCGCCTCGCGGGACTCGCGCTTTTGCAAACGCAAGAAGCGAACAGACAGCTCCGCAGCAAACTTTGCTTGAGGAGCATTCGGTTTCAGAGCCTGCAGAATGGGTTCAAGCAAGCGGAAGCGGCGCTCAATGTCCGTTTGGCCCCACTCGGAACATCGCAAGAAGGCGGCCGGCTGGCCCTTGCTCGCCAGGAGTTGCCGATCGTCCCAGCCTCCGGGGCTCCGGAGCCAATCGAAAACCAGACGGCCATAGGCAGGGTGGCGCAGGCCAACCGTTTCTTTGACGGTGTAGAATGCGAGGGGTGCCAGGCGGTCGTCCCTGCGCTTCTTGAACTCGCCCGCCTCACCTGTTTCCCCATCCACAGGCAAATCGGTGAGGGCGAGGTCGTTTTTCTCGAGAGATGCGATGGCGGAATGCACTTTCTCTCTTTCAACGCCTGCTATTGCGTCTAGCACATCGCGCGGTGCTCCGAGCCTCAGTGAGCCCAGGGCCGCCAGCGCGATAAAGACCGCGGCGACATCGTCCCGGCTAGCCACAGCGTGGGCACTGAAGCGCGGGGCCAATGTTCCCGGTTCACCAAAGGCGGCCAACAATTCTGCGCGGGTCATGGGCCTAGCGTCCGCCTCAGAATTCGCCGCCTCCGGGGATGGCAGATCCGGCAGCAGTTTTTTCAGGCGGTCGATCAGGTGTTTCCCTAGACCGGCCTTGGCGCGGAACTCATCTGTCAAAATGAAGTACAGGCAGATTAGCAGAGGCACCTGCTGCTCTTCCAAATTCCAGTTCCGGATGGTTTCCAGGCTTGCTTCTGAAAGTCTTTGGCCGACCTGCTCAAAGTGCTTTGCTGCCCAATCGGCCAGGGCGTTCTGCTCTTGCCCAGTGAGGCTGGCGGCGAGCGGGGGCAGCCACTCTTGGACGACACCCCCACGCGTGCGCATCTCGTAATTGCGTTTGAAACCGGCGTCGTTGGCTTCCGCGATTCGCCGAACCGGCACACTGCGAACCACAAGGGCGCGACGTCCGTCACGTGTGAGACGCGGTGGGAGGTCCTGAAGCAAGCTCTTGGAGTCGCCTTCAACAGATGGGGTGTCGAAAACAAGCACCGCTATGGGTGGAGGCGAACCTTTTGCTGCTCCAGCTTCATGCTGGAGGTCGGTGAGAAAACGCCGCAGGAGGTCGTAATTCAGTTCGCTGCCAAATGACCGGTGCATCAAGCAGGGATATCCGCGTCGCGCGGACTCGAACGCAACGTGTTGCAAGAGCACTGTGGCTCCGGCACCCGGCTCGACGGGGATATCTATACAGTAAACCGCGAGGTCGTCCTTTCGCATTCGCTCAAGTCCGTCCAAAACACTATTCAGGTGCGCCGAACCCCGTTTCCAGGCCAGGCCGTGGGCAAAGGCTCGCCATGGCGGTTGGCGCCCGGCCAGCAGATCAGCCAACATTTGAGTCTTGTCCTCTTGAGCCTCGGGCCTGCGAACGTCCTGTTCCGTCACGATGAGGAAATCCTGGTCAATCGGTGGCTGGGTCCGCAGGAGGGCCCTAAGGCGAACCGAGATGTTCCCTACTAGGATTGTCGGTTCAGTGGGCAGCGCGGCTTTGCTGTCCTCGATCGCCCTCAGCAGACGGTCGGGGGCGTCATCCGTGGCAAAAATCTTTGCTGCCAGGTCGGTTTGACGAGCCGACAAACTGGACTTCAACTGCTGTAGCGCCTCCTCCGAGCAACCCGCGATAACGACCAGACGAAGCTTGGCACCATACTCACCAATCTCGCGGTCGAGGAGAGGAGCCAACCGAGCGGGTTTTTGGTACCCGCAAATCAGTAGCACGCTGGCTCCGAGGTCCTCCAGATATCTGGCCTTGTCGCGTTTGGTATCTTCTCTCCGGAGCGGACTCAATCTATCCGCCCCGCCGCCCTTTCCGTTGAGGTAGAAGTATGGGCAGAAGTCCGAGAACTTGAAGTGCTCCCCAAGCGCATCCTCCACCAGGTCGGGAACCTCAATGAGCATGCGGGCCGACGATCGTTCGCGCCAAGTCGTTTCAATCGCCCGCGCGAACTCAATCTGACGCGATTCCGCCCATACGCCGAGCCATTCTTGAGCAGCGATAGGCTGTATGCTTGCATCAGCGAGCGGCACACCGTCAGGCCCAACCCACAGGCCAACGTCCCCACGCGCCAGCGCAAGCCCAAGCTCCGAGTAAAGACTTTCGTGTTTCATGTCTCAGTTCCAGTTCACTAATAGACACCTCGCAACTGTAGTGCCAACCCACAGCAAAAGCCGAACTGCGGCTTATTCTGCATTTGCGCCGCCGTAAAGCACGCTCAAAAGCGCAAGCGGCGCCTTTCGGCGTAATCGGACAGGATCGGGGACCCGCACGGGCTGGTGATGGCTTGAGGGGTCTTCCGGCGATTGTGACCAGCGCGAACAAGCTGACGGCCAGCGCGCGAGGCGGGGTGTTCGCGATGGCTGGGACAGCGGTTCCAGAATCTGTCGTGGGCACGTGGCCTTGGCGGCCTGGTCACTAGGTAGCCTGCCCCGCCTGAGGGCTCGAAGCAGTCGAGAGCGGGCCGCAGAGGGGTGCTTGGACCGGGGTCGGTAATCCACTGGTGAGCCATTGCGCGCGTGCGCTGCTTTTCGGCGATGCCAAAAGGCGACAACGTCGCATTGCCACGCTCAGGTATTGGCGTTTTTCTGCTTGGCACATCCGCTGCGTAAGGGCTGAAAACTATGAATCCAAGACCGACAACCAATCGCAGCCCGCTGCAGCGGCCGCTCGCGCAACCTAGTGGTGCGAGCGCCGTGCACAATCGTTTCACCGCCACCCTCAGCTCCAGCTCCTATCGCAGGCCACCTCGGGCCTCCTGCCTCCCGGCAGCCACGGACCTGTCCGTCTTGAAGGGACGGCACGTCCTGACCGTTGTGGACGAGGACAATCTCCGCATCTCGATGCGGCGGCACCACCAGCCACTGTCGTACCGCCTCCTTCTTGGGAAACTCCACACCGAAACCCGGTGCGTGTTCCCTCTGGCTGTTCTCACCGCCGCCGAAGGCGATCAAAGGCGCGAGGCATACCTTAAAAAAACAGGCTGGAACGTGCTAGTGGTCCCGAGGGAAACCGTGTTCACCACCGCCGGCCCCCAGCTCAAGGCTAACGCCGACTTTGACCTCGCCTTCGAAATTGGTCATCTGATCAACACCGGCCAGTTCGACACCGTTCTCCTGGGGACTGGCGACGGCGACCTCGCCGTCGCCATCGGGCGAGGCATCCGCCGAAGGTGCCCTACGCTTCACCTCTTCACCCTGAGCGTGCCCGGCTCGACCAGCGGACGCCTCCGCAGTCGGTCGGACCTCTTCGATGGCAATATCGCCGTCGGCCGCGACCTCAGCCCCAGTCTCGACCACCAGAACTGAGCAACAAAAGGAGCAAAGCAAGGAAATATGAAAACACATAACCGGCATCGTCAGGCGTTCGGTTCCCGAAGAGTCAGGCACGTCCACGCACAGAACAATGAGTGGGTTTGCGTCCACCGCGCACACCCCACTACGCACCCAACTTCCAGCGACTGGCTTTGGCCATTGGTCGTCAAGATCGGCGGGGCCATCCTCACGTTCGTGATAATCAGCAAGATCCTCACAGCGCTCATGCCCTTCCTGGTGCTCGGGGCAGTCGGCTGGCTCTTCCTTGCTACCCGCAGGTAGTGGCTGCGCACGGACGGCTACGAACCAGCAACTGGAGGGTTCCTGGTATGTGCAAGAACGGCGTTGACGGATAATGCCGGCATGTGGTTGAATACGAAGTGAGGGGCTTGGTGCCACAATTGTGCCGTAATTGAGTTTTCACTATCGGAGTTGGGACTGCGGTCCGCGTAATGCCGCGCTTGTCGCAGGCCCAACACCTCCCCGGAAGTGCATTTGCCGCCTTCCTGCTTCAGTCCCAATTGCCCCACACAGAAATCACGAATGAATGATCTATCAGGTAAACCAACGAACCCGCCGCGCCCGGGCCGCCTGCTGGCCGAGCAGGCGGCTCCGGTCCTTGGCTTTAAGAAACACGAAATCCCAATCCTCGTCCGAGCCAAACTTTTGAAGCCCATTGGCAACCCACCTCGCCATGCGGTGAAGTACTTTTTTGCGGTGGAAGTCGAGAAACTGGCCGCTGATCAAGACTGGATTTCCAGAGCGACAAAAGCCGTTTACAGGTACTGGTCCGACCAGAATCAAAAGCGCCGCCCGAGAACCACCACCTCTTAAGCTCGGTTCCAGGTGGGCTTGCATCAGCGCAGCCCGTGATGTGCGGAGCCCCAGAACCTTCAGGCGCCGATCGAGACCGCGGTCGACCCAGAACCGACGCTGCTGACGGCTGCGCCTAGCGGGAGAGTTGGCGCTGCCGGTTCCTGATTATGCTCGGCGCCGGCACAGCCCGGGTTCTTGAACTGCACCGGAATGACATTGAGGGCTGCCTGCCGCTTCTTCCATTCGCCGATGGTCATGTGCTCCGGGTTAACGCCTTTGGCGTAAGCCCGGTGCACGGCTTTGCTGCCGTGGCCCAGCGCCTCCTGGGCGAGTCGTTCGGGGTATCCGCATTCCCGCGCCCGCTCCGCCCAGGAATACCGATAGCTGTGCAACGTGACGCCTTCGATTCCCAACCCTTTGCACCGCTGCCTGAATTCCGTGGCTCGGTCGCCAGCCCGCACCGTGCGCAAGTACGGGAAGAGAGGGCCTTGCGAGGGCCGTGTGCGCAGAATCTCCTCCACACTTTCGTCAAATCTGACCCGGGCCGGTTGGCCGGTCTTGGCCCGGGCATAGCTGATCCCGCGCTTGGCCCAGTCAACATCTTCGGCATTGAGTCTGGCGATGTCCCCTTGTGAGCCGCCCAGTTCCCAAAGCAACTGGTAGAAGGCCCGCCGCTCGGGATTCAGCTCGCGTTCGACGATCTTTGTATGTTCCTCCAGAGTGATTCCGCGCTTGGGGCGGAAGCGCACCTTGGGCCACTGTCTTGGGGGAATCACGGGCGCCAGCAGCCATCCGAAGCCCAGGGCGAAGTTGTGGAGCCGCCGCAAGAAGACATTGGTCGAAACCTTCCCCGCGTTGAGGACGGCCAGAAAATGCTCGGCCCGGGTTTCGATCAGGGGCAGGTCGAGAATGGCCGCCAGCGCCTTGTCTTTGGCGAAGATACCCCAGCGCCGGGCGTTCTCGTCGTACTTGGTCTTGATCAGCTCGTCGAGCGTGTAGCGCCAGTTGCGCTTGATCATCTCCGGATCGACCACGGCCAGGTAGGCGTGGGCGATCTGGCGGTTGAGGAGAGGGTTTTCCTGGGCCTCATTTTTGGCGTTGATCAACCGTGTGGCCTCGGCCCGGTTCTTGGTGCGCAGGCTTTGCTGCTGGTGGGTCGTGCGGTTTTCGCAGAAATAAATGCCGTTTTGGCGGCGGAACAAGCGGTACTTCAGTTTCATCTCGTCTCTCACGTTTGTGAGGCTAACGAGATCGTCCCGCCCTCAGTTAGGCCGTAGCTGCCAGTAAAACTTTGTTACGCCGAGTGTTTGGCAGTTAAATGCGGTCTGCCAGACTACTGGAGCTTTCACTGGAGCTTGGGCCATTTTGACTCTTTTCCCCTCCAATTCCCGAACAAAACGGGGTGGAGGCGAGGGTCGGAATCGAACCCGGATCGGAACGATCCAAAACCACGCCTAAACCATTCGGCAGCGGAAGCTTCTCTAACTGCTGCACTGCCAAGCACATTAACAGCAATGAGCCTTTGAATCAAGCGAACTATTCTCAACACTCCCCTACAATCCCCAGCGCTTCCCAACACCTTTGGTGCCCGTTTTGATGCCCGTCATTTACACGGTTTGCCAGAAAGTCATGAGGCAAGAGTCGCCAGGCGCAGCCCGAGC
>Ga0181518_10003555_pt1 | contig 14343 bp, 11 predicted proteins | sample PEATcosm2014_Bin_28_FD_119751 | JGI IMG/M metagenome (GOLD analysis project Ga0181518, IMG submission 119751) | Peatland microbial communities from MTU Mesocosm Facility, Houghton, MI, USA - PEATcosm2014_Bin01_60_metaG | ecosystem: Environmental > Terrestrial > Soil > Wetlands > Peat | place... | reverse complement strand
GGACCCACCAAACGGAAGGACGAGACCATCACAACCTAACAGAAAACCACCAGCGTCGCTTCGCTCCGACCAGACCCGTTCACGATGAACCGAACGGAGCGTTCACGATGACCGGAATACGCAAAATGAGCTATGGACTGGCGTCGCAATGGCTGATACGGGCGATTCTCACCCGCTCGATTGCCGATTCCTGCGCATCGTGAAGTGCATCGACCTGGCAGCGCCCCTGCAGGGCTTGCAGGAAGGTGGTGTTGTCGGCAGCGTCCTGGCGCCGGAACTCGGTCTCGGTGCGATCGACGAACACAGCGTAGACGGGCTCGTGTTTTGACACGAACTGCGCGACAGCGTCGGGTGTCATGTTCGGCCGATTGATGCGGTCCCGGTGGCCGAACGCTTCACTCAGGAACTTTGCTGTTGCGGTCGGATTGATGAGGAGGACCGATCCCTCGGGGGTAGTCGAATAGATGGCCTGCCTGATCCGCTCGAGCGTCTTGCCCCAGGTGTAAAGGAAGATGTGCACGCTCAGTATCAGCACCACGGCCGCCATGACTGCGCCGATGGTCACTGTGCGCCGGAGTCGTTCACGACCTGCTATCCAGCGCGGGATCCACTCGGCCAGCGTGAATGCGAAGAGCGGCACGAGGGCCGTGCAATAGCGCGCGTGCAGCACGACATCGCGAACCAATCCGCTCGCCTCGTGCGGCAGGGGAAACAGCAGGTACACCACGATCATCGCCAGGACACCGAGGATCAGCTCGGGTTTCCGCTGGCTGCGATGGAGAAACAGGGATGGAAGACCCAGGGGAAACGCGCAAATGAGGATGAACGCGTACAGGGGCACGTTGGCAGGGATCGCGCCGAACGATAGCGCCCCGCCCATGCGCAGGAATAGGGCGGCTCCGAAGAGCAGCTTGGCGGTGATGAGTCTGATGGACACACCCAGAACGCCACCCGCGACAAGCTGCCAGGCCTTGCGCTCGCGGCGGACCAGGGTGCCGGCGAACAGGGGCGCGTACAGCAGGGGCGTGGGATCACGGAACACCGCGGACAGGCCCGCGAAGAAGCCAGAGCCCACCCAGGCGAAACGCCCACCCCGCTCGCCACGCGAGAACAGCCAGAACGTGAGCGACGAGATCAGCGCCGTGAGTGCATCGCTCATGGCCAGGCGCCCCTGGACCAGCGTGCCGATGAACAGGAGGGGCAGCAGGGCGAAGATGGGCGGCCGATCGATCTCAGCCAGCCACTTGAGCAGCACCAGGACGGTGCCGGCTATCGCGAATAGGGACGGGAGGGCCGCAAGACGCCAGCCCCCGAGTTTGACAAAGGGCGCTTGCACGGCAGAGGTGCCGACCGGATAGGTGCTGGCGGGTTGTCGAACCCGCGTGCCTTCCAGAACCTGCCGCACCTCTTGCGTTGCCTCGCCGCGGGCAAAGACGATGGCCTGGCCCACGTAGTGCGTCTCGTCCGAAACCAGCAGCGCATTCGGCCAGAGGGCGCAGAAGCCGAGGACATAGAGGCCGAGAAGAGCAAGCACGACACGGCGCTGGGTACGCTCGGGCCAGCCGAATGGCTGGGCCACGCCGTCCGCTGTCGTTGCCGTCATCGGGTCAGCCTACTATGCGCATCACCGCGAGGCCGGGAGGCTCAGGTAGCGCATCCGCTTCATTTCCGCGCGGCCGCGGGTCACGGTGTCCAGGATGAACCCGGCCGACAGCGACAGAAACGCCAGAAGCATGATGGCCGAGGACAGGATGGCCGTCGGGAACCGCGGCACGAGGTGCGTCTCGAAATAGGTCACGAACAGCGGGTAGGCGAGCCCAAGGGAGAGCAGCGCGCAGAAAGTGGCGATGGCGCCGAAGAACATCAGCGGGCGCTCCTCTTTCAGCAGGGTGATGATCGTCAGCAGAATGCGGATGCCGTCCCTGACGGTGCTCAGCTTGCTGTTCGAGCCCTCAGGCCGCGATCCATACGGGGTGGCCACCTCGTCTACGGGCATGCGCAGCTCGAGGGCATGGACCGTCAATTCGGTCTCGATTTCGAAACCGGTCGACAGGGCCGGGAAGGACTTCACGAACCGCCGCGAGAACACCCGGAAGCCGGAAAGCATGTCTTGGATGCGGTTGCCAAAGACCAGGGCCACGATTCCCGTGAGAATCCGGTTCCCGAGCCGATGGCCCGGCCGGTATGCGGCGGCGTCCTGCGTGACGCGCGCCCCATTGACCATGTCGAGCAGGTCGGACTGAAGCTTCTCAACCATGATCGGCGCCGAGGCCGCATGGTAGGTCGCGTCGCCGTCCACCAGGACGTAGATGTCGGCTTCAACATCGGCGAACATGCGGCGGACGACATTGCCCTTCCCTTTGAGAGGCTCGCGCCGAACGACGGCGCCTGCAGCGCGAGCCGCATCCGAGGTTCGGTCTGTCGAGGCGTTGTCATAGACGTAGACGGTGGCTCTCGGAAGCGCGGCGCGAAAATCCGCAACAACCTTGCCGACAGAAGCCTCCTCATTGTGGCAGGGCACCAGCACCGCGATGCGCGGGGCATCTGACTCCAGGGTGACGGTACCCGCTTCGCCGGATCCCGTGGACATCGCAGTTACCGGTCCTGGTCCGCTGACAGCGGATCGCTTGCCATTGCTAGCAGGCTGCAACCCCATTGCTCGGCCCTGACTACCATGGTGCAAACAGCGCCGCAACCGCGGGCGGTCACAGCCCAGCGCTGGGGCTTGCGGCGAGGTTCGCGACAGCATCTGGTTGGCGAGCGCGCGCGAACTTGCCCGCGGAGATGATGGAAAGCCCCTTGTAGACAGCCGCCACCAGTAGCCCATTGATCGCGCCGCGCGAGGCCTGCGCAAACCCGTATCCGTAGCCCATGAGAAACGGCGGCCCGAACTGCGTGAGCATCAAGAGGCAAAACGGACTGGATCGCCAGTTCTTGTCAAGGATGAAGCAAAAGAACGATAGGGCTGTCGCCATGATGAGCACGCAAAGGAATCCCCCATTCCAGTAGAACTCGCCGAGAATGTTGAGGCCGCCACCATGGACGAAATGGTCGGCCAGCTCCCACGCGGCTTCTTGGGAACGCTGCCACCCGAAGGTATCCTGAAGAAACGATGGCTTGAAGGTGTACTCGACCACGTCGTAGATTGACCTCCATTCCCGCGAGACTCCCCCGTCGTACAGTGTGATGCACTCAAGCAGGTGGTCCGCGCCCTGGGACGCATTCGTCGTACCCAGCAGGCCCTTGCCACCTGTCTCCTCCTCACTTCCCGGTGCAGTAACATTCTGAGCAAAGGCCGCGATGGCTCTTCCGCCCTCTTCGTACAGGGTCACCCTCACGGTGCGCACGAGGAACGCAAGAAAGACGACAATCCCCACCGCCGCTGCGATGCGGGCCATGGACGCTAGCCGTTTTGCATCTCCGGTACGGGGCAACATGAGGACAGCGGAAGCCACCAGATAGCCGGTGGGAAATCCGGTTCCACCCTTGGCATAGCCAGTCGCCGCAAAGATCACGAAGATGATGCCGAATGCCTTCCGTGCGCTGATTGCGAACAGAAGGCGACGACGCACCAACTCGTACACGACGAGGGAACAGAGCAACGCGTTGGCGCCCCCAAGATTCATGTCGAAGCGCGTTTCCTGCCCAACCACGTACGCCCCGGTGAACACCGTGCCAGTCGAGACGGTGAGCAGAACCAGATAGACGGCAATCGCGATCAGCACCGCTCTGGGCACAGCCGGGGCTTCAGGGCCTATGCGCACATGCCGCCGGGCAGCGATGATGGTGAATCCCACCAGGCTGGCCAGCGAGATGCCCATGACGAAATAGGCCGTCGTAAGGTTCTCATCGGAGAAGACATAGACCGGCAGGTACGTGACTGAAGGCCCGTATCGTTGGACCTTGCCCAGGGCCATCGAGATCAACGTGTTGTTGGTTGCCAGGATCAGGGTGCAAAGGCGAAGCTGATACAACGCTATCAGCGCAATGGCTGCGTTGCCCAGCACCAGAAGGTCGAAGCGATTCAACCTGACTGCCCCCCGCTAGGCTGTCCGGTAGTAGCGGCCGTATGGGGCGTAGTAAGAGTAGCCATACCCTGAACCCCTGCGGTCTGTCTGGTTGATGACCAAACCGAGGATGCGGGCACGAGCGTCGGCGAGTTGCCGGCCCGCGTACGAGGCCGCCTCGCGGGTGGTGTGGCCGGCGCGCAACACCAGGACCACTCCGTCGGCCAGGTTCCCGAGAATCGCGGGATCCGTCACGGGCGCCATGGGCGGCGAGTCCAGCACCACGCGATCGTAGTTGCGCCGACACTGGGCCAGGAACTCGCGGAACCGATCCGTGTGCAAAAGCTCGGCGGGGTTGGGCGGGATTGGACCGCAGGGCACGACATCCAGGTTGGGAACCTGGCTGTGGCAAACCACGTCCGCCAGCTTGGCGTCGCCCAGGATCACAGTCGAAACGCCTCGCTCTGACTTGATGCCGAACGAACGATGGATGCGTGGTTTGCGCATGTCCGTGTCGACCAGAAGGACCCGCGTCCCTCCCTGCGCCATGGTGATGGCCAGGCTGATTGCCGCCGTGGTCTTTCCATCCCGAGGCCCTGGGCTGGTCACCACCAGCACCGCAACCTCTTTCTCCGCCGACAGGAACATCAGATTGGTGCGAATGGACCGGCAAGCCTCGGCTGCGATCGAAGTAGGTTCCTTGAACACCGTCAGGTCACGTTCAGGGGCGTCCTCCGCCATTGTACGTCCCTTCACCAGTGACAGCATGGGCAGATGGCCCAATACAGGAGCGCCGAGCAACGACTCGGCCGCCTCGGCCGTCTTGACAGTATTGTCGAGCGCCTCGACCACGAAGGCGGCCAGCAAACTGAGCAGCAGGCCGATAACGAAGGCCACCGTCAGGTTGAAAGACAGACGAGGGCTGACAGGCGCAGTGGGCGGAAGGGCCCGATCCAGGATGCGCACGTTGTTCGCGCGGAGCACGCCGGTAAGGTCGATCTCTTTGTGGCGCTCGGAAACCAGGCCGTAGACCTTGGCGTCGTTCTCTGCGTCGCGGGCAAGTGGCCGATACTGCGTTTCGAGCTTGGACAGCTCGAGAGCTAGCTGCTTCTCCTGCTGCATCCACTTGGCCAGCGATGTCTCCGTGTCCACGATTGCTTGATAGCGCTTGTCAAATGCCTTGAGCACGTTGTCCAGCTCCCTGCCGTAATCGCGCTGGATCGCCTCGATTTGCTTCTCGACATTCTCGATCCTCGGGTGCTTCTCGCCGTACCTGGATTCAAGATCGGCCTTCATCTTCAGCAGATCCAGGTAGTTTCCGCGCAATCTCTGCACGATCGGATTGTCCCTGATTTCAGGAAGGCTCTCCTTTTCCGTCACCTCGCTCTTTGCCGCGACGATGAGCCTGCGGATTGATTCCATCTCGATCCGTTTGGCCTTGATGTCTGCCAGCTTCACATTGATGGTTTGCACGTTCTGCCGGTTCATGCCCTGTCGGTCGTCCAGGCCGACGTCAAGCAGGTTGTGCTCTTTCCTGAACTTGTAGAGCTCCATCTCGGCGGTCTCAAGCTGTTTGCGCAGACCAACCGTCTGCTCGGCCAGCCAGGTTCCCGCGGAATGGGCACCTTCCAGCTTGTAGTCGAGGTTCCGCTCGATGTACGTGTCGGCAAAGGCGTTGGCTATCTTCGTCGCGCGTTCGGGGTCGGTGTCCATGACGCTGATGTTCGCAATGCGTGACTGCTTGACTGCGATGACGCGTGTCTGGCCGAGCAGGCGGTTGACCAGGCTCTGACGGGCAAGCCCCTGCATGCCATCCACTGGTGGCCCAAACGCCGGATCGTGTCCCAGGGCCAGGCGGTCGATGACCCTTTCCGCCATGTCCCTCGACTGGATGATGCGAAACTGGGTCTCGTAGAACTCGTACGAGGCCCACCCTGGCCCCATCTCCACGACTTCCTTCACACCTTGCAGCACCTGGGGCGCGGTCGATTCGATCACGATCGAACAGCTCGCCTGGAAGATGCGCGGCTGTCGCACCGTCCACACGAACACGCCCGCCAGGGTTAGGATCAACAGTGCGGTCATCACACGCCACCGCTTGCGCAGTACGCCGAGGTAGTGGCGCAGCTCGCGGGTGGTGCCGGATGTGCCTCCGGGTGTCCTGTGTGGCGATGCCGGGACGGTTTCCATCGAAGGGATAGAGGCTAACCGGAAGTTCCCCCTCCCGCAACGCCGCCCGCATTACCATGGTCCCGCGATAGCCGCAGAGGGACGTGGCTGCGGCTTGTCTGAAGCCGCTGGGCAGGCCGGGGCGCGGCTCGCAAGGGCGTGAGGGTGACCGTGTTCGTGGGCGTTATGCGGAAGGCGGGGAGCGTACCGCGGGCCGCACTCGCACACGTGAGTCGCCCACGCAGGCCGCTACACGCTGGTCGCTCACGCTACCGCCACCCCACAGGGGCTTCGGGATATCCCTGCGGCGGCCCCGTCCGGTGCAACGGCGTATGCCAGCCTTGCGCTACGGCTTGACGTGTGTAGACTTCTACACATGGCCACCAACCTTGCTATCGATGAACGTCTGCTGAACGAGGCCCTCCGGGTGGGAGGCCAGCGGACAAAGAAGGGCACCGTGACGCAGGCCCTGCAGGAGTACGTCCAGCGCCGGAAGCAGGCTCGGATCCTTGACCTGTTTGGCAAGGTCGATTTTGATCCGAAATACGATTACAAGCAGCAGCGTCGCCGCTCATGAATATCGTCATCGACACTTCGGTTTGGTCGTTGGCCCTTCGCAGAGCACGGTCATCAGGAGCCGCGGAGGCGCTGGAGCTCGCCGAGCTGGTTCGGGAGGGCCGGGCTGCGATGATGGGACCGGTCAGGCAAGAACTGCTGTCCGGCGTCCAGAGAGAACAGCAGTACGAATCGCTGCGCGAATATCTTCGCGCGTTCCCAGACATCGCATTGGAAGCAGAGGACTACGAGGAGGCTGCGTCCTTTTTCAACCGATGCCGCGTAAAGGGCGTTCAGGGCTCGAACACCGACTTTCTGATCTGCGCAGTGGCGGCACGAAGGCGATTCGGGATTCTGACGACCGACACTGATTTCCGGCACTTCGCCAAACTGCTTCCAATCGAGCTCCATTCTCCTCGCGCGTCGGTGTCTGGCTAGAAGATGCGTTGGACCGCAGGCCGCCCTACCGGCCATCGTCAAGAGCTGCGCCGTCGCCTCGTGTATTGCTATCCTCCTCGACCTCTGGGGCATATAGCCGCGCGCAGGCCGCCACCAACGCTTCTTTGAGGGGTTCGATCGCGGACGCGTCCAGCACACCAGCACTGCGGCAATAGTCCATCCTTATCAGAACGACGTCCGTGGCAGCCACTTCCACACGATGCCAAGGGACGTTGCCGTTGGGCTTGGTCGATCTGATGATGGTGTCACCGTCGGCTTGCTCCTCCAGCGACAGTCGCAGGGCGCTGATCCCCAGACACCGCGCCGTGGCTCGCAGCTCCCGCCACAGACGCCGTTCGTCCGACGCCTGGGCCAACCCAGCCAAGGCGGCAGCCTGGGCATCAGCCGCTGTCTCGATCTCGGCGTCAGGCAGCGTGGGTCGGTAGCCAAGCTTCTTGAGCCCGAGATAGGCGAGCAGGCTTGTGGCAACCAGGATCAGGGTGGCCTCCCTGTTGTTGGCAAGGGTGAGCATCAGCGCCACCACGCCGAGAAGAATGCTGGCTCCGTACAGGGTGAACACAGCCTTGCGGTGGCTCAGGCCCATATCCAGCAGCCGGTGGTGGATGTGTTGCCGATCCGCCGAGAATATAGGTCGCCCCGCGATCACCCGACGAACAATGGCGAGAAACGTGTCGGCGATGGGCAGCCCCAAGGCCACGATCGGGACCAGGATGGCCACCACCGTCGACGACTTCTGGCTGGTCCGCATGGCGCCCACGGCCAGGACGTAGCCCAGGAACATCGAGCCCGTGTCCCCCATGAAGATCGAGGCGGGGTTGAAGTTGTAGGCCCAGAACCCCACGATCGCGCCCCCCAGCGCGCCCATGAACAGCATCATCACCGGGTCGTGGTGCAGAAACGCGATTGCGAACGTCGTGGCCACGCCGAAAAAAGCCACGCCAGCTGCCAGGCCATCCAGGCCGTCGATCAGGTTGAGCGCATTGATGACACCCACGACCCACAGCACGGTGAAGGGCAGGCTGAGCGCGCCCAGCGCGAAACTTCCGACAAAGGGCAGGGTGAGATTCTCGATGCGAATGCCAGCCGCGAACAGGGCGCCGGCCACCGCGAACTGGACCAGGAACTTCTTCCCCGCTCCAGTGCCGCGCACGTCGTCGAGCAGTCCCAGTCCGCAGATGACCAGGCCACCGAGCAGGAACGCGACCGACATGCGGATGTTCTTGTAGAAGATCTGGCCGACACTGCTGGCCTGAAGCAGCAGCGCCAGCAACGGGACATAGAAACCCGCGGCAATGGCCAGGCCGCCCAGTCGGGGGATCGGACGACCGTGGATCTTCCGCGCCAGCACCTGGTCGTCGAACAGCCCGCGCGCCAGGGCAAAGCGCCGCACAAAAGGCGTCAGCAGCGCCGACACCAGGCAGGCAAGAACAAAGGCAACTCCAGCAGTCCGCATGGCAATCCCTACCTATTTCCCATTCCCATTGGTAAGTGCGGGCCGGGCTGTCATCCCTTCAAGGAACCTTTGGTCCCGGTCGTGCCGAAACCTGGCGAGGGCGGCCTGGGCGTCAGCGTTGCCAGGCGCGCGGCGCAAGACATCCTCATACGCATCTTTCGCCGCCGTGGTGTTGCCAGTTTCTTCTGCGACCCTGGCCAGCGACAGGAGCAGCCCGATGTTGTCCGGGCTCTGAAGCAGAGCCGTTCGATACTCTGACATGGCCCTGCGGAACTGGCCGCGGCGCTCGAAGACCTGGGCGGCGGCAATGTTCACTTCCGTCGTGGCCGCCCCGTGCTGCACGAGCGCGGCACGCAGGCCATCAACCGCGCGGTCTATCGCCTCCCATTTGTCGGTCTGAATCAGCAAAGCAAGCACCTTGCGGTTGAGGTCTACACTCGCCGGTACGAAGCGCAAGCCGTTGCGTAGGATGCCCAACGCCGCTTCCTCATTTCCTGTTTTCAGCTCGACATCCGCAGCGGCAAGCACTGTTCGCGGATCGCTGGGCGCCGCGGCCAGCGCGCGCTGACTGGACTCGCGCGCCTGGACAATGTCGTTTTCCGCGAGCGCGATGCCGGCCCTCACCAGGTTGAACTCGACGCTCTGGTGGTCAGGCGCCGCAAGCAAGGTGTCCTTTGCGGTACCAACCATGCCCCCCCCAAGCAGCCACCGGCACAGGTCGAACCGGGTTTCGTCACTTGCCAGGGCCGCGAACTCCTCGGGCTTGGCGCCGCCCCTGCCGAGATCCTCCAGCGCGGACCAGAATACGTTTCCGTTGAGAGCGATGGCAGTCTTCCATTCGAAGATAGATTGCTGTCGCCGTCCAAGCCGCCACAAAGTGCGGGCCGCTGCCCGGTGCGCGCCAGCACACCCCGGGCAAAGAATCATTGCCCGGTTCAGCAGCCCCAGCCGGGGCGATGACCCTTTTGCGGGGCCGAGGAGCGGCTCGGCCATGGCCTGGGCGAGCACGTAGGAGTAGTCCGTCGGGTGGGCATCCACGGCAGCCCGAGTGATCTCGATCGTGTGGGGCTTTGCCAGCAGCGAATCGAAATCGCGTGCGGACGGCATCAGCAAGAGGACGATGCCGGCCAGCGCCGAACTGCCTGCCAGGGCTGCGTAGATGGTGTTGGCGCAGCTGCGCGGCGCAGCTTCCGAGGCGGAGATCTGCCGACCAAAGACCGCGCCCAGCACAGCCGCAAAGGGCAGCAGGATGCCAGGTACCTCGAGCCCGAAGTCGACCAGGTTGTGCGCGAGCACGGCTGCCAAGCCGGCCAGCAGCGATGCCTCGATCTTGTCCCTGCGCGCCCGCTTGCCCAGACGGCGCGCTGTCAGCACCAGCGCCACCACCACCAGCAGCGCGCCCGGGATGCCGGCCTCGATCAGGATCCCGAGTGGCTGGTTCTCAAGAAACTCGAACCAGCTCACACGCGAAACAGTCTGGTAGGCAGGGTACACTCGCGAGAACGCGCCGAGGCCGATCCCCATGGGATGGGCCGGGATCATCTTGAGCGCGTCCTTCCACACCTGGATCTTCTCCGCGTTGGCGGCGTGGGTCGCCCAAACCCTGCCCAACACGCGGTCACCACCCAAGGCGACGGTAATCCCGCCGACGACCAGCAGACCGACCAGTGCCGCAACAAACCTGCTCCTCGGCCTTGGTTCGCTGTCATCCGTGGCGGGCCTGAGTACCAGCCAGGTGATCGCCCCCACACCCAGCGCAAGCACGGACCCTCGCGACAATGTGCTCAGCGCACCCGCCATCAGGACAGCCGCTACGAGCTTCCAGATCAGGCGCTTGTCACGCGTCGTCCCGGCATAGGCGAGCGCCAGGGCCACGAACGCGGACAGTTCCAGCAACTCGGCCTCGTGGTTCCGGTTGATGAACGGGCCAACAGGCAGCCCTTCCCCCCCTGGAGCTATCAGTCCGTACACGCGGGTTTCGAAAGCCGCCCGATGGCCAAGGCCGACGATCAGCACGGCCACGCCTGCGGTCGCAACCAGGAACGGCACCGCCAGGCGCAGGCGCCGGCCGGCGGATAGTACCAGTGCCGCGAAGGCCACGCAGGCCACTGCCCCGGCCTTCGCCAGCTCGGTGTGGGTCGCTGGCGGATCCAGGCTCAGTGCCGCCACAGCCTTGGGCTGGCCGAACGCGAGAAGCTCGGAGCCTGCGGGGTCCAGGCGCGCCCGCACACCGGAGGGTAGAGGCACACTCTGCACGGCGGCGATGGCCACAAAGCAGAGGGGAACTAGGAGCGGAAGGTGCGGCTGGAAGTTCTGTCCGCTGCGCGCCGCCAGCCAGGTCGCGGCCCCTGCCGCCAGGACGACCACCGCCATGACCGCAAGCAACACCGGACGGTGTACGGCACCCATCGCGAGCGGAGCGCCGAGGAGGACTACACCCAGCAAGGCAGCCGTGGCCCAGGTGAGAATACCGCCCCTGCGATAGCCGCGGCTGCTCCGCCGCCGTCGGTGACGGCCTTGCGCCAAGCCGTCCGATGCGGAACCGGAACCCTCGTTCACCGGGCCGGACCTCTAGAACAGCCGCTCTTCCACGACCAGGATGTCCCCCGGCCGGAGGACGACGTTGGGCGCCCTGCCCTCACTGATCTCGGCCACCGGGCAGTTCCTGCTCTCGACCGTTCCCTTCACCTCGCGCCGGAGGGTCACCGAGTTCTTGGCTGCGATACCCGTGAACCCGCCAGCAGAGGCGATCGCGTCCACGATCGTCATCCTGGGGAAGTAGGCCACGAACCCCGGACGCTGCACCTGGCCGATAACCGCCACCTTGCGACTGTTCCATTCCCTGACCATCACCGAAACCTGTGGCCGCTTCAAGTAGCCATCGCGCAGCTTGCTTGCGATCAGCTCCTGCACGTCGCCGCTGCGAAGGCCAACCACCGAGATGCGGCCGGCAAAGGGATAATCGACGGTGCCATCCGCAGCCACGCGGTAGGATCCTGACAGGTCGGGCTCGGCAAAGACGCGCACGTCGAAAACGTCATCGATGCCCAGCCGCTCCTCGGTGCTGATTTCGACCCCTGGCACCGGGCCGGCCGGCTGTTTCGGCTGACTGGCGCAAGAGCCCACTACGACCACGGCACACGCCAACACCAGTCGCCACGAAAGCACGTCCGGCGTACCCGCCGTCAGGAAGCGAAATCTCATCGTAGGACTCCAAGGCTAGCGGAGGGATGCGGGCGTGTCGAGCACTCGCGAGACTTGCCGACACATCGCGTTCTTGGCACCGTGCTAGGGCCAGGCGGATGTCCTCGGCAGACGAAGGCCAGCGCTCCAACGAACCATGCCCCACCGCTGGGTTGGCCGCCATGCTGGCGGGGATCCGGCCGTCGTTGCGACGGGCCCCGGCTCGCGCCTGGCCACGTGGGCCGCAGTGACATCATGACGGCAAGGTGATTGTCGAAACTGAGAGCGGCGTTCGTGCGAGAATCATACGCGAGCGGATTCGCAGGTTGGCCCCTGGGCAACAGGGATCGAGCGCAGGATAGCTATTGGGAGAAGCTGCATGAGTGTCAGAGTAAATATTGGCTGCGGTCTATGTGTGGGACGAGATTGGATCAACATAGATGGATCATGGAACGCGTGGCTTGCGAATCATCGAGGGCTTGCGGGACTCCTTACCCCAATCATCGGAAGAGGCTGGAAGGCGTGGCCCGCGGGCGTCGTTCATGGTGATTTATCCGGGGGAAGGCTGCCGCTCAAAGATGCCACAGTCGATATCCTCTATTCCGCGCACTTTGTTGAGCATCTAACGAAGGAAGAGGGGCAAGTTTTCTTCCGGGAGTGTCTGCGTGTGCTCAAACCGGGCGCCAGAATTCGGGTAGTCGTTCCGGATCTCGAAGGCGCAGCGCGGAGATACTTGCGCGATCTTGACGCTTGTGGGGGGCGTGACTTGCGCGCGATCGGAGAGTGCCCAGGGGATGAATTCATGCGGCAGCTCAGCGTATCTGGGCCGCGGCGGCGTTGGACGAAGGCGGCCGATTGGTATCAAGTGTGGTACGATTACCATCGCCATTTCTGGATGTACGATCGGCAATCGTTGAGTGTCACGGCCGAGCGAGCGGGTTTCTGCGAAATCTTGGTTGATGTTCGACTCAGTGAATCTGGCATTGTTGGGCTCGATCAAGTCGAGCGGGCTGGTGCTGTGGGTGAAAACGGGGAAGGCTTCGCCCTGGAGGCCGTAAAGCCTCGTGAAGAACGCGAGCGCTGACGTCGTGCTGGGGCCGGCTGCAAGAGCGATTCGCCAAGACCGGGGCAAGAGGGATCTCGCTGCATCGCCGATCATTCGATCGACGGTTCGAGGCCCGGCGCGATGTCAGATGATGCGAAGGCGCCGGCCCCGCGGGTGGTGCTGGACGCGTCCGCGCTGCTCGTCTATTTGCAACACGAGCGTGGCGGTAGTGCGCCCATGCCTGGCGCGAAGATTCCGCGGCCCCGTGCGGAATCCGAGCCTCAACCCAAGGGGAACTTCGGGCTAGAATGGCTGGTCATGGCCAAGGGCAATTTCGAGCAAGCCGCCTACGCATTCCATTCAAGCGCGGGCACGCCCGCCGCCATCCGAGACCGGCTAGCGGCGCTTTTGCCGTGGTACCGGAACTTCCTCGCGCCGTGGCTACCCACGGACCGGGCCACGCCCATGATCGACGTGCCGTGCGGGCCGGGCAACCTCCTCTACACCCTGCGGGAGTTGGGCTATTCGCGCGTGGTCGGCTACGACGCGGACGCGGGGCAGGTCAAGGCGGCGCTGGCTCTGGGCTTGCCGGCGGAGCAGGCCGACGCGTTCGACATACTGGCGCGCCAGGCGCCAGAGAGTGTGGCCAGGGTGTTCTCCCTCGACTTCCTCGAGCACCTCGATCCCTCCAGGGCGGCTGACTTCTGCCGGGCCGTGCATCGTGTCCTGGTCGGCGGCGGGGATTTCCTCGTCCGTACGCCGAGTGCCGACGGTCCCTTCGGTGCGCACGATCGCTTCAACGACGTGACTCATTGCTGGGCCATGACCTACGAATCCGCGCACGCTCTTCTCGGTATGACGGGATTCGATCCCAATGCGGTTCAGGTGATCCAGGAGGCGCCCGTGCCGTACAAATGGCAGAACCGACTTCGGCGGCTGCTGTTCGACGTGACGACTCGGACGATGGGTGGCTTTTTGGAACTGGCCGGCATCGGCGCACCGAGGATCTGGACACGTTCGATGTGGATAGTTGCGCGCAAGTGATCGCAGGGCGGAAGGAGGTGACCCACGGGTCACTTCGGCCTGGAGCTGGCCAGGTTCCTCCCACAGCCTCTTGACCAAGGCCGACCAATCAGGAATCTTCTGCACTTCGTCGAGAGCCACGGCACGGACCAATGGATGCCTTCTTGTGACAAGGAATGCCAAGGACTTCTCGATAAGGGAGCCGGGCGTACGCATCCCATATGCGGTGCCCTAGCCAGGCCGTGGTTCATCGCCTGAAGTCAGGGCGGAATGGCGAAACCGAGGGCCCGGGCCGCGTGAGGTCGAGCACCAGCCGTTCTTTGCTTGCAAGCGTCCAGACAGCGCGAGATGCGTCGCGTACCCGATCTTGCAACGCCAGGCTGAACGCCCCGCGAGCCAGCCAGGACACCCGGCCGTAGAGCCGCGCTGGGTCAAGCCCAAGCCAGAAT
>Ga0181518_10003554_pt1 | contig 14343 bp, 15 predicted proteins | sample PEATcosm2014_Bin_28_FD_119751 | JGI IMG/M metagenome (GOLD analysis project Ga0181518, IMG submission 119751) | Peatland microbial communities from MTU Mesocosm Facility, Houghton, MI, USA - PEATcosm2014_Bin01_60_metaG | ecosystem: Environmental > Terrestrial > Soil > Wetlands > Peat | place... | reverse complement strand
GCATCATCCTTCTGTCGGAAGGGCGCCTCGTCAATCTTGGCAACGCCACCGGCCACCCGTCCTTCGTGATGTCGGCGTCCTTCACCAACCAGACGCTGGCGCAGATCGAGCTGTGGACCAAGCAGGGCCAATATGAGCGCAAGGTCTACACGCTGCCAAAGCACCTCGACGAAAAAGTCGCCGCGCTGCATCTCGACAAGATCGGCGTGAAACTTTCAAAGCTCACCCCGGCGCAGTCGGTCTATCTCGGCGTGCCGGAGCACGGCCCCTTCAAACCGGACCACTACCGGTATTGAGCGGGCTATCGATGGTAAGAGGGCCGCCTTCGGGCGGCCCTTTGCGTTTTAGGTAGCGGAATATGTTGTGTTTTAGGCGTCTTCTTTGTGCACAACTCCGGCGCAAAAATGATTGTTAATTCTCATCAATTTAAGCGCTCCGATCCACGGCTCGCCGTTGGAACTGCTTCCCCCTCATCCTGAGGAGCAGGCGGAGCCTGCGTCTCGAAGGATGAGGGCGCCCTCGTGCTTGGAGACCATCGCTCGCGATCTCCTCAGCATGAGGGGTTAGGCTAAACTCCACCTTCCGCGCTAATGATCTTCCATTCCTGCGCAGCGACGGGCTGTACGGAGAGCCTTGAATTATTGACCAGCACCATGTCCTTCAACCGGGGATCGGCCTTGATCGCCTCCAGCGTCACGGGATTTTTGAAGGGCTTGACGGCGCGCACGTCAACCATACCAAACTTGCCCGTAGGATCTGTAGGATCGGGGTAGAAAGGCTTGATGATTTCGACGATGCCGATGATCGCCTTGCCTTCGTTGGAGTGGTAGAAAAACGCCTTATCGCCGACCTGCATCGCCATCAGATTCTGCTTCGCCTGATGGTTGCGCACGCCGTTCCAGTTGGTGCCCTTCTCGCCCGCCTTGACCTGGTCGGCCCAGGACCAGGATGAGGGCTCGCTTTTGATCAACCAATAGGCCATTCGTTTTAATCTCCCGAGAAACTGTTTCGCGTGAAACAGGGGGGTGTTTCACGTGAAACACCCCAACTCAGCCTTCTGGTTTCGATGGGCGCGCCAGCAATTCGGCGATCGCCTCGTCGATGGTGATCCGCTCGGCCAACACGGCGTCGACGGCGCTGGCGATCGGCATGTCGATCCCGCGCGCGTTGGCGAGATCGACCAGCACGCCGCAGGTGTGGATCCCTTCGGCGAGGCCGATGCGCACCGAGGCCTGCGCCAGGCTCTCGCCGCGCCCCAGCGCCGCGCCGAGCGAGAAATTGCGCGACATCGCGGAGGTGCAGGTTAAGACCAGATCGCCGAGACCGGAAAGGCCCATTAGCGTTGCGGGCTCGGCGCCGTAGGCGCGTCCGAACCTTGACAATTCGGCGAAACCGCGCGCCAGCAGCGCCGCGCCGGCGCTCGCGCCAAGCTCGCGGCCGGCGGCGACGCCATTGGCGATGGCGAGCACATTCTTGGCCGCGCCGCCGATCTCGACGCCGCGCATGTCGGTGGACGAATAGACCCGAAATCCCGGCCCGGCGAGCAGCCCGGCGAGGGCGCTGGCGAGCTCCTCGTCGGCAGCGGCGAGGGTCACGGCGGTCGGCAGCCCGCGCGCGACATCCTGCGCAAAACTCGGGCCGGACAAGACCGCCGGCGGATGACCGGGGAGCGCTTCGCACACGACCTCGCTGAGAAACCGTCCGGTTCCGTGTTCGATGCCCTTGGCGCAAACGATGACCGGCGCGCCGGCGGCGGAGATCATCGGCGCGAGGTTTTCCAGCACCGCCCGCAGCGCCTGCGCGGGAACGACGGCGAGGAAGACGTCCGCGTCCGCCGCGGCGGCGAGATCGGTGGTCGGCGCGACGTTGGAGAGCAGCGGAACGCCGGCGAGGCGGCGCGCATTGACGCCCGTCGCCGCCATCTCGGCGACATGGGCGCTGTCGCGGGCGTAGAGCGTCACCGTCGTTTCGGTCCGTGGCTCGCGGCCGCCGCGCGCGGCGAGATTGGCGAGGGCCGTGCCCCAGGCGCCGGCGCCGAGAACCGTTATCTTGAGTGGGGCCTCCCGCGCCATCGCCTGTTTCCCCCCGCAAGTCCTTCCCCGCCCGCGCAGGAACGCTTATCAAACGAAATCGAATCGGCTTTTGTTAGGCTGGCGGGACAGCCGAGCTTGAGGCGCCGTAGGCAAAAAAGCTAAGGATTTTCGTGACCCTGAAGCAGCAATCGCGCCAGGGCTCGAACCGGGATCGCACCGGCCGCTCGCGACGGAGGAATGCGAATCGCCGAACGGCGCGCAGCCGCCGCGTTCCCGCGTGCGCGTCTTTGCGAGAAAGAAAAGCTATAATGACCGCGTCTGAGATCCGATTCCCCGCGCTGATTTAACGGCGGCCGCCTGCGGGATTCAGCGCCTTGGGCGCTCGTTCACTTGCGCATTAGCAACGATACAGCGAACTGCCCCGCGCGACGCGCGAACGAGCGGGATTCGCAAGAGTAGTGAGAACGTATTGAACGCCGCCAAAGACGGCGGTTGTTCCCGATGCTATTCGAACTGCGACCCCATTTATGACTGGAAAAAACGCGCCGTCAGAAAAGCACCTTGCAGACTGGACAATGATGTTGCGTGGGGTGGCCCTTATGGAAGTCGCACTCGCCAGCGCCGTTGCATTGTGTGCCCGCCGAGTGCAAGTCCCCGCACTTGGTGTATTGTGCGCTGGGACCGCTTTGCTCGGGTATTGCGACGCAAAATAACTGAGTTCCAATTCTATTATTGGATTCGCCGCGCGCCCTGGACCAAAGATCGCCGACAAACATCATAACCTCCCTCGGTATTTATCAAATCCCCCCGATGAATCTTTATAGAGGCTTTAGGTTAGGTTATTTCAAATCCGCTAGCAAGGCTGGGAGCCTGCGTCTCTTACCTGCGTTTGCTCGAACGCGGCGCACACCAATTCCCTCGCAATAGACAAAGGTTGAATCACGCGATGGAACACGCTGGGAAGTCGAGACCAAAGGCATGTTGGGCGGAGGCACGGCTAAGATCGGCTAAAACAAGAGCGCGAGAATTTTTGCTTCTGTCGAAGAGACAAAGTTATTGGCGGTGGAGCGCCGAGCCCATGGACTTTGACCAAAAGCGGGTAGACGGCAACAGGATCAGAGCGGCGCATAAAATCCCGGTCCGCGTCTATTACGAGGACACCGATTTTTCCGGCGTCGTCTATCACGCCTCCTACCTCCGCTTCCTCGAGCGCGGCCGCACCGAATTTTTGCGCGCGCATGGCGTCGAGCATCGGACGATTTTCGAGAGCGGCGCGCCGTTTCATTTCGTCGTCTTCAACATGACGATCGATTTCCGAAGGCCAGCTCTGATGGATGATCTCCTAACCGTGGAGACGCGAATCGCGGCAATAGGCGGCGCCTCCATCGAAATGGCCCAGACGATCGCGCGGGGCGACGAACGCCTCGTGACCGCGCGTGTAAAAATCGCCGTGGTCGCGGCCGGCAAGGCGATCCGGATCCCGGCGCCGCTCGCAGCAAAGCTGAAGGCTAGTCCGGAACAAGGGGCGAATCCGCCGCATGTAACCGGATCTTAACCTCGCTGACGGCTAAACTTTCCGCGTGACGAGGCGAGGGCGGGCGCGCGGTCATTCGCTCCCGGCCGAGCCAGCGCGAGCGGACATCAGGGGATTGCGCTTCAAAGCCGCAGAAATGACCGATTTTCCCGGCAAGAAGAGCTGGCATTTGACGCATCGGGCGTTTGAAGCACTGGGCGTTTGAAGCTTTGAGAGCGTTGCGCGGCGACAGACCGGCCCTTTGCCGACATACGCCAGCCGAGAGGACGAACAGATGAATCCTGCGGATATCGCGGCCACGGGCGTGGCGGCCACCAGCTTTGCCTCAGGGAGCGAAATCTCTCTCTTCGACATGTTCTGGTCTGCGCATATCGTCGTCAAGATCGTGATGCTGGGCCTGCTCGCCGCGTCGGTCTGGTGCTGGGCGATCATCATCAATAAGGCGCTTCTTTTGGGCCGGACGCAGCGCGCCATGGCGCAGTTCGAGGAAGTGTTCTGGTCGGGCGCCTCGCTCGACGAACTTTACGCGACCCTCTCCGCGCAGCCGACGACCGGCATGGCGACCCTGTTCGTCGCCGCCATGCGGGAGTGGCGCCGCTCGGTGCAGGGCGTCGCGTCATCTTTCATGGGCCTGCAGGCTCGAATCGAGAAAGTGCTCGACGTCTCGATCGCGCGCGAGGTCGAAAAGCTCGAATCCAATCTTCTGGTGCTCGCGACTGTCGCTTCGGCCAGTCCCTTCATTGGCCTCTTCGGCACGGTTTGGGGCATCATGTCCTCGTTCCGCTCGATCGCCGCCTCGCGCAATACCTCGCTGGCGGTGGTGGCGCCCGGCATCGCCGAGGCGCTTTTCGCCACCGCGATCGGCCTCTTTGCCGCCATTCCGGCGCTGATCGCCTATAACAAGCTGCAAGGCGACGTCGCCAAGAAGCAGGCGCAGCTCGAGGGCTTCGCCGACGAATTTTCATCGATCCTGTCGCGTCAGATTGATCAGCGCACAGCGCATGATCAGGCCGCCTGAGCCCTTTTGTCCAAGGGGCTCCGCCTTTTCGGATCGTGCCGCTGTTGAGGGCGCCGCCCCGAAATAGCGGCGGCTACGCCGACAGGATAGCGTCGCGGGATCGCGATGGACGGCGCCGCCGGTTGCGACCGGTTCCGCGCTTGGCGCAGGAGAACTGAATATGGCGATGTCTGCGATTGCAACACGCAAGGGCGGCGGCCGGGGACGACGCGGGTCGCCGCGATACCGGCCCATGGCCGACATCAACATGACGCCGTTCATCGACGTCATGCTGGTGCTCTTGATCATCTTCATGGTGGCCGCGCCGCTGCTCGCGACCGGCGTGCCGATCGACCTGCCGCAAACGAAATCCGCGGCGCTGAACGTCGATCAGAAGCCTCTGTCCGTCGCGGTTGACGACAAGGGCGCGGTCTATGTCATGGATCAGCCGGTCGAAATGGGCCAGCTCGCCGACAAATTGAAGGAACTCGCCAAATCCGGCTTCGACGAGCGGATCTATGTGCGCGGCGCCAATCAGGTGAATTACGGCAAGATCGCCGAGGTCATGTCGATCATAACGACCGCCGGCTATAAAAAGGTCGCTCTCGTCACGGACCCGAGCAAGAACTGACCGGCGATGTCGCTGCGCGATAATCCAGGAGCTGCGATTTCCGGCGGCGCGCATGCCCTTCTGCTCGCCGCGATCCTGGTGTCGTTTTCACACGCCGCCAAATTCGACGACGCGCAGGAGACCGTGCCCGTCGATCTTATGAGCAACAGCGAATTCAACCAGATCATGAAGGGCGAGAAAACCGCGCCCCTGAGCGAGAAGCCGCTGCAAAAAGTCGAGAAACTCGCCGATATCGCCGAGACGAAGCCGCCGTCGATCCTGACACCGTCCAAGACGGACGTTGCGGCGCCGCAGACCCGCGCCGCGCATAACGACGATCCCGGCCGCGCGGAGGAGAAGACGCCGCCAATCCCGCCGGCGCGCCCGGTTGAGGACCTCGCCAAGCAGGCGCCGAAGCCGGATGAGTCGAAGCCCGAACCGCCCAAGGCGGAAGCCCCGAAGCCGGACGCCGCAAAGCCTGCGGCGGTCGCGACGCCGACGCCTGAATCGCCCGATGCGGTCGAGCCGAAGCCGGTGGCGCGGCCGAAAGTCGAGCCGAAAAAGCTCGCCGCGGTCGAGCCTAAGCCAAAGCCGGTCGAGCCGCCGAAGAAGCCCGAACCCAAATTCAAGCCTGACGAGCTGGCGAAGCTTTTGAATGACGACAAGACGAAAGATCCGCCGCCCAAAGATCCGCCCAAGCCGGCGCCGAAACAGAAATCAGGCGATGAAGCCGCCGATCCCGCGGACAAGTTCGACTTGAGCGACATCAGCCGCATCCTGAACAAGGACATGCCGCAGAAGAAGGCCGCGACCGGAGAGGCGCTTCAGCAGCTGGCCTCGCTCGGCGCGCCGACGGCGAGCGCGGCGAAAATGTCGCCTTCCCTCTGGGGGCAGCTCGACGGCATCCTGCAAGACCAGTATCGCCATTGCTGGAACTATATCGGCATGGAGGGGCAGGAAAAATACGTCCCGCAAATTCATGTCCAATATGGCCCGGACGGCGCGCTGCTCGGCGAGCCCCAGCTTATGAACCCGCCGACCGACCCCAATCTGCGTTCGCTGGCCGATAGCGCCATCCGGGCGGTGCGGCGATGCAATCCGCTGCGCATCCCGGCGCAGTACCAGCCCTATTATGACCAGTGGAAAGGCCGGATCGTTCGCTTCGATCCCGAGGACATGCTTTGAAGATTTTCAGACTGCAGTATTTTCGTTTCGCGGCGCCGCGAATCCGCGCGTTCATCGCAATCTGCGCCCTGCTCGCCGTCGGCTCGCTTGCCGGGGGCGCGCGCGCCGAGGACCGTTATCTCGACGTGCGCCGCGGCGAATTCAAACCCGTCTCGATCGCGGTGACCGCGTTTGCGGGCGACGCCGCCGCCGGCGCGCAGGCGACCAGCATCATCACCAATAATTTCAATCGCTCCGCCTTTCTCGCCCCGATCGATCCGAAGACCTTTACCGAACAGATCGCCAATCCCGATGTCGCGCCGAACATGGATTCGTGGCGGGCGCTCAACGCGCAGTTCGTGGTCACCGGACGCAGCGGCCGCAGCGCGGACGGCCGGCTGCAAACCGAATTTCGTCTCTGGGACGTCGCCACCGGACAGCAGGTCGCCGGGCAGCAATATGTAACCGACCCGAACAATTCGCGCCGCGTCGCCCATATCGTGTCCGATGCGATCTTTACCCGGATTACGGGCGAGGGCGGTTTCTTCGATACGCGCGTGGTCTTCGTCGACGAGACGGGACCCCCCGAGCGTCGCCGCAAGCGCCTCGCGATCATGGATCAGGACGGCGCCAATGTGCGCTTTTTAACGCGCGGCGACGATCTCGTGGTGACCCCGCGCTTTTCGCCGTCCTCGCAGGACGTGACCTATATGTCGTTCGGTCCGACCGATCCAAAGGTGCTCCTGCTCAATATCGAGACCGGCCAGCGCGAGGTCGTCGGCAATTTTCCCGGCATGACCTTCGCGCCGCGCTTCTCGCCCGACGGCCAGAAAATCGTCATGTCGCTCGCGGAGGGCGCCGCGACCAACCTCTTCGCCATGGACATTCGCTCGCGCACCACGACGCGGCTGACCGATTCGACCGCGATCGACACCTCGCCCTCGTATTCGCCCGACGGAAGCCAGATCGCGTTCGAATCCGATCGCGGCGGAAGCCAGCAGCTCTATGTCATGCCGGCGGGCGGTGGCGCGCCGAAGCGGATTTCCTTTGGCGAGGGGCGCTATTCGACGCCGGTCTGGTCGCCGAAGGGCGATCTGATCGCCTTCACGAAACAGAAGGCTGACACATTTGCGATTGGCGTCATGCGGCCGGACGGATCGGGCGAGCGCATCCTGACGGAAGGCTTCCACAATGAGGGGCCGACCTGGGCGCCAAATGGCCTCTATCTGATGTTTTTCCGCGATCCCGGCGGCGCCAGCGGCTCGAAAATCTATATGATCGACGTGTTCGGGCGCACCGAATCCCTGGTGCCGACGCCGGACTTCGCGTCCGATCCGACCTGGAGCGCGCTGCTAAACTGAGGCGTTTCGAGCGTAGACGATGCCGGTTCGCGCTCAGAAACGCCGTTTCCGTCTAGCGATCCGGCCTTGGCCCTCTTCCGGGCAGAGACCGGACCATTGTCCCGGCCGGAATCATCGCAACCTCCGCCCCGGCGGGGATCGTCGCATTGCGGGCGGGCAGCTCCAGCTTCACCAGCTGGCTCTCCTTCTCGAGCGTCGTCGCCCTGAGATCGACGGAGCGCACAACCCATCCGTGGTCGTCCTGGCCGATGCGGAGCCGGACCACGGATTGATCCATCTGATTGATGAAAATTCCGATGTCCTCCTTCTCGCCATGGACGACGCCGACGAGGGTCACGTCCGGTTTCTCCGGCGGCGCGGGCGGCGGCGGCGGCGCGCTGATGACCGGCGCAGCCGCGACGACCGGCGGCGCCGGGGGACGCCGCGCAGCCGAAAAGAGCGGACGTTCGCGCGTCGCGCGCAGGTTTTCGAGCGGAATGGCCCAAAGGGGATTGGCCGCGCTCGATCGCCGCGCATGCGGCGCGCTGGATGCGGCGTCCGAAGCCGCGTCGGCGACCGCCGACACGCTTACGCCCGGAGACTGGGCGGAGGATTGGGCGAAAGCTGCGCCGGCGCACGCAACGCTCAGCGCCAGCGTGAGACTGAGTTTGCTCGCCCGGCTCATTTTGCGACCTGCCATTGGCCGGCGACGTCGATTTGAACGCGCATTCGTTTGCCTTCCGATTCCTCGCCAGACTGCGGCGCCTGGACGACGAGCTGTTCAACAAAGAGAAACGGCATTCCTGCTTCAAGGTCATAAAGCAGCGGCTGCAAGGCGTCTTGCGTGATCTCGCAACTCGCCGACAGAATGACATAACCTTCGTTTGCTTGCGACCCCTGAAGATCGATTTGCGAGGATAGCACGTTGCCGCCGACCGATGTGACGGCGCCGGCGACGCGCCGTTGCAGATCCGCTCCTGCGACCGTCACCGTCGGGCCGTCAAGAAAGGGAGAGCCTTGCATGTCCTGTCCCCCGGCGGACGGGTCGCCCGGCCGTCCGCGGCCTTCCAGCGCCGCGAGCCGCGCGGCGGCGGCTGATAAATCGCCGTAATCGTCACTCAAGTTCGCCAGCGACGTAATGATCGCAATCAATAATCCGATCACGATCACGATGTAGCCGAGGGCCGCCAGCGTGTGCGACTGGTCGAGGCGCTTCAGGAGAGCCGCGCCGATCATTGGCCCGTCGCCTCTGGAAAGACCGGCAGGATATGGGCCTCGATGAAGAAATGCTGGCGGGGTTCGGTGGGCGAGCGCGTCGTCGGCGCGAAGAAGGTCGCCGCCTTGAAATGCGGCGACTGTTCGATCAGGTGGATCAGTTCGGGGGCGTCCCGCGCGAGGCCGACGATCTGCGCCTTGTCGCCCTGGATGCGCAGCTCGGTCAGATAGGCGTCGTCCGGAAGAATGCGCGAAAGCTCCTCATAGACGATGACGCTCGAGGGGGTCTCGTGCTTTTTCTGCTGCAGCGCCAGCGCCGCCGCGCTGTTCGCATCGCCGCCCTGATGCAGCGCGGCCCGCCGCTCGGCGATGCGGCGATCGACCTTGTCCCGCCGCGCCTCCAGTTCGCCGCCGGCGAAACTGGCTGCCGCGATGGATGCGAAGGCGACGACTGCGAGCCCCACGATGAGCGTCGCAAGGCCGCGCCGCAACCGCTGCGCCTCGACCGCGCCCTCGATCTTTTGCTCCAGCACCTTGATCGTTGCGGCGCCGCCGTCCGGACCCTGGGTCGATATGCTGACGGCTTCGACGCCGAGGCCGCGCACCGCCTCGACGAAAGGCGACAGCAGCGCGCGCGCCGTCGCTGCGATGGTGACGTTCATGCGCTCGCTCGCGCCGCCCGGCTCGGGCAGAAAGCCGAAGGCCGCGTCGTTGGGGCTCCAGGGCGTCAGACGGTCGATCTGGGAGCGGATGATGGCTTCAAGAAACTCGGCGGCGCGGCGCGGCAGCTGGAGCGGCCGAAACAGGAAGCGCTCGGGCCGCAACACGATCTCGACCTTGGCGCGAGCGAGGCGCGGGGCGAGCTTCGCCGCGTCAACCGGCGCGATCGCGCCATCGGTTATGCGGAACCGCGCGGGGAGCGTCTCCACAGGCGTCGTTTGCGGCGGATTCTGCTTCGAAGCCGCGTTCCGCGGCGCGGCGGTTTCCTGCAGTGCGAAGCTGCCGTCTTCCTCTTCGACGAGGCGCGCGAAACGCGGCGGACGCAGCGCTTCGCGCCAGGCGAGCATCGCGCTCGCCACATGGTCGATCCAGAGCGCGGCGCGCGCGCGGACCTTCGTGATCCAGCTCATCTCAGATCGCGCTCCGGAGCGGGACGCGGAAAAGCAGCGACGGGTTTTCGGCCGCCATCCCGCTCAAAATTCCTGGAATCGATCGAGTTCATGGTTTTGGACTGGTTTCGCCACATTTCCCCAGCGCGAATTTCTAGCGCCAACCGGTGTCAGCTTCGTTCGATAATGCTCTAAAATGTCCAAAGTCAGAACGCTCCGTCGAAATCGTCGCGCCAGGCGAGAATGCGATAGGGCTCTGTGTCCTTGTCGATGAAAAGGATGACCGCCTCGGCGGCGACTCGGCGGCCGCCCTTGAATGAAATCGCCAGATTGACCCGCGTCGCCTTGCGCGGCTCAAACGAGACGCTGTCTTTGGCCTGGCCAAGCAGGGACAGGATCGATTTTGGATCCGCCGCTCCGCGTCCGTCGATGACGGCCTTCGCAATATCGGGACTGATGTGCGGCAGCGACTGGATGACCTCGGGCGGCGCCGCAATTGCGTCGATCTGCGGCAACCCATTGTAAATCGTGACGAAAGGCATCGCTTTTTCGACGAGGGCAGGCGGGATGCCGAGAACAAACCGCAGTTCGGCGACGTTCTGGAACGGCGACTGCCGCGGCCCGTATTTCAGGCCCGCATCTTTGTAGGCGTCGAGTTCCTTGTTCTGGGTCGTTCCCTCGTTTGGCTTGCGCCATCCGATGACCCGGTCCGCGTAAAGGGCGGCGTCGTCGGACTTGGCGCCGAGCGTCGTGAACAACCCCGCGAGCAATTCTTTCGGCGCGGCGTTGAGATCGATGCGGGCGCCTTCCGAGCGAAAGCTCAGGGCGATGTCGCCCCCGCCCATCTGAAACTGTAACTCGCCCACACTGCGCGGGTCGTCGTCCGACCTGTCGAACAGGCGAAGCGCCGTAAGCTCCAGCCCCGCCGAAATCAGCGCGTCCGCCTGCAGCCTGTCGCTGGAGAGGCGCGCCGCGACTGCGCTATTGCTGGCGTAAAGCGCAAAGGCCGACGCGAGTGCGGCCAGCGCCATCAGAATCCACAGAACGGCGACGATGATGAAGCCGCGCTCGGCGAACGCGCCGCGCTCTTCCTCAGCGGCGCCCGGACCAACCGGATGCTGAACGGGCTTCATCACAAGACCCCCTTGGGGGCGGCTTGATCGGCGCCGGGCGTAGGCTGCGGCGCGCTTTTTTCTTTGTTTTCGAGACACTCGGAGGTTGCGGACTTTAACGAGCAAGCGCCCGGCGCGGTGATGTGGACGAGCGTTGCGGTCGAAATCGCCAGGACCTGATCCGAATTCGCGTTGCGCAAGGTGATGCGGACGGCGCTCGGCAAAACCGTCTGGTCGCTCCAGCTGTCGGTCCACACGCGATCGTGTCCGGCGAAGTCGAAGGACACTTGCAAAGGCGCCCGCAGGAGCAGGCTGGCGTCCGAAAATTGAAAGTCGTCAGCGCCGGCGCCGGCGCCGTTTTCCGGTGAAAATGGAACCCGCGAGCGCACTAGTCCGCCTGCGTCGGCGCTATCCGCGAAGCGGACGATTTCAAGACCGGTCGGCGCCGGCCCCTTAGATGGCCTCGGCCCCAGCGGCGATCTGACGAAAGTGACCGCCGAGGCGGAGCCGTGGAACAACGGCTTTTGCTCGCCGATCGGCGCGACGAACTCGGCGGCGGCGAGATCGGAGGTCAAGCGATCGAGCGCGAGACTGGCGAGGTCGGCGGTCTGGAGGCGGGTGAAACCGGCTCTCCAGTTCGGGATCCACTGCGCGGTGATGACGGAGAGAATCGACAGAATGAGGCCGGTCAAGGCGACCGCGATCAGCGTTTCGAAAAGCGTAAAGCCGTCTCGCGGCAAGGCGCCCCGCGCGAGATTGCGCGGCATCGAAAAATGGCGGCGCGCGCGCGGCGCTTTCATTTCCCGGCCCTCGGAACAAGACGCAGGGTTTCGAGTTCGATCAGTGATCCTGACGGCGATCGAACCTTCACGACGATCGATTCCGGCGCCCATTGCGGCGGCTCTTTGCCAACCGGGGGCGGCGAGGCGTCAAGATAAGGGGCGACGGTGACCGCCCAGGCGTTCTCAGCCATTTCGCCGGAAAGGTCTGCGCTCGCCAGAGTCGAACGATCGGGCAGGGCGGCCTCGACCTTGCGCAGCGTCGCGACGAGCGCGAGTCGTTGATCGATCTGGCGAACCGTGCGGTTATTCTTCGCCATGAGAATTCCGATCGCGCTGAGGCAGACGGCGACGACGGCGAGGGCGACAAGAGCTTCGATCAGGGTGAAGCCCGCTCTCGGGTTCGCGCGCGATGAAAGAGTGGCCCTTCCTGGATCAGAAGGTTTTCTTCGGAACAATTTCGACGCCTCCGGTCAGCCAGGCGACCCGGATTTCGTAAGAAGCGCCGAGTCGCGAAAGCGACAGCGCGCCCCCGCATGACAGACCGGAGGCGAAGAAAGAGATCGTGGACCCGGCGTCCCGCTGGTCGCATTGGTCGGCGAGAACGGCGCTGAAGCTCACGTCATCTGGCACCCGTATCTCCGCCCCGCTGGCGCCGGAGCGGATCGTTCGCGCGATGGTGCTGATCTGCGTCGCAACCGGGACGCCCCGGCGCATGGCGGCGCTGCGGTCGAATTTGAGCAGAGCCGCCATCGAGGTCGCCAGAGCTTCGAGCCTCGGGCGGGATGTGCCGTGTGGAAACGCCGGCAGCGCGATCGCGGCCAGCATCGCGACGATGGCGAGAACGCAGACCATTTCGATAAGGGTGAATCCGCTTTCGCCGCGTTGTTTCTTCATTGCTGCTGCGCTTTCTTCGTCGCGCCGATCTCCCAGCTCTTGATGGCGGCGGCGTTTCCGGTTCCGCCCTCCTGTCCGCTTGAGCCGAGGGAGACGATCTCATAGGCGCCGTGATCGGAGGGGGAACGGTAGAGGTAGGGGTGGCCCCATGGATCGTTCGGCACGTTTGCGTTCTTGAGATAGGGGCCGTTCCAGCCCGAGGCACCGCCCGGGCGCTGCACCAGCGCCGCGAGGCCCTGCGCGGTCGTCGGATAGCGGCCGAGATCGAGAAAATACAAATCGAGCGCGCCGTCGAGGCTCTCGATCTGGATGGTCGCCGCCTTTACCTTGGACTCCGAGAGATAATTCAGGACGCGCGGGCCGACGAGGCCCATGATGAGCCCGATGATCGTGATGACGACCAGCATCTCGACCAGCGTAAAGCCGGCCTCGCCGCCTCTGGCGCGCCCCGCCTCTTTGCGGGCGTCGTCCGTGCGCGCCATGCGTATTTGTCCCTTATTCCCGCCGCCATCGCGTCCGACTACATTCATGTCGTCTCCTTATTCGCCCTGCGCCGATCCAGCCGCTTGTCTCGCCGCTATCCCACCATCTGGTTCACCGACATCAGTGCGGTCATGATCGACACGATCAGGCCGCCGACGATGACGCTGATCAAGATGATGGCGGCCGGTCCGATCACGCCGACGAGCCGGTCGAGGCTGCGTTGCAGTTTCGCTTCGTAATAACCGGCGATGCGCTCGGCGAGCATCGGCAATTGCCCAGACTCTTCGCCAAGCCGCAGGGTGCGCACCGCCATCGCGGGGAGCGCCTGCGTCTCGGCCAGCGCGTCGGAGAGTTTGCCGCCATGGCGGACGAGATCGACCGTCGAGCGCCAGGCTTTGGAGCGGCCGGTCGTCGCCATCATGTCGGCGAGAATTCGCAGCGTCGCGGTCAGCGTGACGCCGCTCGCGAGCAGTATTCCTAGATTGCGGCAGAAAACGGCGGTTCGATGGAAGCTTAAAATCCTGCCGATCAGGGGAAAATGCCCCAGCGCCTCGACGATCGCTGTGCGCACGCCCGGCCTTCGCAGCAGCAACCAGACCGCGGTGGCGAAGACGACGAAGCCCGCGCCGAGCGCTTGCGCGTGGCTCGAGAAAAAATCGGAAAGGGACAGAAAGCCGGACACGACCGGATCGAGCTTTGCGTGGAAATCGCGCAACACGCCGGCGAACTGCGGCAGCACGAAGGTGAGGAAGAACGTCATCACGGCGGCGGCGGCGCAGAACACGAAAATCGGATAGCGCAAGGCGTCGGCGACCTTCCGGCGCAGCGCCTCGGCTCGCGCGCGCTCCGCCGCCAGCGCTTCGAGGACGGGGACGAGATTGCCCGACGTTTCGCCGACCCGCACGAGCGCGACATACATCGGCGGAAACAGCGTCGGGTGATGCGCCAGAGCGTCGGCGAAACTCTCGCCGCCGAGGATGGCCGAGGTGATCTTCGAGAGGGTCGGACGCAAGCGTCCCGCGTCGGCGTCGGTGGCGACGAGCTCCAGCGCTTCGTTGATGCGCGCGCCG
>Ga0181518_10003546_pt1 | contig 14365 bp, 9 predicted proteins | sample PEATcosm2014_Bin_28_FD_119751 | JGI IMG/M metagenome (GOLD analysis project Ga0181518, IMG submission 119751) | Peatland microbial communities from MTU Mesocosm Facility, Houghton, MI, USA - PEATcosm2014_Bin01_60_metaG | ecosystem: Environmental > Terrestrial > Soil > Wetlands > Peat | place... | reverse complement strand
TGCGGCGAAGGCCAATCTTGTCGTACTAAGGTAAACAGATTGTTGCCAATGGCCGGCAATTCTTTGGCGGCAATTGGGGATTAACATGCGATAATAGTGCTTGACCGAGGGGTGTCCTATTCGGACAGGCGAACGTATTTGTCTCCGATTCCCTGGCGACCCGGGCCGCGGGCCTATTGCCAGTCACGCATGCCGGCCGTAATCGTACCCGCGCATATCGTCACTCTCGACGCACTGCCGATCAACGCCACGGGCAAGGTCGATCGGCCGCGCCTGAAGCAGAAACTGAAAGAGACCGCCACGGGTTCCTGATCGGGCGAGCATCCGTATGGGGCGCCCGCCCGGACGGATTCAGGATCGGCCGTTTGTTGAGGTGCTCCGTCGCTAAAACGATCGAAACCTTACAGCGTGCCGCCGAGCTCGTCGGACGGCAGCTGCGACTTGAATTGGTGTAGAGACAGTTCCCCATGACTTCGCCTAGTCAGATCGAGGCCAATCGTCGCAACGCGCGCAAGAGCACCGGTCCGATCACCGAAGAAGGCAAGCAGCGCTCCCGCTGCAACGCGGTCCGCCACGGCTTAACCGCCGAGAACCGAGGTGCCTTGGGCGGCGGGCCCGAGCGCTTGGCCGAAGCGGTGCGACGTGCGCTACCCGAGTTGGCTAAGCTTGACCGATATGAGCGACGCGCCGCAGCGATACGCGAGCGTTGCAGCTGGCCTGCATGTGACCAAATACCCGCCCAACGCGATTGCGCGAAGATTAAAGAAGCTTGCGTGTCAGGGACCAACTCCGGAGCGTGAGACCAAAAATCGGGCAATACGTCATTGTGCAGCGGGTTACTCGGTTTTTTGCTCCCGTCTTTGATATCGCCGGCGATCTTGCGTGCCAAAACCCGCAGTGATCTTGAATTATTGAGCCACTGAGTCCGCGGCGTCCCGGCGAGAGCGCGCGAAATTCGCTCCGGTTCTTGGTCCAGGACCGCGACCGGCGCGGACGTGTCGATCATCATTGCGGAAGACCATTCTCATCATGGCCATGGCCCTCCCGGAGCTGACGCCAGAAAGTCTTGTTCGCTGCCATTTATTCACGTCGAAAGATTTGACGTCTAGCCCGCACCCTTACCACGAATAACGCAGCGTGCCCGAACCGGCGTAGGTCAGCGATCCCGGCGCGAACTCGCCGTCGAACTTGGCAAGCAGCGTGAGGTGCGGCGTGATGAAAAGCTCGGCACCTGCCGAGGTCAGCGCCGAGTTCTGCGGCATCGGCGCGCCGTTGACGACGAAATTCGTCCCTGGCAGCGTTTCAAACACCGCGCTCAGCGCCGGGTTGCTCACCCAGTCGTGCGCCCAGCCAACGCGCGCGCGCAGAAGGAGCGGCAGGCCGCCGATGACGGCCGGATCGTCGAAGCGTGCGCCGAGTTCGCTGCGGACGTCGGTGGCGCTCATGGCGTTGTAGGACAGCCCGAAACCGCCGCCGGTGACATCGGTCTCGCTGTAGGACGGCGTCTGGAAGGCTTGCGCCTGCAACGCGGCATAGGGCGTCACGCCGAGCGCCGGTAGCACCGCGTAGCGGTAGCCCGCCTCCACTCGCGCGCCATAGCTCTGCGCCTCGAAGTTCGCCGTCAATTGATCACCGAGGGCGGAGCGGTTGGTGATCATCCAATGATTGGCGAAGGCGAGCGCGGCGGCGAGATAAGCGGGCCCCGAGCGGGTGATGCCATAGACGCCGGACTGGAAGGCGTCGCTCCGTCCGGTGCCGAGCCCGCCAGCAAGCCCCCAATTGGTGCCGCCGCCGGCCAGTGCAAAGCCGAAGATCGTGTCCGGCGAATAGTGGTAGTCCATGCCGCCGGCAAAGCCGAAAGTACCAGTGGTGACATTGCTCGAGCCCACGACCACCGGATCGCCGTTGGTGGTGTTGCTGCCGCCGTAAGCCGCGCCCCAGGCGGTCCAGCGCTGCGCGAACGGCGCCGGCGGTGGTGCTTTGAGCACGCCGGCGTAGGCGAGCGCGATGTCGGGCGGCAGGCTCGCCTGCTGGTCGGGCGCAAAGCCCAGCGCCTTGCCGCCGCCACTGCCAATGCCGCTGCCGAGCCGGCCGTCGACAAACGGATCGAGCATCAGCTGCAAAAACTCATCCATCAGCTGGAAGGCGGCGCGCTCGGCGCCGGTCGCCACTTCGCCGTCGATCATAGTCAGGCCGCCGGGAGTGAGCCCGAAGAACGCAGCCGGAATGCCGCCCGTGGTGTTGAAGAAATTGGTCAGGGTATTGGCGACGTTCTGCTGATTGATGGTAAGGCCGGTGTACTGGGTGAAGCCGGCAGTGAGGTTCAGATAGACGTGATCGGGGTCATAACTGAGGCTGTCGCTCGTGCCGGTCGGCAGTTTGATGTTGGTTAGCCCGCCGAAGGTAGTGCCGCCAAGCCCGCCCGCCGCGGTGAGGATGGTGTACTGATGCTTCACGTAGCTGCCGGGCGCAAACTGCGCGTTCACGGTGGCGCCGGTCAGGGTCGCGCTGCCGCTGACATTGGCGCTGGTCGCATTCGCTGGATTGACCTGCACCAGATAGAGCGCCCCCGAAGCGAACGCCAGATTGCCGGCGATCGTCATTGAGGTGCCGGGCGTGCCGTTACCCGGCGCGAACGCGCCGCCGGCGTTGACCTGGAGCGAGCCCACCGTGCCGGTGCCGGTGAGCGCGGCGCCCTTGGCGATGGTGGTCAGGCTCGACGACGCAATCGAGCCGGTAACGTCGAGCGTGCCGGAGTTGATATTGGTCGGACCGGTGTAGGCGTCGGTGGCCGACAGAACCAACGTGCCGGCACCGCTCATCTCCAGCGTCCCGGCCGAGCCGCCGTTGGCGATGACTCCAGAGAGCGTCTGCGTCGTCCCCGCTGGCGGCGTGAAGAACGGATCGCCGGTCATCGTGATGGCGTTGGCGATGGCGAAATTGCCGTTATTGAGGAACGACAAGGTCGTGCCGGCCGCCATCGCCAGCGTCCCGGTGCCGAGTGCACTGTTGTTGCCGACCACCAGCGTGCCGCCGTTCAGCTTGGTGCCACCGGTATAGGTATTGGCGCCAGTCAACGTCTCCGTGCCAGCCGTTTGAATGAGCGACCCGCCGCTGCCGCCGATGACGCCGCTGAACGTGCCTGCGGCGTTCGACAGTGTCAGCGCCGCAGACCCAAGCGTCACGGAGCCGGCGCCGGCCAACGAGCCGATGGTCTCGTTGAAGCTGTTGAGGTTGAGCGTGGCGCCCGACGCCACTGTGAACGCGCTCGACGGCGCAAACGCGTTAGCCGCGCCTGCCTGCAGCGTGCCGGCGCTGACGTTGGTCGCGCCGGTATAGCTCGACGTGCCGGACAGGACGAGCGTGCCGCTGCCGATCTTGGTCAATGCGCCGGTCGTGCCGTTGCCGTTGCCGATCGCGCCTGAGAGCGTCAGCGTGTTCGCCTGCGTATCGATGGTGCCGCCGCTGGTGTTGATGGCGACGGCGTTGGTGAAGATAAGCCCCGCACCGCCAGATTGGAAAGTGCCGCCGTCGAGCGTGACCGTACCTGTGCCGACGGAGCTATTGTTGGTCGCCTGCAGCGTGCCGGCGCTGATCATCGTGCCGCCGGAATAGGTATTCGTGCCGGACAGGATGAGCGTGCCGGTCCCGGTCGTCTGCAATCCGCCCGATCCCTCGATCGGCGCCGATATCGTCGCGGTCAGGCCGCTACCGACGTTGATCGTCGCTACTCCCGTTGGCATCAGCGCGCCGCCCGCCGCCGCCGTCACGACATAGCCCGTGGTCAAGAATTGCAGGCCCTGATAGGACACCGCTTGGCTGACGGTCACCGTCCCTGCCGTGCCGGCAAAAACGGCTATGCCGCCCTGCCAAGACGCGTTGATCGCGCCGTTTGCTGCCGTCCAATTGGTGCTGCTGTTGTTCCAAGTTCCATTACCGCCATGGATCGTGCCGTCGCCAGTCGTCGTCGCGCCGTCCCAGAATTGCGTCAGCGCGGTGCCGTTCGAGACAACGAGATTGACCTCGCCCGAGATCGTCGTCTGGATCACGCCGGTGTCGCCGTTCGGCAGCGTTCCGACCGTAAGCGTCCCGCTGCCGCCGAGCGTGCCGGTATAATCGATAATCTGATAGACGCCTGCGCCGAATGAGCCGGAGTTGGTGACGTTGAGCGTACCGCCGTTAATGGTCAGATTGCCATTGACGATGGTCAAATCGTTGGTCGAACCGCCGACGACGTTGGCGGTACCGAGCTGATAGGAAAGGGTCGACCCGGAGTTCAGCGTCAGCGGCCCGGCGACGGTGATCGTCCCTGGCGCGTGGCCTGGGGCGTTGCCGGGCGACAGCGTGCCACCAGACGCGATGACGGTGGACGACACCGTCCCGGTTCCGGCCAGCGTTCCGCCCGAGTTCACAGTCACGCCGCTCGAGCTCGCGATCGATCCGTTGACCATGAGCGTGCCGGCGTCGATTGTGGTCGCGCCGGTGTAGGTGTTGGCGCCCGAGAGCGTCAGGGTGCCCGTGCCGACCTTGACGAGCGAGCCGCCGGTGCCGCCGCCGAACCCGTCGTCGGAAATTACACCACCAACCGTGGTCGAGAGATTGAGGCTGCCGACGGTAAGAGTGTTGGCGCCGAGGAAAACGTTGCCGGCGCCAGCGATTGAGCCGAGCGTCGTGCCGCCCGTGGTCAGGAGCGAGATGTCGAGCACGCCGCCCGCATTGGTAGTGATATTCGCCTGGCCGCCGCTGCTGGTGGCTTCGAAGGCCACGTAGCCGCCGCTGTTAGTGGTGATGGTCGCGCTGGCGGCGGTGCTCGAGTTCTCGAACGTCGTGGCGCCGCCGTTATTGTTGATGATCGCGTTGCCGGCGGTCGAAGTGTCGAAGAAACTGGTAACGCCATTCACCACGTTGGTGATCGTCGCACTGCCGGCGCTGCTGGTGTTGAGGAATTGCGTGGTTCCGAAGGCGTTGTTGGTGATGTTCGCACTGGCGGCGGTGCTGGCATCGTTGAAATTCAGGAACGAACTGCTGTTGGTGGTGATCGTCGCACTGCCGGCAGTGGTGAGGGCATTGAAATTCGTAGTCCCCCCGCCGTTGTTCGTAATGTTTGCATTGCCGGCGGTGCTGGTGTCGGTGCCGACGATCGGCACGCCGAAATTCGTGTTGCCGCCGCTGTTATTGATGATGATCGCGTTGGCGGCGGTGCTCTGGTCTTGAAAATTCGTGTTGCCACCGGAATTGTTGGTGATCGTCGCGCTAGACGCCGACGTGTTGGCGAAGAAGTCCGTGGTGCCGTGGCTGTTGTTGGTGATATTGGCGGAGCCGGCATTGCTGGTGTCGGTGCCGCCGAGCGTGCCGAATTCCGTGGTCCCGCCGCCAGTTCCGAGGCCGGGGTTGTTGGTGATAGTCGCGTTCGCAGCCGTGCTTGTGCTCAAGAATGTCAGCAGGCCTTGAGCGGGCAGTCCGGTGGAGCTGACAACGGTGAAATTTGCGGTCCCGGCCGAGCTCGAATCGTTGAATACAACGTTGCCTGGATGCATTGCATTCGGCATGGTGATGATTGCACTGCCGGCCGTGCTGGTGTTGTTGAAAGTCAGCGTAGCATCGACAAGCTGGAAGTTCGCGCTGCCGGCCGTGCTGGTGTTGTTGAACGTGTAGTTCACACCCGTCCCGGGGTTGGAGGTGAATGTCGCAGTGTCGCCGGAACTGGAGTTGTTGAAGGTTACGGTCACGCCGCTATTTGTCGTATTGATCGTCGCTCCGCCGGCGCTGCTGGTATCGTTGAAGGTGACCGTGGCACCGGAGGTATTATTGGTGATAACGGCGGTGGTGCCGCCGTTGCTCGAATTGTTGAAAATCAGCGTTCCGGCATTGCCGATGGTCGAGGTCGCGGCCGTGGCGTTGTTGTTGAAGGTAATCGTGGCGCCGGAAGCATTGGTGATGTTCGCATTGGCCGCCGTCGCCGAACTGAAGAAGTCAATCTGCCCCCCCAGGTTGTTGGTGATGGCGGCGCTGCCAGCCGAGCTGTTGTCCTGGAATTCGATGATCCCGTTGTTGCTGAAGGTTGTGTGGGCGCCGGCGGTACTCGAATTCTCAAAGAAAATAAACAAGCTGGGGTCGACGTTGTAGGTAACGGCGCCGCTGCCCAAATTGGCCGAGCTGCTTTCCTGAAAGACCAGAGTGCCGGAATTGCCGGTCGCCCCGCTGGTGGTTACGTTGAATGTTTGCGTGTTGCTGGAATTGTTGGTGACGCCGGCGCCGTTGATGATGAACGGGTTGTAGACGTTGATGGTGTAGGCCTGCGCGTTGGGCGTGCCGGTGAAATTGATGGCGCCGATCACGACAATGCCGGCGTCGTTGGCGACGGTGGTGACGCCGGTGTTGGTGAACGTTGCGGTTCCGCTCGGAATCGTATTCGGCGTCCAGTTGGCGGGTTCGACCCACTCGTTCGGATCGGCGCCATTGCCGCCAACCCAGGTCGCGTTCTGCGCATGGGCGACGCTGCCGCCAAGCCACATGGCGACGAACAGGGCCGCCGGGGAGGCAAGCCTCGCCAAGAATTCAAATCGGCGCCACGCCCCCGACATCCAGCCCCCGGTAGCCCCCGGATGATTCGTCCTAACCTGGCAACTTGGTAGCCTAGATTTCGGTCCCCTTCACTGGCAATGCGCAGGGCAACAACCGCACCGTTATCCCTTGCGATTGCGCGATGGCGTGACTTTTGAGTCACACCCGCAGGGTGAACCGGGCGGTTGCGTAGCGGCAGGGCGCCTTAGCCCTCGGTATGGCCCACGAAGCCTTTGAAAACAGGTCGGAAGGCCCATGTGACGGCTGGCCAGCTTGCGTTTTACCCCCAATACCGGCTTGGCCCTATACCCGCGCGGCACCGCCCGGCGCCCGCCCTATCTCGTTGCACGTACTCCAAGGGGCTCTGGCATCTGCGGTTTCTTCAAAGCTCAGCCTCGCGGAATCCTTCAGGAGGAGCCCGCAGGGTCGCTTTGCGGAAAACGCCGCGGTGGAGATTAGGGAATTCATGGCATCGCTCGTCCATGGTTCGACGCAAGACGACGCCGACGTGACGGGCGCCACACGGGAGATCCTGCTGAGTGCATTGACGGGGCAAACGTCCCCGGTGAAGGCCATCCGATTCCACACACGTTTCGACCGGCTTTGCCGGGCTGCAAAACCTCACGCTGCGCATGAGCAATGGCAGGTTCACATATTGGCCGCAGCTCCGCGCCTTGAACAATTGGTGATATTGTGGAGCCGTCTAAGGACTGGGAGGCTGTCGGCTGAAGCCTCCCGCGAAGGGAGAACTACGATGGTCGATCGAACAACAAAAATTCTTCTCGGGCTAATCGCATTTGGCCTTTTGGCAAATGTCACAGTATCGCTAAGCCGACCGGCTATTGCTCAGAATCTGACTCTTGCACAGGAAAATAATCTTTTGTTGCGTAACATCGCCACTGACCTTGTGGACGTAAAAGTTTACGTGGGGAGCATAGCGAACGCCGTCTGCGCAAACCGCAAATTGTGCGGTCCCTAAATCCAAGCCACGGCATTACCAACTCGCACCTATTGCCGCTGCAAGCGCCGAAGCGTAAGTTGATGTTTGACAGTTGGCGCCGGCCAGCTTCAAATTCCAACTGCTTTTTTGGACAGGAACCGGGTGAGCGTGGTGCCAGAATTGTGTCCTCGAGCACGGGACGACTTGATCCTGAGGCGCGGCCTCCTACTTTGCAACGTTCTCGGGCTGGTTCTCGGCGGCATCGTGTGCATCCGCTCTCTGGATTCGGCTATGGGTGCAACCGGACCGGCTGGTGGTCTCACGATCGAAACCACGATTGATCGGCCGACGGTCGATCTAGCACCCGACGCCACAGCCCCGCATAAACCAGCACCCCGAGCTCAGTCGGGAAATCCGTTGTGGGGCATCCCCCTTAAGGCGCTGAACAACACTCGTGAGCGGCCGCTGTTCTCACCATCGCGGCGGCCGCCACCTACCGCGGTCGTTGCGGCTCCGCCCGCTCCAGCGCAGCCGCTGCCCCAACCGGCGGTGCCGGATCACCCGCAGCTCACCATCATGGGAACGATTGTCGGCGAAACCCAGAGCATTGGTGTTTTCATCGATCAGGCCACGAAGGAAGTCGTACGTCTCAAAACCGGTGAAGGTCATGCCGGTTGGACGCTGCGCGCCATTCACGGGCGTGAGGCCGTCTTGGAAAAAGATCAGCGTGAAGCGACCCTGGTCTTGCCGGCTCGCGGCGCCACCGAACAGGCGATCGCTTCGGTTCCCGCAACGACTTCGACCACGACGCGGCCGCCAGACGCGCGGAGCACTGGCCCTGGGCAACCGATCACTTCCGAGCCACCAATTTCGAGGCAGGCAGACGCCAAGCCAAGCGCCCTGTCGCCCTCCACCTGGGTCGACGGCGACGGGCAATTAATTGGCCGGCCTCGCTCAGCGTCCATGCATGCAGATACCAAGGCGGACCTGCCAGCGCTAGCGGCGTGGCTAGACGGCGATGGACAACCTGCCACCCCTCCACCAGCTTCCCCGAAGCTGGGACCGGACGGGAAACCGCTTGGTCCATCCGTGTGGCTCGACGGTTACGGAAGGCCGGTCGGTCCGGCACCGAACGTTTGGCAGGACGGTGACGGGCACTCGATCGCTCCACCGCCATACCCATGGACCGATGAAGACCGCAATCCAACCGTTCCGCCTGCGGCCGCGTGGCAGGACGGTGATGGGCAATTGATCAGCCCGCCGCTGCCGCGAATGAGGCAAGGGGCGGCACGTTGACGTTTTAACCCTTCGGGTGGAAGCACCGTACGCTGTCATGCGCATAGCGAATGATTATGTTAAAATACGCAACATGAGACAGTCGCTTGATCTGACTGACCGATTAGGTAAAATGGTAGAGAGCGTGGATCACTGCCTATGGTTGCGTTTTGCTCTGCAACGACCGCGACATCGTCCACAAGCATCGTCCGAAAATTCGGAACGGGTAACTGGGCTATGTCCAGTACAGGGGAGGATTGACATGAGGAAGATCGCGCTTTCGCTTGCTGTCTTAGGGGCAACCCTCATACCCGTGCTTTATACCGCTCCTGCTCACGCCCAGGCGACGCGGACGTGGGTTTCCGGCGTCGGCGATGACGCCAATCCGTGCAGCCGCACGGCGCCGTGCAAGACCTGGGCAGGCGCCATTTCAAAGACCGCGGCCGGCGGCGAGATCGACGCCCTCGATCCCGGCGGCTTCGGCGCGCTGACCATCACCAAGTCGATCACGCTCGACGGCGGCGGCGGCCAAGTTGCCTCGGTGCTGACGTCGGGCACGAACGGCATAAGCGTTGCGGCCGGAGCGACCGACGTCGTCATCCTCAAGAATCTGCGGTTCCAAGGGCTCCTCGGCAACGGCAGCAGCCCCGGCACCGCCGGCATCAACGGCATCAGTTTTACCTCGGGCGCCGTGCTTAGCATCGAACACTGCGCAATTTACGGCTTCGCGACTAGTGGAATCAGCGCGACTCCGTCGGGCACCTCGCAACTCTACGTCTCGAACACGTACATAACGAACACGGCCACCGGCATTTCCCTGGCCCCTACAGGGCAATTGACCGGGATTGTAGCAAACACTCTGATCTTCAACGTCTCGACCAGTGGAATCGCGAGCAGCGGCAGCGGCAGTCCAAATTTCGTGATCACCAATTCCTCAATCAGCAGCAACCTTAGTACCGGCACGGGTGTACTTGCCGGCACATCCAGCACTCGATTCAATGTCGATGCATCTTCGGTGTCGTACAACAACGTAGCATTCAGTACGACGACATCCGGAGCAATCATCCGAGTCTCGAACAACGATGTCTATGACGATAATATTAATTTCTCATCCGCGGGCGGAGGTTCGATCATAACAGCCGGCAACAATAGACTGGTTGCCAACGGGAGCCCGCCCAACGGAGGATCAATCAACCAGCAATAGGATCTGACCTGTCTGTTCCCCCGTCCCGGGGCGTGCTGGTTTAGATCACGCGCGAGCTCTCGTCTGCCCGTTCTTCGCCTGATACGGAAATCAACGAAGAATCCGCGCGAATTGCTCGAACGACTGCATCGGGACTATTCCACATGAGCACATCCAAGATCGACAGGTCCTTTTCAAAATTGTAGCCGGGTGTGTCGTAGACAAATGGTGTAAAGTCTAGGAACTGCAAGCTAATACGTTGTTTGCTGAACCCCGGCGGATCAAAAAGCGCGCGCCCCCCAATCGGGTTAATGTACACGTTCGCAGCCAGTTTTGCGGCAATCCACGGCGCCCACTGTCCCGCAGCAAGCTTCTCCGGATACTCGATGTCGAGCTGCGAACAAATACGGTAGCGGAACGGCAGCCCTAAATACTCACAAACCGTGCGTAACCCGGTGACGTTGAGCGAAACCAGGCTGTCGTCGACGACGCCGGCGAAGGCGGCTGCGACGATTCCGCATACTTGCGCGTAGTACGGTGCGCGCCTTTTGTAATGTGAAATCTTTCCCAGAACATATCGTTCCTGATCCCGAGTATTGGCGATTTTTGCTTCCGAAAGCTTGATATGAATCGAGGAATTTGCCAGCGGAATGGAGACGTATTGCCAGCCGCCGTCAGGGTGAAGGACCCGGTTTCTGCTGATCCACGATTTTCGGGTATATTGGGTAACGTCGAAGACAACCCATTCATCGACGGCGGCGATCAGCGCAAAATGCCCCAAGTAGGGGAAAAAATACGGTTGCATGATGCCTAGCTTCATCGGACGGCGGGCCTATTCAGAAAGTGGTGCCAGCACCGATTTTATGGATTTTGAATGTATGCGCGCCTCACAAATGATATCGCATATCTGTTCTATGGCGTCGACCGTTACGCGGGCACCGAGAGGCAATTGAAAGGTGCTGCGCGCCGCCCACTCGGTATTTTTTAGTTGCTCATGCTCAAGTGTTTCGGAGAAAGGACTGACTGCATGACTCGCCGGATAGAAAAGCCGTTCGGCCGCCACGTTTTCAGCTCTCAGCACCGCCAACAGTTCGTCGCGAGTAAGACCAAACTCCGAGTTGTCGACTACGCCGACGAAATTCTGGAAATTGGACGTAGTGACGCCTGGGTGCTTCAGTATCTTGATCCCGGCAATGGAGCTCAATCGTCTTTCATAACTGTGGTGCTGCTCTTCGTTATTTCGACGATTGCGGTCGAAGTCATCAAGCATCATCAGGCCGACGGCAGCCTGAATCTCCGACATCCGCGCGGTGCCCGACTGTACCATCACGCCTGTTCCGGATACATGATCCCCGCGCATCGCCCGCAGCTTCGCCGCTAGCGCGTCGTCGTTGGTCGCGATGCAACCGCCTTCTGCCGTGCTTAGTATATTATCTGCATGGAACGAAAAGACTTCCGCTCGTCCGAACGTGCCTATAGCTCTTTCATTCACTCGACATCCGAACGCGTGGGCCGCGTCGTAGTACAGCGCTACACCGTAGTCATTGGCTAGCATTTCAAGCTCGTCAACAGGCAAGGCGTTTCCCCAAAGATGAACGCCAAGAATGCCTTTGACCCCGCCTCCCTCAAGCACACGCCTGACGGACGCAAGCGACATTTGCTGCGATTCTGGATCGATGTCGCAAAACACCGGTTGACACTTTGACCATAGCAGCGACTGAGCGGTGGCAATGGACGCCCAGGAAGGCACGATCACTTTTCCCTGTAGTGCAAGCGCATGGGTCGCGATCATCAATCCGATGGTGGCACTGCCGACAGGAATAGCGTGCTTGACTCCGATGAATTCCTGCAGACGCCGTTGCAACTGAACGACTAGAGGACCCAGTTTGCGCTGCGATACGTAATACCGCCGCGAAAAAATATCGCGCGCCGCCTTCTCGTAGCGTTCCCATTCGGGCCAGTAAAACTGACCGACCGGCAGCAGCTCGCTGAAACTCGGTTTGGCACCAAGAACAGCCAAAGACGGCTTCCCGGTCATTCCGTTTTCCAAAGCGATTTCAGTTCCGAGCCGTGTCGACGGATTTTTGCCAGAATGTCGATTATCTCCTCAACATCGTGTTCGGAGACATGCGCACCGGACGGCAGCACCATAAAGTCCTGGGAAATCGCTTCAGTAACCGGCAATTCCGGGCAGACTCGGGGATACTCGACTACTTTGTGGTTCAGCGGGTAGTAGTAAGGCCTTGCCAGCACTTTCTCGGCTTCCAACAAGCGAAAAGTATCCTCGCGTGACAACGGCCATGAATCACTGATCCTTACCACGATGAGTCGATAATCCGGGCGTTGCGATTCCTTATGCTCGATGATTTTCAGCCCGTCGATTTCCCATAAGCCGGCGACATAGAGATCGTACTTTCTGCGATGAGGAAGAATCTGCTCATCGACGCCATCAAGCGACGCCAGCGCCATTGCCGCATGCATCTCGTTGAGGGTCGCATTGAGCGCCTTGCCGTCTTTGCCCCTGTCTTGGTCGATCAACCGGAACCGCTTCATACCGTCCAGCCGGTCGGCTAAGCGCCGATCGTTGGTAGTGACGTATCCGCCTTCGAATGAGTTAAGCAGTTTGGGCGAGTGCATCGAGAACGCTTCCGCATCGCCAAATCCACCGATCCTCCTGTTATGGTAAGCCCGGTAGCCGGCTTCCACCGAATCGAAGACTACCGGTATGCCATGTGCCCGCCCCAAGTCTTCTATCCCCTGCGCATCACAACAATTGACCATCGGATGCGGCGCGAGAATGAGCGCCGTCCTGTCATTCAACTCAGCCTTTATGGTATCGACGCTCGGACCGAGCGTCTCGGGATCGACGTCGCAAAAGTGCGGAACGTACCCGGCCCAAGCGATCATATCGTCGGTTCGGCGATAGCCAAAGGCAGGAGCGATAATTTCTTGCCGATCCGGCAATGCCACGGCGGACATCGCCAGCACATGTGCCCAGAAACCGCTGGTCATGGAAACGGCGCGCTCGACGGCGTGAAATTCCGCGAGGCGCGATTCCAGCATGCGGCACAGATCGCCGTCATCGGTGTAGCGTTTGCTTTGATAGAGCACACGCGAATAACCGAGAAATACCTCGATGTCGGGTCGATAAAGGTTGCAGGTCGGCTTCGCTTCCGCGAACACCGGCTTTCCGCCGAATAACGCGAATCCGGGCGCGCGGCTCATGATCCCGGACGCTCTAGCGTCACATCGAAACGATAGCTCGACGCATAGAAGTCCGCCGGCATGTACGAGCATGAGGTCTGCCAGCCGGCTGCTCGAGCCATCGCCTCGAATTCCTCGGGCAGATACCAAACGCCTACGCGTGCCTCGTGATCGTTCAATTCGGTTTCCTTCGGGGTCCGGTCGCGATAGAACCGATCAACCAGTCGTCTATTGGGAAGATTGCCGACGAACACTTTCGCTACTGCGGGAAATCTCTCGTTAAAAGCCTTGAGGACGCGAATGGCATCGTTCCTGGAAATGTATTGAAGCGCGCCATAGATCAACACCTTCGTGAAGCGTGACGTATCTCGCGAATGCAGAACATAAGACAACATGTCGTCGCGGCAAAAGCGGTAGTTCGGCGATCGGCTGAAAACCCTCTGGGCGACCTCTATGAGATACGGCGAGATGTCGACGCCGACAAGCCCCGCGCATTTGCCGAACAGATAGGACGATAAGGCGCCGTTGCCGCAAGCCAGGTCAAGAATTACATCCTCGCGCTTCAAGGAAAGCGCCCGGGTGATCGCATTGACGATCAGCGCTATTTGCGCTTCACTGACGGGCTCACCATTGACTGTTCGTCTGATCTGCTTCCAATAGGCGTCAGCCGCGACGGATCGCGCGTGAGCATCGTGATCAGCCAAGGGATAATTTTTCGATAGATCGTCGGGCAACGAACTCTCCTTGTGGACCAGCTCCAATGCGCCGATTGTAGCATAGAGCGGAAGTCCAAGATCAGGGATGACGACGGACGCTGCCGGCAGGTGGAAAGTGGGATTCAATATGGCACAATGCCTTGGTTGTAGTAAGCATCAGCAATGCCAAAAGTTCAGCCTGTCGCCACGCTTATGCAGCGTTTGAGGCGCTCACTAAGGGATATCGGCCTCGCAAAGCGGGTTGGGTTGTCGCGAAGCGACCTCAGCGCGGTGGTCGCTGCGCAGATCTTTGACGAGCGTTTTTACTTGAAGGCGTATCCAGACATCGCAGAAGCGGGGGTAAACCCCTTCGAGCACTTTCTCGTCTTCGGTCGGTTCGAAAAACGCAAGCCGTCCGCGATCTTTGATCCTGTTGCATACGCCGAGGCAAATCCCGAGGTAGCCGCCTCGGGCATGGAGCCGTTCCTGCACTACGTGCTGGTC
>Ga0181518_10003545_pt1 | contig 14367 bp, 17 predicted proteins | sample PEATcosm2014_Bin_28_FD_119751 | JGI IMG/M metagenome (GOLD analysis project Ga0181518, IMG submission 119751) | Peatland microbial communities from MTU Mesocosm Facility, Houghton, MI, USA - PEATcosm2014_Bin01_60_metaG | ecosystem: Environmental > Terrestrial > Soil > Wetlands > Peat | place... | reverse complement strand
TCCTGGATCCGCTGAGATAGGCGCCTTGCCATGTCGTCCGCCAGCCGGCACGCCTCAGGGCATTTTTCTTTCCACCGTTGCAGCTCCTGCTCCTCGAAGCCCAGGTAGGGCGTGACCTTGGCAAACCGTCCGACGGTCTGGTCGTAGAGCCACTCCACCGCGCTCCGCTGTTGTATGGCTGGATCAGCTAAAATGGCGTCCAAGCTCGGCATGCGCCGCAGAAAAAGGTCCGTGGCGGCGGAGCGCGCCGGGTCGGCGTTCATTTCCAGCAGGGCGTCCTCCCACTCGTATCCGAAGTCCTCGTCGATCTCTGGAGTGCGAACCTCCAAGGCATTCAGGATGGCCCGCTGGGCAGGCGAACGGAGTAGCTGCATCGCCTCGAACCGGAGGTCGGCCGGTATCAGGCTGGAGCGATCGTCGCACCGGGAGATCATCTCTTCCATCTGCTGCTGCGATGCCCGCTCCAGCTTGCCAACCGCCTTGTAGCGGGGTGCCTCCGCTTCGGGCTGCTGTTTTCTCTGCGCGGCTACATGCATAGTCCCTTAATTATAAGAATCCGGAGGTGTCGACCCTCCGGCTTTTGCAGAAGAAAAAGGCAGGCGTAGCCTGGCCAGCTTTGATCTCTTGAGCCGCGGCGAATTGCGAAGAAACGCCAGGTTTTGCGTGTTCACCACGTCCGGCCTCGTGAGCCATCCTTTGCGGGCTAGGCGGCTAGGCCGATGCGCAGGCGCAGAAACTCCGCGTCCATACACTTGGGTTTGTGGCATTTTGAATGGGCTCGGGCTCGTCAGGAAAGGATGGAGCAGGGTTGGGGTGCGTTCTGGCATCCTTGTTCCGAAGGATTCAGTGCGGAGGGAAGTCCGCACGCTTTCATCAGCCGCTTCTGCGAGTCCATGATCTCGCGCATCCGTTCGGCGGCCTCTGCAAGGGTCCTGGGACCTATCGCCCTGCAAAGCTCCTTGGCTTCTCCGAAGGCAGCGGCGGCTTGTTGCAGTGCTTTCATTTTTTTATTCGGTCTTGCGCCCGATGACCGGGAATTCCACGTTGTCGAGGTAATCCTCAAACTCTTCGCGCTCGATGCCAACGGCCTTGGCAAACTGATCGATCAGTTTCTCGTCGCGGGCGATGGTTCGCAGGAGGGCCTCTGTGATCTGTTGATAGTCCATGCGCCTTTTGTTCGACCACGTTATACGGCCGCCTGCCGAATAATGGGGAGGAGACACCCGCTGGTGTGCATCTGCCAGCTGGTCGCGGAGCAGCTGGCCCGGCAGGCGGTCACGGCTCTGAATCAGTTTTCCGGCCAAGTCAACCCGGCAGGCGCCAAAGCTTAGGCCGGCGCCAGCAGCCTTCGCTCCTCACCGGTTTGCGGGTTGCTCACGCAGAGCTCGCTGAATCCCGCCTCCCGTTGTCGCTGCAGAGCCTCGTAGGTCTGCCGGGAGCCGCGCAGTGCCTCGGCCGAAGGTGGATGCCCCGGCCTTCTTGCAAAGCTCCTTCAGGGCCGCCAGGCTGCCGTCATCAAAAGACAAAGACGACCCGCTTCATGACGTTTATTTGACGTAGACCTTGTAGATGTACGACTCGCCCTTGGAGCCGTGCTGATCGTGGGCAGTCGCATGCACCATGTAGATGCCAGGCTCCAGCGGCCCGAAGACAAACTCGTAAGGCTCCTGCGTCAGAGTGGACAGGGGCTTCCCGTTGACCATCAGGCTCACGTCCGTGACCATATCCGGCTTGTCAGGGTCGACCGCGGACACCCGCAGCTTGTAGGCGGTGCCTGCGGCGAAGGTCATTTCGTCGGATAGCTGCGGCAGCAGCACAGTCGGCGGATGATTCTCATGCACTGTGATGTTGGAGGCTGTGGCGCTGGCGGTTAGCCCAAACTCGTTGTAGGCGATCATCATGACAGTGTTGTTTCCTTCCTTGGTGGGCTTCCAGGCGCCGGATACTTGGTCCCCGACGCTGGGCAGCGTCCCGGCCTCCTCGTCGTTGATCCGGACCTCGACCTTGATGATCTGGCACTGCTGGTCGGTTACCCGTGCCAGCAGCTTGATGGTGTCCCTCAGGGCGTAATCCTGCTTGTTGGTCGGCGACAGCATCTGGATCGAAGGGGGAATGGGCATGGAGTACTGGTTCTGTTTGGGCAGGGCGAGAAAGATGGCCGTCCCTTTGCTGACGGATGTATTCGGGGCCAGAACGACCCTGTCTACGGCCTTGGGCAGATCGAACCCGGCGCCGTTAAGGATGGGGACCAGGTCTTTTAACCCCGACACGGTCGCAAACCGCCGCGGATCGTTGATCCACATCTTGTAGTAGGCTTCCTGGAGACGGTAGGCGGCATCGTGATTAGTAACCTCGGACGGGGCGCACCTCTGGTAGAGCAGGATGCCACAGGCACCGGCCAAGATTACCAGAAGCCAGCTTTCCAATCTGCGCAGGTCAAATTCCATAAAGATTAGGCTCTTTTGACAGTATAACGCAAAGCCGCCTTGGTTATATGCTGTTTCAATGCGGGCCCCGGCCTTGCGACCGGAGCTACTCCTGCTTCTATTGTTCGGCGTTGTTCGCCGTGCTCGCCAGCTTTGAGCGCACATCGCCCAGGATGATCTGGCTTGTTTGCTCGACTGATAGGCCGGACGTGTTGATATACCTGGCCCCCAGGCCCAGCATGAGCGGAGCAGCAGCCCTCTGGCTGTCCTGCCTGTCGCGGACGGCGAGGTTCTCCTGCACCCCGTCGGAGCCGCGGCGCTTGGATCGCTCCTCCAGGCTTGCATCCAGGTAGTATTTGAATTCGGTCTCCGGGAACACGTTGGATCCGATGTCGCGGCCTTCCATGACGAGGTTTCCAAACCGCGCGCAGCCGCGCTGGGTCTTCTTCATCCAGGTCCGGACGCCCGGAACGGAGGAAACTTCGGAGGCGGCGGCGCTGACCTCCGCCGTTCTGAGTTCCTGGTCGAGGCTCTGGCCCTTGATCGCGAGGCGGACTTGGTTGCCGATGACCTCGAGCTTTGGCTTCCAGCGGGAACAGACGAGAGCGATCGACTTGGCGTTGGTGACGTCCACCTTTTTCAGGAGGCAGTACCAAGCAAGCGTCCGATACATGGCCCCGGTATCCACATGCAGGAAGCCCAGCGCCTTGGCTACGATCCTGGCATTGGTGCTCTTGCCGCTGGCGGCCGTTCCGTCAATGGCCACGATGATGGGCCCTGGCATACGATATATTATAAGGTTTTGGGGTAGTGCTGGATGCAAACGTGCTGGCTGAGCAGGTGTCTAAGAGCATAGGTCATCATACGGCTTCTGCTGCCACAGTTCGGCGTGCATCGGCTTTTTTATCGCAGAAGTACTTGATGGAGTAGACGCCGAAGCCCTGCGAAGGGAATTGCTGCCTTGTAGGATCGACTATGTTGTTCTCGGGATCAACGCACCAGAAGTGGCTACGCTCGCCCCAAGTGAGGCAGTAGTATTGGCCGTGGACCTGGCGAAGCTCCGGAAAGGCGGCTGCCATCTTGCGGGAATACTCCTCACAGCAGCCGTAGCCGGTCCACTCTACGTTTCGGGCTATCCACTCCCGGTACGCCTTCTTGAGCGGGCCTCTCTTCATCTCCGGGTGCTTGGGATGCGGATCGATGCGCAGCTCCCAGCAGTGCCGATAATGCTCGAGGGGAAGGTCGTGCGGATCCGGCCCCGCCTCTATGAATCCACAGATGGGGCATGTGTCCGGGCCGGCCTTGATGCAGCCTACCCCGATGTCCACGGTTTCGCCAGGTTTCAGCGAGTCGTGCCCGCACACCGGACATTTGTTTTGGGTCCCTGGCATTTGAGCTTATGTCTGGCGGCCAAAAAAGGAGGGATCGCCTCCATAATCATAGCCCCCCAAGAAAAAGGAGGTGGCGGCGCTATTTGAGGGGATGGCTCGTACCTCGTTTACCCAGTTTCAAAGATGTGACCAAAACGAACGTATCCGCCTGTGGCCGGGACTTGACAACTCTCAAGAGAAACCCACATCATCGGGCGACATTGAAATGCCGATGAAAGACACGCGGACGACGCACTCCTTCGAGATCGCAGGAAAGCAAGCGACGATCAGGTTCGACACTTGGAACACCGACCCGTGGGTATCCGCGATCGGGGCGGTCGCTGTCGGGAAGAAGGAATTCAACGCGGGTGGTATCAACGCCCTGCTTGATGACGGCGGAATCCCAACCCCAAGTGTGAAGCCTGGAGACATGACCGATCCAGGTTTGGGCGGGGTTGGGGATTGGGAGGACTTAATCAGATCTCCGGGTCTTGACCCAGCCGATCCCACGCACTATGACGAGGTGGAACTTTCGATCGGGTCAGCATCACTGGCGCTCGCGCGGAAAATCGCCAAAAATCCCTTTCGCGGAAGGTCTAGCGTTTCCAAAGTTGCTGTCCAATGCCCCAGATTATTCGCAACATTCCGCTTCAATTGAGCGGCGGCCCCGCTCGTGAGGCTGTGGCCGTGGGCAATAATGCTGCCTGGCTCTGCCCGTGCGGCCGTACCCTGCCGCTGCTCGGCAGGACACATGGCTCACCGGGCGAAGCGCCGGCTAACTTCCGCGTAGCTTGTCCGGACTGCAAACGGGAGTTCATCATTGACCCCGCCGATGATGCACCACAGGGAAGAGCTGTGCAGGTTAGAGAGGTCCCCACTACAGACGCACGATGATCAAATGGTTTTCGATGGTCCTGAAGGCCGTAATCCCAAACCTAAGAGCTGAAGTTGAGCAGACCGCACCATCGGTGGCGCGGCCCCTACTCAAGCTTCATCGCCTGATCTATCTGTGCGGCCCGGACAAGCGACTTCATCCGTGCGCAACCGGTCTCCTGTTTGGTGCCGGGGCGCTCAGGTTCCTCATCACGGCTGCTCACGTTCTGGACGAGAATTTCTTCCGGTCAGAGACGGATTTTTGCGATCTCGTCACGTATGGACAGGGGCAACCAGTGATTCTCAAGGGCGAGTCGTTTCGAACGATCATTCCCAATGGCAGGACACGGGAGGACGATCCGCTTGACGTGGGGTTTATTCGACTCGACGCGGAGATGGTCGCTCAGATCGGGGAAGACCGATTTCTGTCGCCAGCCAACGTCGACCTGAAAGACAACGGAGAGTTTCCGGCACTGTATGGAGCTCTTGGGTATCCGGCTTGCCAGAACCAGACCATCGAGCCGGACGATGAATCCCAAATTAAGCCTTTTGCATTCAGCTACACCGCTCAATTGCGGTCCGCTCAGGAACATGAGGCGCTGGGGATCAGCACGGCGAGTCATTTGCTGCTGGCTGCGAGCAACAATAAGAGCCGCCGTTCAGGGGGATTCAAGGCAAAGATCCCCGACCTCCACGGAATGAGCGGTGGAGGGCTCTGGCGCTATACGGAATATGGCCAAGCCCCAAACACGAGGACCCCTTGCCTCCTCGGCGTGCTGATCGAGCGCCGGAGGAAGACGGGTAATATCCTAGCGGCACGGATGGGACTCGTGTTTGAGGGGCTACGCAGGGCATACCCGGAACTCAATGAAGTCCTTCCCCGCACAGGGCTGGCCGACATCACGGTTCAAATAGTAACAAGACCAGCGGCACATCCCTAAATGCAAACGATATATCCAAGCCCAACGGAGATTGCCACTGCGATCGTCGAATCATTCAATAGCCTGCCTGACCGTCTTGGCCGTGGAAAAAGAGATCAAGTTTGGACAACGCAGCTCAAGGACGACATTGGGACGCTTGGCGAGAAATACGATTGGACCGTCTGCGCCGGTGGTTTTAAGGGCCGGTTTGAGGCTGGGTGGCTTTATGACCTTGTTTGGTACAGAGAGACAGATGGGCACCTGTCCGAAGTCTATTTGGTCTTAGAGTCGGAATGGGGAAAGTACCGAACAGAAATCAAATACGACTTTGAAAAGCTCCTGCTGGCCAAGGCCACGCTGAAGGTCATGGTCTTTCAAACCAATAATCGGGAAATCGAAGACCTGTTCAAGTTTCTGGAGGAAGGAATCCGTGCCTTCCCATTGTTGCAGTCTACGGATGAAACCTATTTGCTGATGGCCTTCAACAACGATACATTTAAATTCGACATCCGGCAGTATAACGGCTGCGGGGTGCGCCTATCAGCACTTTTCCCAGCGCTGCCGCCGGTCGAATGAATTGTGGTCCTCGGATTCGACCTCCGCCCACAAGTGGAGGCCCTACAGGCTCCAACCACTAGGTTGCCACGGAATCCTAGTTGTGGGTTTTCCGAATTCGGGATGGAACTCTCCTCTCCAGCATCTACGTACGGGCCAGATCTTCCAAAGCTGGCCCGAGGCTAGCCCGAGTGCTTTGGGCGGCCGCGGATATCAAATCATGTCTGCCGAGATTATTGTGCCAGTCGCAGCGTCCTCACCCCTGAAAGTATAGAATGAGCTGTGAGAATTCCGTTTTTTGGCCATAAGTTCATCTTCGAGTGGTTTTTTAAGTGGGAGCGCCCGCAGCGCGATCCCTATTCGTTGGAGACCATCGTCAAGGATGTTCTCCCGGAGTCCAAGAACGAGCTGATCAATGAGCTGAGGAAGCGCATTATGAATGCCGCTGATTCCGGGAACCCTACGACCTCAGAAGACAGGCTGGCTTCGGCCCTCGGCGCCGCAGTCTATAGCCGCTGGGAGTTTGAGTTCTATCGGAAGCAATGGCCCAGGGAGGGGATTGCCACGCGTGATATCATCTGTGAAGCCCTTGGGAAGGCGGACGCCCTGCTGGTCCGTCTGGTGGCCGCCCTCCAGGCGCTGAAGTCGGATCATCTGAAAAAGTTTGTCTTGCCAGCAGGAGTGCCTGCGCTGGAATTCGAGGAGGCCCTGGGGCCGGTCAGGAACGAGGTAAGGGTGGCGGTGGTGGCCGGCCGCTGATTTCTTGCTTGGCTTCTCTTGGCTCCGTAAACGAGATCTCCGCGTATTCCACGATCTCAAAACCATGCTTCTGGCGCAGCTTGTCCGTGTGAAGCGACTTGTACGTGCCTTTGGGAGTTTCCTGCTCCAAGGCCAGCATGGGGCGAATGGTGCTGCCCGACGGGAGCTTGAAGGCCACGATCTCGCCGTCCACAGAAAGGACCGGCTGGGCGCCTTCGGGGATGAGGATGTCCGCCTGGAGGGTCAGCGTCGTCAGTCTCTCCGCTTTGTTCTCAGTCTTCACAGGCTTGTGTTGGGCCGGGTTTGCTTCGCAAAAAACCCGCCACACTCGCGCCGGTCTTGTGTGGACGCCTGGAACGAAGGTGGAAGCCATTGGCCGAACTGAATCCGGTGGTCCTCGACGGGTTTCTCGAACAGCTTCCGCGTAGAGGACGCCAAATGCTCCTGTCAGCGAAACTCAACCATAAGTTTGCCGCAGCCCTTGGGCTGGCAACTATCGAGCCTGTCCTTGGGAAGCATCCGGTCGATGTCCTCTGGGGAGAACAAGGTTAGGAACTCCCGCAAGGCGGCCGGCTCTTGCTGCAGCCCGATGTTCCAACGCAGGAACGATACCAGATTGCGCATCGGTCTGCCGTGCCTGGACACGACTTGGCGATGCCAGTCCGCTTCCTGCACCGCAGCAACTACCCGGATGCACAGAGGGTGGTCCCACTTCAAATCCAAAGCCTGCAGCAGAATGGCCGCGTTCATTTCCGCCAGAAACTCGCCGGCGCTCAGGTTTGTCAGGTTTGGCTCCCTAAGTTCCTTTGGCAGCAGGCGCAGGTACGACCGGTAGTCCTTCACCACGGCTTCAGGCTGCCCGCTCAGGTAGTCGATCATCTCCGCCGGGATCGGGACGTTGAGAAAGCGGTGGGTGTCGCGCGTCATCCGCTTCTGGCCGCGCAACGTCAGGTCGCCCATGAAGTACAGGGCCATGATCCAGCGGTCTTCAGCGTTCGGCCTCTCGAAGATTGCGTGGCCGTATTCGTGCCCGAGGACATAGGTGATCATGACCGCGGCCGATTCGTCCATCCGGCACTGGCAACGGTCCATGTACATTTGGATGACGTCGGTTCCCAGGTAAATGGACTTGCTGGGGCGGTGGTGGAATGTGTCGCACTCGGTGCCGATCCGGATCCGGCAACCGCAGTGCGTCAGCCTTTCGTACGCTGCGTGGAGGGAGTCGATCAAGGTCAACAGTTCGGGCGTAAGGTGAGAGGGCAGTTTTCTCCTGTATATTTTCAAGCTCATGTCGTTCTCCTTAACGTCTGCGCTCAAAGTGGTATCTACATAGATACCGCATTGCATCTACTAGACACCACTTGGCGCCAGGCGGCAAGTGTTTTTTCACATTGTACGCTTTTTTCCTCCTTTTTTTGAGCCTGCGCCCTCCTCGGAAAAAGTTGTCCGAACAAGAAACAGCAATCTTTCGCCAAAAACGGATTACCTCTTCAAAGACTGCCTTGGTCAGCCTGGCGAAGGAGCTCGGGCGAGCACCGGCTTCTGCCGGCTAACCCACTTCGAGGCAAAAGCGGAGCAATGGCGGCACCGTGCTGGGGTCGGTCCCGGAAACTCTCGCTCGATGCTCCGGATGTAACGGAAGGCCAGGGCGTACAGCTGCCGGGCTCCGTCCCGAGCATGGCCGATGGGCACATGGCCCCCCGTGCAGCAGACTCCCTGGAGACGCCCTCCGGGGGCGACGGTGAAGATGGATGTCCCATCCCAGCACGCGGTGGCTTGGTGGCCTATCCCGTTCTTTGCTGCGCGGCCGACCGGCGAGACCTTGGAATCGTCCGAGACGCGAGCATCCACGTACAGGCGGTCCTCGCGGCAGGCGCGCAGGAGCTCCCCGACCCACTCGTGGCCTGGTGCCGCGTAGGCCTTGTCCTGGGCTGCGGCATAATCATCCTCGGAGATCTCTAGTCCGCATTGGGAGCAGGTCTGGTCGCCCAGCGCGGCATTGCATTCCGGACAAAGGGCGATAAACTCGTAATAGTCGAACGGGCACTCCAGCGCGGTTTCCAGCCGGCTCGCCATTCTCTCTCCGTAGCCAAAGCGGCGCTGCTTGGCATCCTCCGAAATGATCAGCTTTTCGGTGCGTGTCCGGAAGGGGTCGTGATAGATGGAGTTCGAGATTCGGATCGTCAGATCGCTCTCGCGCAGCATGGGCCCGACAGCCTCCGCAAACCGGCAAAGGGTCTCCCAGGAACGCAGCCACCAGCCATTGGTCGTCATTTCGCAACTGATGCCTTGACTCTTGGGATGGCCTCGTAGGTAGCCCAGTAGCCTGTCGAGCCTATCCAGGTCAAGTGAGGGTTCTCCTCCGATCATGTTTATCCTTACGGAGTGGTTGGCCTGCAGGAATTCTGCGGCCAGGTTCAGGACTTGATCGATGTCCGCTTCGTCCATCCAAGGCTGCTTTTCCTTCTGGATCGGGTGGCACGCGTACATGCAGTGCCGGCAGTCGAAGCCGCAGGCCGTCGTGAGCTGCAAGTTAAGAATGATTTCGCCTGGTTCCCCAAACAGCCGCTCTGCCTCGCCGATGTCGTCCTGTAGACCGATGCTCACAGCGCGACTTCCCGAGCCTCGCAGACCTGGATGCGGCTGATTGGGATGCTCCCTTGAATTCCCACTTGCCCGAAGAGCTTGAGGCTGTTGTCCGGATTCTTGTCTTCAATAAACGGGTGCTCCAGGAAGTCATGGTCATTGACGAGCACGTCCGAGGCCCGGAGCTTCATTGCCAGGATGACGGGCTTCAGGCCGGCCTTGTCCTTCCGGAAGGCTTTCCGCCTGTCGTGTGCGGTCGTGTGTTCCGCGAAGTAGCGGGCACGGTGAAGGCAGGTCGTGACGAACACCGCGCTGGACTTGAACTTGCGGTCCCGCGGCCAGACCCTCTCATGGGGCTTCACCGGAACGAGGGCGCCCTTGCGCTGGATGCTTCCCCACCGTTTGGAGGAAGAGCCGTGGTAAACCACTGTCTCCTTGCTCTGGAGCAGCGATCCCACGCTGCCCGCGGGAATGCCCGAAACGCTTGCCCAGTTGCCCCAGTAGACCGGAGTTTGCGGAGATACTATTCCACGCCGCAGCAACTCCTTGAGCAGCGGAACCGTTTCGGGGCTTTGAAGAGATCGGACCGCCCCCCACTTGCACGAGTCCCGGTAGTGGTCCAAAACCAGCTCGCCCTTGTACGTCATGAAGATGGTATCGATTCCGGCGCTCTCGATCAGGGTGTCTTCGCCCATGGCCGTTAGAAACTCGGCCCACGTTTTGAACCTGGGAGCTGCGTTTGCCGGTTGCTGCGGCGCCGTCTCGAAGTTCGCCCACTCAAAAAGGTAGGAGTGCTCGCGGCCCACGTGAATGTGAAAGCCTTTTGCGGCGCGTGGCGTCTGCCGGTAGTCGTAAATCATGCCTTTGCAGTTTTTTAGTTGGCCGGAGGCTGGTTCCGACGCCGGCTCTGGCGGAGGGATTTGACCTCTTCAGCCGGCAGTTCCGTGCGCAGTTCTCCCCAGTAGTAGGCGGCAATCTGCGGGTTTGCGCCGCGGCAGCCGGCGAACAACTTGTCGATGCTCCGCCGGCCCGGCTTGGTGATGAAGGCCCTCAGCATCGAGTGCTCCTTGGTCCCGGCCTTGAACAAGCCCATCCACTCTGCAGCGAGTGCGGCATCCCGCTGGCGATGGTAAAGGAAGCGATGGTGGCGGGCTTTCCGATTCCTCGGGAAGAGCGAGTAGTAGAACAGCCGGACTTTCATAGCCAGCGCAGCCGCTAGGCCTCGATCCTGGCGGGCCTTCCATCCGGCTTGATGAAAACGATGTTGGCCGGCTCCCCTTCGTGATCCTCTATGTCCAGGCTGCCGGACAGGACGTCCGCGTACGCCAGCCCGTCTTCTGTGATGAGGATGGTGAACTCCTTTCCCTTTTCCTTCCATGACAGGGATATGACTTGGTTTTCTCCATGGCCTTTGACGGGATAGAACGCCACCTTTTCCACGGGAGCCTCATCGACCAGCACTCTGTAGGATTTGAAGAGCTGGAGCAGGTTGGCGATCTTCTTTTCTCTGGATGAAGACATGTTCTTCAACTTTGTGTGACCGCCTTTTCCTTGTTTGGAGCCACCGCTTTCTGGCCCCTGGAGCAGGCAACGGACGGAACCGTCCTCATAGGCGCGTCGCCTGGCTCCAGCAGTTCGAGCTGGTCTCCGCCATCCAGGCAGACCCCGCACCGGCATTGCCGGTTTTTTCTTCTTTTCAGCCTCCTGCTCCCTGGCTGCTTGGACGGCGGTAGATGGTGCTCATTGCTACAGGCGCTTTTTCCACTGGGTAATCTGCTCTGTGGAAGGGGCAAGCTTGGCGGCCGCGAGCTGCTGCAGGACCTCCATGAACCGCGGCACGGGGATGAGGTCGACCACAAAGTTTTCCATGAGAAACTGCTGCACCCTCGCGCGGTCTTCCGGTGACAAAAACGTCCTGTTGATCATCTTGCCCTGCGGGCCGGACGGGGCGTTTGGCTTGTTGGTGGCCTTGCGATGGGAGAGGATCAGGCTTTCCGGGTCTCCTAACAACTCCTTTGCCCGCTCGATGGTGATGGTTTCCTTTGTGCGTTCAAAGTGGCTTTGAAGGGCCTTGCCCGTTTCCCATGCAGGATAACCGGCCGCGCGAGCCGACTTGAATGCTGGCAGCAGGGCCATCTTCAGCAGCGTCTGGTTGGGGTTGAGGTTGGAGTCCGAGCTGGATCCGAAGTTGATGCCGAAAACTTTCATGGCAACGGTTATCCCTTTAGGAACTCCAAGAGTTGAGCCTCCGATAGAATGGGGATGCCAAGCTTCCTGGCCTTCTGCAGCTTGCTGGACGAGCCGTTGGGATCGGCCGCTACGAGGTGAGTCACGGCTTTTGAAAAGTCGTCTGTTCCGACGTGGCCCGCCTTGGAAATCAGGTCCCAGAAGAAGGCCTTGGGCTGGGAGAGGCTGCCGGTGATGCAAATCGTGAACGCGCCAGCCTTTGGCGCCGGCTGAGGTTCGGGTTTTAAAATTTCCAACCCGTTGGCGATAAACTTTTCGATCAAAGCCCTCTTGTCCGAGATATCTTTCTGCACGCGTTCAGCTATGCCAGGAACGCCGGCTGCCTTTGCAAGGTCAACCAGTTTGCCCGACAGCCAGTCACCGAGGGTGTCCATCTCGCCAGGAACGGATGCTTGGATCAAGGCCACGCGCCGTTTCCCCAGCCCGAAGATGCCCAGGGAACCGAGGAACTCGCTCAGGGTCAGCGTCCGCGCCTTTTCGATCTCCGCAAGGAACTTGTCAGCCCTCTTTTCTCCAAGCCTGACCTTTCCGTTCAGCTTGAGCGCAGCCAACTCGTCCCGGCGCGTGTGGAGGTTGTACAGGTCCGTCGAGTCCTGGACGCCCAAGTCTTGGATCATGGTCCGGATCAGGTTCTCGCCGCCTCCCAGAATTTTCAGCGATTGCAAAAACCGCTCTATCTTGCCGAAGAGCTTGCCGGCACAGCTTGGGTTGAGGCAGTAAAGGATGGCGCTCTCTTCGCCCGATACGTTGCTGCGGCGCCCCACGGCGCCTTGGCAAACGGGGCACGCGGCCGGCTCCGGAATGCTGGCGGAGCCCGGCGCCTTCTCCACGACCTCCATGACGCGCGGAATGATGTCGCCGGCCTTGATCACACGTATCCTGTCCCCGACGCCGATGTTGAGCATCCGGATGTTGTCCCAGTTGCACAGCGTGGCGCACGAAACCGTGGCCCCTCCGAGCTGCACCGGATCGAAGTTCCCGGTAGGAACGACGGCGCCAGTATGGCCGACGCTGATGTCCACTCCCCGCAGGCAGGTGACAGCGCTCTCGGCCTCAAACTTGATGGCGATCTGGCCCTTAGGCCGGTTGTCCGTCTCGCCGAGCGCCAGTTGTTCCGAGATGTCGTTCAGCTTGGCGACGATGCCATCGATCCAGTAGGGCAGCCGCGGCCTTTGGCCCTGGGTTTCTTGAAACCATTGCCAGACCTTCTCGGCATCGCCCACGACGTAGGGCGCCACGTTGAAGCCCATCTTCTTCATGACGAGTGACGACTCCTCCTCGGTCTTCCCTATGGGGTCGCCCTCGAAATCGAAGATGCGGAAGGCGTAGACGGTCAGGAATTCGCTCTCCTCCCCATTCTTGCGCCTGGCGATTCCAACCGCATAGTTCCTGGGGTTTGAAAGCTGCTCCGGGTCCACCTGTTCCCAATCATCGGTGTGCAGAACCACTTCGCCTCGGACAAAGCCGTTAAAGGGGGATCCGCTTGGGAGCTGGCAGATTCGCGGAAGGCCCTGGAACCGGAGGGCGTTGGCGGTGATGTCCTCTCCCTCGAAGCCGTCGCCGCGGGAAAGGGCCGAGACCAGCCGGCCATCCTGGTATTCAAAGGAAAAGGACCCGCCGTCCATCTTGTAGCTGGCGTGGTATATCTTGCTGGCGCCTGCCCCGATAACCCACTTCCGGTACTCTTCCTCGTTTGTGGCTTTGAACTGCGATCCCATCGGGATGCGGTGCCTTCTCTTTTGGAGAATGGTTTCCTGGATGCGCGCGCCCACCCGGGTGATCCGAACGTCCTGCGGATTCAATTGGGCCAGCTCCGCGCGCCACTGGTCGTAGAGGGCGTCCTCGACGAGGCTCCGGCCTTGGGTGTAGTACGCGGCGTCGGCCTGGTCTATCCGCCCCTGCAGCTCCTTGATTCTCGAATTCATTTCCTTCCTGGTATTTTAGGGCTTGTTGCTCAATGCGCGCTCTGGAGCGACTGTGACATTGATGATGTTCTGCCTTTGTCAGGCTGTTTTTTGAAGTGGATTTTTCTTTTCCGGTTGTTTCGATGGCCGGGCTCAAAGCCGGCTACCGGCGTTAGCCTGGGCCTCCGCCGCTTCCGAACGCGCCGGCGGGCAGCGCCCACTGGCCTTCTGGAAGGATGATCGGGCCGTTCCAGTTCGGATCCATGGCCTCTGCAACCAAGGCTGGATTTGAGCAGGCCGCGTATGGCTGTCCGGCATCGGCCCGCGCGCCGAGGGCCAGCTTTCGATGGATGGTGATGCCAAACCGATTCTCGTAGTCCTCAAGCGTCCGAAACCCTGATGGGTCGATTTTGCGCAGCGATTCCCATTGGTCGTTGTTGCCGAAGATGCAGGCCCTGCACGATAGCCTCGAAAACGACAGCCGATAGGCTGGGTGTGGAAAAACCCGGTAGCGGCCGATGATGTCCCAGACCCGTTGCTCGGTCCAGCCGTGGACCGGGCGAAAGCGATGGACCGTGCGCCTGGTGGAGCAGGCGCGGTCGTGCGCTTGAGAAGGAGCGTGCATAGGAGGGTGGAAGTCCCTCTGTGGCGGTGCTTCCCGCCACGAGTTGAAAGTAACTGCGTCTTGGCGACAAGACGTGGAGAGCAACTGGAAACGCAAAGATAG